>Ga0194120_10001616_pt1 | contig 40551 bp, 37 predicted proteins | sample TA2MahCa65mmetaG_FD_148642 | JGI IMG/M metagenome (GOLD analysis project Ga0194120, IMG submission 148642) | Freshwater microbial communities from Lake Tanganyika, Tanzania - TA2015019 Mahale Deep Cast 65m | ecosystem: Environmental > Aquatic > Freshwater > Lake | place: Tanzania: Lake...
GTGCGGCTGCCGAAGCTGATGGCGGCGCCGACATGAGCGCGCCCGCAGGCTGCAAAATCGTTGGCCGCTGGCGGATCGTCGAGGCCGACATTTGGGATCGGGACTATCTCGACCTGTGCTGACCTGCCCCTGCAAAGTTCCTCCATGGGGATTTAGAGTCCGACCTTGTAAAGGACGGACCAATGAAGCGTGCACGGTCTACGGAAGAACAGATAATTGGCGTGCTGAAGGAGCACGAAGCCGGCGCCAAGACCGCCGATCTCGCTTGCAAGCATGGCGTCTCGGAAGCGACGCTGGAAGTCGCCAATCTCTCGGCTTCCGCCCCGGATGATTCGCGCGCGTGGCTGCGGCGCGCAAATTCGAGGCCTTTACGAGCCCACGCCGCGCAGGAAAGCATTCCTCCATCCCACATTGCTTCTTCAAGCCGCGAGAAAGCATCTAAGATTCAATCAGGTGGTGCCGGGCCGCTGTAATATCATATCCGTCGTGGTCGGTTACGAAGCCTCGCGCTTCTAACTCAAGCAACATCGAAAGCCGCTCAACCGGAGGCAAATGATTTGATTCGATGTGCGCGACTTTCACGCCATATCGGTCCAAGTCAATCTGACGAAATATCTTATAGTCGTGCCCCTCGGTATCGATTTGGAGAACGTCTATCTTGTCGATGGAAAACCGCTCGGCGAAATCAACGAAGGACATGCCATGCACGGTCTCTGTAATGAGATGTTTTGCGTAATTGCACGTCAAGTTCTTTGCCGAGATTGATGACACGCCCTCGGCCCAAGCGGGGTCCAGGCCGTCGACACCCATGCTCTCTGGATTAATCCGTTGGATTTGTACCGGGCCTGTCTTGTCCGTGATCGCGACATTGGCGAGCGTCGCGAAACTATGCTTCGCGTAATTATTCGTCAGCCTGGCGAATGAATCGGCTACAGGCTCAACCAGGATCGCCGACCAGTTTCGCGATGTGATGAACGGATAAAGCGCGTCCGTCTTCACGCCATCATTCGCGCCGATCTCTAAAACGGAAGTATCTGCGGGTAGCTTCCCCAAGATATCCTCGTAGGAAAAGCGGCCAGTCTTCATCAAGAGCACGTGTTGCATGTAGCGAAGATTTGGCCAGCGAATAAGATCGACGCCACCGATGCGACGTTCCAGCCAGTCGAATCTGAATTTCGTTTCGTCAATATCTGGACGAAACGAATAGGCGGAATCAATATCCGCCGACGCCGCTGAATAGTTTCCGTTACAAAGGCGCGACAACGCTCGCAAGAACAAGAGGTCGTGGAGATACCACCGTTTCTGCTCTGAATGCTCCGCAACAGAAATTCCTTCCGACAAGAGGTCTTCAGGGATCGTTGCGCCCATTTTCGCCAATTCATAGGCCAACATAAAGATTGAACCGATTCTGGCATCTTCTTGGAGGTTGGCGGCATCTGCCAATACTGACATGGCCTTAAACCTCTGGCCCATGCCGAGAAGGCATCGAGCGGTCCGCAGCTGTGTCCAATAGTCCGCGGGATCAGGCGTTATTCCCGCGAGGGCGGCTTCAAAAGCTCTTTTTTCGATCAAGGCGTCAATTTGGTCTGGTGACATGATTGCCGTATCTCCAGCTTTTGCATTCTTTTCTAATAATGGCCGCAATCGCCACACCCCTTAAACATGGGGCCGGACGAGCAGCATACAAAATGCTGTGGTTCATTCTAGCGGGTTGCGACAGACGCTAATCCATCCCCACCCGGTATTTCGGCCGTCAATCCTCGTCGGACGGACGCGACGCGATGGGCTGCATCTTGCACCACGCCATCAGTCGCCTTCGCACAGCGTCACTTTGCATTGAAAGCCTGCTCAGACGCATTTTTTTGTCGGCTAGTTTATCACTCGTGTGGGTATGCACTTTTCGGCGCCCTCAACGAATTTAGCTTGGCTGCCTTCGCAATTTCGCCCCAAGCACAAACAATAAAATAAACGCGCCTAGATATGAAACTAAATTCTTCGTCGAAATCAATGAAACCGAAAACAAAAGAGGCGGCGGCTGGGGACGCGGACGCTTCGTCGGCCGTCATGCCCTGTGGTACGGATGGCCGGAGAGAATTGTCATCGCGCGATAAATCTGTTCGGCAGCGAGAATGCGCGCCAATTGATGCGGCAGCGTCATCGCGCCGAAGGAGAAGATCGCGGTCGCCCGTGCGCGCACGCTCTCATCGAGCCCTTCGGCCCCGCCGATGGCGAACCAGAGCGCCTTGCGGCCCTGATCTCTTTCGTCTGCAATGAACTGCGCAAAGGCGGGACTCGTCGTCGCCTTGCCGCGTTCGTCGAACGCCGCAAGTCGCGACTCGGTCGGCAGCGCCGCGAGCAGTTCCGCGCCTTCGCGCGCCGCGCGCTCGGCCGCAGAAGCTGACTTGTTCTCGTCGATTTCCTTAAGTTCGAGGCCTTCGAGGCCCAGCCGCCGGAAAGCGGCGATGCGCTCAGCGAATCTCGCATAAAGCTCTCGCTCCGGACCGGCTTTCAGCCGGCCGACGCAGATCAGGCCCAGTTTCATCCGGCGGCCCAGCAAGACGAAAAGACTGACAAGCGATCCAAGAGGAACGCTCGATGGCTCCGGTCAGACCAGGCGAATCTCCACCGGACGGTCGCCGCCCCACATCTTTTCAAGATTGTAGAACTGGCGCACTTCAGGGCGAAAGATATGGACGATGACGTCGCCGGCGTCGATCAGCACCCAGTCGCACTGAGGCAGGCCCTCGACGCGCGGCGCGATCACGCCAGCGGCCTTGAGAGCCTTGATCGCCTTGTCGGCGATGGCGCCGACATGCACGGTCGACCGTCCCGTCGCGATGATCATGTCATCGGCGAGAGCCGTCTTTCCGCGCAGATCGATGGAGACGATGTCCTCGGCCTTGGTTTCGTCCAGGCTGGCGAGAACCTTTTGCACGATTGAGCCGGCCAACGGCGCTCCTGCGCCAATTCCCGGCCGGAGCGGAAGATGATCCGCGCCCGGATGAACACCTGTCGACAGCGTTGCAACCCTCATGCTTCGCGGCCCAAAGCCCGCGAGAAAGGCCGGCCGCAACGCAAGGATGGGGCCCTTCCCGAAAAATTGCAATAGAAGCTGCGGTGTTGCAGAGCGCCGACAAGAAAAAAACCCGGCTCGGGCGCCGGGTTTTTGAAGGCGGTTCGGGCTAATCGAGAGGCGGGAGGAACCTCAAAGCCGGAACATGCGAAGCATAATCGATTTGCGCCGAAAGCGTAGAGCGAATTTGTCGGCGGACCGCTCCGCGAAGCGAAAAGCGGGGAAAAGCCGCTGAATCGCGCCATCCGACGCGTTTCGCCCAAGCAGAATCTGGTCATGTTAACAATGCCTTGAGAATGGAATGATCCGGTCAGTGGTCAATATGCAACACAAGTTATGTTTGTTGCTGGAGCGCGGCTTTTCACGCGGTCCAATATGGCGAAATCATGGAATTAGAACCATCGAGCCGCTCGTCGTGCGTGATTCGAGCGCGGCGTGCACCTTGGCCGCGTCGGCCAGCGGAAACCGCTCCGGCTCGCCGACAGACACCAACCCCTGCTTCATCGCATCGACGAGATCGTCCACCATCTCCTCATAATCGCGCCGGCGCGCGATGTGGGTGAACAGCGACGGGCGCGTCGCATACAGCGAACCCTTGAGCGCCAGAAGACCGATGTCGAAAGCCGCGATCGGACCAGACGCCGAGCCGAAGCTGACGAACATGCCGAACGGTTTCAGGCAGTCGAGCGAATTTGGAAAGGTCGCGCGCCCGACGCCGTCATAGACCACGTCGCACAGCTTGCCTTTGGTCAGGTCCCGCACCCGTTCGACGAAATTTTCCTCGCGATAGAGAATCGTGTGCTTGGCGCCCGCCCTTTCCGCGATCTTCGCCTTATCGGGAGAACCGACGGTGGCGATGACCTTTGCGCCCAGGCCATTCGCCCATTGGCACAGGATCTGTCCGACCCCGCCGGCGCCGGCGTGGACGAGAACGCGATGGCCCTTCTTCACCTTGAACGTCCGGCGCAGCAGATATTGCGCCGTCAGCCCTTTCAGCATCATCACCGCGCCCTGCGCATAGCTGAAGGACTTCGGCAGACGGATCACCGAATCGGCGGCGATGTTGCGCGCCTGCGCATAGCCGCCGAGCGCGCCGACATAAGCGACCCGCTGCCCGACTTTGAAGGATTTCACATTTTCGCCGACGGCGATCACGTCGCCGGCGCCCTCATGTCCGGGGATGAAGGGACAATCCGCCGGATAGGCGCCGGTGCGGCGATAGATGTCGATGTAATTGACGCCGATCGCGCGCTGGCGGATCTGCACTTCGTCGGCCGCCGGCGCCGGCAGATCGACATCCTCCATGACGAGCGTTTCCGGTCCGCCGGTTTGATGCACGCGAATCGCCTTAACCATCGACCTTCTCCTTCGCGATCGGGCCGCCCTCGCGAAAAAGCGGCAAAGCCATAAAATAGCACCCTGTCGCGACCAAAGCCGCCTTTACGCCGAAGGAGGCGGCCGCAAGATCCTGCCAGACCGCCGCGATCGCCGCCGCGGCCCAGATGACGGTGAGGGCGATCGTCACAGGGCGCAGGCGCTTGACGCGCAGCGGATGAACGAAGACCACCGGCGCGAACATGAGCGCGGCCGTCGCCAAAATGACCACGAGACTCGCACTCGCCGGCGGCCGCAACACAAGAAGATAGAACACGACGACGTTCCAAAGCGCCGGGAATCCGCGAAACCAGCAGTCAGGCGTCTTCATCCGCCGATCGGCGAAATAGAGCGACGAACAGGCGCAGACCGCGGCGCAAGCGATTCCGGCGAACGCCGGCTCGATCAGGCCGGAGCGCCACAGCGCCACAAGCGGCGTGACCACATAATTGAGAAAATCAACAACGAGGTCGAGCGCGACGCCGTCGATGAAGGACGCCGTTTCGGTCACGTTGAAGCGTCGCGCCAGCGGGCCGTCGACCGCGTCGACGATGAGGGCGACGCCAAGCCAACCAAACATGGCGGCGAAGCGCCCTTCCGCCGCGAGGAAGAGCGCGATCATGCCGAGCGCCGCGCCGCTCGCCGTCAAGAGGTGGATAGAAAGGCCGATCGGCCGGGAAGACGTCACGAGGGCGCTGGAGCCTTGGAGAAGCGGGACGCAAGCCTACACCGCCGCTCGCGCCAAACCAAAGCCGCAGCCTTGCTCGCGCTCGGCAGAGTCTCCAGCTATAACCATCAAGGGAGACGACTGAGATGGAAACGGCGCGAGACAACAGCATATCGGAAATACTCATCGCCGGCGCCGGGGCGACCGGCCTCGCCGCGGCGCTGGCCTTCGCGCGCGCGGGATACAAGACCACGCTCGCCGGTCGAATTCCGCCGCCGCTCCCCGGCCGCACCGTCGCGCTTTTTGAAGCATCGGTCCGCTTCCTCGATGCGCTCGGCGCGCTGGAGCGCGTCAGGGCGCGGGGCTGCGCGGTCGAAGCGATCCACATGGTCGATGACACCGATCAGTTTCTGCCGGTGCCCGAACTCAGCCTGCGCGCCCGTGAGATCGGCCTGCCGGCGCTCGGCGTCAATGTGTCGAACAACGACCTTGTGGCGATTCTGCTCGATCTCTGTCGTGACCGGCACGAGATCGAGATCGTCGACGCCGATATCGCGGATTACGAATTCAACAGCGACGGCGCCGTCGCCATTCTTTCCGACGGGCGACGCCTGACGGCGGATTTCATCGTCGCGGCGGACGGCCGCAACAGCCGCGCCCGCGCCGTCGCCGGCATCGACGTGAAGGAATGGACCTATCCCCAGATCGCGCTCACCATGCTGCTGCGCCACGAGTTTCCTCACGAAAATATTTCGACGGAATATCACACGCGCTCAGGGCCTTTCACGCTGGTGCCGCTGCCCCCGCGCGACGATGCGCCGCATCGTTCGAGCCTCGTCTGGCTGATGAGCGTCGCCGACGCGCGGCGGCGACTCGCCAAGCCGCGCGAGGAGCTCGAATATGAAATCGAGGATTACGCCAAGTCGGAACTCGGCGCGATGCGCATCGAAGGCGACGTCGGGCAATTCCGAATGGGCGGCATGCAGGTGTCAAAACATGCGACCGGGCGCCTCGCGCTGGTTGGCGAGACCTGTCACATCTTTCCGCCGATCGGCGCGCAGGGATTGAATTTAAGCCTGCGCGACGTCGCCGATCTCGAAGATTGTCTCGCCAGCGTCGATCTCAAGAACCCGCGCGAATTGTCGAGGGCGCTCGCGCGCTATGACCGTCACCGGCGCGCGGATATCGGCTTTAGAACGCACGGCGTCGATCTGCTCAACCGCTCGTTGATCGTTCCCTATCTGCCGGTCGATCTGCTGCGCGGCGCCGGCTTCATCGCTATGGCCGCGCTCGGTCCACTGCGACGCGCGGTCATTCGCGAGGGCGTGCTGCCGCATCTCGTGTTGCCGCGGCTGATGCGCCGGCCGGCGCATAAGCAAGAAATCGCCGACGCGCCGCACCGACACGCCGGCTGGCGATCATGAGAGACGCGAGTGGCGCCGCTGAAAGCGGCGCTACTTCGCGGCGATCTCGATCTTCTTTTCTTCCTTCTTGGACTCGGGCGTTTTGGGCAGCTTGATTGTCAGCACGCCTTTTTCGAAGTCCGCCGTGATTTTCTCCTGATCGACGCCCTCGGGCACTCGAAAGGCGCGCCGGAAAGAGCCGTAGCGGCGCTCCGAACAATAATAGCCTTCTTTCTTCTCTTCCTTTTCTTCGTTCTTCTCGCCGGAAATCGAAATCACGCCATTGGAGAGCTTTACGTCGACGCTTTTTTCGTCGAGCCCGGGCAGTTCGGCGGTGATTTCATATCCGCCGTCCTTCTCGACGAAATCGACCGGCGGGCTCGCCGACCACTGCGACATCATCCTGTCGAACGGCTGAAAGTCGGCGAGGCTTCGGCGCGACGGAAAGTCGTCAAACAGGCGGTCGAACTGGCGCCGGAACGATTCGAAGGGATGCCAATCGAAAATGCCTGGGGCCTGCGCGGACTCTTTTGACGCTGGCAGTTTGCTTTCTTCGGCCATGCTGATCTCCCTCGGGACGGACGATCGCCGGACAACCGCAATTCCGCAAAGATGGGGCCGACGATCGGTATGGAAACGTTAGTGACGTGGCGCGTCAGTCGCGTGACTTCAAGTTGCGCGTTTGCGCCAATTTGTCGCGATCAAGCTCGTCAAATTCTTCAAGCGACAACAGGGTGGCGTCGCCGCCCGATGAAGCGGTGTTGATCGTCAGCGTCGTCTCCTGAAGGAATCGCAAAAGGTAATCCGGCCCGCCGGCCTTCGGTCCGGTGCCGCTCAGGCCAAATCCGCCGAAGGGCTGACTGCCGACGACCGCGCCGATCATATTGCGGTTGACGTAGATATTGCCGGCCGGCGCTTCGCGCCCCAGCGCGCGAATGCGCTGCTCGATGCGCGTATGCATGCCGAGCGTGAGCCCATATCCGCCTTCTTCGATCTCGGCGAGCAATTGCGGCAGGCGCTCCGACCGCCAAGCGACGACATGGAGGACGGGTCCGAAAACTTCCTCCTGCAGGTCTCCGACCCGCTCGAGCCTGACGATGTGCGGCGCGACGAAAGCTCCCGTCGCGGGCGCGGCGCCGGCGTAGAGAATTCGCCCGGCCGCGCTTTGACGCGCCAGATAGGCGTCGAGCTTTGTCTTCGCCTCGCCGTCGATCGCTGGGCCGACGTGGGTTCCGATCTCACGCGGATCGCCGACCAGCAGCTCGCGCGCCGCGCCGATCAGCGTCTTGAGACAGGCGGGCGCGATCTCCTGTTGCAGGCAAAGAAGCCGCAGAGCCGAGCACCGCTGTCCGGCCGACCGGAAGGCGGAGGTCAGAACGTCGTCGACGACCTGTTCGATCAACGCCGTCGAGTCGACGATCATCGCATTGATGCCGCCCGTTTCGGCGATCAGCGGCGCAATCGCGCCGTCTCGCCCGGCGAGCATGCGGTTGATCCGATGCGCGACCTCAACCGAGCCGGTGAAGACGACGCCCGCTGTCAGCGGATCGGCGACAAGCGCGGCGCCGATCGCGCCGTCGCCGGGAGCGAATTGCATCGCGTCGTTCGAAACGCCCGCTTCGCGCAGCAGTTCGATCGCGGCTGCCGCGACGAGCGGCGTCTGCTCGGCCGGCTTGGCGACGACGGCATTTCCGGCGACGAGCGCCGCTGCGACTTGGCCGATGAATATCGCCAGCGGAAAATTCCAGGGCGAGATGCAAACGAAGACGCCGCGTCCGTGGCGACGCAGGACATTGGCTTCGCCGGTCGGGCCCGGCAGCGGCGCGTCGGCGCAGGCGATCCGCGCCTGGCCGGCGTAGTAGCGGCAAAGATCAGCCGCTTCGCGCACTTCCGCGAGCGCGTCGTCGAGAGTCTTGCCGCCCTCGTCTTGCAGCAGGGCGATCAGGGGGCCGCGCCGCGCCTCGATGAGATCGGCTGCACGTTCGATGATCCGCGCCCGCGTTTCGAACGGTTTGCGCCCCCATGCAGAAAAACCGCGCGCCGCGGCGGCCAGCGCGGCATGCGCCGCAGTTTCATCCGCCTCGACGACGTGACCGACGACGGCGCCGTCGATCGGCGACAGGACGGGACGCGCGGCCATGCGCGTCTCGACGCTCGGGCGCGCGCTAGGCGATGGAAAAGGCCTCCGCGTCTCCGCGATCAGCGCCGCAAGCGCAGTCCGATCGCCGAACTCCACGCCTTTGGAATTAGCGCGAAGCGGCAGATAGATTTCGCTCGGCGCTGGCAGACGTGGATGGCGCGCGCGATCTGGCGCGCCGAGCGTTTCGTATGGGTCGGCGACGAGCGCACTTTCCGGCGTGTCCGGATCGGCGGCGCGCGCGACGAAAGAGGAATTGGCGCCGTTCTCGATCAAGCGTCGCACGAGATAAGCGAGCAGATCGCGGTGCGGGCCGACCGGCGCATAGACGCGGACCGCCGCGTCGCTCATTTCGGCGAGCGACTCGTAAAGCTGTTCGCCCATGCCGTGCAGTCGCTGAAACTCGAAGTCGCGCCGCTCGCCCGCCATCGTCAGAACGGCGGCGACGCTGCGGGCGTTATGGGTGGCGAATTGGGGGAAAAGACGCGGTTGGGCGAAGAGCCGCGCGGCGCAGGCGTCGAAATTGAGATCGGTCATCGCCTTGCGCGTGAACACGGGATAGTCGGCGAGGCCGCGCTCTTGCGCCCGCTTAATTTCGCTGTCCCAGTAGGCGCCCTTGACGAGCCGAACCATGAGTCGCCGACGACAAACGTCGGCGAGCGACGCGACGTAGTCGATCACGGCCCCAGCGCGCTTCTGATAGGCCTGCACGGCGAGGCCAAATCCGTCCCAGCCGGAGAGCGACGGGTCCGCGATGACGCTGGCGAAGATATCTAGCGAAAGCTCGAGGCGATCCGCTTCTTCCGCGTCGATCGTGAAAGCGAGGTCACGATCTTTGGCGAGGCGCGCGAGATCGAGGATGCGGGGCGGCAATTCCCGCAATACCCGATCGCGCGAAATCGGCTCATAGCGAGGGTGCAGCCCCGACAGCTTGATGGAAATTCCGGGGCGCGCCGGCAGCCGCGCCATCCCCGCCGAGTCGCCGATGGCGCGGATCGCGTGGGCGTAGGCCTCAAAATAGCGCTGGGCGTCTTCGGCGGTCCGGGCCCCTTCGCCGAGCATGTCATAGGAAAAGCGTTCGCGCCGTCCATCGGCGCGTCGGATCGCGGCTTCGATGGTCTCGCCAAAAACGAAATGGGCGCCCATCAGCCGCATCGCCTGACGGGCGGCGGTCCGCAGCGCCGGCGCGCCAAGACGACGCGCAAGATCGGCGACGAGCCCGCGAGCCTCGGTTACGTCGACGATGCGCGCCGAAATCCCCAGAGCGAAAGCGCAGGCCTGAACCAGCAGCGCATCGCTTGAGGATTCGTGATGAGAAAAATCGCCTTCGACGAGCTTATCGGCGAGGAGCCGGTCAGCGGTGGCGTCGTCGGGAACGCGGAGCAGCGCCTCGGCGAGCGCCATCACCGCGAGTCCCTCCCGCGATGACAGGGAGAATTCGTGGAGAAAGTCTTCGACGCCGCCGATGAGATCGCGCCTGGCGCGAATGCCGCGCACGAGCGCCAGCGCGGTTTTGTCGGTCGCCTGCGATGTGGCGGCGTCAGGACGCGACTTGAGGAAAGCCTCGGCGAAGCTCTCGTCGGGCGGCGCGTAAGGCGCCGCAAAAGGCCCGGGCCGATCGTCTATTCGATTCATTTGTCATGGATGCGACCGCGCCCGAAGGCCTCGATCAGATCTTGTCGCCTTCCGATCCCGGCCGGGCGCAGCGCCATTTGGTGACGGTCAGTTGCGGATGTTCGCCGCACCACTGAGCGATATATGGCATCGCCTGCATCATGCAATTGTTAGTCGAGCCCGTGGCGGATTCGAGAACGATCTTGCGTTCGTCGCAGGCGGCGGGCTGGGCCAGCGTGCACACCGTCAGTATGAGTTCGACGAAATTCATCGCGATCTCCTTGCTAGAGCGCAATCTAAGCGCCCGCTCGGCGCGGGCGTTTGCTTCCTAGCAAGGGTAATGCCCATCAGTCGGGGGTCAATATCTCGCCCTTGCCATAGACCGCCGTGTCGCCGCCATAGCGGCGGAGCTTGCGTGACAGGAGCGCCGCCGCCGGGGCGCTGTGGTCTTTCAGGCTGCGCGCCAAAAGCCTAGCGAAAGTCAGCTGATGCGCACCGCAATCGACATAGGTCGAACCGAAACAGCCGCCGCGCGCGAGCACGATCGAGCCGCGCTTGTTAAGATAGCCGACTCGCCCCTTGCTCTCACCCAAGCAGAAGATCGTGCCGGCGATGACGCGTGCGCCGAGATCTTCAGCAGCGTCGCCTTCGATGACGATAATGCCGCGGCGCAGCCGATCGCCGGCGCGCGCGCCGGCCTTGCCGCGCACGATGATCCGGCCCCCCGCCATCCCGGCGAGTTCGCCTGCGAGCGGACCGGCGAGAAAATCGCCGGCGTCGCCCTTGATCTCGATATCGGCGCCCAAATTGCCGGCCGCCGCATGCGGCCCGGCGCTCCCGGCAACGGTAATCTTGCCGCCCTTCGCGAGACGCCCGCACTGGGCGCCAACGTCGCCTTCGACATGGATTTCGAAGCCGGGCAGAAGTTTCGCGCCGAGAAGATCGAACCGCGACGAGCCGCCCTCATAACGAACGCTCTTCAGATCGCCCGCGGAAATCTTGAAGAGGTCGCCGACTTTCGTCGAAACGCGCGTGACGCCGATCTCGATCTCTTCGATCTGCGCAACTGATTTGCCGGCGAGACGATCTGGCGCCAACGCGGAAAGATCGACGCGCTGGGGCGGCTCCTGACGAAGCGTGAAGGTAAAGGGCTTCACGGCAGCAAATCCTTCAGATGATAATGGAACGGACCGAGCTTGCCGCCGTAATTGCCGGCGCCGACGCGCCTGGCGCCCTGCTCCGGTCCCATCTCGATGATGGCGCGCAGACCTGCGCGCATCGCCTCGCGCACCGCGTTGTCGGTCAGCCCGTCGATGACGATTTCCAGCACGCAGCCGATATCGGCGTCGAGCGCGCTTTTGGTCACGCCGCGAAGCGTCGGACAATAGGCGTCGTTGGTCGAAGCGCTCATGCCCTTATATTGCGACCCGACCTTCGAACCCGACCGCACGATGCCGCCGGGGAACGGCGCAATCGCGTCGGCGACGCCGTCGATCGCCGAGACCGCAGCCTCGGTGGCGTGCATGGTCTTGTCCCAATCCGCGCCCATGATCAAAAGATTGCCGCCGCCGACCGACTTTTTGGTCAGGCCAACCTTGCCTTCGCAGAAGAATTCTCCGTCCATCACCGGCACGCGCCAGTAACGCCGGCCGTCCACGACCTTGGACATCTGCCATTTGTCGCCGAACTGGCGCACCGCGTCGCCGACCTTGATCTCGAATTCTCCCGCGACGGTCGAATAGACCGCCGAGCCCGGGCAGGTCAGCACGCACTGGCCAAGCCGGTTGACGAGCTGTTTCTCGGCGTCCTTCGACGACATGGCGAAGAGCAGCACGCGCACGCCGGGACGCCCGTCCGGCGTTTCTTGCGGCGGGACTTCGCGATCGATCCCCGCCTCGCAGCCGCAGCCGATGACCGACGTGGCGAAGCCCGTCATTGTCAGCCCGGCCTGCCGCGCCCATTTGGCGTTAGGCGCGGTGATCAGAATACCCGTCCCGCTCATCGGGAAGGCTTCAGCGAAATTGTCGTCGATCGTTACGCCGTTGCGAACTATATCCGGCATGGAACCTCCGCAAAGGCGTCCTTGTGCGGCAGCGCGGCGTCGGGCACGTCGAAAATGCTTCGCGGCAGGCCGTAAAGATCGTCGTAATAGGAATCGAGACGCCCGGTGATCTGGCGATCGTAGCGCGGGCGGATATGCAGCGTCTTGCCGCGCGTGTAATGCGAGACTTCGCCGTCGCGCACGATGAGATTGCCGTCCTTGAACACATAGGCGGCGCGGCGGAACATGCCAGCGACGTCGCGTCCAGGCTTATAGACGGCGATGTCGGCGACGGCGCCGGCGCCGAGCCGGCCGCGGTCTACGAAGCCGAAGAGCTTCGCCGCGCCGGAGCGGCTCATCTGCGCGATCTCATACAGAGTATATTCGCGCGAGATCGACGGCAGCGTGGTGTGCTCCAGAACGTCAGCCGGCAGGCGCGAGAGATATTGCGCGCGAAGATCGGCGCTCATCAACAGCGCGAACAATTCCGGATAGGTCGTGAACGGACCGCCGTTCGGATGGTCGGTGGTGAAGAACACCTGCTCGGGATTTTCAATCAGCAGGAAGAGCTCCAACCCCGCCGCCCATTGAACGGCGTTGTAGTAGCTCGAAATCTTATAGACGTAAGGAACGATGCCGCCGCCATTGGCGTCGCCGTCGAAAATCGCGCCCTTTTTCGGGATCGCGCCGGGCAGGCTGTTGAACTGTTTCAGAACGTCCGACGAAATCGTGACCGTGTCGGAGAACATCACCTGGCCGACGTCGACGGAAACATTTGGATTGGCGTTGATCTTCTCAGCGAAGAGCGCGCCGGCCGACGAGAATCCGTTCTTGCCTTCCTTGCCATAGGCGTAGAATTGCACATGGGCGAGATGCAGCGGCAGGCCCTGCGCGGCGTCGATCGTCGCCAGCGCCGTGTCGATGTTTCCGGCGAGGCCGAGATTGTTCATGTGCAGATGCAGCGGATGAGCGACGCCCACCGCCTGCGTCGCCTTCTGCAACGCCTGGAAGATCTGGCGCGACGTCAGCCCGTAAAAGGGCACCACGTCGTCAAGCCCGAAGGCGCGCATATTGTCCTTGAAGGCTTCGACGCCGCCGGGATTGATGCATTTCAGTCCCAGCGAACGGGTGTTCTCGACGGTCAGCGCGACATAATCGTTGATCGCGCTGTCCTTCTCGCCGTCGCGCAGCATGCCGAGCAGAAAATCGTCATTGCCGAGCACGGTGAGCGCGCCCTTGTCGATGATCGGAACGTCGTTGAATTCGAGATGGGTCTGCAAGGCGTGATGCGGCGCCATCGCCGGCTCGACGACAGTGGTGAAGCCCATCTGCGCATAGAGGCGACCGATCTCATAGCTCGACCATTTCGCGGTCGACAGCGGCGTGCCGGCGAGCCGCGCGCGAATCGCGCGATGCAGCTCGGGCAACAGCAGTCGCGCCGTGTTCACATTGCCGCCGGCGATGTGGGAATGAATGTCGATCGCGCCCGCCATGACGATATGGCCGGAGACGTCGATCTCCTCGTCGGCACTGCGGCCGTCGGGACGCTCGACGATGCGGCCGTTCTCGAACCAGACGTCGCCGATTGCGTTCTGCCCCGTCGCGGGATCGACGATATGGCCGCCGCGCAAAACTGTCAGCGCCATGCGCCCTCCGAAACTTCCGCCATGATGGAGTCGATCGCCTGCGCGACGCTCGGCGCGTCGGTCGGCGCGCTCGCTTTGCGCAGCGTCATACCGCCGGTTTCCTGACTCATCAGCACGGCGTCATGGGTAACGCCGGGCTGACCGACTTCGATGAACAGCCCACGCGACGGCGCCGCCTGCGCCGGGGCGAGCGTCACGAGCGGAATATCGGCGCGGGACCAGCTCGGCTTCTCGCCGTCGAAGGCGGAAATCCACAGCGCCGCATCGGCCTCGCCGCTGTCGACGAGACGCGACGCCTCGAAACGCCACGGGTCGTGCTCCGGATAGCCGCGGCCAAAGCCCGTGCGCGGTGGAAAGCCCGTCATCCAGCCGGCGGCTTGCGTAACGCCGGAAGCGCCGCTGCGGGCGCCGATGTGAACGCCGGTGAAGCGCGTCGTGGCGTTGAGATCGATCACCAGACCCTGCATCATCTCGATCGCCAACGGATCAAGCGTCGACGCCGACCAGACGAATACGCCAAAGCGCGCGCTTCTTAAGGTCTCAACGAAGCCATCGATGCGGCTGACTTTTTCAGCGTCAAACGCCACGGGCCGTCCGCCGAGTCGGGCGCGCCATGCCGCCAGCACGCCGCAAAGCTCATGTGCGGAAGCCGGGATGATTTTGGCGCCAGGGACGGCGCGCGCCTCCTCGCCCTCGGGTCCGACCCAGATCACCTTGCGCGGCTGTTCGGCCTGGGCGCCACGGCATGGCGTCCGATCGAGCGCAAGCCGCTCAAGCATTCCGGGCCAGGCTTGCGTCAGCCCGGGACCGATAAGCACGACGCAGTCGCTACGAATGCGCGCTTCATTCGCCGTCGTGGTGAACATGCCGAAGGAGCGCTTGACGTCGAGATCGGCAAGCATTTCGCGCGACGCCAGATGATCGAAGGCGCCCTTCAGCCGCTCGGCCAGGAGAATGGCGGCGCGCGCGCCGGCGATGTCGGCGCCGAGGCCGGCGATCAGCGGAAACGCCGCCGCATTTAGAATTTTCGCGGCGTGTCGATAGGCGTCGTCAAGCGCAATCGCCTTGCCGTCGAGCGTCGCTGTTCCCATCCCTACCCCGATTTGCGACCTGTCCCGGCCAAGCTTAAAAGCGTATCGGCCAATTAGCGCTATCCATTTGTTTTTTAGCGCCTACTCGCCGAGCCGGGCGGCTCCTCCCGCGTTTCGCTATGCCTAGCAGCCGTCACGTCGCCTGTCGAGACGTCGGGCTGCGGCATTTGCATCGCAGCTGCTGGCGAAAATCCGCAAGGGTCGACGAATGGTTGGGGCGCGGCGCGCGCCGGTCGTCCCGGCGCTTTGCCGGTCGCGAAGGGATTGCGCGTTGAAGCCAATTTTTTGCAGAGACTTCTGGGCCCAGACCCGGCGTCGTTCCGAAGACTTTCAGAAAACCCAAAGGCCCAGGAAACCCCCGGGCCTTTGGCGTCGATGACGATTCGAGTGGCGAGCGGGCTCGCCCGTTGGGTCAGCTCTTCAGAGCCGCCCAGGTTCTGATTCCGACGACGCCGTCAACCAGTAACGGCTTGTTCTCGAAATCCTTATGCCCCTGCTGGAATGCTTTGACCGCAGCCTCGGTTTTTGAGCCGAAATCGCTGTCTATCGGGCCCGGGTCGGAGCCCGCCAGCTTGAGGAGTTCTTGGAGGAGTTTCACGGCCGGGCCGTGTGCGCCCTTCTTGAGCTGTTCGGGATCGAGCCTGAACCAGGTTTTCGGACCCACGACGCCGTCTACAGCTAAAGGAAACGACAACGTGAGGGGCTTCGGTGGGTGACGATCCGTTTGGTAGGCCTTGACCGCGGCCTCGGTCTTCTGACCGAAATCGCCGTCGATTGCGCCGGGATCGTAGCCTCGCTGCTTGAGACGCGTCTGAGCCAGTTTTACCGCGTCGCCATGAGACCCCTTTTTAATAGTCGGATGAGCCATTGAATACTCCTATTATTAACGGCGGCGCTCTACGCGCCAAAAAAACACCTTCCAATGCGCCTACCTCGAGCAATAAAAGCGACGAACAAAAAGTAGACGATGCAAGGCGCAAAAAATTATCTAATTTCGGTGACTTGGAAGTCAAGCCCTCGCCATGGCGGCAAGTTGCGCGCACCCCCATTTGCGCAGTGGCGATGATCATGATAAATGCTGCGCCGAGCTTAAACCTGTTGGCGCTATGCGCCATATAATCAGGACAGAGCCGAAAAGAGTCCTAAACGGAGGAAGAAATGGCCTGGACAACCCCCGTGATTGTCGAAGTTTGCGTCGGCATGGAAATCACCAGCTACGAGTCCGCCGAGATCTAATATCGGCGCGGCCTTCGCTTCGGTGAAGGCGCCAAAGAATTCCCGAATCGAGCCGGCAGGAAGAGCGCAGCGCAAAGCGGTTGCGCTTTTCGAATCGCCGGCTCGAATCGCTTTGGCCTCGATCGGCGGCGCGGCCGGCCGCGAGCAGGAGGCGTCGACTTGCGCTCGTCCTCTCTTTTCATCGCGTTTCCCTTCGTACTGTTCGCCGCGACGACCGGCCGAGCGGAAAGCCCGAACGCCAAGACGCTCCTTGACGACGCGAGGCGGCATTTCCAGCCGATCGCCGCTCCCGCCCCCGCCAATGATCCCGTGACGGCCGCACGCGTCGAACTCGGCCGGCGGCTGTTTTTCGAAAATCGCGTGTCAATGGACGGCAATGTCAGTTGCGGTCATTGCCATCCTGCGGACAAGCAGGCGAGCGACGGACTGCCGAAGGCGATTGGCGTCTTCGGCAAGGAGAATCCGCGCAATGCGCCGTCGATCTTCAACGCCGCGCTGAATTTCAAGCAGCATTGGCGCGGCGATCGCGAGTCTCTTGAAGAGCAGGCGGAAAAATCCTTGCTTGGCCCGGCAAGCTTCGGCAATCCCGATCAGGCGACCGCGATGAGCAAGCTCAACGCGATTCCCGCCTATGCCGACGCCTTCGCCAAGGCGTTTCCCGGCGACAAGGATCCGATCAATTCGAAGAATTGGGGCGTCGCCGTCGGCGCCTTTGAGAGGACCTTGCTGACCCCCTCCAAATTCGACGCTTTCCTCGCCGGCGACGTCTCGGCGCTGTCGAAGCAGCAGCAGGCCGGGCTGCGCAAGTTCATCGATCTCGGTTGCGTCTCTTGCCACAATGGCGCAGGCGTCGGCGGCAATTCCTTCCAGAAATTTGGAGTCGCGAGCGACTATTGGAAGGAAACCGGCGTCGCGACGCCTGACAAGGGTCGCGCGGAGGTCACCAAGAACGACGCGGACCTTTATGTCTTCAAGGTCGCGAGCCTGCGCAACGTGGCGCGAACCGCGCCTTATTTTCATGACGGGTCCGTCGACGATCTGACCAAAGCCGTAAAAATCATGGGCAAAACCCAGCTCGGACAAGATCTGTCAGATAGTGACGCAGCCGACATCGTCGCCTTTCTCGGCGCGCTGACCGGCGCCGCTCCCGCGAATTACGCGTCGCCGGAGCCCTTTCCGGACGCCCAAGAAAAGTAGGACTGCCCTCTTCTGGAGGGGGCGTGCGCTTACAACTTGTGTTCCAGCGCGATGCGCATCAGCTCCATCGGCGTGCGGGCGCCGAGCTTGCGCTTCATGATCGAGCAGCTGTTGGCGATCGTCTTATAGGAGACCTGAGTGGCGTCGGCGATCTCCGCCATGCCGAGCCCGCGTCCCAGCATTCGCAAAATCTCCAATTCTCGCGCGGTCAGCGCAGAGAGTGGGCTGGCGGCGGCGCCGCTTTTCTCGAACGCCAGTCGATTGGCGATTTTAGGCATGAGAAACACGCCGCCCGAAGCGACTTCGCGCACCGCCTTCAGCAACAGATATGGGTCGTCGTTCTTGGTCACATAAGCCTTGGCGCCCATCTGAATCGCCCGCGCCGCGAAGATCGGATCATCGTTCATGCTGAAAACGACGATGCGCGCGGCCGGATCGGTTTCCAGAATCCGCCGCGTCAGCTCGAAGCCGGAAACGCCGGGCAAGCCGATATCGACGACCGTCACGTCCGGCTTTTCCGCCGTGAAGGCGGCGAGACCGGTCTCCGCGTCGCGCGCGTCGACGACGTCGATGTCGCCTTCGCCGGCAAGCATCGCCGCGCAGCCGGAAACGATGATCGGATGGTCGTCAACGATGAGAACGCGCATATTCGAATTGGCTCCACGCATTGAGGCCTGCAGAACGGGCGGCCGTGACATTGACGGCATCCGGACCTTTCGTAAAGTCGCCCGCTTCTCTAAAGAAATGGCCAATGCTTCGAAGGCTCTCCCTGCGCGTTCGCCTGTCGCTGCTGCTCGGCGTCGTGCTTGCGGTGGGACTGGCGCTCGGCGTCGGCCTGCTCATCTTGCATGCCGGCGCGCGCGTTCGCGCCGAGGCCGATGGTGCGACGCGACTGGCGCGGGAGCTGGTTGAAGCGAATCTGCCGCGGCTCGACGCGGCGCCCGAACCACAGGTCGAGATCGCGCGACTTCTCGCCGAGGCGCAGCGGCTGCGTCATGTCCGCGTCGCGCTCGCCGGAGAGGAGACGCCCGCCACGGAGAAAGACGACCGCGCGCCGCAGTGGTTCACGCGGCTCGTGTTGCCGAACGCCGCCGCCACGCGGATCGAAACCGGCCACGGCGCGATCCTGATCTCCCCCAATCCCGCGGATGAGATCGCCGAGATTTGGCAGGAAATCGTCTGGCTCGCGATCGGCGGCGCCGGGATCGCGGTCGCCGCCTTCGGGCTTGTGTCGTTCGCCGTGTCGCGAACGCTGCGTCCGATCGCGACTCTCGCGGACGGCCTGCGGCGTTTGGAGCGCGGCGAACACTTGGTGCGCGTTCCCGCCGACGGCTCGCCTGAATTCATCATCATCGCGGAACGCATCAATGCGCTGGCCGCAACGCTGCAACAGCTCGACGAGGAAAATCGTCGGCTTGTGCGGCGCATGATCCATGTGCAGGACGAAGAGCGCAAAGGCATCGCGCGCGACCTGCATGACGAGATTGGTCCCTTCCTGTTCACTGTCCGCGCGGGCGTGGGCGCCTTGGCGCGCCGCGCGGCGGGTCCAGGCGCTGACGCGGCGCGTCTTGCGGATGATTGCGCGCGCATCGATGCGCAGATCGCCGCCTTGCAGCAGGTCAACAGACGCATTCTCGGGCGATTGCGTCCCGCCGCTCTCGAAGAGATGGGCCTTGCCGACGCCTTGCAGGCGCTGGCGCAGGGCTGGCGCGAGGCGAACCCCGGGGTCGATATCGCGCTTTCGCTCGACGGCGCCTCCGGCGATCTAGAAGAGGAAACCGCGCTCACCGCCTATCGCATCGTGCAGGAGGGCCTCGCCAACGCGCTGCGACATTCGGGCGCCGATCGAGTGGAGGCGATCATCGAGCGCGCTAAGGGCGTCTTGCATATCGTCGTGAGGGATAACGGGAGCGGGCTCGACGCGACGCGCAGCCCGGCGAGCGGCGGCCTCGGATTACGCGGCATGAGTGAGAGAGTGGGCGCGCTGGGCGGCGCACTCATGCTGACGAACGACGTGGAAGGCGGCGCGCGGCTGACCGCGTCGCTGCCTCTGCGCATTAGCGGCGCGGCGAATCGCTAAGCCGCAATCCAGGCGCGCGCCTCATCGGCTTGCGACGTTGGAAACAGCTTCATCTCGCCGGGGGTTATGAAGCTGAAGAGCTGCGTCGCGTGCTTGATCCACTCGACGTCGGTGACAAGCGCAATTCGCTCCCAGCGCGTGAGATGTCCCATTCCGACCTTAAAATCCTCGAACATCGCGCCGGGATCGAATCCTGAGAAGTCGGGCGCGATCTCGTAATAGATCCTGACTTTTTCGTGTTTCTTGAGCGCGTTCTCGACCGCCGAAACGAGGACGGAGTCGTAATCCGCCTTGGTGACGCACCCTCTGCAGACGATCGCGACGACATTATCGGGGAAGTTCGACAGTTGCTCAATCAAAGGCGTTCTCCTCAATGCTTGATGACGCGCCAGTGAAGGCCCCGTCATAGCGTTTTTCGTTGGACTGCATCTCGCTCGCCGGTCCCCTATATGGGGCTGCAGCGCTCGATAATGCGCCCGGGGAGGCGATGCGTGTATTCACATCAGCTTCACTATCTTCCGCTGCCGCCAATCGTCTACGCGATCTTGATTGGCGCGCTGCTGGTGGTCTTCGTATTGATACAGATCGGCGCGCTCAGCTACGCCTACGGCCGCATCGGCCTGAGCTCCAAATATGCGACGCTCACGCTGCTCGCTTCCCTTCTAGGCAGCTACATCAACATTCCGGTCGCGCATTTCGCCGGAGAGCACGTGGTCCCGCAGGAAGTAATCGACTTTTTCGGAAGGCGCTATGTCGTTCCGATGGTCGTCGATTGGCCGGGGATGATACTGGCGGTAAATGTCGGCGGCGCCGTCATTCCGTTTTTCCTGTCGTTGTATCTGCTTGCCCGCAATCGCATTTGGATCGTCGGCGCCGTGGCGACCGCGATTGTCGCTTTGGTCGTCCATCTCTTCGCGCGGATCGTGCCCGGCGTCGGCATCAGCGTTCCCATCGTCGCGCCGCCGCTGCTCTCGGCGGCTCTGGCGCTCGTGCTGTCCCGCGACCATGCTGCGCCGGTCGCCTATGTTAGCGGCAGCCTCGGCACGCTCATCGGCGCGGATCTGCTCAATCTCGGTAGGATTCAGGAGATCGGGACGCCGCTCGTGTCATTTGGCGGCGCGGGAACATTCGACGGCATATTCGTCACCGGAATTCTTGCCGTGCTGATCGCGAGCCTGCCCCTGCGCAGGAATCCTTCCGGCGTTTCGCCTGCGCCGCCGTAGTCCGGCCCTAGCAGGTTGGACGGCGCCCGCGCTATATTAGCTGCGATGACCATATTCAGAGGAGTCGCAAATGAACAAGACATTGCTGCTCGGCGCGTTGGCGCTTGCCGGCGTCATGGCGGTGCCGGCGACGTCCGCGCTCGCGAAGGCGACCGGGCCTGTCGCTGCGCTCGACACCGACAATGACGGCACCGTCGACCTCAACGAAATCAACAAATCCGCCAGTGGCCTGTTTACGCGCCTCGAGAAGGACTCGGACGGCACCGTCGACGTGAAAGAGATGAAGGGGCGCGTCTCGAAGAAGGATTTCAAGACCGCCGACCCGGACAACGACGGCACGCTCTCGAAGGATGAGTTTCTCGCCATGGTCGCTGGCATGTTCAAGGATGCGGATCCCGACAATGACGGAACGCTCGACGCCAAGGAGCTTGCCTCCAAGAAGGGCAAGGCGCTTCTGCGCGTGACCATGTGATGGCCGAAGGCGCGCGGGAGCGCCGGCGAACTTGATCCCGCGCGCCAAAGCGGCCATTTAGGCGACATGAAAAGCTTGGTCGCCGCTTTCTGTATGCTGCTCCTCGCTGCGCCGGTCGCGGCTGAAACGTTAAGCGTCAAAATCGGCGTTCTGCGCGAAACGCATTCGCGCGAGACCCTCTCGATTCTCGATATTCCCGCCGCCGACGATACGCTCGCCGGCGCCCTGCTCGGCGCGGCCGACAACAACACCACAGGCAAATTCACCAATCAGACCTTCGAGGCGATCGACGCCAGGCTTGAGGAAGGCGACGATGTCGTCGCGGCCCTCGACGCGCTTTTTGAGAAGGGCGCGCTTTTCATTATCGCCGACCTCTCGCCCGAACGCCTGCTCGCGGCCTCCGAACGCGCCAGACCGAGGGGCGCGCTGCTCTTGAACGTCTCCGCGACCGACGACAGGCTGCGCGAAGAGGACTGTCGCGCCAATGTCATCCACGTTGCGCCGACGCGCTCGATGCTCGCGGACGGTCTGGCGCAATATCTCGTCTGGAAACAGTGGCGACGCTGGCTGCTGATCAAGGGATCGCATCCAAACGACGAGTTCCTGGCGCAGGCCTTGCGCAACAGCGCCAGGAAATTCGGCGCGAAGATCGTCGAAGAGCGCATTTATGAAGACACCGGGGGCGGACGGCGCAGCGACTCCGGCTCGGTGCAAACGCAGCGGCAGATCCCGACGCTGACGCAGAACGCGCCCGCCTATGACGCCCTCATCGCCGCCGACGAGAGCGACGTCTTCGGCGGCTATCTGCCATACCGCACCTGGGATCCACGCCCCGTCGCCGGCTCTGCCGGGCTGATGCCGACGAATTGGGATCCGGCGCACGAACAATGGGGCGCGCTTCAATTGCAGAACCGCTTCATTCAGACGTTCAGACGTTTGATGAACGCCCGCGACAATGCGGCGTGGCTTGCTATGCGGATGATCGGCGAAGCCGCAACGCGCGCCGCTTCGAACGATCCCGAAAAGCTGCGCCTCTACATGCTCGGCCAGGACTTCTCCATCGCCGCATTCAAAGGCGTCCGGCTGACGCTGCGGCTATGGAACCTGCAGTTGCGCCAGCCGATCCTGCTTTCCGACGGACGGATGGTTGTCTCGGTTTCGCCGCAGGAAGGCTTCCTCCATCAAGTCAGCGAACTCGACACGCTGGGAGTCGACCAGCCGGAGACGAAATGCAAACTGAAATGAAGCGTGCCTCCACCTCGACACTGAGATGCTGCAGACTCGGCCTTGCCTTGCTGCTTGCTCGCTTTGCGCGTCATGGCCGGGCTTGTCCCGGCCATCCACGCGTGAGTCCCAACGGCATGGATGCGCGCGACAAGCGCGGGCATGACGCAAGTTACGCAATTATCATGACAATGTCCGCCTTGCTTTGCTCTATGTTCTCTTTGACGCCCGCTCACGCCTACAAGGCCTATGTCAGCAATGAAAAGGGTAATTCCATCACTGTCATCGACACCGACAAGCTCGAAGCGACGGCGACCATGAGAGTCGGGCGGCGCCCGCGCGGAATCGAGCTTAACAAGGACGGCTCCGAACTTTACATCTGCGCCGGCGACGACGACGCGATTCAGGTGCTTGACACGAAGACTCTCAAAGTAACCGGAAAGCTGCCGTCCGGCCCCGATCCCGAGCTTCTGGCGCTCAGCCCCAGCGGCGACGTGATCTATGTCTCCAACGAAAACGACAATCTCGTCACGCTCATCGACGTGAAGAAGAAGGAAATGATCGGCGACATTCCGGTCGGCGTCGAACCGGAAGGCATGGCCGTCAGCCCCGACGGCAGGTTGCTGGTCAACACGTCGGAGACCACCAATATGGCGCATCTCATAGACACGCAGTCGAAAGAGATCGTCGCCAATATTCTCGTCGATGGAAGGCCGCGCTTCGCCGAATTCAAGAAGGACGGCTCCGAGCTTTGGGTGTCGTCGGAAGTCGGCGGGACGGTCGCGATCATCGATCCGGTGAAACGCGAATTGAAGCAGAAGATCAGCTTCGACATTCCGGCGATGTCGAAGGAAGCCATTCAGCCGATCGGCATATCGATCACCCGCGACGGAAAGCGGGCCTTTGTCGCGCTTGGGCCCGCCAATCGCGTCGCGGTGATCGACGCCGAAACCAAGAAAGTCGAGAAATATCTGCTCGTCGGACAGCGCGTCTGGCATCTCGCCTTCACGCCCGACGAAAAATTTCTGCTCACCGCCAATGGCGTCTCCAACGACGTTTCGGTGATCGACGTTGCGTCTTTGAAAGTGCTGAAGTCGATTCCGGTCGGCGCTTTTCCCTGGGGCGTTGTTGTGGGGCCGCAATGAGTGTGAGTCTTAACGCCTGTCATTCCCGACGCGCGAAGCGCGATCGGGAATCCAGAGCCACGATCGGCGCTGTTGGCCGCGGCTCTGGATTCCCGGTTTTTCGCTTCGCGAATGCTGGTAATGACAACCCTGTCGGAGCGCCGCAATGACCGCCGCGCTCGCGATCAGAAACGTCAGCCATTCCTATGGCGCGCGCAAAGCACTCGACGACGTGAGCTTCTACGTTTCTCCGGGCAGTTTCACCGTTCTTCTCGGCCTCAACGGCGCCGGCAAGAGCACGCTGTTCTCGCTGATCACAAGGCTTTACGCGGCGCGCCACGGCGAGATCGATATTTTCGGCCATAATGTCATGCGCAAACCAGGCGCCGCGCTGCGCCAGCTTGGCGTCGTCTTTCAGGCGCGCACGCTCGATCTTGAATTGAGCGTGATGCAGAATCTTATCTACCACGCCGCCTTGCATGGCATCGGCCCGTTCGAGGCGCACCGACTCGGACAGGCGGCGCTGGCCCGCGCCGGACTTGCTGATCGCGCGAAGGACAAGGCCCGCTCCCTGTCCGGGGGACAGATGCGCCGCGTCGAAATCGCCCGCGCATTGCTGCATGATCCGCGTCTGCTGCTGCTCGACGAGCCGACAGTCGGACTCGACATCAAGGGGCGCGCAGATCTCCTCGCGCTTGTTCGCGATCTGGTGCAGGAAAAGAGTCTCGGCGTCTTGTGGGCGACGCATCTCATCGACGAGATCGCCGACGGCGATCAGGTGGTCATCCTGCATCACGGAAAGGTGCTCGCGACCGACAGCGCGCAAACGATCGTCGCCGAGCAAGGCGCAGCGAATATTGGAGGCGCCTTCACACGTATCACCGGCGCCGGCCAGGAGAAGCTGTCGGCATGAGCGCGCGTGTCCTGCTCCGCATATGTCATTCCCGACGGGCCGAAGGCCTGATCGGGAATCCAGCAGGGCGGCAGCCAATCATTGGGTTCCCGATCGCGCGCGATGCGCGCGTCGGGAATGACAGTTGCGCTTTCAAAGGAGCGGGCGCCGATGACTGACGCCGCAGCTCCCATAGGCGACATAAAAGGTTTCACCCTTCGCCAATATCTCATCTGCCTCTCGGGCGTCGTCTGGCGCGAGGGCTTGCGCTTCCTGCATCAGCGCGAACGCTTCGTCTCGGCGCTGGTGCGCCCGCTCGTCTGGCTCTTCATCTTCGCCGCGGGATTTCGGCAGGTGCTCGGCATCTCGATCATCCCGCCTTACGAAACCTACGTGCTCTATGAAGTCTATATCGCGCCCGGTCTGATGGCGATGATCCAGCTGTTCAACGGCATGCAGTCATCGCTCTCGATGGTCTATGACCGCGAGATGGGCAATATGCGCACGCTGCTCGTCTCGCCCTTCCCGCGCTGGTTTCTGCTCGGCTCCAAACTTCTCGCCGGCGTCGCCATCTCGATTCTGCAGGTCTACGCCTTCCTGCTCATCGCCTATTTCTGGGAGATCGAGCCGCCGACGACATGGGGTTATCTGACCGTGCTGCCGGCGCTCGCGCTCAGCGGATTGATGCTCGGCGCGCTCGGGATGCTGCTGTCGTCGCTGATCAAGCAGCTCGAAAATTTCGCCGGCGTGATGAACTTCGTGATCTTTCCGATGTTCTTCGCCTCTTCCGCGCTCTATCCGTTATGGCGCGTCAAGGAGTCGAGCCCCTGGCTGTATTACGTTTGCGAAGTCAATCCGTTCACCCATGCGGTCGAACTGATCCGTTTCGCCTTCTATGAGAAAGTCGCGTGGACGTCGCTCGCGATCGTCTTCGCCTGCACGAGCGCGTTCCTTGTCGCCGCGATTCTCGCTTACGACCCGGCGCGCGGCATGCTGATGCGAAGGGGCGGTTAAGAGGCGTCAGCGCCGGCGATAATGGTAGTGGCGCGTATCGTGACGATGTGAGCGACCTTCAGGACAATTGCCGTAGCAGTCCCAGCGCCCGTGCCGCGCGCCATGCTTGAACCACTCGGCCTGTCCTTCGGTCCAGGGACTTGCCGTAACGGCATGCGGCGGGAGGAGCATCGCCAGAACGATTATCATCGTGGTCAGTTTCGACATTGCGCGCCTCCGCCCAAATGTTTCCTCTCGCGCTATTTCTTCACGTCCTTCTTGGCGTTCTCAGCCGCGAGTTCTTCGGCGACCCCCGGCGGCAATTTGACGCCAGCGGCGAGCTGGGCGCCGAGCGCGATCGCCCGCGCCTCCGTCAAGCGCAACGCGCAATAGCCGAAATCCGGCTCGCGCGCATAGGAGCGGCACACTTCCTCGCGCCAGGAGGAGAAGCCCGCCTGCTCCTTGACGAGGTAGTTGCGGATCGGTTTTTCCTTCTTGTTGCGCTCGTAGAGCTCGCGAAACGTATTGCGAACCGTCTTTTCGACGCGCGCGCGGGCGCCCAGCATTTCTTCGCCCTTCTTCGGGTCGATTTCGTCGGCGCCCATCCCCCAAAGCCCTTCCGGATCGGCGCGGCACCCGGCTTCCTTTAGTTCGCAGGCCTTGCCCTCATTGGTGACGAGGATCGCGCCGTCAAGAACGGTGAAGGAAAAGGGACAGGCGGGAAAGGCCACCTGATAGCGGCGCAGGCCGGTGTCGCTCTCACGCGCCGAGAGCTTCAAAGGCGTTCCCGCGACCTCGACTCGGCAGGTTTCCCCGGAACGCCTCAAATCGTCGCCGACGAGCGTGAGTTTTGCGACCTGCAAAATTGCGCCGGCGCGAGAGAACTCGATGGCGCTCCCCTCGCCGTCGAGCTTGAGGGTCTTTCCGACGATCGCGTCTTCGGCAGGCGCCTTCGGCATGATCGCGGGCCCAGCGGCCGCGCCCATCTCGCCACCGCCGGCGCTTTTGTTCTTGGCGGCGCCGGCGACCGTCCCCTCGGGGCTGGGAGCCACCGCTCCTGGGAGCACAATCTGTGCGCTCGCGGAGACGCCGCCGATCGCGATGAGCGCCGCCGCCCCGAATACGCGGGCGCGGCGCGCACCTGGAGTCCGAAACCCAGATTCAAACATGGCGATCGCCATCCCCCCGGCTGCAGACCGGCCCCTGCCTTCGCGGCGAGGCGCGCGCTATCGAGGCGCGAGCACCATCACCATCTGCCGTCCTTCCATGGACGGTTCGAGTTCGACCTTGGCCAGCGTGGCCGTTTCCGCTTTTACGCGCGACAGAAGTCGATAGCCGATGTCCTGATGCGCGATTTCGCGGCCGCGAAAGCGAAGGGTGACCTTCACCTTGTCGCCTTCTTCGAAGAAGCGGCGGACCGCCTTCATTTTCACGTCGTAATCGTGGTCGTCGATGCCGGGCCGAAGCTTGATCTCCTTAACCTCGACGACCTTCTGCTTTTTGCGGGCCTCGGCGGCCTTTTTCTGCTCGGCGAAGCGGAAACGCCCGTAATCCAGAATTTTGCAGACGGGGGGAGTGGAATTTGGCGCGATTTCGACGAGATCGAGCCCCGCCGTCTCGGCCATGGCCAGCGCCTCCGGCAATTGGACGACGCCGTGATTTTTCCCCTCGGAATCGATTAGCTGCACTTCTCGCGCGCGAATTTCCCGGTTGATGCGCGGCCCTTCCTTCTGGGGGGCTGCGACGCTCTTCATTGGACGGCGAATGGATCCTCTCCTTCTCTTGGCCAAAAGCCGGCCGCTGAGCCATAGGCGCAAAACAGCGACCGCCGGACTCGCAGGTCCGGGACCACGGGACAGATTCCCACGCCAGCGCGTCAAGTCAACCGTTGGAGACGCTCCGACGCCGCTTTTTGCGCGGCAGGCGTCGAATATCCTACAAAAAACCCAAAATCAGCTCGTTAACCCTTTCGGGCGCCTCTTCAGGCGTCCAGTGCGACACGCCGAGCAAAAGTTCGATCCTAAGATCGCGAACATAGCGCTCCGTGCCGTCAAGGCAGGATTCGCCGAGCGCGGCGTCTCGAAGCCCCCACACGACAAACGTGGGCGCATTTATGGGCGAATCGAGGTCTTCCGCTTCAAGAATCTCGCGGCCCGCCGCGCGATACCAATTGAGCATCGCCGTCGCCGCGCCGGGCGACGCGACATTGGCGCAATAGATGTCCATCGCTTCTTTTGGGAAGACGCATTCGCGGCCCGCCGACCATCGCATCAGCCATTCGGCGAAAGCGCCGCCGCGCATCGACAATAACCGGTCAGGCAGCCAGGGCAGCTGAAAGAAAGCGGCATAGGCGGATTTGAGCTTCTGCCCGAATTCCTGTTCGAGCGCCCGTCGAAAGCATAGAGGGTGCGGAATATTCAAAACGACGAGGGCGTCGATGGGACGCAGCCGGCGAATCGCCACGACCCAGGCGATGAAGCCGCCCCAATCATGGCCGATGAGCGAGACCGAAGCGGGACGCGCCGCGTCGATCAATCCGGCGACGTCAGTCGTCAGCGCCTCAAGCGAATAGGCGGCTTTCTCAGCCGGGCGTGTGGTCCCGCCATAGCCGCGCTGATTGACCGCCCAGACCCGAAATCCCGCCGCGGCGAGCGGGCCCGCGAGATGGCGCCACATGATCGCGCACTGGGGGAAGCCATGCAGCAAGAGCGCTAGCCGGTCGCCCGCGCCAGCTTCGAAAACCTCGAATTCGATTCCATTGGCTGGAACGATGATACGACGCGCCCCGAGAAGGGTCGCCGCCGACGTCACATCTGGCCCGCCAGCGCCGGGCAGCTCGGACAGGGCGCGCCGCCCGCCATGGCGGCGCAGCTTTCCGCCGACTCTCCTCCCGCGGCGGGGCGCGCGATCAAGGAGAGCTGCCGCTCGACATGGGCGCCGCCACAGGCCGGACAGTCGGGAGTTTCATCGAAACGCGACAGGGTCTCGAATTCATGCGCGCAATCATTGCAGCGATAGGCGAAAAGCGGCATTAGCCCTCTCAGGCGGCTTGTCGGATGGAGAGGCGATTTTACCGGACCGCTCGCCGGGCGCAAGGCGCGTCGGAGACGCCGGCCTTGCCCTACAGAGGCCGCGCTAAATTCCATGCATCGATTCATGTCAGGGATATTCGGATGACCTATCGCGCGCCGCTCGACGACATTCTCTTCGCCCTGCGCCTCGCGGCCGGCAACGGCGCGATGGCGACGGGCGGCATATATGGCGACCTCGCCGACGGCGTCGCTGATCAGACTCTGGCTGAGGCGGCCAAATTCGCCGAACAGGTTCTCCTGCCGCTCGACACGATCGGCGATCGCGTCGGTGCGACATACGCCAATGGCGCCGTTACGACCCCGCCCGGCTGGCGCGAAGCCTACGCGCAATGGAAAGAAGGCGGCTGGAACGCGATCGGGGCCGGCGAGGATTACGGCGGCCTCGACCTCCCCGCCCTGCTCAACGCCGGCTGCACCGAGATTTGGAACGCCTGCAACATGGCCTTCGCGGTCTGTCCTCTGCTCGGCCATGGCGCCATCGAGGCGATGGAGGCGCATGCGACGGATGCGTTGAAAGAAGCCTATCTGCGCAGAATCGTCAGCGGCGAATGGACGGCGACGATGAATCTGACCGAGCCCGGCGCTGGATCAGATCTCGGTTTGATGCGCACGCGCGCCGAACGCGCCGAAGACGGCTCGTACCGTCTTTTCGGCCAGAAGATTTTCATCACCTATGGCGAGCACGATCTTGCGCCGAATATCGCGCATCTCGTGCTGGCGCGTCTTCCCGACGCGCCAGAGGGCACGCGCGGCATCTCGCTGTTTCTGGCCCCGAAGTTCCTGCCAGACGAGACCGGCGCCTTCACGCGGCGCAATGATCTGCGTTGCGGGGGGATCGAGCACAAGCTCGGAATACACGGATCGCCGACCTGCACCATGATCTATGGCGATGAAGACGGCGCCGTCGCTTTTCTCATCGGCGAGGAAAATAAGGGCCTCGCCTGCATGTTCACGATGATGAACAACGCCCGCCTGTCGGTGGGCCTGCAAGGCGTGGCGCTCGCCGAGCGCGCGACGCAGATGGCGATTCAATACGCGCGCGAGCGCAAGCAGGGGCGCGCGCCCGGCGCCAAGGAGACGAGCGCGATCATCGAGCATCCCGACGTCGCGCGCATGCTGCTGACCATGGCGAGTTCGACGGCCGCCGCGCGGGCGATCTGCTACGAGACGGCCGCGTCCATCGATCGCGCGCGCCGCGACAGCGATCCGGCGCGCGCAGCGGCGGCGCATGAGCGCGCCAGTCTGCTCACGCCCGTCGCCAAGGCGTTTTCAACCGACATCGCCAATGAGACGACGTCGCTCGCCATCCAGGTTTTCGGCGGCATGGGCTATATCGAAGAGACCGGCGTGGCGCAGCTGATGCGCGACGCCCGCATCTGCGCGATCTACGAAGGCACGAACGGCATTCAGGCGATCGATCTCGTCACGCGCAAGATTCGCGGCGGCGACGGCGCGGCGCTGGCGCGCGAGATCGACGACATGCGCGCTATCGCGGGCGAAGCGGACGTTTCGCGCGAAGCGTTGCGCGAGTCGGTCGAGGCGCTGGCGCGGGCGAGCGCGTTTCTGACGAAAGCCGAACTCGCCAGCGCGCTCGCCGGCGCGACGCCTTATCTGCGGCTCTTTGCTCTGGCGCGCGGCGCGACTGTGCTGATGAAGGGCGCGAAGGCCGCGGCGCTGGAGAATAATCCGAGCGCGACGCGCTACGTCGGGCTCGCGCGCTTCTTTGCCGAGAATATCGCGATCGCCGCGCCGGGCTTGGCGAAGTCTGTGGTCGAAGGCGGCGATTCGGTAAACGTGTCGCATGCGGCGCTTGGGGAGTGAACGGCCCCCTCCCCAGCCCTCCCCCGCTTCGCGGGAGAGGGAGCAGGTGGCGCCGTCATCAGGATTTCGCGAAATGCACGGGACGATCTCGCGAACGGCTGATCGTTAGGGTCCCCTCTCCCGCGAAGCGGGGGAGGGACAGGGAGGGGGTCAGGCGCCGACGAACTCCCGCAGCGCCTGTTGCTGCGCGTCGGCCATATGCAGGCCGAGTTTTGAGCGGCGCCAAAGCATGTCGTCGGCGGTTCGCGCCCATTCCTTTTCGCGCAGATAGGCGATCTCCGCCTCCGTCAAGCCGCAACCAAAATCGCGGCCAAGATCGCTCACGCTCCGCGCATCCTTCAAAATCTCGAAGACGCGCGTTCCATAGGCGCGCGCGAGACGCAACGCCAATGCGTCGCCGAGAAACGGCTTATCGCGTTTGAGATCGTCGAGAAATTGATCGAAACCTTGCGGCATGTCGCCGCCGGGAAAAACGGCGCTCGCTGTCCAGGCCGGGCCATGCACCGGAAGAAAGCGAGCGAGCTGGTCAAGCGCATGCTCGGCGAGCCGCCGCGCCGTGGTGATCTTGCCGCCGAATGTCGACAGCGCCGGCGCCGAATCCTCGGGCGCGTCGAGATCGAAGGCGTAATCGCGCGTGACCACCGAGGCTTTGAGCGCGCCGTCGTCGTAAAGCGGCCGCAGGCCGGCGTAGCTCCACCTGATGTCGTCGCGCGTCGCCGGTTGGCGCAGGAAATGGTTGAGCGACGCGAGCAGATAGTCCGTCTCCGCATCGCTGATCGCCACGGCGCCCGGCGAACCTTCATAGGAAACGTCGGTCGTGCCGACGAGCGTGAATTCGCGCTCATAGGGAATCGCGAAAACGATGCGACCGTCGGGGTTTTGCAGAATATAGGCGTGGGCGCCCTCGAAGAGCCTGCGCAGAACGAGATGCGAGCCCTTCACCAGACGCACATGTTTGCGCGAATGGATATGGAGCGCGTCTTCGATCACTTCCGACACCCAGGGGCCGGCGGCGTTGACGAGCGCCCGCGCCTCGATCGTCTCGCCATCCGTGAGCGTCGCCCGCCAATTATCGCCCTGTCGCGCGGCGTGAACGAGCTTCGCGCCGACGCTGATCGCCGCGCCGCGCTCGGCCGCGTCGCGCGCGTTCAAGACGACGAAGCGGGAATCATCCACCCAGCAATCGGCGTAAGTGAAGCCGACGCGGTAGACGTCGCGTAGCGGCGCACCCAGCAAATCACCGGTCAGAGCGCGCTGCGAAAAAGTGGGAACCGGTTTTTCGCGTAAAGCGCGCTCTAAACTTTTGGAATCGATCACGTCATCTGCATTTGGGCGATTCCGCCCAAATGCAGCGTGATCTAGCCTCACCATATGCGAGCCTTCGAGGCGTTTGCGGCGCGCAAGATGGTCGTAAAGGAACAGGCCGAGACGCAGCAGCCAGACCGGCCGCAGGCCCTTCTCATAAGGCAGAACGAATTTTAGCGGCCAGATGACATGCGGTGCGGCGCCGAGCAGCAATTCGCGCTCGGCGAGCGCCTCATGCACGAGGCGAAATTCATAAAGCTCGAGATAGCGCAGACCGCCGTGGATGAGCTTGGTCGAGGCGGAGGACGTTCCCTGCGCGAGATCGCCCTGCTCCACGAGCCTGACGGCGAGTCCGCGCCCGGCGGCGTCGCGGGCGATGGCGCAGCCGTTGATCCCGCCGCCGACGATAAGCAGATCGTAAATCATGGCGTCACTCGATTCGAGACGCCATGACTATAGCGCTACGCCTGCGGACGGGCCGCCTGCCGACGATTTGCGCCGCTGTTGGCGCGCCGCTTCTGGCCGTTCGGCGCGCCTTGGCGCTTGGTCGCGGGACGCTGTCCGTCGCGCCGCGGATGCTGCGCGCCGCTGCGATGCGGCGCCGGCGGCTTTGGCCTTTTCGGCGCCTGGCGCATCGGCGCAGCGTCATCGTTCCGCGCTTCCGCGCCGCGCCGGTCGGTGCAGTCGAGCGTCTGCCGCGTCAGCTTCTCGATCGCGCGCAGCAGCGGCCGCTCGCCATTGTCGCAGAGCGAAATCGCCCGGCCGGTGGCGCCGGCACGCGCGGTGCGGCCGATGCGATGCACATAGGCTTCGGCGACTTCCGGCAATTCGTAATTGACGACATGGGTCACGCCGTCGACGTCGATGCCGCGCGCGGCGATGTCGGTCGCGACCAGCACGCGTGTGCGGCCCTTTCGAAAGCCGTCGAGCGCGCGCAGACGCTGGCTCTGGCTCTTGTTGCCGTGGATCGCGTCGGCGCCGACGCCGGCGCTCTCCAGATGCTGCGCGACGCGATCGGCGCCGCGCTTGGTGCGCGTGAACACGATCGCCCGCGAGATTTCGCGGTCGCTCAGCAATTCCAACAGCAGCTCGCGCTTGGCGTTGCTGGCGACGAGATACACATGCTGCTCGACGCGCTCGGCGGTGGTCGCCGCCGGCGTCACCGACACTTTCGTCGGCTCATGCAGCATGTCGTCGGCGAGCGCGGCGATCTCCCGCGGCATGGTCGCCGAGAACAGCAGCGTCTGCCGGCGCTTCGGCAGTTTCGCGACGATCTGGCGGATCGGCACGATGAATCCAAGATCGAGCATATGATCGGCTTCGTCGAGCACCAGCGCCTCGGTCGCCGCGAGCTTCAGCCTGCCGCTGCCGATATGGTCGAGGAGCCGGCCTGGCGTCGCCACCAGCACGTCGAGGCCGCGCGCCAGCATGTCGATTTGTGGACGATGCGACACGCCGCCGACGATCACGCCGACGCTCGGCCGGAAGAACTGGCCGTAAGCGCGGAAACTGTCGGCGATCTGGGTGGCGAGTTCGCGCGTCGGCGCGAGAATGAGCGCGCGCGCCGTATTGGGCGCCGGGCGGCGCCGATCGGCGAGCAGCCGCTGCAGGATCGGCAGCGCGAAAGCCGCCGTCTTGCCGGTGCCGGTCTGGGCGACGCCGAGAAGGTCGCGCCCTTGCAGAAGCGCGGGGATTGCCTGGGCCTGGACCGGCGTCGGAATTTCATAGCCTTCGCGCGCAAGGGCGCGCAGCAGGATCTCGTTGAGGCCGAGATCGGAGAATGTCTTCACTTAGCTGTTGCTTTCAGTTGTCGATTCGCGCCCAAAGGACCGCGCGTGAACACGCCGGCTCCGGGCGAAACAGAGATCGGGCCCCGCGTAACGGGCCGTCAATATGGGAAAAGGGGGCGCTCGACAGCTCGTCGACGGTCACGTCGACATACGCGGCTGGAGCGCCTCATGCTGCGGCGCAGCGCAGTCTTCATACAGGAGCGCGGCGGCAGGGTCAATGCGGAGCGCATGCGGGTGCGAATTCGCGTTAACTTCAGCTCGCTTTCAGCCGTCATGCCCGGCCTTGTGCCGGGCATCCACGCCGGACAATCGCAAAACGCATGGCGGGGAGCCAGCATGTTCTCACATTTGCGTCGTGTCGTCGCGTGGATGGCCGCGACAAGCGCGGCCATGACGCGGCGAGGTAGCGCCTGGACTTTCGTCGAAGGCGACAACTCTCGCCCTCTCGCCTATAAGCCGGCGCTCGTACCCGCGAAAGGGATGCGAACCCATGAACGCAATCGCAAATTTCGACGGCGCGGAAATTCTCAACACTTTCGTCTCGCTCGCCGTGGCGATCGTTCTCGGCACCGCGATCGGCGCCGAGCGTCAGTATCGCCAGCGCACCGCGGGGCTGCGCACCAACGCGCTGGTCGCGCTCGGCGCCTCGGCCTTCGTCGATCTCGGCATGCGGCTGATGGGCAATCAGGGCGCGACCCAGGTGCTCGCCTATGTCGCGTCGGGCGTCGGGTTTCTTGGCGCCGGCGTCATCATCAAGGAAGGCATGAATATTCGCGGGCTTAACACTGCGGCGACCATTTGGTGCTCGGCGGTGATGGGAGCCTTCGCCGGCGCCGACCGGCCGGCGGAAGCGGTCCTGCTCACGGCGTTCATTCTCGCGGGCAACACCTTCCTGCGGCCGCTCGTTCATTGGATCGAGCGCGCGCCGATCGACGAGAGCGCGACGGAAGCCGTCTATGAGGTCCGCGTCGCCGGCAGCGAAGCGCGGCGCGACTCCATTCGCGACCAGATGATCGAAAGGCTGGAGGCCGCCGCCTATCCCATTCAGGACATCGCCGAACATGAGCGCGAAGACGACGTCGAAATCATCGCGACGCTGGCGACGTCGAGCGTGACCAGCGAACAGCTCGACGCGGTCGTTGAGTCCCTCGCCGCGCTCGACGGCGTCTCGCATGCGACATGGTCTTCGCACACGAGCGATTGAGGGGGCGGGGCGGGAAGGAAGTGACGCCGAGTCTTGATTGGCGATTTCAGCTTATAACCCTGAGTGATCCTTCACAAGGCGCGCATTGCGCCTTACCGCGCCATTGCCAAAATGTCGGCGCGAACTTCAGTGCGCGTCGGTTTTATCATTGGGAAAAAAGCAGGAGCGCTCCATCGTGAGCGGGCGAGCACGCAAGGCTCCAACTTTACGAAAACCCCGATTTAGAAGTAATTTGAACCTCAGCCGCCCCGAAAGAGTTGAACATCCGATATTAGTCACTGGCGTCGAGACCGGAGGGAATCGTGCCGACGATCGTTCCAATTCACGGAACCTTCGCTGCCGGACCAGAAGAAGGTGACCAGTGGTGGCAGCGAGGATCACCATTCGAACGTCACTTTCGGGAATGCATCGAGGCCAATGAGGGTGACCTCTCGTTTCAGCCCCTGCATTGGAATGGCAAGAACAGCGAAGACTCTAGACGAAAGGCTGCGGCAAACCTGCTGAAGCAGTGCGAGGCGCTTGAGAACAGGGGTGAAAAATATGTTCTGATAGGTCATTCTCACGGGGGCTCCATTATAAGCAACGCGTTGCTGCTGGCGAGCAAGGCGAAGTTACCGTTGCCCAACTTGATGCAAGCAATCACGGTGGGGACCCCCTTTATCCACCTCGCCAAACGCAGCGCCTTATTGAACATCTTCGTTCCCGTTCTGCTCATCGTTGTGTTTCTTGCCGCGCTCGGAGCAGTTGTCTCCTCCGCGACTACCTCCGGAGGCTTTCTCAACCGCCAGCTCGCAGCCCTCGATCCCGCCTTCAATCATGAACGCTCATCGCAGTGCGCGCTTGGTGATTCCCCCGCTCCACCTTCTGCTCGGCTAGCGATAGACGGAAGGAAGCCATTTCCCGAAACGCATGGGTTAGTCCCACTGACGCGCTCTGACCTATTCTCGCTTCCCAGTGCATTCGAGATCATCGAAAATACTTACAAGGGCATCGTTGGCTTTGCGGTCTTGTTCATTATCAAGCTCTTTCTTGACGAACGCGCTAAGGCGGACAGTGCGATCAGCCGGACCAATATACACAGGGCAAGGAACCAGTATGCGTCACGGTGGTTAGGGATTGCGCATGCGCACGATGAGGCCATTGGAGGCCTGTCGCGTGCGATCACGCTAGGTCAAGACTTGCTAATGCCAAAGATTAATATACAAATTTGGGCCATTTTCACGCTGTTACAGGCCGCGCTATTCATTGTTTTCTTCCTCTTTTGGGTGGTGTTGTTCTCAGCGGCTAAACAAATCCAACCTTTTTCTCCCAACATCCTTTCGAACGTCCTGAGGGCGATAACTGAATCGCCAGGACCGAAAATCGGACTTGCCGTCGCGATTGTCTTTGCCGGATGCTTAACGGTCGTATGCATTTCCAAGAGATTAAGCGAGGCATCTGTTGGCGCCCTTCTCAGTGAGTTCTCGCAGCGCCTCTTTCTCCGTTTGGACTTCCCCGGGCAAAGCGCCACCAAAATTTCGGATAGGCCGATGTGGTCGGAGCAGCCGCCCGTGGGCCTGCCCGTTGGCCTCGCCGAACAATTGACCGTTTTTGATGAGTCTCAGTCACTGGCATTCGTTGAGACATTGCGTCGCGAACTCTACTCGGCCTTGGAGTCGAAGAACGCAGAGGCTCTTCCGAATTTCTCCGAGTTGATGGCCGCCTTTGAGCTTACGCATACGGCCTATTTCAACTCCCCCCTTTTTAGAAAGCTGATATTCGCTGCTCTGATCGAACAGCCGGCTTTGCGAGCTACGTCCGTCTTTTCAACTGACCCGGATTTCGGCTGGCTGAGGGAATGGTTGAGAAAATACCGAACACAAGCGAGTAAAGACGCAAGCGTTTCGGCGTCCGCAATGTAGCATGGGCGATCGCCGCCCAGGCGCCTAGCAATGTCCGCATCCGGCGCGTAGCGGAAATCTAATCGAGCCATTTCTGTCGCCCCACCTTGCTCTTGACTCTTTTCCCGCTTAGCGTTTCCGCACGAGTGCCGGTCGATTCGTCGAGTCAGCTGTCGCGGACGCTGTGGAAAGTTCGCGCTTTCGAGGGATCAGAACATGGATCGGGATACGCTCGGCGACATCGCCGAGTCCGCCCCTTTGGCGGGCGAAAGCGCCGATGATCGCAGCCCCGCCGCTTCCGTCGCCGGCAAGAATTCCATCAGCGTTCCGGCGCAGCTCGTCACCCAGGGCAAGCACCGCTTTTATGCGCTGGTGTTGCCGAGCGGGCTGCTCGCCGAGACCTGCGTCGTCGAGCCGCGGGTCGAAAATCCGATCGAGGGCTTCCAGCGCCTGCTCGACGAAAAGCGCGCAAAATCCATCGCCAAATATATCGACGCCGGCTTCGGCACGGTGCCGGGCGCCGTGGTGCTCTCCGCCCAGTCCCGCGCCCATATGCATTATGACCGCGCCGCGGGAACGCTGACCTTCCGGCAGGACCCCCGCGCCTTTCTCATCATCGACGGGCAGCATCGTGTCTTCGGCTTCAAGCTGGCGAAAGGCGCGGTCGACGTCCCCGTGGTGATCTACAACAGGCTGAGACGCTCGGAAGAATGCCGCCTGTTCATGGACATCAACACCAAGCAGCGGCCGGTGCCCAACGAACTCCTGCTCGACATCCGCCGCCTTTCCGAAGTCGAGACGCAAGCCGACGCGCTGCTGCACGACGTTTTCGATCTCTTTCACACGCGGGGCGACAGCGCCCTCAAGGGCCTGCTCAGTCCGGCGGAGCGGCGCAAGGGCGCGATTTCGCGTGTCACCTTCAACGCCGCGCTGCGCTCGATCAAGGGCGCCTTCGACGACGCCCGCGCCGAGGAAGTCTACGCCGTCCTCAACGCCTATCTGCGCGCCTGCCGGCATGGTCTCGGCCTGCACAACGCCGACGAGCAGATCGCGCATCCGGCGCTGTTCAAGGCGCTGGCGCTGCTCTTTACCAATGTCGCGGAGCGGGTGGCCGACCGCCATGGCGGAAAATACACGGTGGCGAATTTCGAGGACGTGCTCATTCCCTTCTTCAAGCGCCTGAAGAAATCCGATCTGCCGCGCGCCGGCATGAGCCATGTCGCGCTGCATGAGCATTACAGCAAGGCGCTAAGCGCCGGCTTCCTGATCAAACAATGGCTCTTCTCCTGAGCTGAACGGATCGACGCTCATGTCCGCGTCGAGGACGCCGCGCATGGTGAGACCATGCTCGGTCTTTTCCCAATGGAAAGGTCGCCGCCAGAGTTCATAGACGGCGCGCCAGGCGGCGACGCTCAGCATCGTCAGCCACAGCGGCAGATAGATCAGCGACGGGCGAAACCGCGTCAGGTTCCGACGGCGCATGCCGACAGCGAGCGGGAGAACGAGGGCGGCCGCGCCGGCGATCGCCAGAAAGCACCATAGCGCGCTCAGGGCGATCTCGAGCGGCGAAACCGGCGTCAGCAGCGCGCCGAACATCGCGTCATGCGCCATCCGCGCCGCCAGAAACGGACCGAGCAAGGGCCCAAACAACGCGCCGGCGAACATCGCGAGCACGGCGATGGCGCGACGGGCTCCAAGATCGACGAAAAGCCGCACCGGCCGGCGGCAATGCACGACGAAGGTTTGCATCCAGCCCTTAAACCAGCGGGTGCGTTGTTTCACCAACGCCCCGAACGTCGCCGGCGCCTCTTCGAAGGTTTGCGAAGCGAAGGTTTGCACCTCGAAGCCCGCGCGCGCCAGACGCAGGCCGAGATCGGCGTCTTCGGTGACGTTGAACGCGTCCCAGAAGCCGATCTCGCGCAGCGCCTCGATGCGGAAATGATTGGACGTGCCGCCGAGAAATAGCGGCATGCCCATCAGGGCCAGTCCCCTGTTGTGAACATCGAAGAGAGCGGCATATTCGAGAGCGAACATCGCCGTCATCCAGTTGAGTTCGCCATTGTCGATGGCGAGGCTCGCCTGCAGACAGGCGACGTTTGCCGGCAGTTTCGCAAAGAATGTCGCGGCGCGTCGCAACTGCCGCGGCTCGGGCAGGTCTTCTGCGTCAAACACGGCGACGAGCGCGCCGCGGGCAAGCGGCATGGCGACGTTTAGCGCGCGCGGCTTGGTGCGCGGAACGCCCTCGGGCGCGACGACGATCTCATGCGGCGCGCGGGGCGGATGCGCCCGCAACGCGGCCGCTGTCGCTTCGTCGTCGGCTTCGATGACGAATTTCACGTCGAGCTTCGCTCTTGGATAGTCCGGTATTATGGCGCAAACGCCACAAGCGATCTAGCCGATAACGCCTTATTTTCTCGGCATGGCCGAGATTCGCACAGTCACCACGCTGCGCCGAAAGCGCGACGAAATCATCACCGTCATCAAGCTCTATGAGCGCCAGCTAGAACAAGCCCGCGCAGACCTCGCGCACGTCAATGCCGCGATGCGCCTATTCGACGCCGGCGCCGACGTGAGGCCCTACGTCGATATTCACCGTGTCTTTAAGCGGGCAGAGAAAATCGAACTGTGCCGGGAAGCGCTCACCGCCGGCCCGATGACGACGAAAGAAGTCGCGCTGTTTTTGATGTGCCGGAAGGGCCTCGATACGGGCGACAAGGTTCTGGCGAAAGCCGTCGCCAACAATCTCATTCATTCGCTGCGGATGCAGGCCGCGCGCGGGCGCATCGTCATGGACGGGAAGCGGAAGGGCGTTTGCGTTTGGCGTATTGGCGCTAAATATCAAGTTTAATTCCTGTATAATCTTCAATTTGTTTCTTCGCAAATCCGCGAGCTAAAGACTTTAGTAAATCAAAAGAAAATGACCCGGCAGATTGGGCTCCATCCTTCGTTTTTCGCCATATTTCATTGTCCCTGACTTCATCCAAAAATTCATGTCCACACCACGTTAGCTCAATGAAACCATATTCAATGTGACCGCAGATATATCCTTCCGATGTTATGAGCCCAGCATCCGTCATTTTCTTAATAAGATATAATATTTCTTCCGATCTATCTTGATGATCTTTTATGATAGCAACAGATGAAGTTGGTTCTGTAGATTTCTCTACAGCAATAAGTATTTCCCTTACTAAATCCATATCACGCTTCACGTCAAAATCCTCGTCGGAAAAATGCTCCACCAGCATGACAAGCCCTCCCGTTTCGTGTAGCCTAAAGGCTCACGACGATGGGCTTCGTCATCCGGTCTAAGCGGGGTTGCCGCCCCGCCGACCACCTTACAAGATAATCAAGATGTTGTCGGCGCGCCAGTCACGCCGCAACATGCCGTTGCCAATATCCCGTGAAATCCGGGCTGGCCTTTTTCTTCGTCATTAGAGACGCAAGGCGCTCAACCTGTTCGCCGTTGCTCATGCGGCGGTGATCCTCGCGCCATGACGCTTCCTGCGCATAACGGAGCAAATAGACGCCCGCGACGTGGTGGTGATGGCCGATCTCGGCGCGGCGCAGGCGCGAGAAATAGGACTCGGCGTCGTTCGTGCACGCGCCGTCCGCGCTATAAGCCTCTTCATGATTGATCCGGCGCATCTCGAAATGGCTGTGAAGGGCGTTCCATGCGCCGGCTTCGTCGGCATGGACGATTGAGCCTTTGACGATGCGCGCGCGAATGAAATCGAGTGCATGGCCTTCCGAGCGGAAGACGGCCGGAACGGAGCGTCCGTCGCGGGCGCGGACGATGACGACGCATTGACGCTTGCCGGTCTGATTGATGGCAAGACGACGATCACGGCGGTTTTCGCGGTTATTAGCCGGCTTAACGTAGCCGCCGAAGTAGCCGCCGTCGATTTCCACTTCCTCGCCGGCGCCGCCGACAACGCGGCCCTTCATTTCTTCGGCCATCGCTTCGCGCAGCTT
>Ga0194120_10001621_pt1 | contig 40480 bp, 30 predicted proteins | sample TA2MahCa65mmetaG_FD_148642 | JGI IMG/M metagenome (GOLD analysis project Ga0194120, IMG submission 148642) | Freshwater microbial communities from Lake Tanganyika, Tanzania - TA2015019 Mahale Deep Cast 65m | ecosystem: Environmental > Aquatic > Freshwater > Lake | place: Tanzania: Lake...
TCGACCTTGGCGCGACCCCGACGCTTCGCGCGACGGCGTTCTTGAACATCGATCCGATCGTGAGCGGCGGCGCGTCGACCAGCGATGAACAGGGGCTGCTCGGCATGGCCTTCGACCCCGACTACGCCACCAACGGTCAGTTCTACGTCTACTACACCGGTACGGGGACGAACAATCTCGCGCGATACACGGTCTCGGCCGACCCCAACATCGCCAACGCGACCGGCGTGGTCATGATGACCTGGTCGGATCCGTACTCGAACCACAATGGCGGCGACATTCACTTCAAGCCCGGCACGCGCGACCTGTACATGGGCACGGGCGACGGCGGCAGCGCCAACGATCCCGGCAACGTCGCCCAGAACCTGAGCAGCCGACACGGCAAGATGCACCGCATCACGCCGACTGTCGGTGGCACTTCGCCCTACTACACGATTCCAGCCAGCAACCCCTTTATGGGTGGTGCGACGACCGCTGATGACACGGTCTGGTCGTACGGGCTGCGCAATCCGTGGCGGTGGTGCTTCGACAAGGCCAACGGCGACATGTACATCGCCGATGTCGGCCAGAACGCCATCGAGGAAGTGAACTACGAACCCAGCAACGCCGCAGCCGGCCGCAACTACGGTTGGCGCTGCACGGAAGGCACCACCTGCACGGGCCTGACGGGCTGCACCTGCAACGGCACCGGCCTGACGGCCCCGGTCCGCACCTATGCGCACAACAGCGCTGGCGGGTACAGCATTACTGGCGGTCGCGTCTATCGCGGCTGCGCCATGCCCGACATGCAGGGCATCTACTTCTACGTCGACTACTCAACCAACAACTCTTGGTCGTTCCGGATGGTGAACGGCACTGTGACTGAGTTCGTGACGCGCAATTCGGAGTTGGCCACGGCTGTGGGCGGCCAGACAGTGAACCAGATCGCGGCCTTTGGCGAGGATGCCAAGGGCGAGCTGTACATGGCCGACCACGGCGGGCAGATCTACAAGATCATCCCGGCGTCCGGCGAAGTGACCTGCCCGACGCCGAACCCGAATGACCTGAACGGTGACGGCGTCGTCGACGGTGCGGACCTTGGCATTCTGCTCGGCAACTGGGGCGGAGCGGGTTCGGGCGACATCAACGGCAGTGGCCTCGTCGATGGTGCTGACCTCGGCATCCTGCTGGGTGGCTGGGGCGCCTGAGCGCGATTCCTCAATGCGATCACACGCGGGCTCGGACCGATCGGTCCGGGCCCTTTTTCTTGACGCGATGTCCCGAGGGCCTTCGCTCCGAGGCGGCCATCATGGGCCGACGCGTCACGCTTCCGTGACCAGCGGGATTGGCAATCAGTGCGTGTCTGGTCCGGCGGCCTTCGCGCGCGCGGCCTTCGACTTGCCCACGATGTTGAGCGTCTCGACGCCGAGGCTGAAGGCCATCGCGAAGTAGATGTACCCCTTCGGCACATGGAAGTGCAGTCCCTCGGCCACCAGGCTCATGCCGATCAAGAGCAAGAAGCTCAGGGCAAGCATCTTCACCGTCGGGTGGCGGTGCACGAAGTCGCTGATCCGGCCAGCGAACACGAGCATGACGACCATCGAGAGGATGACCGCCAAGATCATGACCGTGATCGACTCAGCCATGCCGATCGCCGTGATCACCGAGTCGATGCTGAAGACGATGTCCATCAGCATGATCTGGCCCACGATGATGCCGAAGGAACGCCCGCGCCCAGCCGTCAACGCGTGCTCGCCGCCCTCAACAGAGTGGTGGATCTCCTTCGTCGCCTTGAACAGCAGAACGAGTCCGCCGACGAGCAGAATCAGATCGCGCCAACTCGGCGCGATCTCGTGACCGAACGCATCGATGGTCGTCACCGGCGTGGTCAGTTTGGCGATCCAGCTGATGCACATCAGGAAGGCCACGCGCATGAGCAGCGCGCCCACCAGACCAGTTCTGCGCGCCTTGGCCTGCTGCTCCTTGGGGAGCCGTGCGCACAGGATCGCGATGAAGACGATGTTGTCGATGCCCAGGACGATCTCGAGCGCGGTCAGCGTGACCAGGGCGATGAGATGCTCAGGCGTGAGGAGCGAAGCAAGATCGATCAGGGCCAGCATGCGGGGGCGTACACTAACGCCATGCGGACCATCCTGACCGTGCTGTGGACCATGGGTTCGATCGCCTGCGGGCAGAGCCCTGCACCGACTGCTGATGCGTCGACGGCACCCGTCGCTGCCCCGGCGCCCGTCGCTGCCACGGCGGCCGCGGCAGAACCAGCGCCGACCCAAGCTCCCGCCCCGCAGCAGCGCACCACCGCGGCGCAGGCGCACCCACTGGTCGTCGATCCGCCCAAGGTCGACTTCGGCGCAGTACCGCCTGGTGCGCGCAAGTCGACCACCTTCACGCTGCGCAATCCGACCGGCTCGCCGCTGAAGATCATCGATGCCAAGCCCAGCTGCAAGTGCACCGACATCACGCCGATGAAGGGCGTGACGATTCCCGCAGGTGGTTCCGTCGAGTTGAAGGCAACCTTGGCGGTCCCCCGAACGCCCGGCAAGAAGGACGCCAAGGTGATGATCGTCGTCGAGCAGTACGGCATGACGGTCGCGCAGATGGAAGCCACCGCCACGCTGCCGATCATGGCCTCACCTGAGTATGTCGAGGCGCTCAAGGGTGTCAGCTCGGGCTCCTTCACGCTGACCGCAGCCGATGGCGCGCCATTCCATGTGATTGGTTCGTGGGGCCTTCCCATCACCGAGGTGGAGCCAGGCTCGAAGCCATCGCATGTCATGACCTGGACGACCGGTGGCGAAAGCGGCCCGCTCCCGCAGTGGGTGGTGGTCGCAACCGATCGCGCTGATGCACCCTTGGTCGCGCTGCGCATTCGCCACGAATCAACCGGCACGCTCTTCGACAAGGATGCACGCGAGGCCCGTCAGTGGTTCTTCGCGGATCCGCTCGTTGTGGCAGGCCGCATGGGCCAGGGAACGAAGCAGCAACTCGAACTTGATCTCGAGAGCACGAACCCCGCCGCTCGACGCATTCCGGTCCGCGAAGGATGGAACGCTGTGACAGGCGTGTCGTGCGTGGCGAGCGGATTCGCGTGCACGCTTGCCGAGGCAAAGATCGATGGCGACTTCGTCCGTGTGAAGATCGACTTCACGGTGGACCAGGCGCCATCAGGGCTCCACGTCGTCCCCGTGACGATCACCACCACGACCGGTTCCGGCGTGATCCCCGTAGCGGTCCTTGTGCCGTGAGCGTCGTCAGCGTCGATACCCGCGATGCCGCGGAGGTCATCAAGGTCCTGGACGCGGCGGCCGAGTGCATGCGCACCGCCGAAGGCCGCCGCGGCGCGACGAAGTGGATCCCGTCACGCGGCACGCTGTTCGCGACCGGTGACCTTCATGACAACATTGATCACCTGCAGACCATCCTGAAAATTGCGGATCTTGATCGGTGGCCTCACCACCACATCATCCTGCATGAATTGATCCATGGCGAAGTCTCGATGGGCGGCATGGACACGAGCTATCGCATGCTCGTGCGCGCCGCGGAACTCGTCGTGGCCTATCCCCGACAGGTGCATCCGCTCTTGGCGAATCACGAACTCGCGCAACTGTGCAAGTTGCGGATCTCCAAAGGGGCAGGGGAGCAGGTCTCTCAGTTCCTCGATGGACTCGAGTGGGTGTTCGGTGATCAGGCGCCCCACGTCAGCGACGCGATCGACCGCTTCATCTTGGCCATGCCGCTTGCGCTTCGAACGACGAGCGGCCTGTTCTGCGCGCACAGCACGCCTCCGCCGTACGAAGTCGAGTCGGTCGATGTGGATGCGCTGGACAGGGATCTTGACCCGATGTCGTACGACGATCGGGACGGACTGGCTTGGCAGTTCACATGGGGTCGGGACCAGACCCCCGAGAGTTCCAAGCGCATGGCCGAACGGCTCGGCGCGCAACTGATGGTCTGTGGCCATGCACATGTCGAATACGGGGCCGAGGCCTTGTCGCCCGAACTCCTGCTTCTCAACAGCGATCACGCGCGAGGTGTCGTCGTCGAGATCCTGCTCGAGGGCCCGATGCCGCCTGCCTCCGAGCTCGTCGACGAGGTGCACTACCTCGCGTTGATCGGTTTGAAGGGATGACGGCCGGGCTCGCCATCACTGGCTCACAAAGGGCCGTCGGCGTCGCCGCGTGGCGTGATGGGCGTGATGTCATCGCGGTGAACCACCTCGATCCCGCGCGCGATCGCGATTGGCTGTGGCCATCGATCGACGAAGCGTGTCGTCGCGCGGGAGTCGTTGCGTCGGAGCTCAGTTGGATCGCAGTGGACATCGGGCCTGGCGGGTTCAGTGGACTTCGCACGACCATTGCTGCTGCGCAATCGATCGCGATGGTGCACGGACTGCCGTGCATCGCCGTGCCCTCGGCGCTTGTCGCAGCATGTTCGGTGTGGCCCGATGTGGCCGCATGCGCTCACGCGTCAGCGACATGCGCTCACGCGTCGGGTGGTGGGTCGGGTGCGTCGCTCGCTGGCATGTCGGTCTCGGCGCACGCCGTCCTGGCCGTGAAGGGCGCGACGGCGTGGATCGCGACGCTTGAGCGCGATGAAGATGGATGGCGCCAATGCGCGGCGTCGGTGATCGAGTGGGGGAGGTGGGCGCCACGCGCCGGCTCACTGGTGCTCGGCGATGCGCACTGCCCGGCGGCGTTGCGTGAGTCCTGCGAGGCGCATGGGGCGACCATGGTCGAACCGACTTGGACCGGAACGGGCGTGATGAACGCAGCGCGCCGACTCTGGCAGGACGGGCAGTTCGTGCGCCCCTGTGCACTCAGCCCCGAGTACGCGCGGGAGCCTGAAGCCGTGACCCTTTGGCGCCAGCGGCACGGCGGATAACGCCGCCATTCTCCGCGCATTTCCTCGATCGCGCTTCACCCGTGGTGTGGGGTGGACGATGCAGGCGTCGAGGACATTCCATGACCACTCGCGAACCCGCTGCGTCCATGTCAACCGATGCCATCAAGCGATTCGGCACTGCACGCATCGTGCTGTGCGGTTCGCGCGCCGATGCATGGACTCCGGTCGTGCGTGGCGCGGGTGGATGGAAGACGCAGATCGTTCCAGCGACGGCAGTTCGCGAGGCACTCGCTCTGTTGCGCGAGGGTCCGTTCGATCTGGTGGTGCTCGACCTTGATGGCGTTCGCGCCGCACGGGCGCGGCTCCTGCACACGATCCGATCACTGGCGCCGCATGTAGGCATCGTGTGCATTGCGCGCACGGCTGACCGCGATCTCTTGCTCGCTGCGCTGCGCGAGGGCGTCGTGGATGTCTTGAGTGGTGCGGAGAACGAAGCGGAGTTCAGGGCGCGCGTTGCGCTGGGCCTAGAGCAGGGCGTCGCGCGTCGGTTGCGCGAGCGCAGACTCAATGTGCTCGAGACGGCGTGCCGTCGGCTCAGCCGCGAGCGTGAGACGCTCAACCGACAGCTCGGTGGCGTGGTGAGTGATCTTGCTCAGGCGCAGGAGCGCACCGAGGAGCGCGTTGCTCTGGCTTCGGCCGCTTCGGAACTGCGCGCGATCCTGACGCTCGAGAGCGATGTCGATGCCATGCTCAAGTTGGCTGCTCAGGCGTTCGTGCTCCGGCTGGGCGCGTCGAACTGCGCGGTCTTCGTCGAGCGCGGAGAGGGTCGGTACCAACTCTGCGGCTACCTGCGGGATGATGTGTCGCGGTCGGCGATGTCCGGCATGCTCGACACCCTTGCCGAAGAGTGGTGCGCGTCGCTCGCGATGCATGGTGCGCCGCTCATGTTTGATGGCGCGACGCCGCCGCCAGAAACCTTCCGTCGGCTCCAGGGGCTGCTCCCAGGTCGGGCGGTGTGCTCCGTGGCGTGCCGCGATGGCGTGACGCGTCCGGCAGTCATCGTGCTCTTCCGCGATGGCGATCGGCCGTTTGCGGCCGAGCTTGCGCCGCTCGCCGATGCGCTTGGCGAGTCCGTGGCGAGCAGCCTGACGCGCATCAAGCGAATTCAATCGCGCGCGACGGGCGGGCACAACGACCACGGCAAGGCAGCGTGATCACGATCAGGTGCTGCGGTCGGGCTCGAGCCTGGCCAGAATGGTCACGCCGCCAGTGACTCGGTCGCCCACCTTGACGCGGACGACGACGGCTTCAGGCCGAGGCAGAATGAGCTCGGTGGTCGAGCCGAACTTGATGAGGCCGAATCGCTCTGCGCGATCGAGCGTGTCGCCAGGAGCCACAGCACACACGATGTGACGGGCGATCGCGCCCGAGACCTGGCGGATCCCAATGGGGTCGCCGCTCGAACTCCGCATGCGGACTGTATTGCTCTCGTTCACGCGCGCGCTTTCTTCGGTGCGCGCATCGAGGAATTTGCCCGGTCGGTGCTCGATGGCTTCGATCGTGCCCGCGCATGGCGCTCGGTTGATGTGCACATCGAGCACGCTCAAGAAGATCCGCACCACCGTTGCGGGTCCGCCGATCGCATCGTGCCAAGGCACGGTGAAGACGGCGCTGACTTTTCCATCGGCCGGGCTGACCATGTCGGCGGGATCGCTGCTTGCTGGACGACGGCCGAGCGGGTCGCGGAAGAACGCGACGACAGCCAGCCACACAACGCCGACGACGGCATACAGCGCAACGGGCCAGGACCAGATGAACACGCCAGCGCACAACAACGCCGCGACTGCCGTGGCGATGCCCCACTCGCGCAGGCCGTACCTGCTCAGCACCATCATTCGATCACTCGGTCGCCTTGCCGATGAAGAAGCCGGCAACGCCGAACACGATGACGGCGCCGGCGAGACCGCCGAGCCACATCATCATGTCGTCCTTGATCATGCCCGTGAGCGAGGGGGTGCCGCCGAGCGATGTCCCGATCGCAATCACAAGGCAAATCGTGAGGCACGCGGCTGCGCCAAGCATGAGTCCGGCGCTCGCGCCGCTCCAGGCACCGCTGACTTCTTCTGGTGCCGCGACGACGCCGACGCCGAACGCGCCGATCGCTGCAGCAGGTGCATCGGTCTCGCCTTCAGCACCAGCGCCGACCTCGGCGAAGAGGCCACTGCTGGCGTTCGGGGCCGATTCATCGGCCGAGACTTCTTCGAAGAGTTGGAGGCCCGCCGAACTTTCGTCAGCGGCGTCGCGCGTCATGTCGAGCAGTCCGCTTCCGGAGCCGACCGTTTCAAGATTCAGTCCGCTGTCGCTCAAGCCGCCATCGGCAGCAACGCCGGGGCTGGGCGCACCACCGCTGTCAGCCATGCCGCCCGACGCACCACTGTCGGCAAGGCCAACGGTCGGTCGCGCGCCACTCGCGGCGCGGCCGGGATTGCTGTCCGCAAGTCCGACACTCGGAATGTGGGAAGCGCCGCTGTCGCCAAGGCCCAACTCACCGAGCAGATCATCGTCGCCACTGGGTGTCGGCGGCGGCACATTGCGACCGGCGCCGCTGTCGGCGAGCCCAAACGCTGGCGTGCCAGCGCCGCTGTCGGCCAAGTGCAAGCCACCGAGCAAGTCGTCATCGGCCGGTTCCGACGGCGGTGGTGGTGCGGCCGACGGCGCGCCGAGATCAAGGTCAAGATCGAGACCATCGCCTGCAAGCGCTGGTCCGCCAGCGCGACTGCCGCTGAGCGGAAGGTCGAAGCCGCCACTGCTGCTGCCGCCAAGGTCGCCGAGTTCCAAATCGAGACCGTCATCGTCGGTCTGCGCGAGCTGGTCGATGTCTGCGGCCTTGAACTTGATCTGGTCCTTGTCGCGGAACTCCTGAAGCTGACCCGCTTGGGCCATTTGGAGGAGTTCGGCGGGCGACCTCTTGAGCTTCGCGGCGGCCTCTTCGAGCGAGTAGAACAGGCGTGACATGGACCTTCCTTCAGTCAGCGGGCGAGCCACGGGACGGTGCAGCGGCACCGTGCATGGTCACGCCGGGCGTGGGAGGTGCCAAGGTAGCGCAAAGGCCGGGGCGGCGCGAGGATCACCGTCAGCAAAGTGGCTCGCGAAGGAGATCGAACGATGGTTCCGGGAGCACGCGCGAGACCTTCCGTGGCGGCGCAAGCGGAGCGGTTATCGCGCCCTCGTGAGCGAGTGCATGCTGCAGCAGACGCAAGTCGGTCGAGTCGCCGAACGGTTCGAAGCGTTCGTCGCGCGTTGGCCGACCGCCGCCGGGCTCGCGGCCGCCACCGAAGACCAGGTACTCGCCATGTGGCAAGGGCTCGGCTACTACCGGCGCGCACGACGGTTGCATGAGGCAGCCAAGGCGTGCGTCGCCCGGTTCGGCGGGACAGTGCCCCGGCGCGCCGCTGACCTGGTCACGCTGCCGGGGGTCGGTCGGTACACCGCGGGGGCGGTCGCGAGCATCGTCCATGGGGAACGCACGGCCATCGTCGATGGCAATGTGGCGCGCGTGCTGCTTCGGGTGCACGGCCGCGCCCTCGATCCGGCATCTCGTTCCACGCAAGACTGGCTCTGGTCGACTGCGCAGGACCTGGTCGAACAGGCCAGGTCGGCGGCGAGCGTGAACGAGGGCCTGATGGAGCTCGGCGCGATCATGTGCACACCGCGAACGCCGCGCTGCGAATCGTGCCCGTGGCGGCCGCGATGCGTCGCTCATCGTGACGGCACGGTCGATCGCATTCCCGTTGTCGCTGCGAAAGCCGTGCGTCCGACCGTGCACTGGGAAACGCTGGTCATGCACGATGCACGCGGGCTCGTGCTTGAACGGCGCAGCGACCACGGCCTTTGGGCCGAACTCTGGCAGACGCCGACGATCGAACACGATTCGGTCGCAGATGCGCGGGCGTTCGATCCCAACGCTGCGTGGCCGGAAGTCGCTGGCATCGTCGAGGCGGGCGCATTCACGGTCGTGACCTCGCCGCGCAGGGTGGCGTTTCGCGTGTGGTCGGCGAAGCCACCCAAGCGACTGGCGCGCGGATGGCAACGCGTTGGTCCCGAGTTGCTCGACGAGCACGCCATGTCCAACGCGATGCGACGCGTGCTTGAGACGGCATCGTTCGTCAGGCCGACAGCAGACGCTCGAGCAGCTCGCTCGCACGGAGCAGCCGACTCTCGGCGAACGCTGGCGCCTGAAGATGCAGCCCGACCGGCAACGCGTGTCCGCTCGAACAATCGGAGCCGCCGGGAAGGTTGATGCCGGCGATGCCCGCGATGTTCGTGTTCACCGTGTACACATCGTTCATGTACATCTGCAGCGGGTCGGTCACGCCGCCGATCGTGAACGCGGCGGTGGGTGCGGTGGGCCCAAGGATCACATCGCACTGCCCGAAGGCTGTGTCGAATTCCTGCTTGATGAGTCGGCGGATCCGAAGCGCACGGTCGTAGTAGGCGTCGTAGTAACCGCTCGAGAGCACATAGGTGCCGAGCATGATGCGGCGCTGGACCTCTGCACCGAAGCCCTCGCTCCGACTGCGCGCATAGAGTTCTTCAAGTCCCTCGCCGGCGCGTTGCGCTGCGCGGTGCCCGTAGCGGATGCCGTCGAACCTCGCAAGGTTGCTGCTCGCTTCGGCAGGAGCGATCACGTAGTAGGTGCTGATGCCATGGTCGGTCATCGGCAGGTCGATGTCGACGATCGTGGCGCCCGCCGCGCGCAACGAAGCGAGCGCGCGGTCAAGCGCTTGGGTGACCGCGGGATCGTTGTTGCTCAGGTACTGCGACGGCACGCCAACGCGCAGTGACTTGGGATCGATGGCCGGCGTGGCCTGCCAATCCTCGACTGCGACGGCGGCACTCGTCGAGTCGTGCGCATCGACGCCAGCCATGACGCCGTACGCGAGTGCGGCATCGCGCACCGTGGCCGCGAACGGTCCGATCTGATCGAGGCTGCTGCCGAACGCCACGAGACCCCATCGGCTGATGCGACCATAGGTCGGCTTGAGTCCGACGACGCCGCAGAAGGCCGCTGGCTGCCGGATGCTGCCACCCGTATCTGAACCGAGCGAGAGATCGCACAGTCCAGCGGCCATCGCGGCCGCCGAACCGCCGCTCGATCCGCCAGGCGTGCGCGAGGGATCGTGCGGATTGCGCACCACGCCCCAAGCGCAGGTCTCGCTGCTCGAACCCATCGCGAACTCATCCATGTTCGTCTTGCCGACGATCACGGCACCCGCCGCGACGAGCCGCGTGACCACGGTCGCGTCAAACGGGGATCGGTAGCCCTTGAGCATGCGGCTCGAGCAGGTGGTCTGACCGAGTGTCGTGGCGATGTTGTCCTTGAGCGCGACGCAGACGCCCGCGAGGGGACCCGGGTCACGACCCGCGGCGACCATGTCGTCGACCGCGTCGGCGCGATCAAGCGCCGCATCGTGGAAGACCTCGCGATAGGCGTTGAGACCGGGATTCGCGCCATCGATCGCATCGAGGGTGGCGCGAGCATGATCGACAGCGCGCAGTGCGCCGGCTCGGATCGCCGAGGCGACGGCGGTGGCATCGGGTCGGTTCATGCGCTGTCGCCCCCGAGCACTTTGGGCACCGCAATGAAGTCGCCCTCGCGCGCTGGTGCATTCATGAGCACTTGATCGATCGAGAGCACAGGGCCTGCTTCGTCGTCGTCGAGTCGGTTCGTGGTGTCCATCGGATGGGCCATCGGATCCACGCCGGTCGTGTCGACTTGGCCCAGACGAGCGATGTGCGAGAGCACCGAGGTGAGCTGCGTCCGATACGACTCGATCGTGGCGTCGTCAAGATGCAGTCGCGCCAGACGCGCAACATGCGCCACATCCTTCGAACTCAGGCTTGTGTGAGCATCAGCCATAGAAGCAAGGAGTCTAGTGGCACCGTGCGATCGCACGCCCGCTTCACGCGAAGAGGCTTGGACTACGATCCCTTCTTCGCCATGGAACACCACGACCACGACGCTCCGTTCGTGCCGCGCTCATCGATGCTGGATCTGGTGCGTCGAGCATGTCTGAGCATGGGCATCGTGACCGGCGCCATCGTGCTCGTGGTCTGGATGGTGCGTACTCGCCCGATCGCCGCGAGCAAGACCCCCGACTCGCGCCCCGTGCCGATTGCGGTCATCGAAGTCACGCCCGTGGAAGCGGTTCGCGGCATCCGCGGCTATGGCACGGTGCGCGCGCTCGAGTCGGCTGATGTGGCGGCACGCATCGAAGGCGTGGTCGTGGCGCTCGGGCCTGAAGTCCGCGAGGGGATGCGCGTCGAGAAGGGTGCGGTGCTCGTTGAACTCGATGGCGACGACGCGCGCCGACAGATGCAGGCGGCGCTCCAATCGCTCGCCGCGCTGCGTGCGCAGAAACAAGGACTTGACATCGAAGAGCGCGCGCTGACCGATGCGCTCCGACTGGCCGACGACGAGCTCAAGCTCGCGCGCGAGGAAGTGGCGCGCGTTGAAGCTGCTTTCGCCGATGGCGTGGCGTTGCAGCGCGAACTGGATCGTGCGCGCACCGTCGCGATCGCGGCCGACCGCGCGCTGTCGCTCGCGCGCGAAGCGCTCGACATGGTGACGCCCCGACGCGAGGTCCTTGCGGCGCAAGCCGATGCACAATCCGAGGCCGTCGAACGCGCGCGACTCTCGGTCGAGCGATCCACGATCGTTGCGCCCATCTCGGGCATCCTGCAATCCCTGCCGGTTGAGCCGGGCGAGACGGTCGCACCGGGTCGCGTTGTCGCGCGCATCGTCGAGCCATCGCGATTGGAAGTACCGATCGCCTTGCCGGCCGCATGTCGCGGGGCGCTTGGTGCGGGACAGCTCGTGCAGCTCGTCGAGTCGTCGGGCGCGGTCGTTGAAGGCTCGATCACACGCCTGTCGCCGGAAGACGATCCGGTCGCGCGCACGCTGGTGGCCTGGGCCCAACTGCCCGGCGGGTCCGGTCTCGTGCCTGGGTCGTTCGTCGAGGCCACGGTCCTTGCGCCTGATTCGACGCCGCGCACGGTGGTCCCACGCCGGAGCGTGCGCAACGATCGGCTGCTCGTCGTCGAGGATGGTCGCGTGCGATGGCAGCCCGTGCGAACCGCCTACGCGATCCGTCGTGCTCATCCTGAGTCGGGGCTCGATGATGTCGAGTGGCTCGCGCTCGAAGAGCCTTTGCCGCACGGCACGCTCGTCGTGCTTGATGCGGCGCGTCGCATCGATGTCGGCGCACGCGTCGAGCCCTTGCGCCCGGGCGAGTCGCCGGCGGTTGCGATTGAAGCAGAGCCGTCTGCGAACCCGATCGAGCCAGAGCCATCTGCTGAGCTGCCGGCGGATCCGAGTGAACCAGAACCGTCTCCTGAGCCGCCAGCGAGTGCGGATGAGCCCGCGTCCGTGCCCGGGATGGAACCGTGATCGAGGGACTGATCCGCTTCGGCGTCCGCAATCGCGTGCCCGTCACGCTGATCATGTGGGCGCTCGTACTCGGTGGCGTGTGGAGCGCGCTCACCATGCGGCGGGAGTTCTTCCCGGAGATCGATCCTGATGCCGCGCAAGTCGTGCTCTCGTACTCAGGCGCGAGCCCCGCCGAGATCGAAGAGAGCCTTGCCCGCAAGGTCGAAGACGCCGTGCGCGAAGAGGACGATGTCGAGAAGGTCACGACGAGCATCGTCGAAGGTGGCGGTGCCGTCATCATCAAGTTCGGCGACGGAATCGACATCGACGACAAGCTCGAGGACTTGCGCACGCGCATCGATGGACTGCAGGATCTTCCTCCTGATGCCGACCGGCTCAAGGTCATCGACTGGAAGCCGATCCTGCCCGTTGTGCAGGTGGCGGTCTACGGCAATGTGGATCCGCGTTCGATCAAGACGGCGCTGCGCCAGGTCGAGGACGATCTGCGCGCGTGGCGGGGGATGGGACGGATCCTGGTCTCGGGTCTGCGCGACGATGAACTGCGCGTGGATGTGCGCGACGAGGAGCTCGTTCGCCACGGCATTCCCATCACGCGTGTGGCCGATGCGGTGAGCGCGTGGATGCGCGAGGTGCCCGGCGGCGCGGTGCGTTCCTCTGATGGCGAGGCGGCGGTGCGCACACGCGGCATCGAGGAGCGAGCCCCGGCGATGAACGCCATCGTGCTCAAGGCGCTTCCGGATGGAACCTCCGTGACGCTCGGCGATGTCGCGACGGTCGTGGAAGGCTTCACTGACGACATCACCGGTTGGCGATTCCAGGGCGAGCCCGGTGCGAACCTCACGATCCTGCGTGCCTTCGGACAGGACGCGGTGCGCATGGCGGAGTTCACGCGCGGCTATGTTGCGGCACGCTCTGGCGAGTCCATGTCGGCGAGTCCGCTTGATCGATTGCTCGAGAGCCCGCGCCTGCAAGGCTGGGAAAAAGGCCTCGCGCGCGGCCCCATGCCGACAGGCTTGCGCATCGCCAAGCACAACGATCTCGCGCGATTGATCGAGGGGCGCATCGCCTTGGTCACGGAGAACGCTTGGCAGGGCGCCGTGCTCGTGTTCCTGACCTTGCTCTTGGGCGTCTCTGCGCGCAGCGCGTTCTGGGTGATGAACGGCATGGTCGTGGCCATCTTCGGCACGATCCTGCTCATGAACTTGGCAGGCGTGACCATCAACATGCTCACGATGTTCGGCCTGCTCATCGCCCTGGGCATGCTCGAAGACGATGCGGTCGTCTTCACCGAGTCGATCGATGACATGGCGCGCCGAGGCGCCGAGCCCGAACGAGCCGCAGTCGAGGGCACCACTCGAATCTTCTGGCCGGTGTTCGCCAGCATCCTCATCAGCATCGTGGCGTTCGTGCCGCTTGCCATGGTCAAGGGCACGATCGGCGACCTGCTGAGTGACCTGCCCATCGTGGTGGCACTGGCGCTTGCCGTGAGCCTGATCGAGACGAGCTGGATGCTGCCCAGTCACATGTCGCACTCGATCGCGCTCTTCCGCCAGGGCCGCCGGGTGTGGCTCGATGCGGTGACGGCACCGTTCGATCGTTGGCGCGATGGTCGACTGTGGCCCTTCCTGGAACGCCGCTATCGGCGCGTCGCGACCTGGGCGGTCGATCACCGCTGGATGACCATCAGCGTCGCCATCGCGGGCTTCATCGTCAGTGTCGGTGCGGTGATCGGTGGCCGCGTGCCGTTTGAGTTTCTGCCCAGCGACGACACCGAGAGCTTCTTCGTCGATTTCCGTCTGCCGCTGGGCTCGAGCATCGATCGCACGCGCTCGATCGCCACGCGCATCGAGTCCGCGGTGCAGCAGCAGCCCGAGGTTCGCGCCGCGATCACGCTCACGGGCTTCACGATCAACTACGAAACCGGCAGCGCGAGTTCGATCAACGGCAATGTTGGACAGGTCTTCGTCCAACTCGCGCCGGTCGAGGAGCGCGATCGTCGCAGTGGCGAAGTGGCCGACTCGATCATCGCTGCCATCGGCTCGATCCCCGACATCGAGGATCTCCGGATCACGCAGGTCACTGGTGGTCCAGCTGGCGCGGACATCACCTACGAGTTCTCAAGCGAGGATCCTTCGATCCTTGACGGTGCCGTCGACCGGATGAAGGTGGCGATGGCCGGGATCGATGGAATCGTGTCCGTCAGTGACGACAACTTCTCGGCCGCACCTGAGATTCAGGTCGAACTCAAGCCCAGCGCCGCCGCGCTTGGGTTCACGCCGATCGAGCTGGCCAGGCAGGTTCGCGGTGCGGTCTTCGGGCTCGATGCGCATGCGTTCACCGCCGACCGTGAGGATGTCGATGTTCGTGTGCGGCTCGATGCATCCACGCGTTCCACGCCGTCCTTCACGCAGGACCTGTGGGTGGTCTCCCCGGCGGGCGTGCCGGTTCCGCTTGCTGAAGTCGCCACGGTGCGCGAGGGAGTCGGACACGCGCAGATCCGCCGGACCAATCGCATGCGCACCGTGACCGTGACCGGCGATGTGCGCGAAGGCGTGATCCCCGAGCAGGTGGTCGAGGCGCTCGCACCGGCACTCGCCAGGATCACCACGGACACGCCGGGGCTCTTCGTGCGCGAGGGCGGTCGGCAAAAGGACCTGACGGATGCGTTCAGCACCTTGCCGCGTGCGGCGCTCACCGCGTTCTTGCTGATCTACGCAATCCTGTGCTGGCTCTTCGGATCATTCGTCCAGCCGTTTGCCGTCATGGCGACGATCCCGTTCGGCGTGATTGGTGCGGTCTGGGGACATGCGATCATGGGCTACGAACTCACCTTCCTGAGCCTGATCGGCATCGTCGCGCTCTCGGGAGTCGTGGTGAACAACGCCTTGGTGCTGGTCGAGTTCGTGAATGAACTCCGAACCAAGGGCATCGACCTGCACGATGCACTGATCGACGCGGGGACCATGCGCCTGCGCGCCATCCTGTTGACGAGCATCACCACGGTCTTCGGTCTTGCGCCACTCATGCTCGAGCAGAGCTTCCAGGCCAGGTTCTTGATCCCGATGGCGATCAGCCTTTGCTTCGGATTGCTCAGTGCGACGATGCTCACGCTCTTGCTCCTTCCGGCGCAGCTTTTGGTCGCCGACGCCGTGGGCGCATGGTGGCGAAGGGCGATCGGCCGCAGCGGGCTGGTGGGTGAGGGCGCATCGATTCCCGGGTGAGCCGCTAGAGTCCCGCGCATGGCGCGCAGGACCAGCACCGAACCATCGCTTGTCGCCGGCATCGATCTTGGCGGCACCAACATGAGCATCGGGATCGTCGATCCCAAGGGCCGCATCGTCGGCACCTGCAAGCGAAAGACGAAAGCGCACGAGGGCAAGGATGTGGTGCTCGATCGCCTCGTCGAGGGCCTGACCCGCGCGTGCACAGAAGCATCGATCCAACCCGCAGACTTGGCGGCGGTTGGCATCGGGGCACCCAGTGCGATCGACTTCGATCACGGCGTGGTGATCAATGCGGGAAACCTCGGCTGGAAGAATGTTCCGCTGCGCGACCTGCTGCTCCAGCGGCTTGGCGTGCCGGTCGTCGTGGACAATGATGTCAATGTGGCCGCATGGGGCGAGGCGACGCTCGGCGTGGGTGCGGGCAGGGGCGACTTCCTTGCAGTGTGGGTGGGGACCGGCGTGGGCGGTGGGCTGATTCTGAACGGCGCGCTCTGGCGCGGTCCGCTCTTCACGGCTGGCGAGATTGGACATGTCATCCTGCAGCCCGGTGGTGCACCCGGTCATCAGACGGTCGAGGACTTTTGCAGTCGCACTTCCATCGTGCGCAGCATGGAGACCATCGCGGGCTTCTACCCGTCGAGTCGATTCCACAAAGTGCGCGCGGAAAAGGAAGAAGGGCCGCTGGGCTCAAGTGCCATTCGCGACCTCTATGCCGAAGGTGACGAACTCACGCAGCGCGTGGTCGATGCGAGCGCTGAACTGCTGGGACTTGCGATCGCGAACCAACTCACGGTGCTCAGCCTTCAGACGGTCGTGCTCGGAGGCGGTGTCGTCGAGGCGCTCGGCAAACCCTACGCAGCCAAGATTCGCGAGAGCATCGTGGCGCATGTCTTCCCGTCCACGCTGCGCAAGGTGGATGTCTTGGTCACGCAACTCGAGGACAAGGCCGGCGTACTGGGCGCGGCGATGCTTGCGCGTTCGGGCTGCTGAAGCGTCGACCAACGCGCCGCAATGCCGATTCAAGCGCGGCCCCGCGCCGTCGCTCAGAGTGGGCAGGGCGTGCCCCAACGGGTCAGCAGGGCGCCCAAGTCTGCGCCGTCCACCTTGCCGTCGTTGTTCATGTCGCTTGGCTCACCGGCGGCGACCGGTCCCCACTTCGTGAGCATGATGCCCAGGTCAGAGCCATTGATGACGCGGTCGTCGTTGATGTCGCCGGCGCAGACTGGCAGAACGCGCAGGAGAGCCGTCGTGTGGTTGCCACCAACGGCAAGTCCATCGACGGGGATCAGATCGGTGGGATTCGTGCACTGCCCGTAAGTGTTTCGGCCCCAGGCCTTCACGCCGTAGGTGCTCGTGAGCACGACGGTGTGGTAGCCATCCGATGCAATCTGGATGATTGGACCCAGGTTGGTCGGCACGGTCGTCTGGCCGTAACTGTTGTCACCCCAGCAGCGCACGACACCGGTGGTCTGCACAGCCGCGGTGTGGTAGTAGCCCGCCGCGATGCCCACGCATGGACCCAGGTTGGTCGGCACGGCCGTCTGGCCGGAGTCGTTCAAGCCCCAGCACCGCACAGTTCCGGCTGTGTTCAGTGCGGTCGAGTGGTAGCCGCCGGCAGCGATGCGCGCCACGACACCAAGATTGGTGGGCACATTGCATTGGCCATCTAGGTTCGCGCCCCATGCTCGCACGACGCCGCTCGTGTTCAGGGAGAGCGTGTGATCGAGCGATGTCGCGATCCAACTGACGACACCCAGTCCGCTTGGCACGGCGCACTGTCCGAAGTCGTTGAGTCCCCAGCACCTGACGGTGCCGTTGTTGATCAGGGCAACCGAGTGCCCGAAGCCGCCGGCCACATCGACCACGACGCCAAGGTTTGTCGGCACATTCGACTGGCCGTAGTTGTTCAGCCCCCACGCGCGCACCACCCCATTGTTTTGCAGCGCGATCGTGTGGTTCGCACCACCCTCGACCCAGGCCATGAGCGGCAGGCCCGAGGGCACATTGCACTGCCCCGACGCGTTGTAACCCCAACAACGAATGCCGCCCTCGACGCCAGCGTGCGCGACGGAGCACAAGGCAGCGAGCGAGCCGATGACGATGGTGGTGTGCAGGGCGTGCATGGTCGGGCCGACAGGGTAGGGCACATTCGGTCCCGGACCAAGTGCATTCGCGGGAACTCGCAGCGCCCCCCGCTCACGGTGCAGCGCTCACCACTCCAGCATCCGCGCCGGTGGCCGATCTGCCTTGGACATGGTGATCTTGAGGCCTGGCAGCAGGCGCTGCAGCCGACGGGTGAGCACGCGCATGGCGGGCCGCTCAGACTCGGTGTGTCCGCACAGCAGCACGCTCGTGCCGTGCGCCGCCGCATCAAGTCGATCGTGGTGCTTGAGTTCGCCGGTGATGAAGAGCGTGGCTCCCTGCCGACGCGCTGTGGCGATGAGTTCTCCGCCGCTGCCAGCGCAGAGTCCGATCACGGCGTGGCGCCGCGATGGCTCTCCCACGAGCTCAACGCGTTTGAGCCGCAGGCCCATCACCAGTGCGCGCGCGATCGAGCGAGCGGTCATCGGAGCGCGCAGGCGCATGAGTCGGCCCTGCCCGGCTCGCGGCATCGGAACGGGCGACAGCGCCTCGATCGTGAAGGCTGGCTCCTCATAGGGATGCGATGCGCGGATCGCTGCCACCACGGCGGGGAGGTTCGCCGCGCTGCAGACCTGCTCGAGCCGGCACTCCGTGACGCGCTCCAGCGTTCCGCGCGTTCCGACCCGCGGGGCAGCACCGTCGCCCGGCATGAAGGTCCCGCTGCCCAGCACCTCGAATGAGCAGTGGGAGTACGCACCGATGGTGCCAGCGCCAGCGCGTGTCATCGCGGCCCGAACCGCATCGACCTGCTCGACCGGAACATGCACGGTGACCCGGTGCGATTGCCCGGGGGGCGTGGCGGACGCGGGTTCGATCGGCGTTGCTTGACCCTCGCCGACCACGCTGCAGAGGAAGTCGTTGACGCCGCCGTCGGCTGCATCAAGTGCCGTGTGGGGCGAGAGCACGGCGATCCCAGCGCGCGCGGCACGCAGCAGCAGCGCGCCTTGGGGACGGTCATCGTTCACCTGGCGCAGCGGTGCAAAGATCGGGGGGTGGTACGCCACAATCGCCTGCGATTTCAGGCGAATTGCCTCATCCAGCACGGCATCGGTCAGGTCGATGGTCACGAGCACGCTGGCACAGGGCTGCGTTGCCGCGCCCAGCACCAGACCGACATTGTCCCACGCTGCCGCGAGGGATCGCGGGGCGATGTGGTCAAGCGCTCGAAGCAGGTCAGAGATCAGCATGGCATGCATCTTCATCGGATCTTGGTGGTTTGGGCAAGCGATTCCCTTGAACTGATCGTAGAGTGCAAGTGTGCACAGGAAGGGGCAGGACGCCCGAAGGTGGTGCACGCAGGAGGCGCTTCATGGGTGGACCCCGATCTGCCGGCCGATCCCCGTCCGCAACCGCCAGCCCCGCAACGGGCCGGCCCAGCGAGGAAGGCCAGCAGGTGCGAAAGCACTTCGTCCTCGACACGAATGTGCTGCTGCACAACCCCAACGCGATCTTCAAGTTTGACGAACACGAGGTCGTGATTCCACTGATGGTGATCGAGGAACTCGATCGCTTCAAGAAGAACAACGATGAGACTGGACGCAATGCTCGGCAGGTGATTCGAGCGCTCGACCGGCTGCGCGAGGCAGGTCCGCTGCACGAGGGCGTCGTCTGGAACGAGCAGGGGGGCAGCGTCAGGATCATGCGTTTCGAGCCCGCGCCGAGCTGGGAGCTCCAGGCCGACAAGGCGGACAACAGCATCATCGGCGTCGCTCACGCGCTGCATGCTCGGGGGCTCCGCGCCATCTTCATCAGCAAGGACATCAATGCGCGCGTCAAGTGTGATGCGCTTGGCGTTCCGGCCGAGGACTTCGAGGCCGGCCGCATCGAGAGCGATTGGTTGCACCCTGGGTACATCACGCTGGCGGTGCCTCCCGATCTGATCGATGATCTCTACGACGAGCGGCAGTTGCCGCTGTCGCGGCTCGAGTCGTTCCCGAGCGTCGCGCCCGATGGCACTGCTCAGGCCACGACCACGATCCTTGCCAACCAGTTCGTGGTGCTTGTCGACGCCACCGACTCGTCGCACACCGGACTCGCGCGCCGGCTCGCCGATACCTCGCACCTCATCCCGGTCACGGGGCCTCGCAAGCCGGTCTTCGGTGTCCTCGCCCGCAATGTGCAGCAGACGATGGCGCTCGACCTCTTGCTTGATGACGAGGTCAAGATCGTGAGCCTGATCGGTCCTGCCGGCACCGGCAAGACGCTCTTGGCGATCGCGGCCGGATTGCAAAAAACGCTTCGAGAAGAGCGTTTCGACAAGTTGCTCGTGGCGCGCCCCATCATGCCGCTCGGTCGTGACATCGGCTACCTGCCCGGCGACAAGGACGAGAAGTTGTCGCTGTGGATGCAGCCGATCTTCGACAACATCACCTACCTGCTGAGCACGCGCGGCGGCAGTTCTTCGGAGCCCGACAGCAAGAGCACCGAGCAGCGGCTTGACCAGCTCATCGCCGGCGGGAAGATCATTCTCGAACCGATCACCTACATCCGTGGCCGAAGCATCCCGCACCAGTTCATCATTGTTGACGAAGCTCAGAACCTGAGCCCGCACGAGGTGAAGACGATCGTGAGTCGCGTGGGCGATGGCACCAAGATCGTGCTCTGCGGCGACATCGGCCAAATCGACAGCCCGTACCTCGATGCAGCGAGCAACGGCCTTGCTCACCTCATCGAGCGCATGAAGGGGCAGCGCATCGCTGGCCATGTCACGCTCTCGAAGACGGAACGCAGCGAACTCGCGAGCCTGGCAGCCGAGATTCTCTGAGCGATCGATCGTGAGCCGCGCTGCAGGGATCGCCTAGCGATCTCGCGGCCCGGCCGACACGCGACCGGTGCCCACGGCAAGCAGCGCCACCGCTGCTTTTTCATGGCTTTCCAAGCACTCCCGCATCGGGTCGGCGTCGGCCACGATGCCGCATCCGGTCCAGTAGGTCAGCCGCGTTCCGCCGTCGACTTCCTCAAGCGCGAAGGTCCTGATGGCCACGCTGAGCGCCACCGCGCCATCGTCACCGAGCCATCCGAGCGCGCCGCAGTATGGCCCGCGCGAGAACGGCTCGAGCTCGTCGATGATCTGCATCGCGCGGACTTTCGGCGCGCCCGTGACCGAGCCTGGAGGGAAGGTGGCGCGCAGGAGCTCAGCATGCCCCACGCCGGGGCGAAGCGTCCCCGACACTTCGGCGACGGCATGCTGCACGGTGGGGTGGCGCTCGATCGAGCGCGGTTCACTCACGCGCACTGAACCGATCGAGCAGACCCGGCCGAGATCATTGCGCATCAGATCGACGATCATGTGGAGCTCGGCGCGCTCCTTGTCGCATCGTTCCAGTTCGTCCGCGCATCCGTCGGCACCCCGTGTTCCCTTGATCGGACGCGTGCGGACCGACCGCGCTTGGGCATCGACCGCGAGGAACAGTTCAGGCGAGACGCTCAGCACGGCGCGCCCCGGGCTGAGCTCCGCGTAGGCCCCGTAGCGTGCGGGGACTCGATCGAGCACGCCGAGCGCCCACGCGCGCATCGGCATCGGCACGAATCCCGACCAGATGCGTGCGATGTTGGCCTGGAAGATGTCGCCGGCTCGTACATACTCGCGCACCCGCGCCACGGCGCGCGCAAAGTCAGCATCGCTCGTCTGCGGTTCCAGTGTTCCCGCACGGGACTCGGGCAGCGTGGCAAGGGGCGGCAATTCTGCGCTGGACCAAGTGCGATGCTCATGATCGAACGCATGCGTGTGACGGGCACGAAGCAGCGTGCCGTCGCCGAACGGCGACTCTGGGCGTGCACCCGCCCTCGCCATCGGTTCGATCGTCGCGCCGAGCCCGTACGAGAGACTGGCGATCCAACCGCCATCTGCTGTGTGCGGAACCGTCGCAAGTGCGTCGAACAACCGTTGTCCCATTCCGGCCGACGCGTGCACCGTGCGCTCGACCTCGACCAGTGTGCTCGTGCGGGCATGTGGCCCGCCGCCGCCGCTCGACAGGAGCGCCAACGGCCTCGACGGAGAGCATCCGAACGCCCGCCGAATCGGTTCGTCGAGGGTGGGTTCTGCGGCCACGGCCATCGCACGATCCTAGCGATCCCGGGAGGTGGAATCGCTACACTCAACGACCCGTCCGGGCGCATTCCTGCTGCAGGATTCGTGCTTCCGGACGCTTGCCAACGAACCCACCAACGAGGCTCCACACCATGCCCCCGAGCACCCTGCGTCGCCCGACCAAGACCACGAAGGTCACCAAGCACACCAAGCGCGCGAAGGCGACCAATGCCCCGAAGGTGACCAAGGCCCCCAAGGCGGTGCGAGCCGCGAAGGCAACCAAGGCCCTGAAGCCGACCAAGGCCCCTGCGAAGGGCGTGCGCGGTCCGATGTCGAGCGCCCCCAAGTCGGGCAAGATGGTCTTCTACTTCGGTCGCACCAAGTGCGAAGGCAAGGCCGAGCAGAAGTTGCTGCTTGGTGGCAAGGGTGCCAACCTTGCCGACATGACCTCGATCGGGCTGCCGGTTCCCCCCGGCTTCACGATCACGACCGACACATGCGCTCGCTACTACACCGAAGGTCGCCGTCTGCCCAAGGGTTTGTTGGACGAGGTCCGCGGCCACATCGCCACGCTCGAAAAGGAACTTGGCAAGAAGCTTGGCGACATGCGCAACCCGCTCCTGGTGAGCGTGCGTTCGGGCGCGGCCGTCAGCATGCCGGGCATGATGGACACGGTCCTCAACCTTGGCCTGAATGATCTGGTCGTGCTCGGCCTCGCGGAAGCCACCGGCAATCGCCGATTCGCCTTCGATGCGTTCCGCCGACTGATCAACATGTTCGGCGATGTCGTGATGGGCGTGGATCATCACCACTTCGAGCGCGAGTTCGATGCGATCAAGACGAAGTACGGCGCCGCCAGCGACACCGATGTGCCGACCGTTGGCCTTGAGGAACTCTGCTTCGCCTACAAGCGCGTGTACCGGGAGCATGTGGGCGAGGAGTTCCCCCAGGATCCGATGAAGCAGCTCGAACTGTCCATCGAAGCCGTCTTCAAGAGCTGGAACGGCGATCGCGCGATCTCGTACCGCAACATCAACGACATCAAGGGACTGAACGGCACCGCCGTGAATGTGCAGGCGATGGCCTACGGCAACATGGGCGATGACTCGGGCACCGGCGTTGCGTTCACGCGCGACCCGTCGACGGGCGAGAACATCTTCTACGGCGAGTTCCTGGTGAACGCGCAGGGCGAGGATGTCGTGGCAGGCATTCGCACGCCGCGCCCGATCAGTGAGATGGACGACTGGATGCCCGCGGTCTACAAGCAACTCCTGAAGGTGCGCTCGACTCTCGAGAAGCACTACAAGGACATGCAGGACATCGAGTTCACGGTGGAGAAGGGCAAGCTCTTCATGCTGCAGACCCGCAACGGCAAGCGCACCGGCACGGCCGCTGTGCGCGTGGCCGTGGAGATGGTCAAGGAGAAGTTGATCGACGAGAAGACCGCCCTCAAGCGCATTCCCGCCGGTGACCTGACGCAGCTTCTGCTGCCGAGTTTCCAAGCGAAGGACACGGCCGGCGTCACCGTGTTGACTAAGGGCATCGGCGCGAGCCCAGGCGCCGCGACTGGCAAGCTCGCGTTCACCGCCGCCGAGGCCGTGGAGCGCGCACGGGCGGGCGAGCAGGTGCTGCTCGTGCGCAAGGAAACCAGCCCCGAAGATGTCGAGGGCATGCACAAGGCCGTCGGCATCCTGACGAGCACTGGCGGCAAGACCAGCCATGCGGCGGTCGTCGCCGTGGGCTGGGGCAAGTGCTGCGTCGTTGGCGCAGGTGAACTCTCTATGGACACCGAGGCCGGAACGATGACGGTCGCGGGTCGAACCTTCGGTCGCCAGGATGTGCTGTCGATCGACGGCACGACCGGCGAAGTCATGCTCGGCAGCGTGACGCGCACCGTGCCTGAGTCGCTCGGCGGAGACTTCGCCACCATCATGCAGTGGGCCGATCGGCACGCGCGCATGAAGGTGCGCACCAACGCCGACACGCCGGCCGATGCGCGCCGCGCGCGCGAGTTCGGTGCCGTGGGCATCGGACTGTGCCGCACTGAACACATGTTCTTCGAGGGTGACCGCATCAAGGCGGTGCGCCAGATGATCCTTGCCTCGGATCGCGATGACCGCGAGAGCGCCATCGCGAAGCTCCTTCCGTTCCAGCGCGAAGACTTCGTCGGGATCTTCACGGCGATGGACGGCTATCCGGTCACGGTGCGTCTGCTCGACCCGCCGCTGCATGAGTTCGTGCCGCACGAGCATGCGCAGCAGGAAGAACTCGCTCAGGAGGCTGGTGTCCCCGTGAGTGAGGTCAAGCGCCGCGTGGCTCAACTCCACGAGCACAATCCCATGCTTGGTCACCGCGGCTGCCGACTGGCTGTGACGTACCCGGAAATCCTCGTCATGCAGGTTCGCGCCATCGTCGAGGCGACGCTGCACTGCCTTGAGCAGGGCATCGATGCCCAGCCAGAAATCATGATTCCGCTTGTTGGCACGCGTCGCGAGCTGGCGAGCCTGCGCGACCTCACGGCGCGCACGATCGCCGAGGTCTGCGCCGAGCGCGGCGTCAAGGCGCCGAAGATCCCGATCGGCACCATGATCGAGATCCCGCGTGCTGCCGTCACCGCCGATGAGATCGCCGAAGCGGCCGAGTTCTTTAGCTTCGGCACCAACGACCTGACGCAAATGACCTTCGGCTTCAGCCGCGACGACATCGGCTCGTTCCTGCCGGCGTACATCGTGAAGGGACTGCTCGACAAGGATCCGTTCCAGTCGATCGACCAGGACGGCGTTGGTCAACTCGTTCGCATGGCGTGCGTGAAGGGCCGTCAGGCTCGCGAGAAACTCAAGCTCGGCGTGTGCGGCGAGCATGGCGGCGATCCGGCGAGCATCCGCTTCTTCGGATCGTGCGGTCTTGACTATGTCAGCTGCTCGCCGTTCCGCGTCCCCGTGGCGCGGTTGGCTGCTGCGCAGGCTGCGATGGCATGAGTCGACTGGCTCCCGTTGCCGCGGTGTGGTCCACGGCCTTCGGGGCCGCGTGCGTCACGGTGGGCTCGGAGTACGCGGCGCCAGCGCCCGTGCCCACGCAACCGATCGCGCACGCGCCGTTGAGTGACGACGCGCCGTTCGTCAGCGTGGCGCCGGTGCTCGATGGCCGGTTCGATGCTGATCCCGCGTGGGATTCGGTGCCGTGGTCGACTGAGTTTGTCGACATCGAGGGGCCCGACCGCACTGCACCGCGTTTCTCCACGCGCATGAAGATGTGCTGGGACCAGTCGTTCCTCTTCGTCCTCGCCGACATGCAGGAGCCCGACCTCTGGGCGACCCTCACGCGCCACGACGAGATCGTCTTCCACGACCACGACATCGAGGTCTTCATCGACCCCGACGGTGACACGCGCGAGTACTACGAGATCGAGGTGAATGCGCTCGGGACGGTGTTCGATCTCTTCTTGCACACGCCGTACCGCGCAGGCGGTCCGGCAGACCATGGATGGAACGCCGCCGGGATGCGGCTGGGGATCGATCTGCGCGGCACGCTCAATGATCCGCGGGACCGTGACAACGGATGGTCCATCGAACTCGCCATTCCCTGGGAGTGCCTGCAGCCCATGGGCGCGCCGGGAACGGGCGCGAAGCACCAGGCCGTGGCGTTGCCGCCCAATCCGGGCGACGCGTGGCGCATCAACTTCAGCCGTGTCGAATGGACGCTCGAGGTTCGCGAGGGGACCTATGCCAAGGTTCCTGGTCGACCCGAAGACAATTGGACCTGGACCCCGCAGTGGGAAATCAACATGCATGTGCCCCAGCATTGGGGCACCGTGCGATTCACCAAGGAGCAGCCGTGAACAGCCCAAGCAGCATGGACACCACCGCCCGCATCATGGAGCGATTGGGCATCACGCCCACCGATGGTTCGCTCTACCACCAGATGCTCCCGCGCATGCTGCAAGCAGCGCAGCTCACGGGGTTGCCCGATGATCAGCGCATCGTGATGGCGCAGCCCAAGAGCGAGATCACGACCCACTTCCCGGTCCTGCTCGACGACGGGTCCTACCAGCTCTTCACCGGATACCGCATCCAGCACAACAACGCGCTCGGGCCGTTCAAGGGCGGCATGCGCTTCCATCCTCATGTGAACTCCGAGGACCTCAAGGGCCTCGCGATGCTCATGACGCTCAAGTGCAGCCTGCTGCGCCTGCCCTTCGGCGGCGCTGCGGGTGGCGTGGCGTGCGATCCGCGACTCCTCAGCCGCGACGAGTTGCAACGCGTGGTCCGACGCTTCGCCAGTTCGATCAGCCACCAGATCGGACCGGACCTCGATGTGCCCGGGCCCGAGGTTGGCGCAGACAGCCAGACCATGGCGTGGTTCGTCGACACGATCGTGCAGACCTCGCCGGAATCCTCGCGGCAGCTCATGAGTGCGAGCGTGACGGGGAAGCCGCCCGAGATCGGTGGTTACGCAGGTCGTGATACGGCTGTCGGACGCGGTTTCATCGCAGTGCTCGAGGAGATGCTGCCTGACTTCGGACTTGGCCTCGATGGACTTCGCTACACGCTCGCGGGATACGGTCGCGTGGGAAGCCAGATTGCGCGCTTCTTGCAAGGGCGCGGAGCAAAGTTGGTCGGCGTGCAGATCCGCAACGGCGCGCTCGTGAACCCCGAGGGCATCGACCCGGTCGCGCTCTGGCGCCACCTCGCGGCGACGGGCGGCCCCAACGGTTTCGCCGGGGCGAACTTGGTGGGCGAGGAGCCCTTCTATCGAACGGGGGCCGATCTCCTGATCCTTGCCGCAGGAGAGCGGACGCTCGATGCCAAGCGCGCGGAGTGGGTTGCGCCCACGCTCATTGCCGAAGCCGCGAACCTGCCGTGGACGCCCGAAGCCGATGACATTCTTGCGCGCCGAGCGATCGATGCGATCCCGAGTGTCCTCTGCAATTCGGGTGCTGTGGTCGGCAGTTACATCGAGTGGGTGCAGAACCGTGCCTACACCAGCATTACGCCGACGGAGTTCGATGAGCGTCTGCAGCTGGCGGTTTCGCTGGCTTCGCGCCGCGTGAAGTTGGCGCGCATGCGGTACGAGTGCGACTGGCGCACCGCGGCCTACTGCGCTGCGCTCGACCACCTCGGTCGCGTGTACGACCTTCGCGGCTTCTTCCCCTGATCCTGTTGGAAAGGACACGCCATGGCCAGCATCTTCACGCGCATCATCCGCGGCGAGATTCCCTGCCACCGCGTTCATGAGGATGCCCACATCGTTGCGTTCCTGGACATCGCGCCGCTCGCGCCAGGTCATGTCCTCGTGGTGCCCCGCCAGGAAGTCGAGTTCCTGCATGAACTCGATGATGCACACGCCGCGGCGCTCGGACGGGCGCTGCCCAAGATCGCGCGCGCCATGCTTGCCGCCACGGGCGCCACGGCCTACAACCTGCTCCAGAACAACGGTGCGCTCGCGCATCAGGCCGTTCCGCATGTGCACATGCACCTCATTCCACGATTCGAGGATGGACGGGGCCTGGGAATCAGTTGGCGCGCTGGACAGATGGATCACGCCGAGGCCGCCGCGCTCGCGGCACGGATGAGAGAGCTCGTCGCATGAATGCACCGATGTGGACTGACGCCTGCGAGCGCGAGGCGCAACGGGTCGTCCACGCTTCGCTCAGCGAGGACCTTGGTGAACGCGGCGATCTGACGAGCGCTCTGGTCATGAAGTGCCGCGGTCGGGATGCTGGCACGATGCATGCTGCGGTCGTGTCACGCGAAGCGGGCGTGTTGGCGGGGGCTCGAACGGGCGGCCTCGTCGCATCGGCAGTGGGGGCGACATGGGAGCCAGTGCTCGAAGATGGCGCCGCGCTCTCGATCGGTTCCGTGGTCGGACGGCTGCACGGACCTGCCGCGGGCGTGCTCGCTGGCGAACGCACGCTGCTCAATCTGCTCGGTGTTCTCTGCGGCACGGCGACCGTGACGCGTCGCTTCGTCGAGTCGGTCGCCGGCACGCGCGCGTGCGTGTGCGACACGCGCAAGACGCTGCCCGGTCTGCGACGGTTGCAGAAGTTCGCGGTGGCGTGCGGCGGCGGCACGCCCCATCGGATGGGGCTGCACGATGCGGTGCTCGTGAAGGACAACCATCTTGCTGGGCTCGATCCGACCGAGATCGCTGGCCTTGCCAGCCGATTGGCACCTGATGCTCGCGCAGCCGGGGCTGCGTTCATTGAGTTCGAAGTGGATGGGCTCGATCAGTTCGACGCGTTGCTGGCGCTTCCCGCCGGCACGATCGACATGGTGCTGCTGGACAACTTCGATCTGCCGATGCTCCGCGAGGCTGCGCAGCGGCGTGATGCACGCGCGCCGGGGCTGCTGCTCGAAGCCAGTGGCGGCGTCAAGCTTGAGACGATCGCCGCGATCGCGGCGACCGGTGTGGACCGGATCTCCGTGGGTGCGCTCACACACAGCGTCCGGTCGCTTGATCTGGGTCTGGATGCGCTCGCGTGAACGATCCAACCCCCAAAGCCGCCGCACACGCTGCGACGCGCGATCGGCCGTCGCCCATCGAAGCGTGGCCAAACCGACTCGATGCCGCGTGCGCGAACCTGCAGTTCCTTCATCGCGCCGTCGTGGTGCGCGAGACGGGATCGACGCAGGACCTTGCGCGCGGTCGTGCTGCCGGGGATGTGGTCGTGGCGTGGCGTCAGACCAGTGGACGAGGCCGCGACGGTCGCACATGGGCTGATACGGGCCTTGATGGCGTGGCGATGACGGCGGTGGCCCGCGTGCATGGTCCGTGGATCGCGCTCGCGGCGGGAGTGGCCGCAGCCGACGCGATCGAACGCGTGGATCCGTCGCTGCAGGTCGGCCTGAAATGGCCCAACGACCTGATGATCGGAGACCGCAAGGTCGGTGGCGTGCTCATCGAACAAGACGGCGATGCATCGCTGATCGGCATCGGCATCAACATCGCGCAGCAATCGTTTGATGGTGATCTGGCTGAGCGTGCCACGAGCCTGGCCCAGGTTGGTTCGCGCGCCGATCGACTTGCGGTGCTCGAGGCGCTCGTCCCTGCGCTCGACCGCCAGCTCGCTCGCGGCGAGACGGCTGCTCTCGATGCCTTTCGGTCCAGGGACATGCTGCGTGGACGCACCGTTCGCATCTGCGCAAAGAGTGCGATCATGGAAGGTGTGGTTGAGTCGATCGACCCGCTCGTTGCCGTGCTGATCCGCACGCCCGAGGGACTCCGCGAGGTGGATCTCTCGACCGCACGATTCGAGTCCTTCCGCTGAACGATCGTGGGTCGATCGTGTTGGCCGTGGGCTAGACTTCTGCTCATGCTGCGAACCGTCATGGCGTTCCTGTTGGCGATTGCGCTCAGTGCGCAACCGTCGACGATGCGCTCGGCGATGGCGCAGGTTCCAGCGCCGGTTCAAGCGACGCAGGTTGCGCCAGGCACGGACACGCCGTTGAACGATGATCTGCGCAATGTGATGAGCCCGGACCTTCGCGGACCGACGGGATTCCGTCAGGTCTATGCGCTCCAAGATTCGAACGGCAAGACCAAGTACATGCGCGGCAATGGTGGCCTGTACATGGTGTATGACCGCGGCGCGTATGTCGGCTACGGCGGCCGCTACTACCAGCTCGCCCCGCCCGGTGCGACCTACTACATCGGGTCGGGCTCGCTGCAAGAAGCGATGGGCACAGCGACGACCGGTCCGCGTCGTGGTGTCGACCTGACCGCGAAGGATGCTCCGCAGGCACTTGGTCCTGGCATGGTGGCCAGCGGCGCCGGGTCAGGATCGCAGGCGCCGGTCGTCGTCACGCCAAGCCAGCCGCAAGGAACCGCTGAGGTTGCCGTGGTCGGATCGAAGGATCCGGTGGCGACCGGTGGCGGCGTGATGGTGTTGCCGCTCGCCCGCTTGACCGACGGCGCTTGGCCGGTGTCGATCGAAGTGCGGCTTGACGATGGTCGCATCCTGAACGCGCTCGTGGCTGTGTTGGAACGAGCCGCCGATGGACGCCGCACTTCATGGTCGCGCGCGCTGCAGCTGGCCGCGGTCACGCCTCTGGCGGCTTGGGCGAGTAGGGAAGCGCCTGATCGCGCGGGCCAGGTCATCGCGCTCTTCGAGATGCCGATCGGTTTCCGCGGCGGGTTCACCGTGGGTGCTTCCACGCTTCAACCTCGCTGGATCGACATGCAGGAGCGAGGCGGTCACGGGGCCGCCGCCTTCGAACCCTTCGCCCTCGACACGCCCGACCTTGGAGCGCCGAATGAGTGGTTCCGCGTGGCGCTCATGTCGCGAGCGCAAGGCAAAGCTCCGCCGGAACCATCGGGCACTCCCGCCGATGCGCTCTTCGCGCGGCACGTCGCCTACCTTTGGATCGCGGCGTTCGATCGCCTTGAACGAGCTGATGCGCCGCTGGCCGAGCGAGCACGCGCGCTCGTCACCGGCATCGCTCGCGGCCGAAGTCCGCAGGGACGCGAGTTGTCGATCGCCGCGTGGCTTGCTGATGAAGAACTCGAGGGCCAGCTCCTTGATCTCATGCTCGATCCGTCGTTCGACGACCGCACGATGGTGACGCAGGTCGATGGGTGGATCTCAACGCGTCTTGCGCCGCTTGCGTGGGTTGAATCGGACGGCGGCGATCAGGTCACGATCGGCCTAGCCAATCCGCTGCCCGAGGCGCAGGCCGTGGCGATCGAGTGGCTCACGGGTGCTTCGCAGGTCGTGAAGGAAGTCCTTGGTGCGAATGAACTCCGTTTCGTCACGCTCACGCGGCCGGATCCGTCGAGCGAGATGGCGTCGCGTGTTGCGATCACCGTGGGCTACGCGCGAAGCGTGCTGACCATCGCCCCGGGCCGATTCGCCGTTGTTCCGCCAGGGCTGGCGCTGCGGCAGTTCCTTCCGGCGGCGAGCCTTGGCGAGGTCAGGACTGGCCAACTCGCGCCGGTGCCCAGCGGTTGGCAGACGACCGCGAGCCTGCGTCGCTCGAAGGAAGGTTGGGAGGTCTTCATCGAAGCCCTTCGGCCGCTGGCCGCCCGCGGCGATGTCGAGGATCTGGTCACGGTGGCCATCGGTTCCCGACCTGCCATCGAAGTCGTCGTGAACTGCCGCGGCGTCGCCACCGACGGCCTGCGCAACGCACCCAACGGTGATGTCCCGACGGTCTTCGCGATGGAGTTCAGCGATCGATGGCGCGCCACGGTCCGCTTGCCGGCATCGTGGATCGGAACTGCGCCGATCCTTCCCCTGGGCGTCCAACGCAGTTGCCGGATGACCGACCTGCAGTGCGCCGGGCTTCCGCCGATGCCGTGGCACGAAGGGCCGTGCATGATCCAGGCCGATCTCTCGACCTGGCCGAAGTGATCATGGCGACGATCGACGCGTCTGACGCGCCGATCAGCGGCTTCGCGACCGGGCCTCCCTATACTCGCGACCATGGCTCGCCAAGGAAGGCCCCTCCCCAAGATCGTCGCGCTGCTCAATCAGAAGGGCGGCGTTGGCAAGACCACCAGCACGGCCAACCTTGGCGCCGCGTTCTCACGGCTTGGCAAGCGCGTGCTGCTCATCGATCTCGATCCGCAGAGCAATCTCTCGATGCACTTTGGCGTCGAGGCGGAGCCCACGCAGCCAAGCGTCTATGACCTGCTCGTGAGCGACGAGATCGACGCGGCGTCCGTGATCGTGCACGCGCGCGACGGGCTCGACTTCATGCCCGCAGTCACGGAGCTCGCGCTCGTCGAAGGCGAGCTCGCGCAGCGACCGGACATGCAGCGCACGCTCGAGCGCGCCGTGGCACCGGTCGCCGGGAACTACGACCTCATCCTTCTCGATTGTCCGCCAAGTCTTGGCGTGCTCAGCGTGAACGCGTTGACGATGGCGGACGAGGTCTTCGTCCCGATGCTCGCGCACTACTTGGCGCTGCGTGGACTCGAGAAACTCCTTGAGACCGTGCACATGGTGTCGCAGGGCCTGAACCCCCGACTGCGCGTGACTGGCGTCCTGCTCTGCCAGCATGAGCAACAATCGCTGCACGGTCGCGCGGTCGTTGACGAGATCGCGGCGCAGCTCGCGCGCTACGAGGGCACCGGACTGCCGTGGGATGGCTGCGCGATTCTGCAGCCGCCCGTGCGCCGCAACATCAAACTCGCGGAAGCGCCGAGTTTCGGGCAGACGATCTTCGACTACGCGCCGCAGTGCCCAGGTGCTGGTGACTACATGCAGATCGCCCTGCATCAGGTTGAACGATGGTGGCCGACGCCGGTCGAGCCCGCCGCGACGGAGCCCGCTCAGGCACCGAAGCCTCGAGCCAAGAAATCGAAGCCGCAAACCGCCGGTGCGCCGACGCAGGATGCCCCTGCGGCGGGAGCCTGACCCATGCAACCTGGCGCGCGCGGCACGCTGTGGTGGCGCGCGCTGGCGTGGTTGGCGCTGGCCACCGTGTTCACGGCAACGCACTGGCCGGAACTGGAGCTCGACTTGCCCATGCGGGGAAGCGACAAGGTGCTGCACGCCATCGCGTTCATGACGCTCGCGCTGATCTGGTGGCCGACGGGTTTCTTTCGCAGCGTCGCACGCTTCGCCATCGCGGCTGCACTCTGGTCGATGTTCGACGAGGCGTTGCAGGCGCTCCCGATCGTGCGTCGTCACGCCGGCGTCGAAGATGCCGTGGCAAACCTCTGTGGCATCGCGATTGCTGCGCTCGTCATCATCGCGCTGCGGTCGGATCCGCGTGCGCCCGGCAGCGCCGTGCGCTCGCTCGCGTGGCGCATGGTGATCGATCGGCCGCAAGCGTGGATGGCGTGTGCCACGAGTGCGACGCTGGGCGCGATGGCCGGCGGACTCATCCTCGTCACCGCACAGTCGTTGCTTCGGCAGCCGATCAAGCCGATGCACAGTGCGTTGATCGGCGCCACGCTGGGCGTGGCGGTGGCTCTGTACGCAACGATCGCCGTCATGATGAGGTCGATGGAAGCGCGAATGCGCGCGCAGCGGTGCTGCCCATCCTGCGGTGCGCCGGGTGTGGGTGGCGATGCATGCGCGTCCTGCGGTGCGATCGTGCCTGGCTCGGTGTGGATGGTGCCGATCTCGCGCTCGCTCGGCGGCGTTCCAGATCGCTTCTGGTTCCGCGTCGGCCTGGTTCCGGTCGGCGTCGCTGGCGTCGTGCTCGTCGTGATCATGGCGATCTCGATCGCACTCTCGATCCGCCGGATCGACGCGCTTCAGCCGTACCTGGGTCCCGAGGTCGATCCCGGAATGCGCTTGGTGCTCGATGCCGTGGCAATGGCGGTGGCCGCGAGCGCAGGACTGTGGTGGTCGCGCCGTACCGCTCGACGGATTCGTGCAGACGAAGCCATCATCTGTCTGGCCTGCGGTCACGACCTACGAGGCGTGGCGCCCGAACACGGCGTCGGACGATGCACGGAGTGCGGTGAGCTGTTCCGCGCGCCGAGCGACGAAGCGCGGCGTCTGGACCCGTGATGCAGGGATGACTTGGCCGGCGCTGCGTTGCCGATGTGCACTTCGCTACTTGGCCGGCGCTGAATTCCCAGTCGCTGCTGCGGCCGGAGAACTCACAGTGACGATCGCCAGTCCCATGTCGGGATCCACGCGATCGGCGCGCAGCTCGTACTGAACACGGCGGCTGTCCTTGGTCATCTCCAGGCGGGCGTCGTGACGGGTCCCGTCGGGGCCGCGAACGGCCCATCCATTCGCCTCAGCAGTTCCCCTGATCGTGTTCGACTGCGCCAAGGCATCGGACACCACCCCACGCGAGACGAAGGTGCCGCGCGTGATCCGGCCATCCTGCCGATCGACGCCGATCGACTGCACACCGAGCAGTCCCGGAACCTGCGGGATGTCGCTGTCCATGAGCGTTGGTGGGGCCGAACAGGCGGCGAGCAGGACCGTGATTGCACCAAGCGTGCGCTTCATGCCGATCACCCTACCACATGGCAGGATCGCTCGAACGAGACTCGCGGACCGTCAGCCTGATGACGATGGCCAGTCGAGTGACGGGTCTCGTCCGCGAGGCGGCCATGAGCCGCCTCTTCGGGATGAGCGCCTACACGGATGCGTTCTTCTTCGCGTTCCAGCTCCCGAACCTCTTTCGACGCCTCTTCGGCGAGGGCGCGCTGAGCGCGGCGTTCTTGCCGGAGTACGCGCGGCTGGATCGCGACGACCCTGCCAGCGCGCGGGCGCTCTCCGCGATGGTCTTCGGTCGTTTCGCGCTGGGCATGACGGCGCTTGCGGCGGTGGGCATCGTGCTGCTGCTGGCGGTCGATGGCCTGCTCGACCGTCAGGATGCCGAACTCGTGCAGGAACTGATGGCGATCATGCTGCCGTACATGCCGTTGGTCTGCCTAGTCGCGCTTGCCGGCGCGGTGCTGCATGTCCGCGGCGTCTTCGCCCCGACAGCGGCTGCGCCGATCATCCTCAATCTGGGCATGGTGGCGGGGGCGTTTGCTGGTGCCCGGATGCATGGTGTCGATGGCCCGTCAGCGTTTCGAGCGATTGCGTGGGCGGTGCTGGTCGCGGGCATCGTGCAGGTGGCATGGAGCGCGTGGGCACTTCGTCGTGCTGGCGCGTGGCCCGGGGGGCGTACCGACGCTGCAGCTGCCTCGTTCCGCACAGTGCTCACTCGATTTGGTCCGACCGCGCTCGGGCTGGGCGTGCTCCAACTGAACACCTTCGTCGACAGTCTCATCGCGAGCTGGCCGTCGGTCGTCGGTCCGACGATCCTCGGCTTCGAGTACCCGCTCACGGCGGGCGCGCAGACCACCCTGAACTTCGCGCAACGGCTCTACGAGTTTCCGCTGGGCGTGTTCGGCATCGCGATCGCCACCGCGATTTTTCCGCGGCTCGCCGCCGCCAAGGACGACGAAGCCTTCGGTGACATCCTCCGGCGTGGCATTCGGTTGACGGTGTTCATCGGCGTCGGCGCGGGCACGGGTCTGATGCTGGTCGCGATTCCGCTCACGGCAACCGCCTTCCAGGGCGCGGCGTTCACGCCCGAGGACACGCAACGCGTGGCCGCGGCACTGCTCGCCTATGCCCCGGCCATCTGGGCGTACAGCGCGAATCATGTCTTCACGCGAGCGTTCTATTCGCGCGGCGACATGCGCACGCCACTGCGTGTGAGCTTGGTGATGGTGTGCATGAACTTGGCCCTCAACCTTGCCCTGATCTGGACGCCGCTCCAGGAGACGGGCCTTGCGTGGTCGACCGCCTTCTGCGCGGTCGTGCAGTGCGTGGTGCTCGCGCGGATTCTGCGGATCCGTCACGGGCAGGGGGTCGATGCCACCGTGCTGCGTTCGGCTCTGCGGTCGATCCTTTGTGCCGTCGTGATGGCAGCCGTGCTCTGGGGCGTCGATCGAATGGTCGATCTGGGCGACGCATGGTCCGCACGCGCGATCGAGCTGGCCATTCTCACGACGACCGGTGGGCTGGCCTACCTCGGCTGCGGCGCGATGCTTCGCATGCCTGAAATGAAATGGGCGCTCGGCCGATCGGCCTGAGCGCCCAGTGATCATCCGTGGATGTGATTGCGGAGAACGGCGCCGATCACTTCATCGGCAGCGGCGCGAGCGTCATCGGATCGCGCAGCGGAACATGCTTGGTCGGGCCAAGGTCCTTCTCGAGCATGGCCATCGTCGCACGACCGCCTTGGTCGCCCTTGGCGATCTCGTCCCACTTGCCCACGACAAGGATCGTGACCTTCGAGGGATCAAGGTACTTCTGCGCCACGCGCTGCACATCGGCGGGGGTGACCTTCGAGACCTTCTCGCGGAAGGTCGTCCAGTAGTCGCCAGGACGCTTCGTCCACTCATCGGTCATGAAGACGCCCAGCGTCGCATCGCGACTGCTGAAGGTCTCGGGGAAGGTTTCGATGAACGACTTCTTCGCGGTGTCGAGTTCTAGCGCGGTCACCGGCGTGCTGCGAATGCGAGCCATCTCCTCAAGGACGAGCTTCGCCGCAAGCGCGCAGGTGGCGTTCTTGCTTTCGAAGGCCGCGCGCCACTGTCCGGGCCAGAACACCTCGGCCGAAAACTGACTGCCAGCGCTGTACGCCAGACCTTCGTCCGAGCGCACGCGCTGCGTGATGCGGCTGGTGAATCCACCGCCGCCGAGGATGTCGTTCATCACCATGAAGGGGATGTAGTCGGGGTCATCACGCGTGATGGAAGGAAGTCCAATGATGAACTTCCCTTGCGGGATGTCCTTCTCGACGTGATAGATCCCAGGGACGAGCGTTGTGGTCGGGACCGGTGGATTGGCTTGCTCTGCTCCGGCGGTCCACCCAGAGAACGCGCTCGTCAACTTCTCCAGCATCACCTTGCGATCGAAGTCCCCGGTGACGGCAATCTTCATGTTGCCCGGGTGGAAGATCGACGCGGCCATGGCGCGCATCGATTCGGCATTGAAGCCCTTGAGCCCGGACTCGGTCATCTGCTGCCCGCGGTAGTGCTCGGTGCCGTAGCTCAGCCGCCGCCATTCCGCCCCGGAGATCGTCGACGCGCTGTCGTTGCGCTTCTTCATCTCGCTCAGGGCCTCGGCCACGGCGACCTCGAGCTTCGATGGATCGAAGCCGGGCGTCTTCAGCATGTCGACGAGCAGCGCAAGGCTCTCGTCGAAGGTGCTCGCCAGGCAGTTCAGGCTCGCCGACGAGGTCCAGTCGCTCGAGGTGAAGCCGATCTTGGTGGCCAGGAAGTCCAGGCGTTCATCGAGATCCGACGCCTTCATCGATGCCGTGCCGCCCAGGCGGAGCTGGCTCGCGGTCATCGCGGCAAGGCCTGATGCACCCGCCGGATCAAGGTTGCTTCCACCCTTGAAGGTGATGACCAAGTTGATCAGCGGGAATTCCTTGGACGGCGCGAGGAACACCGGCGTGCCGTCGGCCAGCGTCGTGCGGAACTCCGACGGGCTCGGCGGGTTGAAGGTCAGCGGGGGATAGGCGATGTCGCTCGGATGTCGCGGCAAGTCATCGGCAGCGAACGCGAGGCAGCCCAGCGCGAGCGCGCCGATCGACAGGGTGGTGGTCAGGTGCTTCATGGTGTGTGGTCCTGTGTGTGGTCGTTGGTTCACTTGGCGGCGGGAGCGGCGCTCTTCTCGAGCTCCGCAATGCGCTCAAGCATCTTGTCCTTCATGAACCCGATGAACGGGCGCATGGGTTCGGGGGCCGCCGCGGCTTGAGCATCGAATTGGGCGATGCCTTCCTTGAGCTTGGCCAGATCAGTCTCGGCCGCGATGCGCTTGATGGCCTGCTTGGCCATTGCCTGCATCTGCGGCGGCAGTGCGGCCAGGGCGGGATCGAGCGGCTCATCGGCGGTCGAACCCGCGGCCGCAGCCTTGCGCACATAGGTGGCCACGCTGCGGTTCGTCGAGTCGAAGTACTTCTTCGCCACGCGCTGGATGTCAGCCGGCGTCACGGCAAGCAACTTGCCGCTCTCAGCATTCACTTCGCGCCAGTCACCGAGCGAGGCACTCACACCCAGTTGGAGCATGATGAAGAAGTTGTTCTGAAGCCGCCGATACTCGTCGGCCGCGATGCCGTTGCGCACTTTCTGCAGTTCCTGTTCGGCGACGGGCTCATCCTGCAGACGCTTGATTTGGGCATACCAGCCCTCTTCGAGTTGAAGCGGGGTCGCGTTGCCCTTGACCTCGGCGCTGAAGGAGAACGCTCCGGCGTACTTGCGAGAGTCCTGGCGGGCGGACGCGTCCGAAGCGACGCCAGTGCCCTCGACCATCGTCTTGTAGAGCCGGCCCGTCCGGCCGTTGAGGATCTGCGACATCACATCGAGCGCGTAGGAGTCGGCGTGCTGGAACGGCACGGTGTGGTAGCGCACTTCGACTTGGGGCTCGGTCTCCGCCGCGGCATTCATGCGCATTTCGGCGAGCTGCTTGACCTCGAGCGTGACGACTGGCGGCGGAGTTGCGCCGCGCTTGAGGCGGCTGAAGTAGCGCTTCAGCATGGGCTTCACCTTCGCGGCGTCGAAGTCACCGACGATCACGCCAGTCAGGTTGTTGGGGCAGTAGTAGGTCTGGAAGTACCGCTGCGCTTCGTCCATTGTGTAGCTGTTCAGGTCGCTTGGCCAGCCGATGACCGGCCAGGAGTACGGGCTCGAGAGCCAGAACATGGCCTCGAACTGTTCATCGAATGTGCCCGTGGGAGTGCTCTCGGTGCGAAGGCGGCGCTCCTCGTGCACTACATCGCGTTCAGAGAAGAACTCGCGGAAGACGCTGTCGGTCAGCCGATCCGACTCCATCCAGCACCACAGCTCCATCTTGTTGCTCGGCACATTGATGAAGTAGAAGGTCTGGTCGTAGCTCGTGAATGCATTCATTCGGCTGCCGCCGCCCGCGGTGTAGAGCTGGTCGAACTCGTCCTTGACGATGCTCCCCATCGACTTCTGATCAGCTTCGAGCTTGGCGATCTCGGCCTGAACGCTCTTGATCGCGTCGGCATCCTTCACCGGATCCAGGGACCCGAGCTTCGTTTGCAGCGCGTTGATCGGCTCGGTCTTGGCGCGGCCCTGTTGGGCGTCCATCGATGCCTTCAACTCGGCGCGCAGGCGCTTCAGTTCCGGCGTGTCGTTCGCGGGGTTCCACGGATCGTCGATCTCGCCGCGGAAGTAGCGCGCGTACTGGTCGCCCCAGATCAGCTGGTTCATCCGGTCGCGCAGCGCCTTCTGGCCGGTGCGGAACTGCTCGTCGCGCTTGGGGTCACGGGTGGCGACCGTGTTGGTCCCCTTGAACATCATGTGTTCGAAGAAGTGGCTGATGCCGGTGATGCCCGGGCGCTCGTTCGCGCTGCCGACCTTCGCCACCCAACCAGCCGACACCGTGTTCGGTTGGTCGTTGCGTGGCACGAGCAGGAACTCCATGCCGTTGTCGAGGGTGAAGACTTCAACCGGAAGCTGCTGCGCGGTGGCGGCGGCAGAGACGACGAGCGCGAGCGCGCTGCTGATCAGGTATCGCATGGGGTTCTCCAAATGGGCGGTTTGGGCACTCTATGCGAGTCGGCGGTCCTCGCCGATGCGGGGCAGCCGAGGCAGCGTCCATGCCAATTGGCTCCCTTTGGCAACCCGAACCTTGTCCAGCCGCGATGATGGTCTAGTCTTGCGCCATGAGCCCACGAACATTGTGCGCTGGCGTTATCGCCACCTTGATGGCCTGCTTGCCTGCATCCGCGCAGCTCCGTGTGGTGACCTACAACATCTCGGCGCTGGAAGGCAACACCACCGATCTGCAGGCGGTCCTCGCCGCATGTCATGCCGACGACGTGGTCGGGCCTGCGCAGCCCATTGACATCATGTGCTTCCAGGAGTGTCCGCAGGCTGCGGTCGGGCCGCTCGGCACGCTGCTCGCCAACTCCGCGCCCGCTGGAGTGACCTACACGCTGGCCACCTACACCACGAGCTCATCGGAAGACAACGCAACCGGGGCGCAGGCGCTTTTCTACCGCACAGGGCGCTTGACGGAGATCACCACCGGTCATGCCGATCTGTTCACGGGCGGGGGCCGCAACAGCGATCGATGGCTGCTTCAGCTGACCGGCTACACGAGCACCGATGCACGGCTCTATGTGTACAGCTCGCACCTCAAGGCGAGTACTGGCAGCGCGAATGAATCGGCGCGCCTGTCCGGGGCGACGACGCTGCGCACCAACGCCGACGCGTTGCCTGCCGGCAGCAACATCATCTTCCTCGGTGACTACAACATGTACACCAACACCGAGTCGGGATATCAGGCGATGACGACGGGCGGCGTGCATCCCGCCATCGACCCGTGGGGCACCGCCGACTGGACGGGCCAATCCAATGCGATCAAGCACAGCCAGTCGCCTCGGTTGACCAACACGAACTTGGTGGGCGGCGGCGTGGACGATCGATTCGATCTGCACCTCTTCACTGCAGCACTCAACGACGGCGCGGGATTGGCCTACCTGCCCGGCACGGTCCGCACGATTGGCAACGATGGCAATCACTTCGACATCGCCATCAACACGGGAAACAACACCTACTACCCCAACAACATCGCGCGCAGCAACGCGCTCGCCAATGCGCTCCACGAAGCGAGCGATCACATGCCCGTGATCGTGGAGTACCAAATCCCAGCATCCATGTCGGCCTCGCTGCAGGCGCTCCCGCCACGCGTGCTCGTTGGCGCCGCCGTCCCCGTGCGCGCAGTCATCAGCAATGTGGCGAGTGGCGTTTGGGCAGCTGGGATCGACGATCTGCCGTTCTCGGTGACGGGCTCGCAGTTCGTCGTTGGTTCGACGAGCGGACAAGCGCCGCTCGCACCCGCGACGGCGATCGGTCAGCTCGCGCTCAACACCTCGTCGGCCGGCACGGCGTCGGGCATCGTCACGGTCTCGACCACGGCGCAGGCTGCGGCCAATTCGACGATTCAACTCCCGGTGTCCGTGCAAGTGAGCGCGCACGCCAATCCTTCGTTCTCGACGACCATCGATCAGGACACGCGGCCCCTGACCTGGGCGTTCCCATCCGGCACGGCCAACGCCGAAATCGATGTCTCCATGGCCAACTTCGGATTCGCGGGTTCGGCGTCGTTGCTCCTCGTGGACAGCATCGAGTCGTCGGGCCAGCCGATCTCTGCGGTCGCAGGTCTCGGTTCGCAGGTTGGCGCAACGCCAGCCACGATTCGTCTTCGACTTCCCGGCAGTGCCGCGATGGCTCCCGGCTCGTACCCGGCAACGGTGCTGATTCGCACGAGCGACGAAGTCCTGCTCGGTCGGCAGTTCTATGCGAGCACGCTCGCCGTCACGATCACGGTCGAGGGTGCGACCCGTC
>Ga0194120_10001624_pt1 | contig 40424 bp, 36 predicted proteins | sample TA2MahCa65mmetaG_FD_148642 | JGI IMG/M metagenome (GOLD analysis project Ga0194120, IMG submission 148642) | Freshwater microbial communities from Lake Tanganyika, Tanzania - TA2015019 Mahale Deep Cast 65m | ecosystem: Environmental > Aquatic > Freshwater > Lake | place: Tanzania: Lake...
AGGGCGCAAGAGACCAGCGACCGCTCGCCGGTCGTCGCGCCCGTGTAGTGACAACATTTGGGAGAAAACGGACATAAGTCCTTGTCAGGACTCAGATCGTCCATCGAAACTGCGGAAGTTGGGCTAGGATCCGCGGCGTGACTCGGATTCCGAGCAAGGCCCGCACGGTGCGCCGCGACCGCGGCCGCGACTGAAGTGCGCGAGTCCTTCCTCGAGCGTCTCGCCTGCCCGGATTGCGCCGGCGCGCTTGCCGTCGCCGCGGTCGAGCGGCGCGACGGCGCGGCGATCGTCGACGGCAGTCTCGCCTGTACGGCCTGCGCGCAGCGCTTTCCCGTGCGCGCCCGCATCCCGCGCTTCGTGCCCGATTCGGGTTATGCGGACAACTTCGGCTGGCAGTGGAATCGCTTCCAGAAGCTGCAGCGCGATTCGTACAACGGCACGCACCTGGTCCGGGACACGATCCTGCGGCGCTCGCAGTTCACGCCCGAGTTCCTGGCCGGCAAGTCGGTGCTCGAGTGCGGCTGCGGCTCGGGCAACGACACCGAGGTGCTTGCCGAAATGGTCGGCACTCTCGTATCGATCGACATGTCCGTGGCCGTCGATGCGCAGTCGCCGGCGACGCTGGCGCGCGAGAACGTACTCGTGCTGCAGGCGGACTTGCGGCGGCCGCCGCTGCGGCCGGCTTCCTTCGACATCGGCTACTGCCACCGCGTGATCCAGCACACGCCCGATCCGCCGCGCGCCTTCGCGCAGATGGCGCCCTTCGTCGCGCCCGGCGGCGTGTTCTTCCTGCACTCGTACGACACTCACTGGAAATCGACGCGTCACTTCAAGTACTGGGTGCGCCCGCTGATCCGCAAGTGGCCGCACGAGCGCGTGTTCCGCTGGCTCTCGCGCCTGGGGCCGCTCCTGTACCCGACCGTCGGTGCGCTCAACCGGATCGCGTTCTTGCGCCGACCGGTCAAGTTCCTGATTCCGTTCGAGAATCACGACCGGATCCCGAGCAAGGCCGGTAGCACGCTGACGCGGCGCGAGCGCTACGAATACTCGCTGCTGATCACCTTCGACGATCTGACACCCGAACACGACCACCCGCATCCTCCCGAGACCTTGTGCCGATGGTTCGAGGAACAGGGGTACGTCGACATCGAGATTCGCGGCCGACGGCCCTCGATCGTGGTGGGCCGTCGGCCGCGCGTCGGCGAGTCGGCGGATTCGAGGAACGTCACCTCAGGCCGCCGCTGATCGGCTCGCGATCCGCCGCTCAGGCGCGTCGGTAGTGGTTCGTCATCATCTTCATTTCCTTGCCATCGGGCATGGTGACGAACATCTCGAAGATCCGCTCGTCCTTGCTCAGGTGCTTCTCGGTCGTGCGATGCTCGAGCACGGTATTCGTGATGCCACTGAGCGCCTTGCAGCGCATCGTGATCGTGTCGCCCTTCTGCGTGCCGGTCATGTAGAAGAAGGTCGGCACCATGGAGTCCATCCACGTTCCGACGAACTTGTCGCTGTGCGGCTCGTAGCCCATCGTCGCGCAGCCGAAGAACGGCATGCCCATCATGTTCGAGCTGAAGCGGCCGACGGTCCAGAACTCGCCGACCATCTCGATGGTCTCGGTCGCCTCGGTCTCCATCGGCGGCTGCGACGGATCCATGTAGAACTTGCAGTGCACTTTCCACTTGCCAGCGTGTTGCGCGAGCAGCTTGTGCTCGGCGGTCGGTTGGGGCATCGGCGGGGCTTCGTGTTCGGTCATCGGAGTAGCTCTGTCGGGATGATGGTGGGTGGGTGGATCTGCCCGGCGGACAACCCGAACCGCATCATGTTCGCGCGAGATCGCAACGCCGCAACCGGCGGCACGAAACTTCTACAGAATCCCTACATCAGGCCCGGCTGACGGTGATTCGGATGTCGTGCCGTGGAAGCTCCTCCACGTACTCGAGCGCCGGCACGCACACTTCCAGGGGCTGTGCCCCGGGCGCGATCTTCCCGCGCGCCTGGAAGTGGCCGACCAACGCGGCCGGGAAGGCCGTCGTGCGCTCCATCGCGGTGAAGCCCGTGGTCTCGTCGTGCCGATCGAAGAGGTCGTAGACCAGAGTACGCGGCTTCCCGCCATGCGTGCCCGAGACAGTCGTGCGCAACACGACCACATCGCGCACCTCGGGAAACGCCAAGCGGTCCGCGAACAGCCGCTGCGTCATCCGCACCGGCTCGAACTCCGCGCCATCGGCGGACTCGAATTGCTCGTCCATGTAGCCGAGCTCGAACAGGAGCCGGATGCGCTCCCAGTGGCCCGGATAGCGCAGCGTCTTGTAGTCGAAGGCTCGCAGCCGGTCCTTCCAGGTGTCGGGGCACGTGCTCGTGCCGCCGCTCGTGACGCAGGCCTCCAGCTTGCCGAGCTCGCGTGACTCGAACGGCTCGAGCTCGGTCAGCGTCGGCACGCTCACCTTGCGCCCGTCGCGCAGGAACTCGCCGTGGCCGCGGTACTCGTTCCACAGCCCATAGAAGTTGAACACGAGCTTGTAGCCGAGCGGGCCGACCGGCCGTTCGGGCAGGCCGCCGCAGCGCACGTGCACTTCGCGCGGCGTGTCCAGCGATGCGACGCCGTGAGCGGCGAGGTGATTGCCGAGGCCCGGCGCGAGCCCGCAATCGGGCACGATGCTGACACCGGCCTTGCGCGCGCGCCGGTCCAGCGCGAGTTCTGCGCGCACGACCTCGGTGTTGCCGCCCAGATCGAGGAACGAGCACTTCGATTCGATCGCCCACTCGGCGAGCTGTGCGTTGTAGCGGTACGGAGCGGCCGACAGCGCGACCGCGCAGCCCTTCAGCGCGTCGCGCACGTGCTTGCGCTTGGCCACGTTGCAGCGCACGGGCTCGAACTCGCAGCGCACGCCCTTGGTGAGCTTGCGCAAGCGCTTGGCCGCGCGCTCGGCCGTCTTCTCGTCGTTGTCGGCCAGACGCACGAGCTCGGCGTCGCCGCGGGTCGCGAAATCAAAGGCGGCGGCGACGCCCTGACGGCCTGCGCCGAGGATCACGTAGCGATGAGTCATGATGGATGGGAACTCCGGGCAGAAAGCGCGCAGAGTGTATCTCGCTCCCAGTTCTCGACCGCCGCTGACAGGATCGCGAAGGCCGCCACCGGCGAGAACAGTCGGGCAATCGACGTTCCCCGTGCGCCTGGTCCCCGACCTCCAGCAGGCGTTCTCGGGTTGCGGTCTCCCCGGCCGGGGAATGGATGGGCCAAGTGCAGGTCAGTTGCCCCGGAATGCGTCAGCGCGACCCAGCGGAAGGGAGGCGCTCGCGCAAGAACCGCGCGAGCGCTTCGCCGACGACGCGATTGCCGCGCACGTTGAAATGCGAGTCGCGCAGGTGGTAGACGTGCTTGCGCCCGTCCGCCAGCGGCGCGACCGCCCGCAGTTCGGCGAGCGGATCGCAGTACGCGAGCCCCCGAGCCTCGAACCACGCACGCAGCAGTCGCTGCGGCTGCTCGCGGTCGAGCCGCGCGCCGCGCCCGTGCGCCAGCACGTCCTGCCAGACCGCGTCCTCGACCTGGAACTCGTCGGGGAGGATCAGGAAGTGCATCGGGATGCCGGCTGCGGCATCGATCAGATCGCCGAGCCAGACCCAGAGCCTGTCGTAGTCCGCTCCGTCCGCGTCGCAGGTCCAGTGCGCGCGATCCACTTCGATCTCGCGGTACGCCACCGGCGAATAGGCCGGCGGCTCGAGGCTGGGTTCGAACAGCCAGGGCAGCGCCGTCGTGAGCTCCTCGACCGTCTCGAGCCGCGGCCCCTCGGGCGCTTGCTCCGTCCCAGCCTTCAGACCCAGCAGACCCTCGCGCCGCAGCACGAGCAGGCGCTGCGGCAGGATCCAGGCCAGCATGTTCTCGCGCTCGAATGCCTGCACCAACACCGAGGAGCGCGGCGCGCGAGCCGGCGCGAGATCGTTGCCGACGAACAGCGCGATCACGATCGCGTCCGGCCTCAGCGGGCGCGCCTCGTTCTCGAGCAGCCACAGGTACTCCGGCACGTCGATCGCCGGCATGCCCATGTTGTAGACATCGACATCTCCCAGCCTCTGTTCCGCGACACTGGTGTAGTGCATCGGATGCGGCACGACGCCCGTGCTGAACGAGTCGCCGATGCATACGACCAGCGGCCGCTCGCGCGGAAGGCCCGGTGGTTCGGTGTCGTAGTGGCCTTTGGAATTGCAGGGGAAACCGCGGATCATCGTCCCGGGCGCCGGCCGGTGCGCGTGCAGGTTCTGCTGGACCGAAGTGCTCTCGCGCACGAGCACCGGATGCGGCCGCCAAGCGTCTAAAGCGCGCAGGCCGGCCTCGAACAGCAGCGGCGAGCCGGCGAGCTTCAGCACCGCGCGCGTCGGGGGAAAGGCCCACGCGCGCGCGGGAAAGTCGCTGCGCCAAGACAACAGCACCAAGCATGCGAGCAGTGCGCTTGCGCCGGCAGCCGCGATCTCGATCACCAACGGGCGCGGCGGTTGTGCCCATGCGAGCACCGCAAGCCAGGTCGCGAATGCGATGCAGCCCGCCAGGCCGAGCAGCGCTCGCGGCGCGGCCGGCTCGCGACGGCAGGCCAGCGTCGCCGCGAGCGCGGACAACAGACCCGCGCCGACGAGCAGCGGACCTGCAAAGGGCCCTGCGGCGCCCATGTGTTCGGCGAGGTAGGGTCCATGCGCGAAAGCGACGGCCGCGGCGTGAAAGCCGGCCAGCGCTCCCGACGCCAGCAGCAGCACGAGCGCAATCCGCACGCTGCGATCGTAGCGCGGCGTTGCGCGGATTCGGTGGGGCTTGGAAAACCGGCGCGACTCCCCCAAGTTCCAGACCCATGACCAGCACCTTGCGTCCGGCGGCCGAGCGCGGCCGCGCCGACTTCGGCTGGCTCGACAGCCGCCACACCTTCGGTTTCGGCGAATACCACGATCCCGCGCACATGGGGTTCCGCGCGCTGCGCGTGATCAACGAGGATCGCGTCGCGCCGGGTCGTGGCTTCGGCACGCACCCGCACCACGACATGGAGATCTTCACCTACGTGCTCTCGGGCGCGCTCGAGCACAAGGACAGCATGGGGCATGGGCGCGTGCTGAAGCCGGGCGAGATCCAGCTGATGAGCGCCGGTCGCGGCGTCACGCACAGTGAATTCAATCCCAGCCGTGGAGAGCCGCTGCACCTGCTGCAGGTGTGGATCGTGCCAGACCAGCGCGGGCTCGTGCCGAGCTACACCGAGTGGCATCCCGACGAGCGCCGCGCGCGGGACGCGAAGGTGCTCGTGATCTCTCCCGACGGCCGAGAGGCGAGCGCGCGCATCCACCAGCAGGCCTTCGTGTACCGGCTCCGGCTCGCGCCAGGCGCGATCGTCGAGCACGAGCTCGCGCCGGGGCGTGGCGCATGGATCCAGGTCGCGCGCGGCAGCCTGCAATTCGACGGTCTGACGCTCGGGCCGGGCGACGGCATTTCGTGCGAGAGTGCCGGCGCGTTGTCGATGCGCGCGCTCGCGGACGCCGAGGCGCTGCTGTTCGATCTCGCGTAGATCGGCATCCGTCCCGCGCGGTTCCAGCAAGTCGAGGTCGAGCTGACGCGTGCATCGCGAAGCAGGCCCGCTTAACCTGCACGGATGAGCTCAGGTCCGCTGCAGCGCTTCGACACGCCGATCGCACGCGTGCGCTGGGTCGCCTTCGTCGAGGGCATGTCCTACCTGTTGCTCCTGTTCATCGCGATGCCGCTCAAGTACTGGGCGGACATGCCGATGGCCGTGAGGATTGTCGGCTCGCTCCACGGCGCGCTTTTCGTTGCGCTGGCCCTGTTGACCTTGCTGGCGATGCGCGCGTGTCGCCGCGGTCTGGGCTGGGGCGCGCGCATCGGCGTGGCGTCTTTGATCCCGTTCGGCACCTTCTTCATCGATCGCGGTCTCGCGGAGGACGACGAGGCCGAGCGCGCGCGCCGCGCTTGACCTCAGCGGCCGGCCGAACGCGCGGCGTGCCGGCTTCCAGCTGGGCCGGGACTTCAGCTCAGAAGCTGAGCATCAGCTCGACCGCGTTCGTCGCCTGGACCGACGTGCCGACCACGGCACCCTGGGCCAGGAAGCGCGCTCCGGCGAGGGCGCTGCCGAGCGGGGTCGGGTACGTGGGGCCGTTCCCGAGATTCTGGCCGAGCAACTGCGCGCTCGTGCTCAAGAAGATCGTGCCCGGATGCACGAGCAACGGCAGCCCGTACGTGCCGCTGAAACCCGTGTCGAGGAACGAATCCGTGGCCAGGAACATCACGCAGATCGAGCCCGCCGCGCCGTAGGCCGTCAACGTGCGCGAGCTGCCCGGGCCGCCCGCGCCGCTCCATTCGAGGTACGGCCGCGCGGTCACCTGCGTGACCGGTCCGTTGAATCCGCCGGTCGTCGAGACTCCGCTCGTCACCGCGGTGCCGCCGTTCTTCGCGCGGATCGCGACGCCGTTCAGGAATGGCGGCACGCCGGCATTGCCCAAGCCGCCTGCCAGCAGGTCGAAGTTCGAACCGCGCACTTCGGCCGTGCTGCCGATGTCGACGAGCACCGCATCGCCGCCCGTGCCCGCGAACAGCGGCGCGGTCAGGGTCTGGCCGGCCCCGCCGCGGACCGTCGAGCCGATCAGGAGCAGTTTCGACTGCTCGAGCCGGATTCCGGCGCCGCCGGCGCCGGGAACGAACGTGATCGACGAAGAGAGGCCTGCGCCGCCCGTGATCGTGCTATTGACGATCTGCACGTAGCCGCACTGGAACAGCGACAACCCGTCGACGCCGTTGCCCGCCAGCGGGAGCGCACCCAACGTGCAGTTCGCGAGCGATACATCGGCGCAATTGTCGATCTGGGTCTCCAAATCGGTGACCACGCAGTCGTCGATGAAGGCATGTCCGGTGATGTTGATCACCGTCAGCGCCTGCGTCTGCAGGTGCAGCGCGCGCGCGTGCTGAGCGCCGATGAAGTCCAGGCTCGCGAACGCGGGACGAGCCGAGCCGGGGCTGCCAAGCAGCGTCAGCGACTTGTTGACGACCGCGGCGCCGTAGCTGCCCGGCTCGATCAGCAGCACGTCGCCGGCCGCGACCGTATTGATGGCCACCTGGACCGAGGCGAAGTCCGCCGGGCCATTGTCATCGACGGTCCACAGGGCCTGCGCCGCGCAGGGCGACGCCAGCAGCAGGAAGGCAGGCAGGAGACGCGATCCAGGAAAGGGCTCGGCAGGGGACGGTTGCATGGACATTCGCGCGGCCGAAGGCCGCCCATCCCATTCTAGTCCGGTAGCCGTGGGCAGGTTGCCTGGTTCAGTCCAGCGGAAGCCATTTCTTGGCCTTCACGATGGCCGCGACCACGCCCATCAGGCTCTCCCCGGCGATCAGGCCCGAACCGACCGACGTATTGAACCAGCCAGCGAGTTTCGGCCGCATGCGCCGCAGCGCTTCGGCAAGCGCGCCACCGATGAACATCGCGATCGAGTTCGCGCCCGGAATCACCATCGAGAGCCCTATACCCGACGGGGACGGCACGAACGGCTTGAGCGGCTTGGGAGCGAATTTCTCGGCCAGCGCGAGTGCGGTGCCGAGTCCGAGCCCGATCCAGATTGCGCTGCGCGCCGATGCCTGCAGCGCGCCGAGGCCCTCGGAGAACATCTTCGACACGCCGGCCCACACGACGCATGAAGGAGCCGGCCACTTCTCGCCGCCGAGCATCGAAGGATCCTCGATCAGCAGGTGGAAGGCCGGCACGAGGATCGCCGCTCCGACGAGCACGCCGAAGAGTTGAGCGTAGAACTGCGCGCGCGGGTTGCCGCCGAGCAGCCAGCCGGTCTTCAGCGTGGTCAACAAATCGGCCGCGTGCAGGCCCACGCCGCCGGTCACGTTGGCCGACATGATGTTGCCCGGCAGATTGCCCGGCGTGACGACGCCGTACACGAGCTGCGTGACCGGGCCGAAGGCCTTGGTCGGCGTCACATCGGTTTCGCCCGTCACGCGCGCGGCGACGAAGCCCATCACGATCGAGAGCGGCAGCGCGATCAGGCCGGCCCACCACGGAATCTGGAACAGCACCACCATCAGGAGGACGACCACCGGCGACAGCAGCGCGAAGCCGATCGGGAACCAGGCCGGCGGGCACTCGACCGCCTCGATCGAGTCCTCGGCGGGTTTCGGCGCGCCGCGTCGGAACAGGCCGCCCAGGCCGCTGAACGTGCGCAGCACGCTGCGCCAATCCAGCGCGAAGGAGGTCAGACCGGCCGACACGAGAATCGCGGCCCCCGGCCACACGGTCCAGGCCACGATGTCCTTGTACGCGACCGCGCCGATCCAGCCGCGCTCGAGCAGCGCGGGGGCCAGCACGCCGAAGGTCAGCAGGCCGCCGAACAGCATCGACCAGACCGTGCGGAAGCTCATCAGCATCCCGCCGCCGATCAGCACGACCTCGGACTTCACGTACAGCGTCCACTTCTCGGCCGCCACGCCCGCGACGTCGAACGGCAGCTTCACCTTGTCCGGCAGCGTGCGCCATGCCTGCGTCCACTGCAGGTCGCGCAACGCGGCGACGAGCGCCGCGAAGATCGCCGCGATCCCGAGCGCTCGGGCCTCCTTCGAAGGCCCGCTGGAGGCGCCCTCGGCGCCGACTCCGTGGATCGTGCGAATCGTCTCGGCCGTCGCCGTCCCGGTGGGGAAGGCCAGGTTCTCGTGGTTGATCAACTGCCGCTTGATCGGAATCGCGACGAAGACGCCGAGCGCGGCGATCGCGGCGAACCAGGCGATCATCGGCAGCGTCTGCGGCTGGATCGTCGTCACCATCAACAGCGCGCCGAAGGCGGCCATGTTGCCGCCGCCCGTCATGTAGCCGGCGCCCGAGGCGACCGTCGTGGCGACATTGTTCTCCAGCGCGCCGAACGGCCGCCTGACGAGGCCGATCGAGCGCAGGCCGCCGAAGAACCCGAACAGCAGGATCGCGGCGGTGACGGTCACGCCCATCGACCAACCGGTGGCGAAGAACACGTACAGGTTCGACAGGCACATCAGCGCGCCGATCGCCATTCCCGACAGCACCGCGCGCAGCGTGAACTGCGGCACGCCGCGCTGATAGACCTTCTCGTACCAGTGCTGCTCGGGATCGATCTGCTGGTTCATGCGGAGCATGATCCTAGCTGCCGAACCGGGGCGCGGCCCGCTCTCGCCGTCCCGCGGCCCCGCTCACTGCATCTTGAGTCCCGGCAGTCGGTACTTCTGCGGGTCGCTCTCGAACGCTGCCCGGTTCAGCGGGCTCTCGAAGTAGTACGCGACGCCTTCGAAGTCGAAGCGCGGCGCATCCGGATCGGGATGGAAGCGGCGGCGACTGATCGGATCGGTGAGCAGACCGCAGTACAGGGACACATCGGAGAGGAAGCGCTCGCGCTCGTGCAGATCGCTGAAGAAGAACGCCTCCCAATTCAGGCGCACGCAGTGCTCCGAATCGATGCGGGCCGGCTTGCGCGAGTCCATGTAGCAGGGGAACGACAGACCCTTGCGGCGCACGTACTCGGGAACGTCCTGCACGAAGACGTCGGGGCAAGGCATTCAGCAGAAGCCGAGCGGCATGCCGTTCACGTAGGCCGGCGGCATGCGTCGATTGAGCTTGCTGCCCAGCCGGATCATGCACGAGTCGTTCGGGGATACCTGTCCGTCGTCGTACCGGATGCGCGGGTGCAGCGGGTCCTCGGTCAGCACGTAGAACGCCTTCGACGGAGGCGGCGTGCAACTGCGCTCCACGAGCGCGCTCGGCGCCGCGCTCGTCTCGGGTGCACTCAGCGCGACCGGGAGGATGTGCGCGGAAGTCTCGGCGGGGCCGGTCGCGCAGCCGAATCCGAGCAGTGCCAGGCCGGCGAGGAACGGGCTCGAACAGCGCCTGCCAGTGGACATGCGAGCGCCTACGGCGCCCGCGCGAAAGCGTTGGAGGGCGCGACGCTCGAATTTCAGTAGCCCGCCGTCCCGTCGACCACGTTGAGCAGCGGCTCGCCCGCGCCGAAGCGGCGCAGGTTCTCCGCGAACAGCTCCCAATGCCGCTCCTCCGTCAACTCGGCATCGGCCGCGACATGCGGCGTGATCACGACGTTCGGCAGCTTCCACAGCTCGTGGTCCGCCGGCAGCGGTTCCGGATCGGTCACGTCGAGTGCCGCGCCGGCCAGACGGCCCGAGCGCAGCGCATCGATCAGCGCGGTCGTGTCGACGACCTTGCCGCGCGCGATGTTGACGAGGTACGCACCGGGCTTCAGTGCCGCGAAGGCCTGCGCGTCGAAGAGCCGCTCGGTCTGCGCGGTCAGCGGCACCGCGAGCGCGACCACGTCGACCTCGGGCAGCAGCTCGAGCAGCTTCTCGGGACGCTCGCAGCGCGCGACGAAATCGGGTGCCGGAGCCTCGCTGCGCCGCGTCGCCCACACGCGCATGCCAAAACCGTGGCCGCGGCGCGCGATCTCCGTGCCGATGCCGCCCAGGCCGACGACGAGCAGCGTGCGGCCGTGCAGCGCGATCGCCGGCGCGTCGCCGGGCGCTGCGCCCCAGCGGCCCTGGCGCTGGTTCTCGAGGTAGCCCGGCAGCCGGCGCGTCAGCGCGAGCAACCCGGCGAACACGTGGTCGGCGATCGCCGGGCCGTGCACGCCGCGCATGTTGGTGAACACGATGCGCTCGCTCTGCACGAGCTCGGGGCGGCCCAGGTAGCGGTCGACGCCCGCGCTGTGCGCCTGCACCCAGCGCAGGTTCGTCGCGGCCTTCACGAAGGCGGCGCTGGCGAAGCGCACGTCGCAGCCGTGAGCCTCGCCCGCTCGTGCGAGCGCCTGCTCGTTGGAGAGGCCGGTGACGAACTCCATGTTCGGCGCGGCGCGCGCGAGCTCGACGCGGTCCTGTTCCGTGAGCTCGCTCGCGAAGTACACGAGCTTCGCAGGCAGCGCCTCGCGCGGAATGGCGACGCGCGCGCGGCGCAGCATCGCCTCGTCGGCGACGAAGCCGGGCGCGGCAGGGGGCATGCTCGCGGTACCCGCCGGCGCGGGCTCCTGGCGGAATTGCTCGACGCTGGAACACGCAGCGAGCAGCAACGATGCAACCAAGACGGGACGCAGCATGGGGGAGATGCTACGCGATGCGACGGCTGCTACCGCCCCGGCAGCCCGCAGCGATTCTCGAGCGTGTTGACCTGCCCGATCCCGAGCGGGCCGCGCGTCGCGAGCAGCTTCGCCACCGCTTCCGGCGGCAGCGGCTTGACCCCGCCCGCGACCGTGTGCGCGAGCCACAGGATCTTCGCGGTGTGCTCGAGCATGTCGAGCTTCTTGTACGCGTCCATCAGGTTCTTCCCCAGGCACACCGCGCCGTGGTTCTGCATCATCATCACGTCCGAGCACTTGACCAGCGCGCGGATCGACTCAGGCAGCTCGTTCGTCCCCGGCGTCGCGTACGGCGCCGTCGGGATCCCGCCGATCGTCACGATGATCTCGGGGATCACCGGCATGGACAGGTCGATGCCCGCGATCGTCATCGCCACAGCGTGCGGCGGGTGCGTGTGCACGACGGCCTTCACGTCCGGCCGCTCCTTGTACGAGACGAGGTGGATGCCGACCTCGCTGGAGGCCTTCGGTCCGTTGTCGAGCGTGCGCCCCTCGATGTCGATGTGCGCGAGGTGCTGCGGCTCGAGGAAGCCCTTCATCGCGCCCGCCGGCGTGATCAGGATCGAGCCGTCGGACAGGCGCATCGACAGGTTCCCGTCGGCGCCGACGATGTAGTTGCGCTGGTAGCACAGCGCGCCGATGCGGCACAGCGCCGCGCGGCCGCGCGCCAGCTCTTCGTGCGCGGAGCCGGCGGCGGGCGTAGCGGTCGTGTCGGGGCCGTAGCTCATGTCGTGCTGGAGAGCCTACTTCTTCGGCAGCGGTTGCGGCGGATTCGCGGCGCGGTGGTCGTACACGATGCGCGGCCCGAGCTCGACCGCGTCGATGAAGCCGACGACGACCGTCTTGACCGGCCCCTTCGGCCCGGTCTGGAGCACCTGGCGCCCGCCGTTGCCCTCGTCGAGGCACAGCACGCGGTCGCCGACGCCGGCGCCGATCTTGTCGATCGCGACGCGCGTCTTGAGCGCCGGACGCCCATCCGGAGTCAGCGGCCGCAGCACGAGCAGCGTGCGGCCGTCGAGCCACTTGGACTGCACCGGCGCGACCACGGTCCCGAGCACGTCGGCGATGAACATCAGTGCGGCTCCGTTGCCGCCGAGCGCGGTTGCTCCCACGCGTTGCCGGGCGCCGCGAGATCGCGGCCGAGCACGTCGGCCTGTTCGACGAAGCCGAGGATCGCCGCATCGACCGGCACGTAGGTCTCCGGGCAGGCCAGGGCGGCCTCGCGCCCGTCGACCCAGTGCACCAGATCGCCCGGGCCGGTCGAGACGGTCGCCGCGGCGACCAGCGCGTCGCCCATCGGCGCGCCGCTCTCGTCGAGCGGCTGGATCAGTTGCAGCGCGACGCCCTCGAGGCCGGGATAGCGCTGCGTCGCGACCATGCGACCGATCACGCGTGCGAGGTACATCGTGAGTGCCGTTCGAGTCTCAGGCCCACTTCTCGTAGACGTTCGCGCCGCCCAGATCCCACGAATCGACGACGGCCATGATCACCGCATCGACCGGACGGGCATCGGTCTGCGTGGTCTGACGCGCCGACGATCCGGTCGCGAACAGCACCATGTCGTCGACGCCGGCCTGCACCGAGTCGACGGCGACCACGTACTGGTCCTTGGGCTTGTTGTCGTGGCCGTGCACCTGCACGACGAGCAGCTTCAGGTTGGAGAGCTTCTCGTCCTTGCGCGTGGCGACCACGCTCCCGACGACTTTTCCGATCAGCATGGGGCGATGGCTCCGATGGGGGGTCAGTTCACGCTCGGGTTGTCGAGGAACGTGCGCAACGAGCGCTTGGGCACGAGCTCTTCGATCAGGCGGCGGCGCAGCTCGCCGTGCACGCGCAGCTTCAGCTCGGGCCACTCCGGCGTCGGCCGCGGCGCGCCGATCCACAACAGCGCCGCGCCGCCCGGCAATTCGAGCGGTCCGACCAACTTGCCCGCTGTGGTGTCTTCGGAGGGCGTGGGTGCGTTGGCCCAGATCGCGGTGCGCACTTCGGTCGCGACACGCGGATCGCCGCGCGCGATCCAACCGAGCTCGCCCTCGACGCGCTTGAGGCCTTCTTCCTCGTTGACCAGCCCGGCGTGCTTCTTGAAATCGTCCTCGCTCTTGATCGAGCCGGCGATTCGGCGCAAGTCCGCGACCGCGTCGACGATCGCGCGCTCGAATAGTTGCTTGTCGGGCGTTTCCTTGTCTTGCGCGCGCAGCAGCTTGAAGTAGGACTTCCCGGCCAGATAGATCATGCGCGCGCGGATCGCCGCGCCGAAGCGCTCCTCGAAGGCCTCGCGCTCCTGTTCGTAGGCCGCGCGCAACCCCGCCTCGGCGTCGCCTCCGGCCGCCGCCGCCAGCTTGGCGTCGATCAGCGCGTGCGACAGCGCCTCGATGCGCACCGCGGGATCGCGCCGGAAGCTCGCCTCGTCGAAGCCCTGCGATTGCAGGTACTGGTCCCAGGTCAGGCCCTTGTACTTCGGATTGCGCTCGAGTTCCGTGCGCCGGCGCGCGAGCGCGCGATCGAGTTCGGGCTCGACGCGCGCGCGGGCGGCCGCGTCGAGGCGCGTTTCGAGCCGCAGTTGCAGGATCGCCTGGAAGCAGGCCTCGGCCACGTCGCCGATCGGCAGTTCGCGGCGCAGAGCATCGCCGTACTCGTCGCGCGAGATCAGCGCGGCGCCGCTGGTCGCGACGAGGTCCTTCCACGGGCGCGGCAACACTTCGATGCCGCGCTTCTGCATCTGCTGCTCGAGCCACGTGTCCTGCTGTGCGCTGGAGAGCTGCGCGTCGGCGGGCAGGCCCAGCGCCGCGCGCGTCAACGCTTCCTGTTGCAAGCCCAGGCGCAGCATCGAGCGGAAGAAGTCGAGCTCCAACCGGTTCCGGCGCAGGTGATCGGCGATGCCGCCGCTGGCGCCCTCGGCGCGCGCGGCCGCGTCGAGCTCGGCGATGCGCTGCTCGACGTCCGCGGCGGTCGGCTCGTAACCGGCCTTGGCCGCGAGCTCGGCCACGACCTTGCGCTGCACGAGCTGCTCGAGGATCGTGCGGCCCGGCTGCGACAGCCCGAAGCGCTCGATCAGCAGGCCGCGCAGCTCGCCCGTCGAGATCGAAGTGTCGAGGCTCTGCGCGTCGATGCCCGGCGGGAGCGGGGCGGGTCGACTCTCGGCCGGGCGCGTTTCGGCCCCGACGGGAGTCGCCGGAGCCTGTGCGGCGGGGCTACCGCCTGTTGCGAAGAGCAGGCAGGTTCCGGCCAGGAACAGGTGAGTTCGGTGCAGCGACGTCATCGCGGGCCGCACAGAATACAACCGTGGCGTCGCTCCGACATCCGCCAGCCGGTGGGCAGCCTTCGGAATGGTACGCTGAGGGATCCCCGCCGCGGCCGCCGGCACGCCGCGCCGCCCCCTGTCCTCCATGCTCGAACTGCTGCGCAACGCCCGGGTCTACTCGCCCGACCCCCTCGGCGTATGCCAGATCCTGGTTGCGGGCGGTCGCATCGCATGGATCGGCCGCGAGCAGTGCGACCTCCCGCGCGAGCTCGGCGTGACCGTCACCGACCTCGGCGGTCGGCGCGTGATCCCCGGCCTGATCGACGGCCATGCGCACGTGACCGGCGGCGGCTTCGAGCAGGGCTACGCCAGCCGCGTGCCGCCGCTCGCCGCGAGCGCGTTCACTCGCTGCGGCATCACCAGCGTCGTCGGCCTGCTCGGCACCGACGATCTCGTGCACACGCCGGCCGAGCTGTTGACCCACGTGCGCGGGCTGCTCGAGCAGGGGCTGAGCGCCTGGTGCTGGACCGGCGGCTACCACGTGCCGGTCGCGACGCTGACCGGCAGTGTGCGCGGCGACCTCGTGCACCTCGATCGCTGCATCGGCGTCGGCGAGCTCGCGATCAGCGACCACCGCTCGAGCCAGCCGACGCTCGACGAGCTGCTGCGCATCGCGTCGGAGTGCCACGTCGGCGGCATGATGACCGGCAAGGCCGGCGTGCTGCACCTGCACCTCGGCGATGGTCCGCGCGGGCTCGAGCTCGTGCGGCGCGCGCTCTCGCGGAGCGAGCTGCCGCCGCGCACGTTCCAGCCCACGCACGTGAATCGCAGGCGTGCGCTGTTCGAGGAGGCGATCAAGCTGTCGAAGCTCGGCGTGCCGATCGACATCACCGCGTTCCCGGTGAGCGAAGGCGAGGACGCGCTGCCCGCCGCGACCGCGCTGGCCCGCTGCCTCGAGCGCGGCGGTGACCCGGCCCTGGTGACCGTCAGTTCCGACGGCGGCGGTTGCCTGCCGCGCTTCGACGGCGACGGCCGCGTCGCCGGATTCGGCGTCGGCGCGCCTTCCGCGCTCGCCGACTGCCTGGCGCAGCTCCTGCGCGAAGGTCACGCGCTCGAGTCGGTGCTGCCGGCCTTCACCTCGAATTGGGCCGGCACGCTGCGACTCGAGGGCAAGGGGAACCTCGTCGCCGGCGCCGACGCCGATCTCGTCGTGCTCGCCGACGACCACTCGATTCGCGACGTGATGGCGCAGGGCCTGTGGCACCTGCGCGACGGCCAACCCCAGTCCCACGGCCATTTCGAAGCCTGAGCCCACCCGAGAATCCCAACTTGACCCGCGGCTACATCATCCCGATCGGCGGCGCCGAGGAAAAACACAACGAGCCGCACGTGTTGCGGCGCTTCGTCAAGCTGTGCGGCGGACGCCACGCGCGCATCGCCGTGCTGCCGACCGCGTCCGAGCTGCGCGAGACGGGCCAGCGCTACGAGCAGATCTTCTCCGAGATCGGCGTCAAGGAGGCGCGCTCGCTGCCGTTCGCCGAGCGCCGCGACGCCGAGCGCGCCGAGTGGATCGAGTGGCTCGAGGGCGCCGACGGCGTGTTCATGACCGGCGGCAACCAGTTGCGGCTGTCGGCGCGCCTGGGCGGCACGCGCGTGCACGAGATCCTCAAGCAGCGCAATGCCAGCGGCGTCCACATCGCGGGCACCTCGGCGGGCGCCGCCGTGCTGAGCGAGCACATGATCGCCTACGGTGACGAAGGGGGCAGCGTGCGCGCCGACATGGTCACGCTCGCGCCCGGCCTGGGACTGACGAACCTGTGCATCGTCGATCAGCACTTCCGGCAGCGCGACCGCATCGGACGGCTGCTTTCCGCGCTGTCCTTCAATCCGTTCGTGGTCGGCGTCGGTCTCGACGAGGACACGGCCGCGTTCATAGGTCCCGACGACCTGCTCGAGGTGCACGGGGCCGGCGCGGCGACCATCATCGATCCCGCCGACGTCTCGCACACGACGATGGAGCACGTCAAGCGGCACGAGCCGGTCAGCATCCTCGGCCTGCGCGTTCACGTCCTGGCGCAGGGCGCGTCCTTCCACCTGCGCACGCGCGAGGCGCGCGCTTCCGCCAACGTCCACGGGCACCACTCCTGAGGCCACCGGTCCCATGAAGATCCTCGGCACGTCTGTCTACCTCGGTCCGAACCTGTACGCGCATTTCCGCGTGATCCGGCTCGTGCTCGACCTCGAGCACCTCGAGGCCTGGCCCACCGGCAAGCTCGGCCGCGCCTACACCGACGCGCTGCTCGCGCGCCTGCCGGGTCTGCGCGAGCACGGCTGCTCGTACAGCGAAGAGGGCGGCTTCGTGAAGCGCCTGCAGGAGGACGAGGGCACCTGGCTCGGCCATGTGCTCGAACACGTGGCGATCGAGCTGCAGAACGTGGCCGGCGCGCACGTGACCTTCGGCAAGACGCGCGGCAACGGGCAGCCGGGCCAGTACGACGTCGTGTACGAGTACGAGCAGGAGGAGGTCGGGCTCGACGCGGGCCGGCTGGCGCTCGATCTCCTGCATCACCTGTTGCCCGAGGAGTTGAAGCCCGAGCGCTCGCGCGGTCAGGCCTTCGACTGGGAGAAGGAGAAGGAGTCGTTCATCAAGAGCGCGCAGCGGCTCGCGCTCGGTCCGTCCACCGCGTCGCTGGTCAAGGCGGCCGAGGATCGCGACGTGCCGTGGCTGCGGCTGAATCGCTACTCGCTGGTGCAATTCGGGCACGGCAAGTACCAAAAGCGCATCCAGGCCACCGTGACCAGCGAGACGCGCCACATCTCGGTGGAACTCGCCAGCGACAAGGAGGAGACCAATCGGCTGCTGTCCGATCTCGGCCTCCCCGTGCCCAAGCAGCGCCTGGTCTATTCCAACGACGATGCCGTGAACGCCGCCGAGCGCATCGGCTGGCCGGTCGTCGTGAAACCGCTCGACGCCAATCACGGCCGCGGCGTCTCGGTGAACCTGAGCAGTCGCGAGCAGGTCGAGACCGCGTTCACCGAGGCGCGCAAGCATTCGCGCGGGGTGATCGTCGAGAAGTTCGTCGTCGGCGAGGATCACAGGCTGCTCGTGGTCGATGGCGAGCTGATCGCGGCCGCCAAGCGCGTTCCCGGCCACGTGGTGGGGGACGGCGCGAGCACGATCGCGGCGCTGGTCGACGTCGTGAACTCCGATCCGCGCCGCGGCGTCGGCCACGAGAAGGTGCTCACGAAGCTGGAGTTCGACCATCAGGCCGAGGTCCTGCTGGCCGCCAAGGGCTACACGAAGGACACGGTGCCCGCGGCCGGCGAGGTCGTGTACCTGCGCAAGACCGGCAACCTGTCGACGGGCGGCACCGCGATCGACGTGACCGACGTCGTGCACCCCGACAATCGCGAGATGGCCGAGCGGACCGCCAAGGCCGTCGGGCTCGACGTGTGCGGCGTCGACTTCCTGACTCCCGACATCGCGGTCTCGTACAAGGAGAACGGCGGCGCGATCTGCGAGGTCAACGCGGCGCCGGGCTTCCGGATGCACGTCGCGCCGACGGAGGGCAAGCCGCGCGACGTGGCGGGCAAGGTGATGGACATGCTGTTCCCGCCGGGCACGCCGTCGCGCATCCCGATCGCGGCGATCACCGGCACCAACGGCAAGACCACGACGGCGCGCATGGTCGCGCACGTCTTCAAGATGGCCGGACACCACGTGGGGCTCGCGACGACCGACGGCGTGTACATCGACGGGCACATGACGGTGAAGGGCGACATGACCGGGCCGATGGCCGCGCGGATGATCCTGCGTGATCCCTCGGTCGACGCGGCGGTGCTCGAGTCGGCGCGCGGCGGTCTGTTGCGCAGCGGCCTCGGCTACCGGCGCTGCAATGTCGGCGCCGTGCTCAACGTGTCGAACGACCACTTGGGACTGAACGGCATCGACACGCTCGAGCAGCTCGCCAAGGTCAAGCGCATCATCGTCGAGGTGGCCAAGGACACGGCCGTCCTCAACGCCGACAACCCGCACACGCTGCGCATGGCCGACTACACGAAGGCCGAGCACCTGTGCTACGTGACGATGAATCCGAGCCATCCGCTGGTGCGCGAGCACATCCGCGCCGGCGGCCGCGCGGTCGTGCTCGAGCAGGCGATGAACGGCCACATGATCACGATCTACGACAAGGGCGCGCACGTGCCGCTGCTCTGGACGCACCTCGTGCCGGCGACGCTGGAGGGCAAAGCGCTGCACAACGTGCAGAACGCGATGTTCGCCGCGGCGATCACGTTCTCGATGGGGATCAAGCTCGAGGAGATCCGGCACGGACTGCGGACCTTCGACACGAGCTTCTTCCAGGCGCCGGGGCGGATGAACATCTGCGACGACCACCCGTTCAAGGTGATCCTCGACTACGGGCACAACCCGGCCGCGATCGGAGCGATGGTGCAGCTCGTCGAGCGCCTCGACGTGAAGGGCCGCCGCATGATCGTGCTGGCCGCCCCCGGCGATCGGCGCGACGAGGACATCGTCGAAATGGCGCGCCTGTGCGCCGGCAAGTTCAAGCACTACGTCGTGCGGCGCGACGACGGGCTGCGCGGGCGCGGGGCCGACGAGGTGCCGCGCATGCTGCGCGATACGCTGCTGCAGTGCGGGGTGGAGGCGAAGGAGATCGACATGATCCCCGAGGAATCACAGGCGCTCGAGCACGCGCTGCGGTTGTGCAAGGCGGGCGATCTCCTGCTCGCGTTCGGCGACAACATCCAGCGCTGCTGGAAGCAGATCACCGGCTTCAAGCCGGAGTTCCACAAGCAGGCGCCGGTGGCGAAGGCCGTGCTGCCGCTCGCGTTCGAGCCGAGCGAGGTCGGCGCGCTCAGCGCGGGCATGGATGGTCTCGTGCGCGACGAGCGCGGTGTGCGCCTGGCGCGCGAGCTCGAGGACTAGCTCGAGGCGGAGCTCGCACGATGATCCAGCGTGACTCGCGCCGCCTGCGCGGCGCGAACTTCTTGTGGGACCGCCCGAGCGCGATCCTCGATGTCGGCCTCGAGCAGCACGAGGACGGCAACGCACTCGTGCGCGCATGGCGCGGCGAGCTCGCGCGAATCCTCCCGCTGGTCGGGTGGCAGCGCGAAGAGGCCGCCGCGCGCGTGTTTCCCGGCGGCGCGATGCTCGCGATCTCGGCGCCGATGGACGCGCTGCTCGCGGCGACCGAGGTCAACGAGTGGGCGTTCGCATCGGCGTGCGAGGTGCTGCGCGGCGAGTCGCCGCGCGACGCGGCGACCCTGGCGGCGGCGGCGAGCGCGCTGCGCGAGAAGATCGACGCCCAGCGCAACCCGCGCTTGCCGGCGCTGCGCGCGGCGGCGATCGAGCACGGCGTCCCGTTCTACTGGGACGACAAGCTCGCAAGCGTCGGCCACGGCCGCTGGTCGAGGAACTACGCACTCGACGCGCTGCCCGCCGCCGCTGCAGTGCCGTGGTCAGAGCTGCGGGCGATTCCCACCGCGATCGTGACGGGCACGAACGGCAAGACGACGACCGTGCGCCTGTTGGGAGCGATCGGCAAGGCCTGGGGAAAGCACACCGGGCTCTCCTCGACGGACTGGGTGCGCGTCGACGACGAGATCCTCGATCGTGGCGACTACTCCGGGCCGGTTGGCGCGCGGCTCCTGCTGCGCGACCCGCGCACGGAGCTGGCCGTTCTCGAGACGGCGCGCGGCGGGATCATGCGCCGCGGCATGGCCCTCGAATCGGTCGATGTCGCGGCGATCACGAACATCGCGGCCGATCACCTCGGCGAATTCGGCAATGCGACGCTCGAGCTGCTCGCCGATGCGAAGTTCGTGGTGACGCGCATCGCGCGCCGGGTCGTGTTGAACGCAGACTGCGAACTCCTGCACGCGCCCGCGCGAACCGTGCAGGCACCGATCACGTGGTTCGCGCGCTCGGAGCGCAATCCGCTCGTGGCGGCGCACCTTGCCGCGGGCGGAACGGCTTGCGTCGTGCGCGACGGCATCCTGACCCTGCTCGAAGGCGGCCGCGTGCACGCGCTCGGCCGCATCGAGCGGATTCCGATCGCGATGGGGGGGACGGCTCGGCACAACGTGGAGAACTGCCTCGCCGCCGCCGCGACCGCATTCCACCTCGGCGCGCCTGCGGAATCGATCGCGCGCGGCCTCGAGGGGTTCGAGTCGACGCCAGACGCGAATCCGGGGCGCCTCAATGTCTTCGAACTCGGCCCGCGCGGTGAGGCCGTGCGCTGCATCGTCGACTTCGCGCACAACGCGCACGGCTTCGAGGCGCTCTTCGAGATGGCGCGGGCGCTCGCTCCGAAGCGCTGGGCGGTGTTGGTCGGGCAGGCGGGCGACCGCGACGATGCGTCGATCCTCGAGCTCGCGCGGCTGACGTGGGCAGCGCGGCCGGATCTCACCGTGCTCAAGGAGATGCACAAGTACCTGCGCGGGCGTCCGCCCGGGCAGGTGGTCGGCATGCTCGATGCCGAGATGCGGCGCGCCGGAGCGCCCGACCAGGCGATCGCGTTCGCGCCGAGCGAGATCGAGGCGGTGCGGACGGCGTTGGAGTGGTCGCGGTCGGGCGATCTGCTGTTGCTGCTGTGCCACGCGGAGCGCGAGCGCACGCTCGAGCTGTTGCAGCGCATGCGGGACGCAGGTTGGAAGCCGGGTCAGCCGGTGCCGCAGCCGGCGGCAGCCGAGCCGGCGCACTGACGATTCGAAGGATTCTCGCCACGCGCGCGCCGCCGGCTGCGCGACGAATCGGCATCCTCGGAACCGCGGCCACGCCGCCGAGCCGTGTGGGCGCTACGATCGCACCATGTTCGATCCGCAGATGGCGTTGTTGAGCACGGTCCTCGGGCGCGTCGCCGCTGCGGTCGCGGCCAGTCCGACCGACCCGGCTCCCTGGGCCGAGGCGCGCGCGGCTCTCGCGCCGACTCGCGCGAAGGAGCCGATGATCGCCGCACTGCTCGACGCGCAGGACCTCGCCGGGCTGCAGGCGCTGCTCGCCGAATGGAACAGTGGCAAGCGCATCTTGCCCGAGCAGGACCGCGAGGTGCTGCGGCGCGCGATGACGGCCTTTCGCAAGACCCTGAAGATCACGCGGCTCGACTCGGAGTCGAGCATCGGCGGGGGTCCGATGAGCAGCGGCCGCCACTCGTCGATCGTCGGCATCACGCCGCCCAACCGTTACGGGCGGGACGTGTGGGACGAGCTCGTGCGTCAGAAGCGCCTGCTCGGCGGCCGGCACGGCGTGTACGAATTGCCGCCGGAGTAGGGCGTCGAGGAACGCTTAGACGTCCGAGTTGCTGCGCATCTGCGTCAGGGCAGCTTCGCGGCGAAGGAACCCGGGTCCGCGTCGAAGGCCAGCGGGCACTGGTTGCAGCAGAAGCCGATCAGGCGGCCCTCGTGTTCGCGCGTGAACCCGGGCTTGATGGGCGCGCCGGAAACCGGGCAGATCGTGTTGATCGGTACCGCTGCCGGAGCCTCAGCGCCGGCTGTCGAGAGTGGCGCATCGCTCGTCAGCGCGAGCGCTTCCTCGGTCTCGAGTGGCTGCGAGCGCAGGTCCGTTCCGTCATCGATGCGCAGGTTGGGTCGCGCTGCCTGCAGCGCCTCGATCACGGATCGCTGCAGCCCGCTGTTCCACACGCGCAGGTTCGCCAGCGCCGGCATCCCGGCGAAGTCCTCGACCGTGCACGTGACGAGGGCCGTGCGCGTGAGCACCAGCTCGCGCAGCTCGGGCAGTCCGCCGAGCGCGCGCAGTGTGACCGGACCGATGCGCGTGGCCGAGAGGTCCAGGCGCTCCAGGCGTTCCATCCGCGCAAGCAGGGGCGCCAGCGCATCGCCGACCCCGGAGCGGGCGAGCGAGAGGTCGGCGATGTGCGGCGCGAGCGGCCCGAGCCACTCCAGCGCCTGATCATCGCGCAGCGTCGGCGCGATCGCGGCCGCGTCGATCCACAGCAGCGGCGAGTCCGGTGTGCGCCGCTGCACGTGCAGCAACTTCGCGCGCAGCTTGGCGACGGCATCGGCGGGCGGCTCGACCACGGATGCGCGCTGCACCGGCAGCTCGACCTGTGGCGCTATCGGCTCGAGCTCGGTCGCGGGCAGCGGCGCGCCCGCCTCGATCCAGCGACGAAGCTCGTCCAGCTCCGCGGCGTTGGGGCGCGGCTTGCCCGCGGGGGGCATGCATTCGTCGTCGTCGATCGGCACGTGCACGCGACGCAGCAGCTCCGAGGCCGCGGGGTTCGCGCGCGACAGCACGTCGCCTGAGATGCCGCCGAGTTCGATCTCCGCGGGACCGTGCAGCGCGAGACTCCCCTTGCGCTTGGTCGGCCCGTGACAGTCGATGCAATACCCGGCCAGGATCGGCGCGATGCGTTCCTCGTAGACGCGCGCCGGACCATCGGTGGAGACTTCGAGCGCGGTCGGCGGATCAGCCATCCGGACGCGTTCGCGGAACGGTTCGGTCAGGAAGCCCGCTCCGTGCGAGAGCTCCGCCCCGAGATGCCCTCCGAATGCGGTGGCGGCCAGGCTCGCGATCAGGACGGCATGGTGGACGACTTGAAGACGCGGCCGTCCATGCGTCAACGCGACGATCAGCACGCCGACGGCGATCGCGATGCCGAGCAGCCGATGGCGATCGAGGGTCGTGCTCGTCACGTAGGCGTCCTCGCGCGCGAGCACCAGCCCGGCGCCGGCGGTCAGCAAGGCCGCGAAGGCCGTGGCCCAGCACAGCATGCCGATCGCGCGCTCCAGGCCGATCACGCTGGTGGCCGCGGCATCGGAAGCATCGGCGCGGCGCCGGCGCGCGAACTGCCAGGCACGCAAGAGCGCGATGGCGACGAGCAGGCCGATCGGCGCGTGCAATAGCAGCGGGTGCAGGCGACCGAAGAACTCGACCCACGCCTGCAGCGCCGCGGCCGGCGCGCTGTCGGAGGAGTCGATGCTCATGCGATGAGCTCGCGACGGACCTCGCCGAACACGTCGGTGAGCCGGAAATCCCGGCCCTGGTGTCGGTAGCTCAGGCGCTGGTGGTCGAAGCCGAGCAGGTGCAGCAGCGTCGCGTGCAGATCGTGAACGCTGACGGGGTCCTTCGTGATGTTGTACGAGTAGTCGTCGGTCTCGCCGAAGACGATGCCCGGCCGCACGCCGCCGCCGGCCATCCACAGCGAGAAGCAGCGCGGGTGGTGGTCGCGTCCGTAATTGTCCTTCGTCAGCGTGCCCTGGCTGTAGCAGGTCCGGCCGAACTCGCCCGACCAGATCACGATGGTCTCGTCGAGCAGACCGCGGCGTTCGAGGTCCTCGAGCAGCGCGGCCTGCGGACGGTCGACCGCGTCGCATTGGGACTTGAGTTCGCCGGGCAGATTGCCGTGCTGGTCCCAGCCGCGCATGTAGAGCTGGATGAAGCGCACGCCGCGCTCGGCGAGGCGCCGCGCGAGCAGGCAACTCGCGGCGAAGGTGCCGGGCTTCTTCACGTCGGGACCGTACAGCTCGAGCGTGCGCTCGTCCTCGTCGGAGAAATCCGTCAGCTCCGGCACGCTCGCCTGCATCCGATAGGCCATCTCGGCCTGCGCGATGCGCGCGCGCAATTCGGGGTCGAGCGTCCGCGCGGCCTCCTTCTCGTTGAGCTCGCCGACCAGATCGAGCCACGCGCGGCGGTCCGCGCGCGTGACCCCCGGCGGATCCTCCAGGTAGAGCACCGGGTCGCCGCTGGAGCGCAACTTGCAGCCCTGGTGCTCGCTGGGGAGGAAGCCCGAGCCCCAGAAGCGCGCCGACAGGGCCTGCATGTTGCCGATGCCCTGCGTGATCATCACGACGAAGGTCGGCAGGTTGGCGTTCGCACTGCCCAAGCCGTAACTCGCCCAGGCACCGAAGCTCGGCCGGCCCGGCTGCTGGTTGCCGGTCTGGAAGAACGTGATGCCGGGCTCGTGGTTGATCGCTTCGGTGTGCATCGAGCGCACGATGCACAGGTGCTTGGCCATCGCGCCGGTGTGCGGCAAGAGCTCGCTGAGCCAGGCGCCGTCGGCGTTGTTCTGGTAGCGCGTGAACTTGAAGATCGAAGGCGCGATCGGGAAGCGCGCCTGGCCGCTGGTCATGCCGGTCAAGCGCTGCCCCATGCGGATCGAATCGGGCAGGTCCTGGTCGTAACGCGCGCGCAGTTGCGGCTTGTAGTCGTACAGGTCGATCTGCGAGGGCGCGCCCTCCATGTGCATGTAGATCACGCGCTTGGCGCGCGGCGCATGATTCAGGAGCGGGCTCGCGAGGGGCGCGGCACTCGCGGCGTGCAGCGGCTTCGGCAGCAGCGACGCGAGCGCTGCGCTGCCCAGGGCCGCGGACAACCCTGATGCGCAGCTCGTGAAGAAGCGCCGGCGCGTCAGATCCAGGTGGTGCTGCTCGAATGGGTGCAAGTGGCTAGCTCCTCGTGATCGTCGCGTCGAGGTTCAGGATTGCGCTCGCGAGCATCGTCCAGGCCGCGAGTTCGCGGGCGTCGAGCTCGGGTGCGCGCATCGACGCACCGATCTCCACGAGCTTGGCCGCATCCTCGGGCGCGTCGCCGAAGCGCTCGCGGAAGCGGGCCAGCGAGCCTTCGAGGAGCGCGAGTTCGCCTGCATCGGGCTGGCGCCCGGTGCAGCGCCGCCACAGCTCGATCAGCCGTGGCGAGTCCTGGTTGCCGCCCGACAGTGCGCGCTCGGCCAGCGCGCGAGCCGCCTCGACGAACTGCTCATCGTTCCACAGCACCAGCGCCTGCAGCGGCGTGTTGGTGACCGGCCGGCGCACCGTGCAGAACTCGCGCGTCGGCGCGTCGAGTGTCAGCAGCGCCGGCGGCGGGCAGGCGCGCTTCCAGTAGGTGTAGAGGCTGCGGCGCCACAGGTCCGCGGCGGGCCCGCGCTCGTAGATCCGCGTGTTCGAGCCGAGCATCGCGATTTCCTGCCACAGTCCTTCGGGCTGGTACGGCTTCACGGAGGGGCCGCCGAGCTGTTCGACGAGCAGGTTCGACACGTACAGGGCCTGGTCGCGCAGCGCTTCGGCCGATAGTCGCCGCCGCGGCGCGCGCGCGAGCAGCCGATTGTCCGGATCCAGTTCCTGCGCGCGCGGCGTCGCCTGGGAGGCCTGCCGGTACGTGGCGCTGGAGAGCATCAGTCGCAACAGGTGCTGCTGGTCCCAGCCGTTGTCGCGCAGTTCGACCGCCAGCCAGTCGAGCAGCTCCGGATGGCTGGGCCACTCGCCCTGCAGGCCGAAGTCCTCGCTCGTGCGCACCAGTCCGGTGGCGAAGATCGACTCCCACAACCGGTTCGCGGCCACGCGCGCGAAGAGCGGGTTCGAGGCTTGGAGCATCCACTGCACGAGACCGCGCCGGTCGGCGGGGGCGTCCTCGGGCAGGCGTCCTAGCGCCGCCGGCACGCCGCGCTCGACGCGGCGCTCGCGATCGGGCTTGTCGTACTCGCCACGGCGCAGCACAAACGTGTCGCGCGGCATCGCGAGTTCGCGCATCACCATCGTGCGCGGCTGCGACTTCTCGATCTCGGCGAGGCTTGCCTCGATCGCGGCGAGGCGCTGCGTGTGCGCGCGGTAGTCGGGCGAACGCGCCAGCCGCCAGGCGCGCGGCAGTCGCGCGGCCAGCTCCGGATTGCGCGCGCTCACGGGGAGCAGTGCAGCCACCAGCGCGCCGTCGAGTTCGTCGGGCGGCGGCACCGGGCGGTGGTAGAAGCCGGCATCGCCGCCGGTGTTGACGATCTTCAGCACGAGCGCGCTCTCCCCGGCGGGGAACGCCAGCTTCGCGCTGTCCTGGTCGGCGGCGAGGGCGCGGTCGACCCGATTGGCGTGCTGCTCGCGGCCGGCGACGCTCACGCTCAGCCCGTCGTCGCTGCCCAGCGAGACCTGCAGCTCGCGCGCGGTCGGCGCGAAGACGCGCTGGCCGATGTAGCTGACGTTGAGTCCCTGCGGCAGCTTGTTGAGGCGCGCGTCACGCGCTTCGGAATCGAAGCGCCAGGTCTGGTTGCCCGAACCGAAGTTGCGGCCGAACTCGAGCGTCGCGCCCTCCTCGGGCCCATGCTTGGCCTCATAGGCCTGAGCGGCCGACGCATGCGGGAACGGGCCGACGAGGTGCCAGCCGCTGCGCGCGAGCGGGAGCAACTCGAGCCCGCGTGCGCCGATCGAGCCGACCGACAGCCGCACGCGGCCGAAGGTATGCCGCGCGTAGACCGAATCGTATTGCAGCTTGACGACCAGCTCGGTGCCGCCCGCGTAGCCGAACGGCGCGCGCGAGGCGAACAGCGCGACGCGGCCGCCTGCCTGGCGATGGCCGTCCACGGCCCAACCGCGCGCGCCCGCGCCGTCGAGTGCGTTGACGACGCCGAAATCGCCGTTGTCCTGCTCGATGTCGGCCCAGGCCCAGCCGAGTTCGACGACCTCGCTGCGCGGCTCGCCGCTCAGCGCGCGCGCTTCGACGACGATGCGCGAGAGCACGGCGTTGCCGTTGTCGGCCCGACCGACGCGGCCCTCGAAATGCCCGGCGTCGGGCAGCGCCTCCAGGCACAACAGGCGCAGATCCTGGGCTTCGGTGCGCAGCGTGAAAACGTGCTCGTCGACGTCGGGATTCGCTCCGGTCGCGAGCACGGAGTCATCGGGCTGTCGGACCAGCTGCGCTCCGCCGCGCGCGCTCGCCGAGACGAGCTCGCTGCGCGCCCATGCGACGCCGGCTTCGTCCGGCACCTCGGCGAGGAAGCGTGCAAAATTCTGCTCGTCCTCGGGCGCCGGAAGGTCGACCTGCGCCTGCACCGACGTGCGCTCGGCGCGCAGCTCGCCGATGCGCGCCTCCTGTTCGTGCGTCGGCACGACCAGGAACGGCTCGAAGGCGCGCTGCGGGTCGGGAAGCTGCGAGTACAGGCCCGGCTCGTCGATCGAATTGAAATACGCGTAGAGGCGGTAGTAGTCGTCCTGCGTCAGCGGATCGAACTTGTGGTCGTGGCAGCGCGCGCAGCCCATGGTGAGCCCGAGGAAGACCGAGCTCGTCGTGTTGACGCGATCGACCGCGTACTCGACCAGGTACTCCTCGGCGATCGCGCCGCCCTCGTCGGTCGTCACGTGGTTGCGGTTGAAGCCGCTCGCGATCTGCTGCTCGACCGTCGCGTCGGGCAGCAAGTCGCCGGCGAGCTGCTCGAGCGCGAAGCGGTCGAACGGCATGTTCCGGCGATACGCGTCGAGCACCCAGTCGCGCCACAACCAGGTCTGTCGGCCCGCGTCCATGTGGATGCCGCTCGTGTCCGCGTAGCGCGCCTGGTCCATCCAGGTCGTTGCGCGGTGCTCGGCCTGGCGCGTCTTGTACGGTTCCTCCGTGAAGAGCCGCTCGATCCAGCGTTCGAAGGCGTCGGGGCGCTCGTCGGCGGCGAACGCGTCGAGTTCTTCGGGCGTGGGCGGCAGTCCGGTCACGTCGAGGAACAGGCGGCGCAGCAGCGTGTCGCGATCGGCCTCGGGCGCCGGATCGAGGCCCGCGCGCCGCAGCTCGGCCAGCACGAAGCGATCGATCTCGTTGCGCGCCCAGGCGCCGCCATCGGATGCGGCGCCGGCCTCGGGGACCGCGGGCCGTACCGGCGGCACGAAGGCCCAGTGCGGTTCATAGACGGCGCCGGCGTCGATCCACTCGCGCAGCAGCGCGATTTTCCGCTCGTCGAGCGCGTGCTTGCCGCTGTCGGCGGGCGGCATGCGCTGGTCGGCGTCCGGGTGCGCGACGCGTTCGAGCAGCAGTGAGCGCTCGGCCGAGCCCGGCACGATCGCGGCGCCGCGCCGCCGCTCCGCAGTCGCGTCCTCGAACGTGTCCAGACGCAGCTTGGCTTCGCGCGAGGACGGATCCGGGCCGTGGCAGCGAAAGCAACTGTCGGACAGGATCGGCCGGATGTCGCGTGTGTAGCGAACTTCCGATCGGGTCGGATCGGACGCTGCCGATCGCGCGATCGTCGGTAGTGCAACGATCAACAGCGAGCACAGCGCGGCGCGTGCAACCGACGGGATTCGCATCCCGCCAGTATTGCACGGGACGCGCGCTCTTGTGGAGGGCGGGTGCCTTCGTCCCCGTAGGTTTCCTCGCCCGTGCCGCCTCGGGGCGCGCCAGGTTCAATCCATGAAATGCACGCGGGCGAGCCCGGTCGGCTCACCCGCGGCGATCGGAGTCAGGGTTGGAGGTCCACCCCTTCGCCGGAGCCCTCGACCGCCTTGGCGATGGCGGCCGGCTGGATCTTCGCGGCGTCGTACACGACGCTGAATTCCTTCACGCCGGCCTTGATCTGAATCTGCTTGATTCCCGCGAGGGGTTCGAGGGCGCCACGCACGGTGGCGACACATCCCCCTCAGGGCGACTGATGGAGCTTCAACCTTGCGACGGCGCCGTCGACGACTTGCGCTGTGCCGGTCGTCGACGACTCCGATGAGCAGCCCGCGACTGCGCCGCAAGCGGCGAGCGTGAGCACGAACGATCGATGCATCTGCATGAAGTGCCTCGTGATGGAACGAGTCGGACCGGCATCCGACCTCGCACCGAGACTAGCACGGATTCGCGCGGATGGTCCGCCTACGGCGACCGCGCGCGCGCCCGTCGCCTGAGCGAGACGAGGGGAACAGAAGATGAACGCGAATGGTTTGCGAGCCCAGGGAGAATGGACCCTACTGCGTCTCCGGGACAGCGGAACTATGCTGGCCGTGCGGGCCCACAGGCGCATCCCACTCCAGGAGCCACTGATGCATCGACTCTCGCCATCGCGTCGCCACTTCCTGCAGCTCTCCGCCGCCGGTGGGGCGGTTCTCGCGGTTCCCGGATGGGCGACCGGGTGGGCGCAACAGCCTTCGGCGCCGGCCGCGCCGTCCGAGCTCGAGCGCCGACCCTTCGGCAAGACCGACATGCGCGTGACCGTGCTCGGCTTCGGCGGCGCCGAGATCGGCTTCGAGCAAACCGAGCAGTCCACCATCGAAACGCTGCTCAACACCGCCCTCGACGCTGGCCTCAACGTCGTCGACACCGCCGAATGCTACCGCGATTCCGAAGTGCAGATTGCCAGCGCGATCGGTCATCGCCGCAAGGACTTCTACCTGTTCACCAAGTGCGGTCACGCCGTCGACGGAGCGAGCGCGGACGGCGCGTGGACGAAGGGACGCCTGCTCGCGTCGCTCGAGCGCAGTCTGAAACGGCTGAAGACCGACGCGGTCGACCTGCTGCAGTTGCACTCGTGCTCGCTCGAGGAACTCCAGAAGGGCGAGGCGATCGAGGCGCTCGAGGAGGCCAAGCGCGCCGGAAAGACGCGCTATATCGGCTACAGCGGCGATTCGAAGGCCGCTCGCTACGCGGTCGAGTGCGGGCGCTTCGACGCGCTGCAGACGTCGATCAACTTCTGCGACCAGGAGTGCATCGAGCTCGTGCTGCCGCTGGCCAAGGAGAAGCAGATGGGCGTGATCGCGAAGCGCCCGATCGCGAACGCCGCCTGGCGCTACGACCAGAGCCCGACGAACGGCTACCACGTCGAGTACTGGAATCGGCTGCAGGTGCTGAAGTACGAATTCGCTCTCGGCGAGGCGCGCGCGAATCAGGGGCCCGATGGTGCCGCCGGCATCGCGATGCGCTTCACCGCGATGCAGCCCGGTGTCAGCGTGCTGATCGTCGGAACGACCAAGCCCGAGCGTTGGAAGCAGAACGCGGAGCTGTTGCGGGCCGGGCCGCTTTCCGCGGAATTCGAGCGCTCGATCCGCGCGCGCTGGAAGGCCGCGGCGAAGCCCGACTGGACCGGGCAGACCTGATTCCGTCGTTCAGTCGGCGCTCGCGATGCACGCCAGGAAGGCTGGACCCAGATCGGCGGCCTTCTTGTCGCCGACGCCCTTGACCGCGCGGAACGCTTCCACCGAGCGCGGCTTTTGCGCCGCCATCTGCTCGAGCGTGCGATCGTTGAAGATCACGTAGGGCGGAACCGCGCGTTCGCGCGCGAGCTCGCGCCGCAGCGCGCGCAACCGCTCGAACAGCGCCAGATCCGCCGACCCCGCGGAGGCCTCGGCCGAGGGGGCTCGCGTGCCTCGCGCGCGCTTGGGCTGCGCGACCGGCAGCGCATACAGCACGACCTCGCGCTCCCGCTTGAGCACTTCGCTCCCGGTCGGGGACACGACCAGGATCGGGTAGCGCTCGCCGCTGATGCGCAGCAGGTCCTGGCCGACGAGCTGATCGATCCACGCGCGCACCTCGGCGATCGAGTTCGCGCTCAGCAACCCGTAAGTCGAGAGCCGATCGTGGCCCGCGCGCCGGATCGCATCGGTGTTCGCACCGCGCAGCACGTCGGTCACATGCGCGGCGCCGTAGCGCTGCTGGCAGCGCACGACCGCCGACAGGATCTTCTGCGCCAGGATCGTCGAATCCGGCGCGGGCGCGAGCTCGCCCAGGCAGACATCGCAGGCCTCGCAGCCGCCCTCCGCGTTCCAGGTCTGCCCGAAGTGCTCGACCAGCTGCTTGTGGCGGCACACGAAGCGCGACGCGTAGTCGCGCATCTCGCCCAGGCGCTCGAGTGAATGGGCGAGCGCCGACGGATCCGGCTCGTCTCCCGCCGCGCGCGCCTCCTCGTGCGAGCGCTCCAACAGCGTTTTCCAACTGAAGTAGTCGGCGCCGGTATGGAACAGCACGCACTCGGCCGTCAGTCCGTCGCGGCCCGCGCGTCCGGTCTCCTGGCTGTACTGCTCGAGGCCCTTGGGCAGAGCCGCGTGCACGACGAAGCGCACGTCGGTGCGGTCGATGCCCATGCCGAAGGCGACCGTGGCCACGACGATGTCGACGCGTTCGTTCGAAAACGCCTCCTGCGCGCGCTTGCGCACCTCGGCCGACAGGCCGGCGTGGTAGGCGATGCTGCGATAGCCCGCGGCGCGCAACTCGGCATCGACGCGTTCGACCTCCTTGCGCGAGATGCAGTACACGATGCCGGCCTCGCCGCGGTGGCGCTCGAGCACCTCGCGCAACTGCTTGGAGAGTTCGCGCCGCGGTTGCACGCGATAGACGAGGTTCGCGCGGTCGCACGGCGCGACGATCACGAGCGGGTCGGCCAGGCCGAGCTCGGTGACGATGTCAGCGCGCACGCGCTCGTCGGCCGTCGCCGTGTACGCGTGCAGCGGCAGACCCGGCGCTCTTTGTCGCAGCCGGCCGAGCTGGCGGTACTCCGGCCGGAAATCGTGGCCCCAGTGGCTGATGCAGTGCGCTTCGTCGATCGCGATCGCGGCCAGGCCGAGCGCGACGAGGTGCTCGACGAAGCCGTCGACGGCCAGCCGTTCGGGCGACACGTACAACAATCGCAGCTCGCCGTTCTCGAGCGCCGCGTGCACCGCCCGCCGCTCTTCGGGCTCCTGCGCGCTCGTGAGCATCGCGGCCGCGACACCGTTTTCGCGGAGGCCGTCGACCTGGTCCTTCATCAGCGCGATCAGCGGGCTGACGACCAGCGTGAGCCCGCGGCGTACGAGAGCAGGCCCCTGGAAACACAGGCTCTTGCCGCCGCCGGTCGGCAGCACCAGCAGGAGATCGCGGCCGGCGAGGTTCGCGCAGATCGCCTGCTCCTGGAACGGACGCAGCTCGGCGATTCCGAACACGCGCGCGAGCTCCGCGCGCAGCCGGCCGAGTTCCGCGGTCTCTTGCTCGGGCGCTGCATGAGCGTGCATGGCGCAGATTCCACACGATCGGAGCCGCGGTTCAAGCTCGGGACGGCATGATGGCGGGCCCGCGATGCCCCGAGTCGAGTCCTGCCCCACCTCCGACGCGCTGCCCGCAGCCGGCAGCGTCGAGCGCTGGTGTCACGAATTCGCGACAACCTGCGAGCTGCAGGCCAAGCTCGAGCCGCCGGCGCCGCCCGATCCGGCGGAGACCCGCTCGTGGGAGGCGAATCCACCCGCGCGGCGCCTCCGTGTCCCCGGCCGGCCGCGCGAGCTGCGGGTCGTCGCGCGCAGCCCTTCCGCGCCGCGGCCGACGGCGCTGCGCGACCCGCGGCTGCGCGCCGAACTCGTGCACACGTTCGTGCACCACGAGCTGCAGGCCGCCGAGCTGTTCGCCTGGGCCGTGCTCGCCTTCCCGGCAACGCCGCTCGAATTCCGCCGCGGGCTGCTGCGCCTCGCGCTCGAGGAGCTCGAGCACCTCGCGCTGTACCGCGCGCACCTCCGTGAGCTCGGCATCGATTACGGCGCGCATCCGGTGCGCGACTGGTTCTGGCAGCGCGTGCCGACCTGCACGGATCCCGCGGCCTTCGTCGCGCTCCAGGGCCTGGGCCTCGAGGGCGCGAACCTCGAACACAGCGCGCGCTACGCGGCCGCTTTCCGCGCCGCGGGCGACGAGGCCGGCGCGCGGATCCTCGAGCGAGTCGAGCAGGACGAGATCGCGCATGTCGCGTTCGCGCGGCAGTGGTTCGAGCGTTTCAGCGGTCGCGCGCTCGACTACGATGCGTGGCGCGCGGCGCTGCCGGCGCCCCTGTCGCCGGCCGTGCTGCAGGGGCGGCCGCTCAATCGCATCGCGCGCCGTCGCGCCGGGCTCGACGAGGCCTTCCTTGCGCGGCTCGAGCGCGAGCCGCCGACGCATCTGGGGAGGCGTGCGTGAACGAGCCGCGCGCCTGGGTGCTGAACCTCGACGCCGAGAGCGAGCTCGAGGCGCCGCGCAACTACGCGCCGACGCGGCACCTGGCCGCGATCGTCGCGCGCGAGCGCGAGCGCCTGATCGGCACGCTGGTCGCGCCGCAGGACCTCCTCGTGACCGATGAGGTCGTCGCCGCGGTCCGACGCGCGCCCGGCGGGCCGCTCGCGCAACGACTGCACGGGCTCGCCGGGTATGCGTGGTGCCCGACGCCGCGCGCGCTCTCGATGCTGCACGCGGTCGGCGCGCGGCCGGTCGCGGCACCGCCGCTCGAGACCTTGCGGATGGCGAACGCGCGGCCGTTCGCGGCGCTCGTGCGCGAGCCGCTGCAGCGCGCGAGCTTCGACAAGCGCAGTGTGACCGCGCTCGACGAGGTCCTGGACGCGCTGGCCTCACCCGCGCCGCGCGGGTGGCTGGTGCGGCGCTCGTACGGAGCGGCCGGGCGCGGTCGCCGACGCATCGCAAGCGGGCGGCCCGACGCGGGCGAGCTCGCGTGGCTCGTCGCCTCGCTGCGCCTGGGGCCGCTGATCGTAGAGCCGTGGGTCGAGATCGTGCGCGAGCACACGCGCTCGGCGTGGATCGACGTGGCGGGGACGGTCCTGATCTCGCAACCGTGCTTCCAGCAGGTGAACGAGCACGGCGCGTGGACGAGAACGGAGTGCGCGGAGCTCGGCGCCGTCGAACGCGAGGACGACGAGAGGCTCGAGGAGGCGGTCGAGGCCGCCGGGCGCGCGCTCGCGGCGCACGGCTATCGCGGGCCCTTCGGGATCGACGCGTACCGGCACCGCGCGCTCGACGGCAGCGGGCGGACCGTGCTCAATCCGCTCTCCGAGATCAACGCGCGCTACACGATGGACTGGGCGCTCGCGATGGGGGAGCGCGCCGGCTTCACGGTTTGGAGTAGTGATCGACCCACTGCTTCTGCAGCGCGTCGAGTTCCAACCCATGAACCGTCCGCAGGGCGGCGCTGACACCCGGCGGAGCGCCCCGCGCGAGTACGCAGGCCGCGGACTCGGGAGCAATCAGGGCGGGCTACACTCTGTTCACGTCCGCGCAGCACAGTCGATGACACTCAATCGAGGCCATGTCTATCGCGATCGCGTCCTGCCGGAACACGCCGGCATGCGCATGCTCGACTACCACGTCGAGCACTTCCGACATTCCGATGCAACGGCTTGGCGCGCCGTGATCGAGAGCGGCGCGGTGCGCGTGAACGGTCGCGTGGCGAGCGCGGACGAGCGCGTGCGCGGCGGCGACGAGCTGGAGTATCACCGCGGCCCGTGGGACGAGCCGGAGGCTCCGCGCGAGTTCCGTGTCGTGCTCGAGGACGAGCACGTGCTCGTCGTCGAGAAGCCCGCCGGCCTGCAGGTGCTGCCGGCCGGCGGATTCTCCGAGCAAACCTTGTTGCGGATCGTGCAGGCGAGCGCGATCGAACGCGCGACGGCCGCGCCGGTTCACCGGCTCGGCCGCGGCACCTCGGGGCTCATCCTCTTCGGCAAGACCGAGCTCGCGCGGGCCGAGCTCGCGCGTCAGTTTCGCGCGTGCGAGCCGCGCAAGACGTATTTCGCGCTCGTGCGTGGCGCCGAGCTGCCGGTCTCCTGCATCGCGCGCACGCCGATCGGGAAGCTGCGCCACGGGCCGCTCGTGATCCATGCCGCGAGCGCCGAGGGCAAGCCGTCGGTGACGCGCATTCGCGTGCTGCGCCGCCGGCCGGAGTGCTCGCTGGTCGCCGCGCAACCGATCACGGGCCGACCGGACCAGATCCGGATCCACCTCGCGGCCTGCGGCGCGCCGATCGTCGGCGACCCGCTGTTCGGGCCGGGCGGAGCGCCGATCAGCGATGCCGTGCCCGGAGCGGGCGGCTATTTCCTGCATGCGGCCGGGCTCGCGTTCGCGCATCCGGCCGGTGGGGCCCAGGTGAAGTTGCGTTCGCGGCCCGACTGGTGGGCGGAGCTCGCTTGAGGTCGCAGTGCAACGCGTGATGCTCGGATCGGGCCGCGTGCGCGTCGTCGACGCGCGGCGACCGCGCGTTCCGCGCGGCCATGCGCTGCTGCGCCTGCGCGTTGCCGGCATCTGCAGCACCGATCTCGAGCTGCAGCGCGGCTACTACGGTTTTTCCGGCGTGCCCGGCCACGAGTTCGTCGCCGACGTCGTCGCGTGCGCAGACCCGAGCTGGATCGGCCGGCGCGTGGTCGGCGAGATCAACGTCGCGTGCCGGCGCTGCGCGTGGTGTCGGCGCGGGCTCGGTCGCCACTGCCCGCGGCGCAGTGTGCTCGGGATCGTGCGCCAGCCCGGCGCATTCCAGCAGTGCTTCACGCTGCCGCTGTGCAACCTGCACCGAGTGCCGGATGCGCTGACGGACGAGCGCGCGGTCTTCGTCGAGCCGCTGGCCGCGGCCTGCGAGATCCTCGAGCAGGTGCGCGTCGAGCGCGCCGCGCGCATGGCGCTGCTCGGTGACGGAAGGCTGGCGCAGCTCGTCGCGCGCGTGCTCGTGCACGCGGGGGCCGAGGTCGTGATGTACGGACGACATGCGGCCAAGCTGGCCCTGGCACGGCGCGCGGGCGCGACCGCGCGGCAGTTGCCCAAGCGCCTGCCGGCGAAGGCCTTCGCGCTGGTCGTCGATGCGACCGGCAGCGCGCGGGGTCTTGCCCAGGCGGTCGCGCTCTGCGCGCCGCGCGGCACGGTCGTATTGAAATCGACCGTGCACGACCGGGTCGAGCTCGACACTGCGCCGGTGGTCGTCGACGAGCTGACCCTGATCGGCTCGCGCTGCGGGCCCTTCGCGCCGGCGCTGCGCCTGCTCGCGAGCGGCGCGATCGACGTCGACGGACTGGTGACCGAGAGCTTCGCGCTGCGCGATGCCCCGCGCGCGTTCGCTCGTGCCGCCGAGCGCGGCGTGTTGAAAGTGCTGCTGCGCGGCTGATGCGCGCCCGTGACTTGCGGGATCGCGAAGGGTCGCTCAGGATCGAGAGATGCGCAGTCGGTCGTTGCCGCTCGTGCTCGGACTCGCAGCGTGCTCGGTCATCGCGGCGTGCGGCGAGGGATTCATCGTCGCCTCCTTCGATCTCGTGATCACATCTCCGACCACCGAAGCGACCTACGCGACCTCCGACGACGAGGTCTCGCTGTCGGGAACCCTCGAGTACACGCTCGGGATCCACGAGGACCTCGACGTGGACTGGCAAAACCTCAGCACGGGCACGTCCGGCGGCGGCACTGTCAATGCCTCGCTGTCGACCTGGAACGCCGGGCCGATTCCGCTGCAGGTCGGATCGAACGTGATCCGCGTCGAGTTCGAGGCCGACGGGGGGTGGGACGACACGGCGCAATTGACGGTCGAGTACACGCCGGTGCCGCTGCAGCCCGCTCTCCCGCCGTTACGGCCTGACGCCGATCCGGCCGCACATACGCTGGTCGTGCCTGCCGGCGCCGGGCCCGACGGCGCGCCGCCCGCCGCCAAACCGCGCGTCGTCGAGCTCAACGGCGCGCGCTGAGCTGCAGCGACATGTGCGTCTCGTCGTCCTGCACGACCTCGGCATCGCCGAGCCCGCACTCGGCGGCCAGCGCGCGCAGTTCCTCGAGCGTGAACGCCGCGCAGTAGCTCGCGTGCAACAGTGCCTTCTGGCGCGCGTTCGCGCCGGCGGCGTTCTGCTCGGTCCAGGCGCGCGCGCGAGCGTCGCTGTCCGGCCGGATCAGGTCGCGCACGAGCAGCGCCCCACCCGGCTTGAGCACGCGCCGGCACTCGCGCAGGAACGGACGCGGATCGGGGATGTGGTGCAGGATCGTGTTCGAGCACACGCTGTCGAACCAGCCGCCGGCGTAGCGCAGACCCTTCGCGTCGGCGCTCTCGAACGAGAGCCGATGCCGGTGCGGGCTGGCAGCGCGCTTGCGCTGCGCGAGCGCGAGCATGTGCGCGGCGAGATCGACGCCGGTCACGTGCACGCCGGCGAGCTTCTCGCACAGGAGCACCGGGATATGTCCCGGTCCCGTCCCGATGTCCAGCACGCGACCGTGCACGCCGAGCTCGAGCAGCCGAGTGGTGAATCGATCGTTCGGACCGGAGTGGTCCATCGAGTCGTACTCGACGGCCTCCTCGGGCGTGTCCATCACCTCGGGCTCTAGCGTGCGTTGCATGGCCTCAGCATCATAGGGGCGCCAAACACGCCACGCGCGATGGTTCCCCGGCCCGAGCGATGAAGATCATGTCCGCTTTGTCATGGGTGCTCACACGTGTGCTGGTTGCGCGCCCTGTTTCCGCTGGCGGCCGTGCCTCGCAGTCCAAGCGGGCCTTGTACCGTCGCCGCAACTAGCCGATGACTCGAGCAATTGCTTTCCTGCGCGCCGTGAACGTCGGCGGTCGCGTGATTCGCATGGCGGACCTGGCGAAGTCCTTCGAGCGGCTCGGCTGCAGCGACGTCAGCACGTTCATCGCCAGCGGCAACGTCATTTTCGAGCACGCGTTGCGCCCAGGTCCGACGCTGGTCGCGCGCATCGAGCGCGCGCTGCTCGCCGAGTACGGCTTCGAAGTCGCGACGTTCTTGCGCACGCCCGCGGAAATCGCCGAACTGCTCGCGAGCGGCCCATTCAAGGATCCGCAGTCCGCCGGCGCGGCCACGCAAGTGATCGGCTTCCTCGCCGCAGCGCCGAGCGCGGACGCCCGCGCGCGCGTGAATGCGCTCGCGACGAGCGCCGACCGCTTCCGCTTCGCGGGTCGCGAGTTCTTCTGGTCGTCGCGCGCGAAGCAGAGCGAGTCCAAGATCGACAACAAGGCCCTCGAGCGGGCGCTCGGCGTCGCGACGACGCTGCGCAGCCTGTCGAGCCTGACCAAGCTCTCCGCCAAGTACCCCCCCAAGAATCCGCGATGAGCACGCACGACCGAAGTCGCCTGCGCAAGAAGCCTGAACGCGCACGACCCGACCCCGCCTTCCGTGACGCCGTGCTGGACGAGGGCCTGGTGTGCCACCTGTCCTGGGTCGAGCGCGGCTCGCCGTGCGTGCTGCCGATGGCCTACGTGCGCGTCGGCGACGAGCTGCATTTCCACGGCTCGCAAGAGCAGCGCGCTCTGGTCCATCTGGCCGCCGGCGGCGAGGTGTGCGCGTGCGTGACGCTGCTCGACGCGCTGGTGCTGGCGCGTTCGACCAAGAACCACTCGATGAACTACCGCTGCGTGGTCGCCTGGGGCCGCGGCTGCGAGCTGCTCGATCTCTACGAAAAGCGCCGCTCGTTGGACCTGCTCGTCGAGCACGTGATTCCGGGCCGCACGGGCGGAGCTCGGCCGCCGACCGAAGCCGAGCTTCGGGCGACGCGGGTTTGCGCGATCCGCCTCGACGAATGGTCGTGCAAGCAGCGCGAGGGCGGGCCGCGCGACTACCCGCAGGACCTGCCGCTCGAGCACTGGGCCGGCGAGCTCCCGCTGTCGATCGCGGTGGGAGAGCCGCGCCAGGAAGTCGGGCCGGCGGGGGAGCGCCCGCTGCCCGCGCACGTGCGCGACTGGCGCCGCTGAGGCAGCGCCCCGGCTCATGACCCGTGGCGGTCGCTGAGCGCAGTCCGGGGCTTACCCGCGCCAGACGCCCTCAGGTCCGGCCGGCGCACTAGATCGTGAAGTACTTCGCGCTCGGGTGATGCACCACCAGCGCGCTCGTCGACTGCTCCGGCCAGAGCTGGTGCTCGTCGCTCATCTTCACGCCGATCTTGTCGGCGCCGAGCAGGTCGAGCAGCACTTCCTGGTCCGCGAGGTTCGGGCAGGCCGGGTACCCGAACGAGTAGCGGCAGCCGCGATAGCCCTGCTTGAACAGCTCGCGCATGTCGCGCGCGTCCTCGTTCGCGATGCCGAGCTCGCCGCGGATCTGCTTGTGCACGTACTCGGCCAGCCCCTCGGCCGTCTCGACCGACAACCCGTGCAGGTGCAGGTAGTCCTGGTAGCGGTTCGCCGCGAACCACTCGCGCGCGACGTCGCTGGCGCGCTGGCCGACGGTGACCACCTGCAGCGCGATCACGTCCGGCTTCCCGTCGCGCCGGAAGAAGTCGGCGATGCACAGTCGCTGCTTGCCGCGCTGGCGCGGGAAGCGGAAGCGCGCGACCGTCTTGCCGTCGTCGCGCGGGTCGAGCAGCGCGACCGAATCACCCTCCGGCACGCAGCGCCAGTAGCCGTAGGCCGCCTGCGGCGCGAGGATCTTCTCCTTCGCGCATTGGCGGCCTAGCGTGTGCAGGATCGGCCGCACGTGCTCGTCGACGAACTTCTTGTACTCGGCGACCGGTTTGCCTTTGCGCCGATAGCCCCACTGGAACTGGAACAGCGTGATCTCGTTGATGTACGGGAACACGCTCTGCAGGTGGATCGACTCGATCGTGCGCGCGCCGAGGAACGGCGCGGACGGATACGCGAACTCGCGCGGCAGCTCGTGGCCGTTCATACGCGGCTCGGCGACCTCGGGAGCCGGTCGAGAGCCGGACGCGGCGGCTGCGACCACGCCGGCCAGGCGCAACGCGCGCTGCTCGGGTGTCGTCTCCGCGTCGGCGGTCGAGCCGTCGACGCCGGCGACGTCGGCCGCCAGCTCGGCTTCGGCGAGCTCGGAGGTCGACAGCTCGCGCTCGGTGCGGCGCGGCCGGACCGCGGGCTTGGCCTCGCCGGCAACGACGCGGCCCACGACGTCGAGGCCCTCGAAGGCGTCCTTCGCGTAGTAGAGCGGGCCGTTGTAGATGCGGCGGCAGTCGTCCTCGACGTACGAGCGCGTCAGCGCGGCGCCCCCGAGGATCACCGGCGTGGCGATCCCGCGCTTGTTCATCTCCTCCAGATTCTCGCGCATGATGACCGTGCTCTTCACGAGCAGGCCCGAGAGTCCGATCGCGTGCGGCTTGTGCTTCTCCGCGGCCTCGAGGATCGACTGGATCGGCTGCTTGATGCCGAGGTTGTAGACCGTGTAGCCGTTGTTGGTGAGGATGATGTCGACGAGGTTCTTGCCGATGTCGTGCACGTCGCCGCGCACGGTCGCCAGCACGAGCTTGCCGCGACTGTCGCCGTCGGCGCGCTCCATGTGCGGCTCGAGGCACGCGACGGCGGCCTTCATCACCTCGGCCGACTGCAGCACGAACGGCAACTGCATCTCGCCGCGGCCGAACAGGTCGCCGACGACGCCCATGCCGTCGAGCAGGTCCTTGTTGATGATGTCGAGCGGTCGTTTCGACTGCATCGCGACGCCGAGGTCGTCCTCGAGGCCGATGCGCTCGCCCTCGACGATGCGCCACTTGAGCCGCTCGAAGACGTCCTCGGGCGCCTTGCGTGCGGCCTTGGCCTTGACCTGCGCGCCCTCGAAGAGCTTGAGCAGCGCCTGCAGCGGGTCGTAGCCCTCGCGCCGGCGGTCGAAGATCAGGTCCTCGGCGGCCTGTCGCGCGGCCGGATCGACGCGG
>Ga0194120_10001627_pt1 | contig 40415 bp, 35 predicted proteins | sample TA2MahCa65mmetaG_FD_148642 | JGI IMG/M metagenome (GOLD analysis project Ga0194120, IMG submission 148642) | Freshwater microbial communities from Lake Tanganyika, Tanzania - TA2015019 Mahale Deep Cast 65m | ecosystem: Environmental > Aquatic > Freshwater > Lake | place: Tanzania: Lake...
TACCGGAAGTAACGAACAAAATCAAGTGCAAATATTTGTCGCAAAGCATTGAAAAGTCATAAGTTGTGGCCGACTCGACTTACGACTTAAAAATATTTTTTCAGACGCATTCTTTAACAAAATAATGTTTATTATATAAAAAAACTCGCAAAACACTTAGTTGATAGAAAAATTAGAATATTTATTGCCATTGATAATTTAGATAGATATCATTATGCATTTATGAGACATTCCTTTTTTAATGACTATTCTGCGCAAATTACTAGCGTTCGTGACAATATTATTTATATTACACGAGAATTTGCAGACAATGGCGCAATTGGTAACTGTGGTTTTTGCTTGGTTTTTGTATGTCGCAAATCTGTCTATGATTTTGTTGAGATTTACGACCCAGCAAAGTATGAGGATTTACACCTAACTGTTTTTAAGTTAAAAAGAGTACCTATTGAGCGTGTTGTTAATTCAAGATTAAATTTATTAAAGGATGCTATAGCTGTTAGTAATACTAAAGAGTGGGACGAAGTATTCGATGCTATTTATAAATACTATAGCCTCGGAGAAAACGGAATTAAATTTACCTTGGACATTATGGAGATAATAAACAATTTATCCCACCATGGATACCGCTCTCTTTTTTCATTTATTTCTGAGCTAAGACTATCTAACAATATGGATATACTGGAGAGATTGTTTAACAAACAACCTCGTACAGGTTTATTGTTATATATTCTTAATTCTATGAGAAAATATAGTCATAACAACGAGCATTTTCCAAATATGTTTCTTAACGATGCTCAAAAATGGCGTGAGGATGCAAAGGTTGTCGAAGCATACAAACCTCATGTGCATACTTACTGGTTGAAATATTTTATGTTAAAATATATTGAAAAGTACAGGGAAGTTAGATTAGACCAGATTTTGGAAGAATTCTGTACCCTCGGGAAGTACGAGGAACACTTAGTTCGTCTTGTACTGGGTAGTCTGTGTACATCAAACAGTTATTGTTGCGCAATGGTAAAATACGAATTGGCGGGCATAAATAAGGCTAATAATGTTATATGCATAAGCGATAGAGGAAAAACTTTAGTAAACAAAGTTGCTAGCACAACATTTATCAATCCAGAAAACGAGTTTTGCTTCACTTTTTCTTATCTTCAACTTGTGGTTGAGGATTATCTTCTGGCCTACCCAAAGGATTTTATTAATGATTTGATTGTGCCCGATGATTACTCATATTTATATTACCCAAAAGAGAAATATGGGCAATTTGCCAAAAACATGATTACTAAAAAAGCGAAGGCTGTTGGTATATTATACTTAATATTACACACTTCATTAGACGCAGAAATGACGCACAGAGATTGTTTCTATAATAAGATTAAATTATTCTGTCCTGACATGAAATCGGTTGGAAATAATCTATACAAAGAAATCAATGCATTGTTGAAATATTTTAGTCAACAACCAATTCAATTTATGAGCGATGAAGATATTGAAAGAATCAATAGATTGAAAACCTTTTTCGAGGAATATTACAGGTCTGGTGTACAGATCAAGCCATGACTACACTGTAAAAATTAGAAAATTATATTGGTTGCCACGTAGTCTTTTGATTTGACGAAATAGATGTGTACTGATTAACGGTGGATCTTTTGTCAATTTGCTAACGAGACAATTATGATATGCGAGACTGTTGAGAAGATTATTATAACTGCAATCGGTTCCCTTCTTGGGTTCCTCTTTGGGATAGGAATCATCTACATTAAAGATTATCGCGATAAAAAAAATAAAATTTTAGTCTCAAAAAAATTATTATATTTTTATGCAAATACTTTAGTCAAGTTAATCGTTTCAAAACCTTCTGATACAATTCCGCTAAAGTTTGAAACAATTTTTTCATATTATGATGTAATAGCTAGTAATAAACAAATGGTTAGTGATTTTGATGATATATATATGACATATATTCAATGGCGGATTGGTTCACTATCACAATCAGAAAAACTATATACAGTACAAGAAGAAAAATTAAAATCGATTGTAGAGAAATACAAAGACCTGAATAACCTGTATCAGAAGGCGGGGTCACCCATTAGAAGGCTATTGTCAAGCGAAAAAGATTTCCCATAGCAAAAAATCGTAGATAGGCAAGATAGGGGTCAAATCTTTACCATTGACAATATATCACAAGGAAAGATTTGACCCCTCCATCTTCCACGCTGGGCGCGCATTCCCCGCCATTGCCGGCCATAAAGGCCGGCGCTACAAGTCGCCGAAGGCCTAATTAAATGCCACCCCGTTATCAATGAAAAATTCATATTTTATGAGCATTTTGAGTATATGAAACAAATAACAGCAACAGATGCCCTTGCATTATCAATATCTGAAAGAATTCAACTTGTATAGAGGACATCTGGGATACTATAGCAAATGAACCGGAAAAAATAGAATTAACCGCGGAAGAAAAAAGGATAATAGATGAACGATTGGAGGCCTATCATAGAGATACTGATTTGGGCTCTCCGTGGGAGGATGTGTATCAAAGAATTGTGAGTAAACGAAGAAGAAGAAGAAAAGATAATAGTTCTTGCGGTACTTCACGGTAAGAGAAGACTGGGTTTATCGAAAAAAAGAATAGACAATATCTAACAAGTCTCTCCACCTGACCGCTATTTCGATACTAATCCATCCCCAATATATCCTTGTAATTAAAACAGTTAAATGTATAATCGTTTTAAGGAAAAAACATATTATTGTCAATAGATTAGGTTTGACCCCATTGACTCTATTGATTAGTGATTATCGGAAAATATGGGATAGCCCCGCCATTTTTTAATGCTTCCCTTCAAATTTGTATTCATCACTTAAACCCCATTTTTTATAATATCAATCTTGCTATTGTTTTTGCATGATGCGATATTCACGAATCTCACTATTTAGTGTCTGGAAGGAAACGGATAAAAGCCTTGTAGAATAAGGCAACGCGGGTGAAAATAGTTAACGAATGTCATTGAATAATGAGGTGTGAGGTGGTAGGATATGGCGAAAACAGAGGAATTCAAGGTAGGAAGCCCCCAAATATTCGATTCATTAACAAAAAAGATAAAGGACATTCGTTAAGAAATGAGAAAGAGAATAGAACCACAGAGGAAGCTGGGAACAATAAGCATAACAGAAGTAAAACTGCCGCTAAAAAGCCGTGACGAGTTGTCGCCGATATTGAGGGCATTGCAACATATCTATGCCACGCCGGAATTAAGAGACGAAGTATTCCGGATAGTGGAGGAGAAAGTGACGAGGGGGAAGAAAAAGACGGGACGATACGGGATGCAGTTGTGGCATATATTGGTATTAGCGGCAGTAAGGTTGGGGTTAGATGCGGATTATGACCGGTTGGAAGATTTTGCCAATAACCATCGTCTGGTCAGGAAGATAATGGGAGTCGAAACGAAATTCGGAGAAGACAAGGTGTTTCCGTTGCAGAGTATAAAGGATAATGTGCGCTTATTGGACGGGGAGACTATCGGCAAGATAAATGAGATAGTGGTAAAAGAGGGATACCGGCTCGTTAACAAAAAGGAAGAGGAAAGGCGGGGTCGCACCTTGATTAGTGATTATCGGAAAATATGGGATAGCCCTGCCATTTTTTAATGCTTCCCTTCAAATTTGTATTCATCACTTAAACCCCATTTTTTATAATATCAATCTTGCGATTGTTTTTGCATGATGCGATATTCACGTATCTCACTATTTATGATTTATAGATAGTGCCGTGCGTATTCAACACGGGCAAACTTAGAGACGCATAGCGATGCGTCTCTACAGCCTGTGCCACCTTATTTAATAAATTCACTTTTTTCAGTTCTAAGGGAAAGCATGGACGGGAAATTGAGATAACTACCGTTTATGGTTTTCACGGTAGCACATCGTTAATAACCATTTAAAAATTTTCTTTTGAAATGTTTCTTCAATTCCTATTGTTCATTAAGATCAGCAGGCAGGAATGCATGACAGGGAAAAAATAATTACTTTCCTGTCATGCATTTTTTATCAGAAGAAAAAAGATTTACACAAAGATAGAGAAAATCGTCTTATCCGATATTCTTAAATATGAACTTTCTGATGCAATTTATTCCCTCCATTTCGTTATTCCTTCTTCTCCTTGTCACAAATAGGGCAAGACAAGAAATCAATATCACATTCATCGCAATGGTGAAGGGTCCACTCGTGTGTCTTTTTCTTGCAATCAGGACATTTCATCTCCCACTTCGCAAATGCCTTTCCTTTGGGCGGTCTTGATCTTACCTGTTTGCATTTGGGGCATTTTGACTCTTTCGGGGCCTTCAATTTTGCTGATTCTTCTTTGCACATTACACATACCAATGCATCTTTGTCACATTCATCACAATGATGTACGTCTAATTCCGACACTCCTTTTTTGCAATCCGGACACACCATACCCATAGGAGCAACTGTTTTCCCTTTCATTGGACCCAAATGCCCTTTTTTACAAGAGGGACACATCGGCAGGTCAATGGTCTCCGGTATCTGACGTTCCTGCGCCAGGGGTTTTACACTATGCTTGAATGTTTTTTCTTCTTCTGAGAATGCGCAATTATAAGCCCATAAAACCAAGCTAAAGATCATTACACTTAAAAAAAATGGCGTTGAAAATTTTTTGTTTATCATGACTATTGGCTCCTTATTATTAGGAAATCAATACGACAGTAAGAATTTGGTCCTTCTTTTTAATCCATTTTCCTCCTTTCCGAATAAAGTAGAAAACATGTTACCAAATTGCACATTTCATTCATCATTATTCATTATATATTAAATATTTATTATATATGAATGCCATGATATGAAAAACAATAATCAATATCAAGCAAAAAGCTTGTTGCATAAAACCTACACAACTATCCCCTTTTCTGCAATTTCAGGACGTTTTCTTAATTCCTTCATAAATTTGTATTCTTTATGCCAGCTATTCAGACATGGGATAATAAACACACTCACCAGCGCCATTGCCATGCCGCCAATGGAAGGAATCGCCATAGGTTTTGCTACTTCCGCGCCTGCTCCCGTTGACCACAGAATCGGCATAAGGCCGATAAACGTTGTGGCGGCGGTCATCATGCATGGGCGTATCCTGCGCGTTCCCGCCATAAGCACCGTTTCCCTGATTTCCTGTATGCTCTTTATCTTTTTGTCCTTAAAAAGATCGTTGATATAGGTGGTGATAAGAACGGAATCATCATCAACGATTCCAAAGATTGAGATAAATCCCACCCATACTGCAACACTGAAATTGTACCCAAATAAATATTGGAGCCATACCCCTCCGGCAATGGCAGTAGGTATTCCGGCAAACAAGATAAACATGGTTTGCGGAAACGATTTGAACGCCATAAATATCAAAATAAAACCGACAAACATTGATAATGGCACAAGGATTTGCAACCTGCTTCTTGCCCTGATCTGATTTTCAAACTGGCCGCTCCACTGGATAAAATATCCCTGTGGCAGCATAACTTTCTCAGAAACCACCTTTGACGCCTCTTCAACAAAGCTCATGGGGTCTCTGCCGCGAACGTTCATAAGGACATACGCCCGTAAAAGCGCATTTTCACTGCTGATCATGGCCGGCCCCATCACATAGCGAACATCAGCAACCTGCGTAAGGGGGATAAGTTTTCCTGCGGAACTCGAGACATAAATCCTTTGTAAAGCATCAAAATTATCCCGAAGTTCACGAACGTATCTAATCCGAACGGGATAGCGTTCCCGTCCCTCCACCGTTGTCGTAATGTTTTCTCCTCCGATGGCGGTTTCTATAATATCCTGCACATCTTTTATGTTTACTCCATATCGGGCAATTTCCTCGCGCTTTATCTTAAATTCAAGATAGGGTTTTCCCGTAATCCTCTCCGCATAAAGATCTGCAGCGCCGGGCACATCCCGCAATGCTTTTTCAACGTCCAGAGCCAGTTGCTGCAATACGTTCAGGTCTGTTCCAAATATCTTGACCCCCACCGATGTACGAATGCCGGTAGCCAGCATGTCTATACGATTCACAATCGGCTGTGTCCATATGTTTGCCACACCCGGTATTTTCAGCGCCTCATCCATTTCCTGAGTAAGTTCCTGTTTGGTAATTTTCCGTTCATCGGGCAAAATCCAGTGGAAGACGGGGTGGAAAAAAGAAGGGATACGGTTCAGAAATGTATATTCGATCTTTTTATTACGCCATTCCTCCTCCGGTTTTAAAGTGACAACCGTCTCAAACATCTCGACAGGCGCAGGATCAGTGGGGGTTTCCGCCCTGCCCAATTTTCCCACAACCATGTCCACCTCCGGAAAGGATTTTATGATCATATCCTGTTTTTGCATGACCTTGAATGCATCCGTCAATGACACGCTGGGCAACATTACCGGCATAAACAGGATAGAACCCTCGTCCAGGGGCGGCATAAATTCCCTGCCAAGTTTTTTTGCGGCAAAGACCGATGAAACAACGATGGCAAGGGGAATTGCCAGAAACACCTTCTTATGATCCAATACCCACCGGAGAACCGGTTGATAGCCTCTTAATAATGCACGGGAAGTAAAGTTATCTTCCATGGGTCTCAGTTTGCCTTTTATCAAAAAGGTACAGAGCAAAGGCACAAGGGTGATTGCCATGACAACCGATGCCCCGATAGCAAAAGTCTTTGTCCATGCCAGGGGTTTAAAGAGCTTTCCTTCCTGCCCGGTAAGCCCGAATACCGGAAAAAACATAAAGACGGTAGTTAAGGCCGCAAAAAATATGGAACTCCCCACCTCTCTGGATGCATCAAGAATGATGTGTGCCCTGCTTTTTTTGCCATTTTGCTCGATAAGATTCCTGAAGATATTTTCTGTCATAATGATGGACATGTCACTTACTTCACCAATGGCAATGGCAAGACCGGTAAGGGACATAATATTTGAATCGATGCCCATCAAATACATACCCAGAAATGAAATAAGTATGGATACGGGAAATCCAAGACAGCAAATGATGATACTTCTGACATGCAGTAGAAATACTACAACAACAATTGATGTTATGATAACTTCCTCTATGAGCGCTTCTTTCAGGGTAGCAATGACACGGTAGATGAGTCCCTCCCTGTCATAAAACGGCACGATTTTTACCCCCGGCGGCAATCCCGGTTCGATCTCTTTGATTTTCTGCTTTATCCTTTTAATAACCGTCAGAGGATTTTCACCCTGACGCATGATAACAACCCCGCCAGCCACCTCGGCTCCTTCTTTATCCAACGCCCCGCGCCTGAAATCGCCTCCTATCTGAACTGTTGCCACGTTTTTCACAAATACGGGCACCCCGTTGTAACTGCTTATGGTGATGTTTTCTATATCAGAAACGTTTTTTATAAACCCAAGTCCGCGGATGATAAACTCCATGCTGTTGTTCTCCACTACCTTGGCGCCTACATCGATATTACTTTTTCGAACGGCTTCAAATACATCCCCTACCGTCAGGCTGTATGCCATTAATTTATTGGGATCAACGTCAACCTGATATTGTTTCACAAAACCGCCTACCCCTGCCACTTCCGAGACGCCTTCGACTGCGTTGAGCTGGTAACGAATAAACCAATCCTGCACAGACCGCAGTTGTCCGAGGTCATATCCCTCGCCTTCCACGGTGTACCAGAAAATCTGGCCGAGTCCGGTAGCATCGGGTCCGAGCCTTGGAACAACATCTTTGGGAAGCAATGCCTGAATGAAATTTAATCTTTCAAGCACCCTGGAACGCGCCCAGTAAAAATCGATATTCTCTTTAAAAATAATATAGATCATAGAAAATCCAAACGCGGACTGAGAACGTATAACCTTTACACCGGGAACTCCCAATAGGTTGACGGTCAGCGGGTAGGTGACCTGATCCTCCACATCCTGCGGACTGCGGCCAGGCCAGTCGGTAAAGACAATGCACTGGTTCTCCCCGATATCAGGAATGACGTCCATATTGACATGCCTCAAACCAAAAACACCGCCAAATATCACCAGCAGGTAAAAGCAGATGACCAGAAAACGGTTTTTAAGACATAGTTCGATAAGTTTGTTAATCATAGTAGTAATGATTCATGATGCAGGATGCAGGATGCAGGATGCAGGATTCACGATACAAGATATATGTTTTAGATCGTGGATATTATCATGTCCTGTGGTTTTTTATGACTGCTTCTCTGAAATTAAATAATTTTGCAAATAATTCTTCATATCTGTGAATTAATTCTTCAAAAATATCCTTCTGCAATGATCCTGTTTCATACAGTAGTTCCAAATGCACTTTAGTTTCATCACATGAGGCCACAGCATAAGTCAAAAACTGAACAAACTCATTCTTGTATCTTCTTCTTCCGAAACCTTCAGCAATGTTAGAAACAATAGATTTCGAAGAACGTCTTATCTGGCTGCCTTCTTCATACATTTCAAACTTAGGTAATTTCTCTAAAGTCATTTTATGTACCTTGGCAGCCAACTCTTTTGCTAATATAAATATTTCAAGATCTCTATAAGATTGCGGCATCATATCCTCTATATATTATGTACTTCTGTCTTTTTCATGTATCTTGTATCTCTCATCTTGCATCATTATTTATCCTTAAACTCCATCGCTCCTCCATACAAGGCGCTTGCGCCTCCGGTAAGCTGGCTTTGGGAATCGATAAGGAAATTGGCAGAGGTGACAACCCTATCCCCTTCTTCCAATCCGTCCAATACCGGATAATAAGCGTCAGTCCTGGGGCCAAGGATAACCTCTTTTCCTATGTATTGGCCATTCCCTTTGTCTATATAGACAATCTTTCGTATGCCGGTATCTAATACCGCTGTGGCTGGAATGGCAAGAACCTGTGTGATTTTTTCCAGATGCATGCCGCACTTCGGACAATCACCCGGTTTGTCAGAAATAACCTCAGAATGCATTGGGCACGTATATACTTCGCGTTTTTTTAACTCAGTTTTTTTATCAGGAATACCGGATATTTTCAGTTTTTCCCATCTCCCCAGGTGTCTTTTACAGTCAGGACATTCACCAGGTCTATCTGAAGTCATGCATGCCATAGGACACATATACGTGTATTTTTGAACCTCCTCTCCCGAAGGCAAGCGCACTGTTTCTCTCTTCATTACCATAGAGCCGCACATAGCGCATTCCTGCGGAGATATCGCAGGATTCCATTCTTTTCCGCAAATACACGTTAATTTCTCCCCCGAATCCGAAACAACTTTTTCCCTCTCCACAAGCTTCATGCCACACACAGGGCAATCCCCCGGCGTATCGGAAACATAACAATTCATGGGACACACATATTCATATTCTCTTTCGACTTGTGTATGAGGAGCAACCGGCGGCAAAACACCCACCACTCCTTTCCGAATAATCTCTTTACCGTTTTTTTCTTTTCCGGCTTGAGAAATGTTTATAAACTCTTTGTTATCTTCCGGGCAAATCCCCGGCCTGCTTGATTTTATTTCGGGATGATCAGGGCAGAGATAATCAAGCCCGCTTGTGTATCTCTTATCTTCCTGCCCCATTTCTTCAACAGGAATGCGTAATTTTGCATTTACATACATGGAAGGTTTCAGTTTGAAATCCATATTCGGGATATCACACCGTATTCTTACCGACCGTGTTGCCTCATCTAAATACGGCTCTATAAATGATATTTTTCCGATAAATACCTCGCCCGGATATGCCGGTGTTGTAATCTCCACTTCCTGTCCGATTTTTATCCAGGACATTTCATATTCATAAATATTCGCCTGCATCCAAACGTTTGACAGGTCCGCTATCGTATAAACAGCGTCACCTTCTTTAACATACTGCCCCTCCAGCACCGCTTTATCAATGACTATTCCGCTCATCGGGGAGTAGATAATCATATGCTGTTGTATAGTTTTATTTTTCCTCAGTTCTTCTATTTGTTTTCCGGTAATACCCCACCACAACAACCGTTTTTCAGTAACATTAATGAGCGATCGCGCTCCATCCACCACTTCCTGAAACGGGCTCTGCTGAACCTTCTCATACGTCTCCAATGCAAGCAGGTACTCCCTTTGAGTAGATACCAATTCGGGGCTATACATCCAGACCATCGATTCCCCTTTTATCACTTCCGTGCCGGTAAAATCGACAAACAGTTTATCGATCCTGCCGGGAACCCTGGCGGAAATAACCGCTTTACGGCGTTCATCGTATTCAATCAACCCAACCGTATAAATATCTTTTGACAGCGACCGGTAATCAACCACATCCGTTTTAACCTGTGCCAGTTTACGGGCACGTTCATTCAATTCCACGGAGGATAATGTTCCTTCCTCCCCTGCACCTGCGCCTTTCTCGTATACAGGAATCAGATCCATGGCACAAATAGGACATTTTCCCGGTTTATCCATACGGACAGAAGGATGCATACCGCACGTCCAGTAGAGTATTTTCTTTTCATTTGTTTCATTGGCATTTGCAGATGAAAAAAAATATCCGCCTTCATAATTCAGCAGATGCATACCGAAAAGGATAGAAAAGATAACGGGAACTGTTATTCGAGAATATCTTTTATAAAGAAATTTTTGTTTAAAAAACATAATAAGCACGCCTTTCAGATCATAATGAATGATGTATATTGGGAACACCCTGCTTCATTAAGCATTCTCAAATTTATTCCGAATTAATGATTACGCGGATTCAGATATTTTGGCTTCTAAATTTCTCCTGAAATATTTTTCTATCTCAACTGCTATAAAGACCACAGACGACATTGCAAGGGCAAATGCCAGCTCACCGAAGGTAAGAGCCTCCGTCTTGAATATCGGCTGCAGGAAGGGGACGTATATGGTCGCCATTTGCAGGACAAAGGTCAAAATAACCGCCCCGATCAATGGCTTATTTGAGAATATTCCCAGACTGAAAAGCGATTCTTTCTCGGAGCGGATTGCAAGGACATTCCCCATCTGCGAGAGGCAGAGCACCGTGAATGCCATTGTCTGCCAGTGCGAATGGCCTGTTGTTATCGCCCATGCCTGGGTAAACAGAGTAACCCCTCCCATCAGGAGGCCGACCCAGATGATCGATATGCCAAGTCCATGGGCAAAGATACTTTCCTGTGGATGCCTCGGAGGTCTCTTCATAATGCCCTTCCCTGCGTCTTCTGCTGCAAGGGCAAGTCCCGGAAGACCGTCGGTCACAAGATTGATCCAGAGGATATGGATGGGCAGGAGCGGTATGGGCAATCCCAGAAACGGCGCGAGAAATATTGACCATATTTCACCTGCGTTGCTTGTCATGGTATATTTTATGAAATTCCTTATATTGTCGAATATCCTTCGTCCCTCTTTCACTGCCTTTACTATCGTGGCAAAGTTGTCGTCAAGGAGTATCATGTGGGCTGCCTCTTTTGAGACGTCAGTGCCGGTAATACCCATGGCAACCCCTATGTCCGCCCTCTTTAGCGCCGGCGCATCGTTTACGCCGTCTCCGGTCATAGCAACAAATTGCCCCTTGTCCTGAAGCGCCTTCACAATCTTCAACTTTTGTTCAGGGGCAACCCTGGCGTACACACGTATATCTTCTACTTTTCTCTCGAATTCATCCATGGGAAGCCTTTCGAGATGTGTTCCGGTGATGACTTCCCCATCATCGTCTATTATTCCAATCCGCCTGGCTACGGTTCTCGCGGTAATAGGATGGTCTCCGGTTATCATAACTGTCTTTATCCCGGCAGATTCACACAGGGACACCGACTCTTTTGCCTCCTCCCTTGGCGGGTCCATGATGCCTGCCAGTCCCAGAAAGGTAAGGCCAGCCTCCACTTCCTCTGGAATCATTTTTTCCGGAACCGTGTCCCACTTTCTTATCCCAATGGCGAGAACCCTCAAGCCTCCGGCAGCCATCCGCTCACTTTCTCTTATGAGCTTCTCTCTGTTTAACTCTCTTATGCCGGATGAGGTAAGGATGCCTGTGCTTCTGTCAAGGATTACCTCTACCCCGCCTTTTGTAAACGATACGAATCCCGGATTACTCCCCTTTTCTAAAAAGGGGGAAGACGATATTTCTCTCAAAGGAGGGAGAGGGAAAGAAATTGAAATTTTGTGGAATGTAGTCATCATTTTTCTGTCAGAATCAAAGGGAATTTCAGCAACCCTCGGATGGCTATCTTCCCAGCTTTTTTTATCAAATCCAGTATTTTCCGCAGCGACTAATAGCGCCGTCTCGGTCGGATCGCCGATCAGGTTCCCATTAGCATCCTTTGCGGCATCATTGTTTAATGCCATAGCCATCATAAGGAGGTGAATGGGTAAATCGGCGGTTGTTGCGGCATCAGAAAGCTTTAGCCGGAGTTCTTGTCCATCATCTGTCATCCCTGCAGCGGGCGCTGTTGCCCCCTTCACCATTTCTCTCAGGGAGAGGGCAGGAACGATGGTTTCATCAATATATATCTCCTCAACCGTCATCTTATTCAGGGTTAGGGTGCCTGTCTTGTCGGTACAAATGTATGTCACAGAACCGAGAGTTTCCACCGCCGGAAGCTTCCTGATAAGGGCATTCTGCCTGACCATCTTCCTGGCGCCCAGCGCCAGGGATATTGTTACTACTGCAGGAAGGGCCTCCGGTATGGCTGCAACAGCCAAAGAGATGGCTGTAAGCAGCATCAGGACCGGCGATTCTCCCCTCACGAATCCCACAACAAAGAAGATGACGCACATAGCAATGACAGCAATGGCAAGTCTCTGTCCGAATCTGGCAAGCCTTTTCTGCAAGGGTGTCTTTATCTCGCCCTCATTCTGCAGCATTGCGGCAATGCGGCCCAGTTCCGTTTCCATCCCTGTGTCCACAACAACACCTTTACCGCGACCATAGCTTACCAATGTTCCCTTATAGGCCATGTTCCGCCTGTCCCCAAGGGGTATCATTTCTTCATGGAACTGAGTTGTCAGTTTTTCCACAGGAACAGACTCCCCGGTAAGCGCCGCCTCTTCCACCTTCAACTGGGACGATTCAAGTATCCGTAAGTCGGCAGGAACAATCCTTCCAGCCTCAAGAAGCACAATATCCCCGGGAACCAGTTCAGAGGCAGGGAGGGTTGTATGTTGCCCATCCCTTAGCACAACGGCAGACGGCGCTGCCATCATCTTCAGGGACTCCATCGCCTTTTCAGCCCTGTATTCCTGGATAAACCCTATTATGGCATTCAAGATGACTATTACGACAATGGCAACGGTATCAGCCACCTCCCCCATTACGCCGGCAATAACTGCGGCTGCCATGAGGATGATAATCATAAAGTCCTTGAACTGGTCAAGGAACTTCCCTAAAAGGGTTTTCTTCTTCCCTTCTTTCAGTTCATTAGGGCCATATTCTTCGAGACGCCTCCTTGCCTCTTCGGATGAAAGACCCTGAAGGGACGTTCTCAAATCTTCAACAATTTCATTTGATCCTTTTTGATGCCAGCGCATGAGCGCCTCCTGTTATACTAAAAAATAGACGCGGATTAACATCGATTTCCCGTCTGTGAAGCCAAATGAAGTATCAAAACTCTTTATCACCTCATCGGCCTGCATTGTATGCCACTGTAATTCGTTCATTATTTACACTCTCAGATTATCTTATGCCTTATACTGCATTTAATGGTGTCCTTGAGACGCATGCAATGGCGTCTCTACAAATATTTCGTGTCTTATACAGTTATTTTTAATCTTTCCCTGTAATTCATACAGGGATGGTTTTCAGTTGTTTCGCACAGATGCCCGCCTTCCACGTTGTCATTATATAATCTTTGTATGCATACTTCGAGAGGCATCTCTGACACATTATATTTATGAGATGGCAGCAATATACACGATTCTACATACCCCTCCGGAGTAATATGAATAAATTCGCTTCCCGCTTTCCCGCTGCAATCCATGAGGCGACCATCGTTCGGGAAATGAAGCACGTAAGCATTTGTTCTTTCTTTCAGATTTAAAAACCATTGCCTGAATAATGTCCTCTGTGCTGTTGATAGCGTTAATCCCGAATCGGGTAATCTGCCAGCCGGTATATATTCTATAAAGAATCCTAACCGGCTACCATAAGGGTATTTTCCCAAAAATGCATCTTCCACTTGAAGCAATTCAACATTTTCTGATGTAACTGTAATAGAAAATCCATAGAGTATTCTGTTATTTTTCAGATTCGCAAAGGCATTCATGACATTATGGTAGACGCCGGCACCCCGCCGTTTATCAGTTTCTTTCAAATCTCCTTCCAAACTGACTACCGGAATTATATGAGGCAATCCAGACAACTTTTTTGCGACACTCCCGGAAATCATAGTCCCATTCGTTATCAGAATAAAAAAACTATCCTTATGACAGCTTAAAATCTCCAGGAGATTCGGATATAACATAGGCTCTCCGCCCGTAAGCATAAAAACAAAACTCCCCAACGACTCAGCTTGTACAAGAATATTTCTCAATATATTTTCCGGTAATTTCTTTTTTTCTCCATAGACCCTGGAATAACAATGATCACAGACAAGATTGCAATCGGAAAGAAGACTTATAACAATAATATGAGGAATGGGGCAACCGCTATCACCCTTCAGTTTATATTTCTTCTTTATTTTTTTATAAAAATTCCATAACACAAACAGATATCCGGGAGAAGTAATTATCCAGGGCAAAAAAGCCTTCCTGAAAATGCGACGAATATATTCATTATTACTGGTAGATAGAGACATTATATTATTTATTCAAGCGATAATGGTGATTACAGGAATAACAAAATTCCTGCTTGTCGGTAGAAACAATATAAAAATGAGGTTCATGTTGCAAACCAATGTCATTAAGTTAAGCAACCCTGACAAAAGTAGGGTGGATTAAGCGACAGCGAATCCACCTTTCCTGTGCATATTATTGGTGGATTCGGCGTAAAAAACAACGCCTTAATCCACTCTACCTTCTTAACTTAATGACATTGTGTTGCAAACATGAACTGGCAGAAGATATTCCCAATTATCTATCAATGTCCGCATCCTCCCCCATGACTATGTTCTTGTGTTTTGTTTGCTGAATCTTTTTTAGAGGACGATGAGCAACCAATAAAGGTGCCGCTTAACACTACAATAATGATAAAGACCAAAACTTTGCTTATATTACGGTTCACAGTAACTCCTTTCAACAATAATTTCACAGAAACAATGTTTAATGGCAGTGCCATCAGTACGGTAAATTCAAATGATTAATGAACTATGAATTCTGATTCTTTCCAAATCTGGTAGATATGCCATTCGGGAATTCACCTACCTTTATGGTATGAATAACCTTAAACCCCCCTGATTCGGTTTTGGCAATGACTGCCACCTTACCGGGAATTTCATTTGAAAGTGTAACAAATGCAAATTCACCGCCAGGCGTATAACTCACCCCATGTGGCCCCACACCTGCTTCCACGATACTTATTACCTCCCATGATGTACCATCGTTGTCGTAGTTATCGTCAATTTCCACGACAAAACATGCATCCGGTTCATCGTCATTTGGTTCCATTGGCATCGCATCGTGAAGCGCGCCGAATAATGCCTCGACAAGGTCAAGGGCGGTGTCTTTATTGTCGTTAATCCAGTCAATCCAGTCCGCATTGCTGAAAACCGGATCAGGCACAGATGATGCTTCATTGTCTAACAAACTCGATGTCTGGCACGGCGCAATAAAATACTTATTGGTTGGATTTGAGGGTACCTGAATAGGGGAAAGCCCCACGGCAACAGTAGTTTCAATTTGTGGATTTGCAGGATCGGAGGTATTCAGGATACATTCGTAGCCCGGTACTGCACAACTGACGAAACACCAATGGCCATCTGTGGAAAAACCCAGGGCAACAGGTGTAGTCCCGTGACCGGGTTGACTGGCATCAGAGGCATTCAAGTATAAAGTCTTAACAACCTCGTTGCTCACGGTATCGATTACTGCAACGGCGCCGCTCCAGACTAGCGGGACATAAATATATCTGCCTCCGGGGTGGACTGCAAGTCCATGTGGATTGCTGTCAGCATCATCCCATGATTTTCCCAATTCATCTTTTATAATCTTAACCACGTCATCAAGCCCGGTAGGCATGTTAATGGTCTCTGTCGCTTCCAGGGTATCTGCATCCACCACGAGAACATTATCTTTACCATCTGAAACATAGAGATACTTGCCATCACGGGTCAAGGCTACATGGGCAAGTTCATCGGCTTCAAGTTCATTCCTTGTTATTTCACCGCTGCCTTTTTTACCGTTGAAAGACACCTTTACTATTTCCATGCCTGCCGATATGTACAGAGATGTCCCATCGTATGATGTAAAACAATTATGAATATCCTCAATTCCTGGTATATTGCCGATTTTTTTCATTTTCACCGGATCAATGATATCCACAGACTCACCAAGTCCTGTATAAACATAAATGCTATTAGTCCAGCTCTTGTACAATTTTTTATCATGTTCAGCAAATGCCTCTTTTACGCCAAATGGCATTGAAATTACCGACAACAACAAAATTCCCAAAAATCCTTTTTTCACTTTCATTTCCTCCTGATATTTGTGATGTAAATACTCCATGCTATGCTAAAATAAACGCCACAATGACAGTTTCAAAGTTATTCAAAAATAGTGTTTATCAATGGCTGTGCCTCTCATCCTCATCATGTTGATGTGTTTCTTCAGCGGCATATGAAGCCGGATTTTTTTTAAATTCCTTTTTACAGTATTCCGAGCAAAAATAGTAAACTTTACCGTTATATTCTTCAAGAGATGCCTTCTTTATATCGACAATTTCCATATCACATACAGGGTCTTTTATCGATTCGGCTTTTTCAGCCTTTGTTTCTGCCTTAGCTTGAATTGCATATTCCCCTCCTTCATGGCTTCTATGTTCATTGCCACCGCATGCCCCGCCACATGCCCACAGAATATTAGCTGTATAGGTACTGCTTAAACCAACAACAAATGTTAACATCAAAGCCTTCGGTAAAATGCAACTCATAGTAAACTCCTTTCTGAATTTTCCATTTGATAATATAAAAACAATACACAACCTTCTGTCAGCACATGCTTCGCCTCTTACCACTTCATCAGACGCACATCAGTGTATCTCAACAAACAATATCTACGTGTTCCAAATTATCACAATGATCAGAAAATATCTGTTTGCAATTATATCCTTTCCATCAACACCTCCCCGCGCAAATCCGCATAAAAGAAATAAAAATTGCTTTACAAATTAATTTTACATAGCGTAAAAGTTATTTGCAAAAATAATATATAAATATATACCGGAATGTTTCACTGTGCCAGTCGAACCCCCACAGCCCGTTCCAAATTTGCCAAATTTGTTTCATAATCAACTACCGATTTATAATACTGAAGCTGCGAATTTAAAAGCATCCGTTGGCTGTCTACCAGGCTAAGGAAATCGATAATATCCGTTTCATATCCGATTTGCGCCGCTTTAAGAGATTGTTCCGCCTGAGGAATAACACCTGTTTTGAAAAGATTTACCGTACTTTCCGATGATTGCAATTTGACGAAATAATCTTTTACTTCAAACAGTGTTTTATTATTAACATACCGGTAATCTGACCTGGCGGCATTAAGATCTTCTTTTGCTTCCTTGACCTTTGAACGGTTTTTTGGCCATAACCATGGTATATTGATCGAAATAGCGGATGCCCATGTATCCGATTTTCCATCTTCCTGCATGTATTCAACCATTGGTTCAAAATCCGTATAATAATAGTCCTTTTTTGTAAGTTTTAGTTGTGCCTCATTCCTTTTGATTGCATGATCAAATTTCTTTAATTCAGGTCTGTTTTTTGCCGCAAGATTTTCCAACTCTTCCAACGATACATCCACATGATGTATTTCAATAACAGGAGGATTTCCCATCGGATGCTGTGGATGCCGGTCAAGCAAAACGTTAATCCTGGCAATAACAGACTCTTTCTCCTTGTTCAAAATAATAAGTTCATTCGTAAGCGTTGACAGCTCAACCTGGGCAGAAAGCACGTCTCTTTGCGAAGTATTGCCTGCGGCATATTTTGTTTCAGCAATTTTTGCAAATTTTCGGAGTAGTTCCCTGTTCTCTTCCATGATTGCAAACGCACGAGTTACATAGAACAGATCATAAAATGCTATTTTTACCTGAGCGGTAATTTCCTGTATCTTTGACTGCAATTCTTCCTCAACCATTTTAGATTCCTGCGTTGCTACGTCCTCTCTTACATCCAGTTTCCCGGGAAAAGGTATCTTCTGTGATAAAGAATACCGCTGTTGTAACATCTCGGTTTGGCCATTGATGTTGAGAGGATGGTTTGACATGTCGAAGGAACCTGCACGAAACATTGGATCATCCAATGATTTTGCCTGAGAAATTCTGGCTCTTGATGCGCTTAAACGTTGACGAACAGCAACAATCTCAGGATTGTGTTCCAGCGCTTCATTAATCAACCGTTTCAGGTTCAATGACGGAGGAGGCATAATTTCAGATTTGCCGGCACCGGCATCCTCTTTGTTCTCTGCCTGAAATGTATCGTTGCTCTCCGTCCGTGAAATCAATACTAATTGAGGAATTAAAAATATAAACAGCATAAATATATTGAGTGAGAATATACTATTCTTCATTGTTGCACCTGATGGAGTAAACCATTATTTACACACAACAACATGACAGCTATTTTCTTTGCATCCATCTTTATCGTTCAATACATATGTTTTAGAAAAGACGGAGAGAAAAATTATTGAGACAAAAAAGAGTGATAAGAAGATTAAATAACGGGGAATCACAAAAAGCCTATATCCGGGGGAAGAAGATATTTCAGGTTCTATCAAACGTCTTATGCGATCTTCCCATATCTGCTGTTCACCTGAAAACGGGGTTACCGCAATCTGCATTATATTTTTCGTATTGTATCTGGACAATTTGATGAGCGCACTTGCCATTTCAAGAGGTTCATTCAGAAATTGTAACGCAGCATCGTCAGCAGCCTTCTCAGAGTATGTCTTATACAAACTCACCAGATAATTATTAAGCGGCAAAAAGAAATTAAGCGCACAGAAGATTTGCATAATCGCACACCGCAAAGGCGCCCTATCTTTCAGGTGATGAGCCTCATGAAGAATTACTGCCTGCAATTCTTTCCGGGTTAAATATGAAAACATATCGGAAGATACGCATATCTTTGGCCGGAATATGCCGAATGTAAAGGCATGTAATAGTCTTTCCCTGCTTACATATAACGGATAACTTTTATACGGAAATTTTTTAAGCATCTCCTTTCCATTCGGATAATTTACAAAACTACTCATTTTGAAAGAACGAAACATTTTGCGGTTGATAGTAAATAGTAAAAATGCTTTATAAAGAGCGCTGCCAATGCCGGCAAAAAAGACAAATACACAAGTAAAAGAAAATACCATACAAAGCGTGTTAATACTGAAAAGGCAATTCAGACAAATACTGCCACAGCACGTAACGGAACTATACGTATTAAAAATACCTTTTATGTATCCGTTGACGCTTATGAGAATGCCACCTATCACCCCAAAAGTAATAATGCTGTTTATCATCACAAAAAATATAAAACATCTCTCTGCATTCTTTTGCTGTTGACTGAAAACGTTCTCTCTGCCTTTATTTTTCATTTGGTTGTTCTTTCGCAAGCGATTGTTTTTTTGATTCAATTAACTGGGAGAAATACTCGATTTTATCCGGATTTAAGTGAGACATATATTCAACAAAATTTACCATTGCAGCTTTCAAAGACAGCCCCGAAATCCCTTCCACTACAGCTTTCGACACTATCTCATAAAATCGTTCTCTGCTATAAGAAGGTTTATACAAAAAGGCTTTTTTCTCTTTTCTTTTGCTCAACAGTCCCTTTTTTGTCATTCTGTTAGTAACGGTAATTACCGCTGAATAGGAAACGCTCCTCTCTTTCGGAAACGATTCCAGGATTTCCTTAACGCTGGACTCTCCCTTCTCCCACAACACATTCATAATGTCTTCTTCCAGTTTTCCTAATATTTGATTTAATCCCTTCCTGAAAGGATTAAAATTAAATTTTAACGTTTTCCCCATATCCAATAACAAATTTAGTTGAATAAATGATTACCAATAAGGCCTTTTAAAGAATTTTCATAGTATTATTGTCCATACAAAATATTATATTCTACATTATGTAAAAGATGCAAGTCTTTTTTCTTCCTCTATCATTATATCCACATAAGTTGCGCAAAAAATAGAATAAACACCAGCCTAACCTGCTTTCCGTAAGGGAAACGAGGTTGTTGTAGCTGGAATAGTCTGTAAAATCTTGGTTTTTACGATTTTTATTCCCTGAAACTTTGTCAGATCGTGCCGGAGTTTGCGGAGAAACTCTTTCTATGGATGCATTCCCGATTTTTTGTAAAAAGGTTATTGATTTATGCAGACATAGAATGTCTACCCTGAAATGAGGTGTTACAAAAAATCGGGAATGCACCCCTTTCTATAACTGTATTGTAAGGTTTCGTATACACCGCTCTGCAAAATAATTTTCTGCAGTTTCTTATTATTCAATTGACTCAACCAGCGCTGTGTTATATATTTTATCGCGATTTTCAAATAATTTTTCCTCTGAGGAATAGAAAGGTTAAATCAGGCCTTTGGCAACTTTTAACAACGTAGTGGCAAGGCGCGCCTTGCCATTACATGAACAGTTTGAAATTCCTTAACGTTAAACTAATACTTTCATAATAAAAATTTAATAATAAAGAGTATTCTCCAATGCCTAAAAAAACAAAACAATTAACTCCATGTCAGTTACAACGAAAATATTTATGTAAACCACAAATTCTTCCGCAATTTTTAAAGAAGGGCATGAACATTAATGATCTCGTTGACGTTTATAACCATTCAGGAGCATTTAATGCCGGAAGACTCGCGGAAGCGTGCAGACTATACTGCCACATGCTGAGTAAAGATGTCACCGTGGGGTTAACACTCTCCGGCGCAATGACTCCTACAGGAATGGGCGGAACCCTTATAAGCCTTATGGAAAAGGGGTTCGTTGATTTCATTATAGCAACTGGGGCAAATCTTTATCACGACCTTCACTTTGCCTTAAATTTACCGATTCATCAGGGAGATTTCAGGGCGGATGACACCGAGTTGTACCACGCGGGCATTGAACGAATCTATGACATTTTTATTACGGACGAACTTCTCCTGAAGACCGACAAATTTATCCAGGACGTCACAAAGAATATCTCCTATACAGAGCCTATTTCCACCGCTGATTTCCATTACCTGCTCGGGAAGGCGGTTCTCTCAGAGACTCCATCCCCGCAATTAAGTTTTGTAGCACAGGCCGCAAAACATAATGTTCCGATTTTTGTTTCATCGCCGGGAGATTCTTCCATCGGCATGAACCTGTCGTATCTGAAATTACAGGGAAACAATTTTGTCATAGACACCGATATTGATGTGATTCAATCTACTGCCATCATATTCAACAGTAAAATGAACGGCGTCGTAAGTATCGGCGGGGGTTCTCCCAAAAATTTCTATATGCAAACCCAGCCGACTCTCGCCCAAATACTCGATATAAATAAGGGTGGACACGACTATTTCATACAAATCACTACCGATGCACCGCAATGGGGAGGGCTTTCCGGGGCAACACCTACCGAAGCTATTTCATGGGGAAAGATGCGCATAGAAGAAATAAAGAATCATGTTGTTGTTTACTGTGACGCAACAATTGCAACACCTATACTTGCTTCTTACGCATTATCAAAAGCAAAAGCGCGCAAGAAAAAGCATTTGTATAAACAGTTGCCGGATATGGTCAATAATCTTAAAAAAAATATAAAGAAATGAATATGATAAGAGTGTTGAATTCGGTTCCGGTCTTTAAATTGCACATCGTGTCTATTCGAATGTAATTTGTCAATTTGAAAGATTCGACCCCATTCGGTTTCCTTATTTTATAAGGCATCTCTAATATTGACGTATGGAGCAAATTTCACCTCCATTAACTCCGCACTTTAGTGCGGAGATATCCACAATAAATACACCGGCTTTAGCCATGACCTTCTGGTGCAGTAAAAGATATTGGGCTAACTTTACCTCAGGGCTGAAGCCCATGATTGTTTCTCCCCTTAACCCCATGCTGAAGCATGGGGTTAAGACATGGGCAATTTTTCAAAAAGCTAAAGTGTTACGACCCTTTTGTTCCTTTTATTTTAACGATCATAACCGACATATATCCCCTGCCACTTCCTTTCAGGGATAATAAATCGCAGGTAACATAAGCGTCTTTTTGTCCGATATACGAGGCAAAAAGACCGTTTTCCGCAATGCCCATGTCGTCCAGCAATTGTATTACTTCATCCAGTTTTTTCGCAACCTTCATTAAAACAACGGTATCGAATGATTCAAAAACCGGCCTTAACGACTCAACATTGACAGGCACAGGTATCACTGCCAGTTTTTCATCGCCCGTCAACAGAGGAAAATTTCCGAAACATGCTGCGGCATTATACGAGGTGATGCCGGGAAGGGTGTGAATGACTTCCTTTGGCAGAAGAGAATCCAGTTGGCACAAAAGATAAATGTACGTGCTGAACGTCATCGGGTCACCCAGTGTCAGATATGCGACATTATGGCCTTTCATAACTTCATCGCGTACTTCTTCCGCTGATTTTTTCCACGCTGCGGCAAGCGTATTTTTGTCTTTTGTCATCGGATACGTCTGTGTTATTATTCTCTTCTGTTTTACATAATCCTCTACAATTTGCAACGCCAGACTTTCTTCTTTTGTATCGGATTTGGGAACAAAAATACAATCCGCATTCCGTATGGTATTTACTGCCTTAATCGTCAGTAGTTCAGGGTCTCCGGGACCAAGCCCGATTCCATAAAAATTACCTGATTTCATTTTCCCCTCATGCTACAACTTTTATGACACACCCTGTATTTAAGCATAGTTTGTTTAATCACTTGGGTTTTTTATAATTACTACGGACGACCCGTTTGCATTAAGATTCACGGCGGATTGCACATCTGTTTCATGAATTGTCTCATTGGGAAGGGAAAGGTTTTCACAGATAAACATTTGTCTTTTTCGGATTCCTGCTTCTATAAGTTTAGTGGCAATTTTCGCAGGGGTGTTCACCTTATCCGTTAAAACTGCTACTTTATCATTTTCCTTTATCTTTTTAACAAGTTCAGCATATCCGGAACTCCTTCCATGCACACTCGCAAATACGGCATCTTCCCAACTCTCTCCGATAGCGGCAAATGCCAATTGTATGCTGCTAAGTCCCGGAATTATGATACAGGATTCACGTCCGAATTTTTTAACAAGCATTTTCGTATAACTAAAAAAACAGGGGTCTCCGCTTACAAGAACAACAACCTGGCGGGTAAAACTCCAGTTTGCAATGTTTTTCAACAATAATTTATAGTTTTTTTCCAGAATTATCCGCTTTGCGCTTGTATCGGGAAACAGTTTCAGCAAACGCCTGCTTCCCACGAGAATATCGGCTTTTTTAATATTGTATAACGCCTTGGGAGAAATGTACGATTTTATCCCGGGACCGCAACCGACAATAATAATGCTGTTCCTTAGTTCATCAGCCATTTTTTTGCGCCTCCGGATTTTCCAACAGCAGCGCCTTCCATATTAAATAATATCACACCCACATATAACGCATAATTCAGATATGCACGCACTTTGCCTTCAATTTTATCCGCAACATCATCCATCAATGGCAATGCGTTATTCTTATACAATATTTCCAGAATTCCTTCAACGGTGGAAACATCATTTAATTCATTGAGCCATTGTTGTGTGCGGAAAGAAGATTTAACAGAATCAATTAAAATATCATTTGCCGGACGTGATACGGAACTGTGGGTATTAAAATCATCTCTCAGCAGTTTTGCAAGTTTACCGGGATGACCGGAAAGCATAACACATTCAAACCCCTTTTCTTTCACTGCATTCAGCATAAAACCAACGTAATTACTCATCTGCACTATCTGATCTTTTGCAATGCGGGAAAAGTTCGACATGGCACGTTCCCCTAAATTTCCCGGAACAAGCACAACATCTTTATACCCCAAGCCTTTCGCAATATCCAGTCCGCACAGGAGAGATGTTTTTAACGCCTCATCCGACATGGGACGAACAATACCGGTGGTTCCAATGATAGAGATACCGCCAATAATCCCAAGTTTCGGATTAAAGGTTTTCTCCGCCAGTTTTTCGCCATCAGGAACAGAAATAACTACCCTTGCCCCTTTATCATTTCCGATAACCTCACGCACAGAATTTTCAATCATGCGTTTCGGCACAGGATTGATTGCCGCCTGGCCAACAGGCACCTGTAACCCCGGCTTTGTCACCCTGCCAACCCCTCTCCCGCCGTCAATTTCTATTGCATTATTTTCAGCCTTTTCTACTCTTGCGAATACTTTGCACCCGTTCGTTACGTCAGGGTCGTCTCCCGCATCCTTCTGTATCGCGCATTCCGATGCATTATCCATTATCTGCTTGCATACTACCTGCAATCTTAATCTTTTTCCTATCGGAGTATCGATTTCAACCACATCAGGAATTTCGTTATAAAATAATCCCATTGCCGCAGCCTTTGCAGCAGCGGCTGCACAACTTCCCGTAGTATAGCCGGTTCTTAGAGACATAAAATAAGATGTATTAAAAATAGAGAAACACGATGCCGCTTACACACGTATTTAATGCCGCAAATTATTTACCTTCTTTTGCCAAATTAATAATCGCGTTTATGATAGAAACCGCCACCGCACTGCCGCCTTTGCGGTTATCATTGGTAATATACGGCACGGAGATATCTTTTAATGCAGCCTTTGCTTCAACCGCCCCCACAAAACCAACAGGAATACCTATTACCAGCGCCGGTTTTGCTTTACCTTTTTTTATCAAATCGATAATTTCAAACAAGGCCGTTGGCGCATTGCCAATTACCACAACGCCATCCCGCATTTCATCAAGCGAATATTGCATGGCAATCATTGCGCGCGTTTTTCCTAATCGTTTTGCCTCATCGGCAACAGTGTTATCATCAATTTTACAAATCAGCTTTCCCCCGGATTTTTCTACAGGATTTTTACTGATCCCGGCTTTCACCATGTTTACATCGGTAATTATATTCTTTCCTGCCTTTAACGCTTTGATCCCCGCCTCAACAGCGTTAGGGGAAAACATTAACGTATACGCATATTCAGTATCACCGGTAGCGTGTATCGCGCGTTGAATAATGGGTCTCTGTAATTCCGGCACATTCTCCAGATCCACAAGTTTCCCAATAATTTCAAAACTCTCATCAATAATTGATTGCGGTTGCTCCAGCCGTTCTTTGTCACTGTACTGTCTTTCTACCAGTTTTTCATGGATACGATCTGCCACAATTAACGCAATTCGTTCATCTGCCCCGATATTATTGGTATAGATAAATTCTGCTTCGGGATATTTTGCTTTTTCTTTTTCCAGCATTTCGGGAATATCTTTAAATACATGATTCCCTTTAAAAAGAAGTAGCGGAACTACCACAAGCCGTTCCATGCCATTTGCCACTGTTTTCTCAATCACTTCGTCCAATCCGGGTTTTGCCAGTTGCAAAAAAGCGGGTTCTACCATGTCCCAACGGTTCATTCCCCGGAGCATATCTGCTATCTGCAATAAGCCGTCATTCCCGCTGCTTATTTTGCTCCCGTGAGAAATTAATATTACTCCTGTTTTCATCATTAACAACCTTCTGAAAATACCTCGAAATACTTTTTAAACATCAATCGTTTCTTAAAAAGAAAATAACCGCCTATGCGGCCTCATAGTTCGAATAATTAGTCATGTGAGCGGTAATGTACGAAATAATCTCTTCCGTGCTCATACTCTTTAAGAGGTTTGGACGCAATTCCGTCGCATTTGTCATGCCTACGATATACTTTACGGCATGCTTTCGAAAAAGTATCACTCCATTCGTATGACCGTAATAATCTTCCATGCAATGTAAATGGTATCTGATCATTTCAATTTTTTCACTGGTCGAAACCGCTTCTCTGTCCCTGCCTTGAAAAATCCATGGATGTCCGATTGCCGCCCGCCCGATCATTACGCCGTCACAGTCTGTACGTTTCTTTATCTCTTTTATGTCCGCAGCCGTTCGCACGTCACCATTCGCAATTACAGGAATTTTCACCAACTGCTTTACTTCAGCAATGGCATCCCAATCAGCCACACCGGAAAAAAACTGCGACCTTGTGCGTCCATGCACTGCAATAAGAGAAGCCCCGTTTTCTTCCAATATTTTCGCAATCTCAAGGTAATTGCGTGTTTTATGATCCCACCCCAAACGGATTTTCCCCGTCACCGGCACTGATAAAGAGCCGGTAAGATTCTTGAATATTTTCTCTATTTTTGAGGGGTATTTCAGAAGCCCTGCCCCTGCTCCCTTTCCCGCAATATCGGACACGGAGCATCCCATATTGATATCAATGATATCCGGCCCCAATTGTTCTATCCTTTTGCACGCCTCAGTAATCCGGTCTTCATCATTGCCCACCACCTGGAACGTAATGGGACGTTCTTCCTCTTTAAACTCAAGCAACTTGTACGTCTTTTTACTGTTCCACACTATCCCGCACGTAGAAATCACTTCGGTATAGCTCATAGGCATGCCAAACCTGCGGCAAATAAGCCTGTAGGGAATATCGGAAAACCCCGCCATGGGAGCTAATATCAAGTCGCCATACACGGGAATATTTTTAACGTAAAAACTCGGATTCATAGCATAAATTCTTTAGAATATAAGAGCACAATTGTAAAATAATAGTATCAAACATTTGAAGATTAAATACTTCATTAGCCTTCTGATGCTTCGACTTCGCTCAGCATGACCTCACTGTCATCCTGAGCGGAGTCGAAGGGTTACATCTTTTAATGAAATTGTGAAACCGTTCCATATTTCTTAAACTTTATTTTTTTACTATACAATACAATCAAAACACAACCTGAAGCAAGGAATGATTGTACCTCTATTTTAATAACTTTCCAAATAATTTAAATGTTTTCTTTCCCCCAGTCATCTGCTATATTTATTTTTATTTCACATCATTATACCCTATGCTTTCTCAATCTGAATTATTAACGAAAAAGGGCGAACACATACGGCGGATGTTTGGTTCAATCGCCGGTGTATACGACCTTTTAAATACGATATTAAGTTTTAATCTCGACAAAAGCTGGCGGAAATTCGCCGTTAAAGTAAGTAACGTTACCCCGGATGCAAAGGTACTGGACGTATGCACCGGAACCGGCGACCTGGCAATCGAGTATTCCTCGAAACTCAATGACCGAGGCAAGGTGATAGGAAGCGACTTTTGCCATGAAATGCTTACCTTGGCCAACAAAAAATTGAGGAAGAGAAATTTGTCCACCAAAATAAATATCCTGCGCGCGGACACCCTTCGGTTGCCGTTTCATGACAACTATTTTCAGGTATCCTCAGTGGCATTCGGGATACGAAACGTTTCTGATTTAAACGCGGGAATCAGCGAAATGGCAAGAATAACCGCTTCGGGCGGCAGGGTAGTCATCCTTGAATTCTCACAACCAACAAACATCCTTTTCCAGAAAATCTATTATTTCTACTTTAAAAAAATACTCCCTTTTATCGGCAAAATCATCTCTAAAAGCAGGTACAACGCCTATTCTTATCTGCCCTCATCCGTTCTGAATTTTCCCGACAGGTACGGCTTAAAAAAAAGAATGGAATCTTGTGGTCTAGTTGATGTAAAAATCTACGCCCGGACATTGGGGATAGTGACCATACATGTAGGCAAAAAACCTTGATATCGACATAAGCATTTGTTTTTCGAATGCTTCGACTTTGCTCAGTACGACACCTGCTTTTACGTCATTCCGAGCGGAGTCGGGGAACTGCTCAGCACAACTCCGATGTTACCCTGAGCGCCCGCCTACCGGACAGGCAGGGAGTATCGAAGGGTTATTTCTCGTGTGAAAATAAAAAACCATGTTTATATTTCGAAAATCTTACTTGTTTTGCTTCAATTGCATTGTTCTTTCCAAAAGAACCTTTTCACTTTTTTATAAATCAATCATCTTGACACACCATGCAAGATTATGTAATATCTTTACTTGTCTTTTGCAACATGAGCGGTTAAATTGCTTTAGATTAACGCTCGTTTTTTTGCCTTTATAATCTCAATTCAGCAAAACAGGCCATCCAAACACTGGGGAATAGTGTAACGGTAGCACAAGTGACTCTGGATCACTTTGTCGGGGTTCGAATCCCTGTTCCCCAGCCAATTATCTCAAGGACTTACGACTTTTGCAACATTGCCCTTTTCCTCAACTGTAGTCAAATTGTAGTCAGAATCTAAAATATCTACTCCTTCTCTGAGACTCTCCGGGCAATGGTGTGCATACCTTTGCGTCATGGTAATATCATAATGGCCTAATAACTTTGATATTTTGTACAAATCAATACCTTTTTGTGCTAACCTCGTGGCAAAAGTATGACGCAAATCATGAAAATGAAAATTTTCTATTTCAGCCCTTTTTAAAGCCTCATTCAATGCTCTTATCAGATTCGGACCATTAATTTTTGTCCCTGCTTTACTGGCAAATACCAAATCATTCTTAATATTTCTTACCCTTGATTTTTCTTCCAATATACGAAAGGCCGTTTTATTCAATGGAACTGTCTTAGGGTTTCCGTTTTTCGTCTCTTGTATAATAATCGTCCTGTTAAACAGATTTACCCTATTCCATTCCAATGATAATAATTCGTTCTGACGTAACCCGGTATGCAAGGCAAAAACAACTATATCACAGAGCCATTGAGGCAAATTGCTCAGGAATCGCCTTTCATCTTCAAGAGTCAACCAACGATCTCGTTTGTTATTTTCTTTCTCTTTCGGTACTTTTGAAACGGGATTTTCCTTTATCCATTCCCATTCTTTGACTGCAAGATTAAAGGCTTTTGATAACATGGCAAGCCGACGGTTTATTGTTGCAGGCTTTTTCCCCTTCGCGTATTCTGATACTTTATAATCAGAAATTGTCTTTGGGGTAATTTCAGATAATTTACAATTCCCGAAAAAAGCCATTAAACTTTTCTTAGATGTCTTATAACTCGTTTGCATCCCGAACGACACCTTTGGCGCATATTCTTTCATAAACTTATCGATAAGATCATTAAATGCCTTGCTTTCTCCTGCAAATTTCTCAAAATATTTACCTTCAATGATCTCAGTTTTTATCTTGGCCTCTAATGCTTTTGCAAGCTTTTTATCATTTGTCTCAAGGCTTTTCTGATACCTTTTTCCGTTGTACCTGATACATGCCCACCAGACACCGCCCCGTTTAAACATATTTTCCCTCCTTTCCCGGGACTGACTTGTGTGTCTGTATGACCGTATCGGGAATTATACTCATTTCCGTAATATATCTCCAATAATTTTATCAACGACTTTTTCCCTTTTGTTTATGTCACGTTTCAGAGATTCCATCATCAGGTCTATATCATTCAGATCAAATAGCACACGTTTCTTTAATTTAATTGAGGGAATAATGCCCTGACTTGCCATTTCGTATAATGATTTAACTGGCAAAGAAGTATAGCGTGAAATCTCTTTTATACTCACATATCTTTTTTCCATAACACACCTCTTTTAATATATTTTTTAAGTATCAGGTATAACAATACAAACAAAACAATAGGAATATCCGCCCTATCTTTAGTATCAACTCTTTAATCAACTGATAGAGACAGGAAGTATAGAAATTATTGGAACAACAAAAACAATTCGTTTAAAACGGAATATCATCACCTCCAAACCATTCTTTTACCGACCCCGTATAATCTTCTTTAATCATTTTCTCTAAATCCTCAGCCCTGTATTTCTCCAAATCCTTCCGAAATTTTCTGTTTATCTTGGGAAACAATAATTGAAGCCCGCCGATAGCAAATAATCTTTCTTCGTCCTCAAAGTTATAAAACTGTAATCGTTCAAAATGTTTCACTAAGGTGCTTGGGTCATTTATCAGTTCCTTTAACGTTCCCCGATAGTTTTTTATCCTTAATTCAAACCTGGTGATTTGTTTTCCTTCTTCCAAAATCTGTTTTTCTTTTTCAGTAATTGCGAATCCCTTTTTTAGACGAGACTTAATCTCCAAGGTCTTATCGTAAATAGTTATCTTCGGGTCTGAGCCTATGTAAATAGTACTCCCTTTAAAGAAATTATAGCTTCTCCTGTTAAACCCTTTCGCGTATAAGCGAGCAACTACTACATCAATAGGGAGATTCTCAATATCCGCCTTTATATCAACTCTTGTTACGGAAAAATACTCCGGAGATATAATATTGTTTTGGACGAAAATCGTTTCTAAATAACTATAAAATTGTTTATATGAATCAAAATACTTTGGGTTAATATCCACCTTAGAGTATGAAATTCTGCAATTCGTATCTTCTCCAAATTTATGGGGGCACCACATTACCTCTGCATAATCCATCTTACAGAAATATTTGTAGAGCCTCGACCTTACTTCATCTTCCCTTATCTCCCAATACGCTTTTAAATACTCCATATCAGGAATATAAAACGATGTCAGTCCTAATTTATCTATTCCCATAATTACCTTCTCACTTTTTTCTTCTTTCCGTTTATTCTTTCAATTTTGTTTCTTCTCATGTGTATATGTGTTTAGTAACGAGTTTGCTGGTTATTACCCATAAACCAGCAAATGTTCTCTTAATCTTCTCAACTCACTCATGCGGGACGGGCTGCGCTTGATCGTGCCTTGCCGCCAAGCTATCGGCACTCATCGCTTGCCCGCAGGAGTTGAGATATTTATATACTTCTTCACTATCCACAAACCACTTGCAGGGTTGATGGGTAAATATTTCGGTGATACAGTAATCATCACCCTGCCAGTAAAAACAATGTTCGCAATTATTCTTTGCCATATTTCTCCCTTTCTTATGGTTTTCGCCCTTGTCCGTCCTGGCCCATGCAATGTGCGCTTGCGCCCACGTATTGATGGTACGTGCGCACTTGCTCTCCTTCCGGCAGTGCGCCTGAGGCATGGCGCAAGGTCTCATCGGATCAAGGGCGAAGACTTTTTTTATTACCAGGAAACACTCATAGTATTTTCACAAAATAAAAAAGCCGTGACTACAGTTGAACTTGTCAACCACAATCACGGCTTCTTTGTCTTCTGGAGACTTCTTTGCCGATTACATAGATAATAATTAGTATTATCTTTTATCTACAATAAAACTTTTACATTTAGGGCACTTCGTTTCTATCATTCCCTCTGATTTATATATATTCACAAATCTTGATTTGTAACTTATACGTTCATTTGTTTCTACTTTTAATTTTGTTTTACATATTGGACAATTACCACTGGGAAGAAGATAGAAAGGCATTTTTTATACTCCTGCTGTGTCATTTTCTTTTAATTCTTTTTTTAATTCATTGTGTACTTTTTCAAGTTCTGTCTTTATTTTTATATAAGAATCCTTTGCAAAGGCCAGAGCGGTAAAGTGGTAGCATGCCTTTTCTGCTAATTCTTTTTTCATCTCGATTATATACCCCTGGTTTTCCTTATCATTCGACTTTATATAGGCAAGTCCTTCAATAAGGGATTGCCCAATTGATTCAATGAATGAACCTGCAGCATATCTTTTGAAATCTTCGGAAATCGAATCAAAATGCTTAATAGTGTCATTTAAAATGATACCAATCCAACTTAAAAGTATGACAGGTTGATAGTCTGTTTCGGTTTTATTCGCTGGATTGAGAAATTCCGTGTAAATACATGCAATAAAATTCTCAAATGCTCTTATAATCGGTGATTTTTCTCGCTCTTTCCAGTAAACAGGCCGTTCTTGCTTCCTTTTACTAATAGTGCTTAATATGAATTCTTTATCTTCCTTAAAGCTATCAAGAAGGTTTTCATCAATAAGTTTTGACAGGGAAATACCCTTTGCCTTTGCCTTCTTTTCCAGGAACTTTCTGAGTTCTTTACTGATTCTTATTCCTACAAATTCTTCTTTTTTTGCCATGTTCTATTAGTTACTAATTGTTTAACATTTATTTACAAGCTGATTATCAATAATACCATCTATTTTGTCAATATAATTATTTATTTTTCTTTTTTTATATGTTTCGGATCATTCTTAAATTTTCTAAAAGTTGCTCATTCAGCGCTGGATTGTTTGGAGTTGCATTATGGGGGGTAATTTTTATTTTGGCAGGTTTTTTCTCTCTCGAAAATGGGTATTTTCAGTTTTTCTTTGTTCCTCTATGATCTGATCAAACAACCTATTTCGCCCGTGTCATTCCCTTCCCTCTTAGTTCCGCAAAATACTCTCCACTAAGAGCGAAGGTTTCAGCGTTATTTTATTTTGCTTTCCCCTTAGTTGTTCCCATAGCACAGCATTCTTTCATCTTCCACAAAACAGAAGATCAAAGAATGCTGTGATTTATTAAATTATCTTTATTTCAGAATAATATGGTTTTTCAATGTAATTGCTTTATATTCATTCAGATTTGTTAATAGGAAAAGGTAGGAGAATATTGATATGAGCAAATTTTATTTATTATTCACTTTTTACATCTAACGTAAAGCTCAGCGGCGAAGCGTTAGCGGAGTCCGCGGGAACGTTGGGTTAAGTTTTTGAAAGCTGCATGCAAAATACAAAACCTAATTCCATGTTTTCTAAGTACTATATTCACTGCTTAGAAGCTTTACTAAAATTTGCGCCCATTTAATGCTATCAAAAACCAATGGTCTTAATACTGGCTTTGTTCCATGAACGTCTGACATATTTGCCCTTAAATTTTGCATTACAAATGCTGCTTGATTTAAGGAACCTTCAAAGTTTTTATTAAAAGGAACAATGCCAGAATCTTTCCAGTTAATGTCTTTTAGTTGATCGCCTATTGCAGTAAACACGCCTAAAGCTTTAAGAGCCTCTGTACATCGTTGCTGAAACGATGCTTTTGTTGGATCACCAAGATTTTTATTTTGATAGATTTTATTTGTAATACTATCAACTGCCCCACAAGCCGCCGAGATTGCACCGCTTAAGTCACCATCCCTAAGTCGTTTCGCGACTTTATTAAATCATCTCTGGAAACTTCATCCAATTCTTGAAGATCGATGTTATCAAGTAATTTAATAGGGATTACATTACCATCTATAATTTGCCAACCAAGACGAGACAGATATTTTTCTAGCTGTTCTTTAGTTTCACTTTTTCTATTTAGAATTTCTTCCACAACAATATTCAAAGAACGATATTTTTCTTTCATCATCGAATTTAAAAAATTCTGATTTGATTATACTTAGAAATGGATTCCAGAAATCGCCAGTTTTTGCAATTTGGATAACATCGAAACCCGCAAGCTCAACGATTTTTTTAGCATCAAGGAGTCTAAAATGTTCTTCTAGTATTGCAGTAGCAGCACACCAAGCGGAGTCAATATTGGGATTCATAGCGCCTCATTTCAGCACCTAAAGTTCAAGCTGAGTGGCGTGGCAAAAGATCTTGCCCATAAGGCCACTGACGACAACCATGTCCACTCAAGCATTTTGTTGGGCATCGACAATATCTATTAATAAATATTCATTTTTTTTGCTATCTCAGCCTTTGGGTCAGCTGCCAAATAATTAAGGTTTAAGGGTAGATTATATTCGACTGGACTTGGTATGTTTTTTGCCGACACAGTACATTTGATGGCACATTTACTAATTTGATTATCTGAAGGTGGGATCAATATATTCAATTCAAATGTTTCATTATGAGTCTGATGCCTGAACTCCTCACATTCAAATTCCCAACGTCTAGAAGGCTTATTGGGCTTGTTGTTTTTCCAATAAAATAAATTCCTATCCCTATCATTTCTTAAAGAAAGATTAGGGATGTTTTGATATAGGGGATCAGATAACGACAAGTGGCTTTTTTGTATATCTTCAACAAGACCTAAAAAAGAGTTTCTCTGCTTTTCCCATCTACCTTCTGGTGGTTGGGGAGGAGATGGAATCTTATGAGTATTTTTTTCTTTTTGGTCTTTTTCATCAAATTTATAAAAAAATATGCCACCTAAAGCTTCAAATGTGATTATTAAATTTTCAGCAGGGACGTTACCGATATTACTAATTACAAATAATAATTTTACAAACCTTGATTCGTTTTCCAGTAATTCAGGATATTCTGAAATGAATTCCGAAACTTTATCAATCCAATTTGGGTAATCTACTTTTAAATAAGTGTTAATTTCCTCTTTAGAAGGTGGCACATAAGTTTGTGTGTAGCCAAGTGCCATTGACATAGCTCGTAATCCAGAAAACACATCATCTGGGGGGCTTGATTCATTAGAAAAATCTGTTTTAGGAGGGTATCGTTCTTTTATTTTATCAACAAATTCTTGAACTTCTTGGTCAGTCAACTTGTTATATATTAATATGTTTGTTTCATATTTATCTATTTCATTACCTATTGTGTCTTCAACAATAATGCTTATAACAGGATAGCAACTTGTAAGATCGTTTATTTGTTCTGTTAGTTTATTGATTATTTTGTCTTTTTGGTCTGGTTCTGGTGGCAATAACCATTCGTCAGGAACAACTATACTTTGTATGTTACATCGTTTGGCTGTTAGCAGAGGGTTTGTGTCATGGGTAATGATTGATATACTTTGTTTATGATATATTGATTTATAGTTAAGTATTTCAGCTATTATCCTGTCGTCAGGATGTGACATATCTAAAAAATCAGGCAGATGGCATTCAAGTTTTAACGCAGGTGTAAATGAAATTTCCACTAGAGGATTTGATTCTTTAATAATAATTTTTGTATGTTCTGAGAGAATTATTTCTCTTAATAGAGCATTTGCTTTTTTAGCTCTTTTAGACCTTCTGCTATTACCATCATGTTTTTGTCGATCAATTTCTTCCTGTACTGCCTTTGGAATAAGAAGAAGTATATGCTGATCGTCAGATAGTTCATGCCAAGGCAATTGCTTTAACTCCTTGCATTGAATAAAAATATTTGTATCAAGAAAAATTGTTTTCATCTGAATGATTTTCTAATTATTTTTGCCCAACAATGTTATTAACAAATTTTGTTTTATTCTACAAACTATACAGCACAAGTCAAAGAATAATTGACACATATATTGACATATAAAATCCTCACCAATATAATTCTAAGTTGTTAATATTACAAATTGAGTAATATCAAGAAATAGGATAAGTATTTCCTTCATTATCAGCTTAACTCGTAAAATTGTGTCATGCCAAGTTTATTTTCCATCACCTAATTTTTCTCGTACTTCATAGATAAATTTCCTAACAAATTTATCATTAACAAAAGTTTTATTCATAGGTTTTAAAATACTTCTTTTTAAATTTTTATCCCAGTTGCTATTATGTGCAATTAATTTTAAATTTAACTTAGTTGTGGTATCATTTATTCTTTCAACTAAGATGTAATATTTATAATATTTTCGATTCATAGACCATCTGCAAGTATCTGTAATAATAATCCCAGATTCCTCGTCTGATGTAATTATTTTTTCCTTTTTTTTGTTCAAAACATAATTCACTGCATCCCATACATCTTCGTACTTATAGTTAAATACACTGTAATGACTATCAAAGAGGTTTGCATCCTTTTCTCCTGATAATAATTCTTCAAAGGTTATTGCTGCAATTTCAATTTTTGACATATCAGAAATTTCTTTATTAGTAATGTCGGAACCTACTTGACTTTCATAAATCTTGGCATAGCGGTCCGCTTCTTCATACAATTCTTGAGAACGATAGAATTCCTCAAGAACTTTATATACATCATAAAATTCAGGGTCAACTTCGATCGATTTATTAAGATATAGTTCCGCGTTTTTAACAGCACCTTTTTCTTTGTATGCAAGCCCTATCAAATAAAAATAACTTGACGTTTCTTTGGTTTTCTCCAAGGCACTCTGCCAAATAGCAATCGCATCGTCCAATTTCCCTACTTTGGTGTATGCAATACCAAGGTTATAGTATATTTTTATATTTTTATCACCTTTTTCTAATGCTTTTAACCATTCAGCAATAGCTTTCTCATACTGCCCATTTTTCGCATAAAAAGTCCCCTGTTTGTATTCAGATGGAAATTCTTCGTCCTTATTTATTTTCTGAGAAGTTTGTTCTGTCTTGACAAAATTTGTTTCTTTAGAAGATTTATTTTGCTCACAAGAAACAGATGTCCAACCTTGGTTCATTTGCAACCAATTTGCCCAACCACCTGTTTGGTTTCCTAACACAAGATTTACACAAAAATTATTTTCGGTATCTAAAGAAGAAAAAATATACTCTTTGTCCACAAAAAATTTATAAACTATGCGTCTTTGTGCATATTCAAGAAAATCATCACCTAGACTTCCAATTACCAAAGCATAGGCTCCTTTTGACAATGTACTTTTTGGAGAAAGGTAAACTATTTCTTGATTGTTTGCAACGGGTTGAATTCCGAGACTAATGACTCTCGATCGTTCGCCACTACAAAATACAGCATCCCATTTTCCTATCCGTGATACTTTTTTCTCTGGTTTTCTAAAATCACCTCCACTATAACTTATTTTATTGTTGATGTATTTCATGGTAACTAAATGAATATTATTCATTAAAGTTTTTACATTCTTATCAAATAAAATAAATTTTACCTCTCCATTTAATTCTTCTGGTTCTCCTTCGTATGAACTATTTACTTCAATAAACTTTTTGTCTTTTAATAAATAAAAACCATAATATTGAGGATAAGCAGTTTGATTAATTGATGAATCTGTTTTTTGTATTTGTAAAGGATTAGTATTGTTTCGATCTATCATTATTTCGATCAATTTGTTACTTACACCGTTTTTTTTTAATTCTACCAAATCATTTGGACTTACATTAAATTGAGTAGAATTCGATTCTATTACTTTTATTATTGCAACTTCACTTAAACCTGCTTTTATAAGCTCAATTATTGTTTCATTAGTGATAACTGACTGAGCATCTTTGCTCTCAACATCTTTTGCTATTAAAAGTTGATTAACAAAAATACACAAAGATATAAATACCACAAACGTAATTAATCGTACCATTTTAGTTTCCTTAGAAAATTAGTTATTTATAAACACATTTCATATAAAATGTTCAAAATACTAGAATACTAGGGAATACTAGGAACATCGACCGTTTTATTTGTCAAGTATATTATTCTAAGATAATCATTGATATCTATTATTTTTCCCTTCCAAAATACTTTTTAATGATACAGTTATTTTAATATAAAACTAGAGGTATGCGTATATCTTCCGTTACTTTTCTTGCCTTTCGATATCCGACTATTTTATAAAAGAGATACCAAGGTCTTTAAAAATCTTTTTAGCGAGATTATCATTTATTTCAGTATGTCTTGGAACTACTGAGCTTCTGTTCATCTCTGGATTATACCATTATGATTGCCCCCCCCTTCCCTTAACAATTCACATCCTTGTAAACAAAGATGCCGGATAAGTTTAATTCATTTCATAATGTGATTTTTTCTTCCTGAAAACCGCTTCCGGCAGCAGATAGCGCGTCTTTTTTATTGAATTCCAACACTTCTTTTAAAGTAATTTGCAAGCTTTCTAACAACTCTTCCCGTGAAGACTCCTGACAATTTACACCTGGTATTTCTTCACTCCATCCTATCCACCATTTATCTTCTTTTTTTATTACCGCAGTGTATTCGTTATGCATAATTTTACCTCTTGGTTTTTTTACGAATTACGATGATATTTTGACTACGGTATGATGTCTCATTAATTTATGTAAATATTTATATTAATGCATATTTCATTATGAAGCGCCACCAGCGTAACTGGTAATTCTCGCTTAAATTGTCTCAGATACCTCAACTCTCACATCATATCCGAGTCTGTGCAAGTAATCATAGCAATTGTCCCAGTTTAAACCAAACTCACGGACATCTGCAAGCCCTATCCGCGCAAGGATATCTCTTATAAGTTCAAAATACTCATTTTCAAAATCGGCATCTTTCATCATTTCTTCTGCCCAGCTTATGAGACTTGATAAATCTATCTCCCTGTTAATATACTTTATAAGCATACCAGCGAGCATCTTTCTTGATACGATCATTGTTTTTCATCTCCCATTTTTTTATGTCCCTTATCCACAGGATATTTTTCATGGGTTTCAATCAAATTTCCATCATTATCATAAATTTCCTGATAAAATTTTATAGTTTCTTCCATGGCATCTACTTCTTTCACATATCGCGCTTTCCACCCATGTCTTCCGTTTATCTCCAACCAATATTTTCTGCCTCCGTCACTTAATTTCTCCCAGTTAGCGAATTTTCTTTCATTAAGCCGTCTTTTACCTTTGATATCCATATGAAACCAACAAGTCTAAAGTTATTTCCATATTTCTTTTGCTTCCCTGATATCTTTCTCCGTTACTTTACTCCCCCTTGTTATTCCCTGAAGTACAACACGATTTTCCTTCTCTTCTTTCTTCGTATCACTGAAATAGTCTTTTAATGCTTCTTCGGTAACAAGCCATTTGGTTCCCATTTTTCTTGCTTTAAGCTTTCCTTGACGAATATACGTTCTCAAAGTAAAGGTGGTAATTCCTAAAATTTCTGATAGCTCTTTTAATGAGTAAAGTTTTAGCTCTCTTAACATTTTGGAATATATCACTCCACAAAATATTTTTCCCTTTATCTGTAATAGTTTTTACGTTTGCGTTGGTTTAATTATACTCTTTCCCATTTAAAATAACATAAAAAACATGTGAGTTTTTTACTTCAAACATTAAAAGAGTATTTTTCTTAAAAAGTGTAGTCATTTCAGAATTTTTAAGAATCCTTTATCATTCTTTACCATCATTCAGATTTATAGTTACACAGAAAAAAGAGTGTAGTCAAACTGTAGTCAAATTGTAGTCAACGCATGCGAAATGCAGAGAATTCAAGAGGAATAGAAGGGAAAGTTCTTTTTGTAGTAATTGTTTATCATTCAATAGGTTGCGGTCATAACAGACACAAAGTCAGTCAGTTATAAAAAGTGTTAAAAATGGCATTTTTCAGACTCTGGATCACTTTGTCGGGGTTCGAATCCCTGTTCCCCAGCCAATTATTTCAGGAACAATTCATTTCATCTTGATTTCGTACGAATATTAAGCTTAAATCGCGTATTATATGTTCAAACATATTCCTGCATCTCCACTTCGATGAAAACTTATGGACATTAAAGAACGCAAAAACCACAGGATGTATATTCAGGTGCTTCGTCAAATGTCACCGGAAAAAAGATTGCTCAAGGCCTTTGAATTATCTCACTTTAGCAAGCAACTTTTTATTCATGGCCTGCGGAAAAGATTCCCTAACCTTTCAGATAAAGATTTTCAGAAAGAACTTTTGAAACGTCTCGATAAATGTCACAACAGGAACTATTAAAAAAGGTTATTCAGGCGCTCGAAAATGCCGGAATTGAACACATGATTACCGGCTCCGTAGCTTCAAGCCTGCAGGGAGAACCGAGGTCTACCCACGATATAGACATCATAGTTGCAATCCGGGAAACAGACGCAAAGAACCTGATACAGGCATTCCCACCATCCGACTTTTATTTAGACGAAGACAGTATTATTAATGCCATTAACGCACAAAAAATGTTCAATTTGATTGACGTAAGAGAAGGAGATAAAGTTGATTTCTGGATATTAACCGATGAACCTTTTGATCAGTCACGTTTTTCCCGAAAATATGAAGAAAATGTCTTTGGTATAAAGATGCAGGTATCCAGTCCGGAAGATACCATCCTGGCAAAACTAAGGTGGGCAAAACTTTCTGGTGGCAGTGAAAAACAATTTACTGACGCCTTACGTGTTTACGAAGTACAATTTAAAAAACTGGATATGCAGTATCTGTCGTTTTGGGTTAAAAAATTAAATATTGAATCCTTATGGAATCGGTTGAAAAATAGCGCAGAAACTGAATAAAATATCAGGATAGGGAGGCACATACTATGAAAATTGAAGAAGAACCTTGCGATCTTTAATAATTTATAAGATAAATAAAACTATGCCCACAATCATTCATTAGTAGCAAATCAAGCTTTGATAATCATATAGAAGGCTCCTTCACAATTCGATGCCAAATTGTATCATAAGGGCATCGTGAAATAAACGGTGAAAACGGTAAGAAAGGAGGAGCAGATATGAGTTATTTTGTGGGAATAGATT
>Ga0194120_10001628_pt1 | contig 40408 bp, 41 predicted proteins | sample TA2MahCa65mmetaG_FD_148642 | JGI IMG/M metagenome (GOLD analysis project Ga0194120, IMG submission 148642) | Freshwater microbial communities from Lake Tanganyika, Tanzania - TA2015019 Mahale Deep Cast 65m | ecosystem: Environmental > Aquatic > Freshwater > Lake | place: Tanzania: Lake...
CAAAATCTCCTGAGATTGACACATCTACAGTGACACTACTATTTCTTTGCAGCCAAGCATCGATCAAGTCTTGCAAGGCCGCCTTTAGCCCAAGCTCATCTAAACTGCCAGGTCTTAGCCGCTGCAATATGCCACGAACGATACCCATCATTTGCCTTGCGACAAACTCAATGGCTTTAGCACTTTCACGTGCATCAGCGATCGTTTTAGCATGTAGAATTGTCGAGGCATCAACATGAATAGCCGTTAAATGTTGACCGACTTCATCATGCAAGTCACGAGCGAGACTTTTTCTTTCATCCTCTTGCAAGCTCATCATTTGTTGAGTTAACAGATGATTACTTTTAATGCTACTTTGTAAAGCTTCTGCCATTGCGTTAAATTTACGACTAATGTCGGACAATTCAGGTAGGGGAAAACTTGGCAAACGTGAATCCAAGTTACCTTGCTCTAACTCTGACAATGCGAACAGTACACGATTGACTGGACGAAGCGCTCGCCCCACCGCCCAATAAATCATCGCGTTTACCACGATAAAAAAGATGGTGGCCAACGCCAACAACCCTAGCATATCACTCCAAATTTCTGCGACCTCATAGGATGGATCAGGCGTCATCACCAACTCTCCTAACACCCGCCCATTGGCGAATATTTGCCTTTTTACTGGGGGCATCTTCTCATAAATCACATCCAGTGCTTTTATAAACCACACAGGAGCAGACCGCTCATCTACTTTAGACGCAGACCGGTTACTGTCTCTAAGATTGCCTTGAGCATCAAAAAAATCTATGCGCAAATGACGCACACTCTCCAGACTCTTCAACCTAAAGATGGGGGCCTTGTTAGGGTTAACCCCGTTTAACCATGTATAGTCGGAGGTGTAATGCAAGATCTCAGCATCCAACAAATGCAATGCTAACAATGCTGTTGACTCCACCTCAGCACGCACATCATCCCGCGCACTACGAATCATCAACAATGCACCAATCAACATCACCAATAATAGCAATGTGGTAATGATTAGGTTCAGTCTGAGCTTAAGATTCATAATGAAGTGGAATTTTAATTACCGATGCATTTTAATGAGATTTTCAGAAACAGATACAGGAAAAACTCCCGAACTATAAAAAAGCCATGTAGTTTTCGGCTACATGGCTTGAAGAGGCACTCCTAGTTAACTTTGGTGATTAACTGGATGGCAGTTTAGCAAGGTTGTAGCAATTACCCCTAGGGAGTAATACCATTTATGACTTGGGATTTTATCCCGCCATACTTAAAACTTTCTAATTATTTCCAGTTACAGTTTTATTAATAACATAACTAACCGCCATACGTAAACAACTTTAATTGTTGAGAACAATAGGCTCTTAATTGATTGAACCTTTTTAGGCTAGCACTCTCAAACGGCGAGTGCTAAAATTACGTTAAGGGGGATATGGAACTGATGACTAACGCTTTAACATTACCAGCATTAACTGCAAGTGACAGCTTAGAGCAATTTACGAGGGCGATTAAAGCCTATCCTGTGCTTTCAGCAGAGGAGGAGTACTCGCTCGCCCTGAAGTTCAAAAAAGAAAACGATCTAGAGGCGGCTCGCAAGCTGATTCTTTCACATCTAAGACTGGTCGCAAGTATCGCTCGCGGCTATACCGGTTATGGCCTACCTCAGGCTGACCTGATTCAGGAAGGCAACATCGGGCTTATGAAGGCGGTAAAACGCTTTGATCCAGAGCGCGGTGTGCGTCTGGTCTCATTTGCGATGCATTGGATCAAAGCCGAGATCCACGAATACATTGTACGCAACTGGCGGATGGTCAAGATTGCCACCACAAAAGCACAACGCAAGTTATTTTTTAACCTGCGGAGCATGAAGTCTGGCATCAACACCATGCACCCAGATGAAGTTGCCCGCATTGCAAAAGAGCTCAATGTCAAGCCAGAGGAAGTGCTGGAGATGGAGTCCAGACTAAACGGACACGAAATCTCACTTGAGGCGAATATCGACGATGAAGGTGAGGATCATTACAGCCCTATCGCTTATTTGCAAGATGATGGGCTGACACCACCAGATGCAATAGAGATGCGGCAGGTCGAGCATCGCGAAACTACGGGGCTCGCAAGTGCGTTGCAACATCTGGATGAGCGCAGTCGCCGCGTTGTTCAAGCACGCTGGTTGCAAGAACAAGGTGGCAAGACATTGCACGAACTGGCCAACGAGTTCGGTGTTTCAGCAGAGCGAATTCGTCAGATTGAACAAAAGGCGATGCAAAAAATGAAGGTGCTACTGCTAAAAAGTCGTTGATTACCCTGGATGCTAATAAATAAAGAGGGGCAATCAGCCTCTTTTTTTATAGCGATGCCACCGTTAATGGCTGATGTGCAATTGTAAAAGTAGCGGCGAGCATCACTGTCGGGTAGGGTTATTACAGCGCCGACAATCAACCTGTGCCAACCAAGGCAATGTGACAGATGGCGAGTCGATACCATTCTGTTATCATTTAGTCTTTACGGACAGCCCACTAATCTATGAGCAATACCCCCTACCCAACCGACATCAAATTGCATCAATCTTCTCGGTTACTTGAGATTAGATTCGATAACGATACGGAGTGTATACTGTCTTGCGAATTTTTGCGCGCTTATTCCCCTTCGGCCGAGGTGCGTGGTCACGGCCACGGACAAGAGGTGTTACAAACAGGCAAAGAAGAGGTGAATATTACAACCATTGAACCGGTCGGAAACTATGCTATCAAGCTGACTTTCTCTGATGGCCATGACACTGGGTTATACTCATGGGACTATCTGTACTCACTGGCGCGTGATTACGATGCTTTGTGGCTGGAGTACTTAGGCAAATTATCCATGGCAGGCATTCAACGTAAGGGCGCGACATGAGCGAAGAACACTCGACCCATTTTGGTTACAAAACCGTCAACGAATCAGAAAAAGCAAAAAAAGTTGCAGAGGTGTTTCATTCTGTCGCAGACAACTATGACTTAATGAACGACGTCATGTCCGCAGGACTCCATCGTGGATGGAAGCGGTTCGCTGTCGGTGTCAGTGGCGTCAACCCCGGTGACAGAGTACTCGACATAGCGGGCGGTAGCGGAGATCTTTCTAAACTATTCGCAAAAAAAGTAGGGCGCTCCGGGCAAGTCATCTTAACGGACATCAATGCCTCGATGCTTGGCGTAGGGCGAGACCGCATGCTAGACGCCGGCCTCAGCGTTCCCGCATTACAGTGTGATGCCGAAAAACTTCCATTCCCTGATGGATACTTTGACTGTGTCATCGTGGCATTCGGTTTACGCAACATGACCCACAAGGATCGTGCATTGGCGGAAATGCAACGCGTGCTTAAAGTGGGTGGTAGACTGCTAGTGTTGGAGTTCTCGAAAGTATGGCAGCCATTATCCAAACTTTATGATGTCTATTCATTCAAACTACTGCCGCTGATGGGAAAACTGCTGGCCAAAGATGCAGAAAGCTATCAATACCTAGCCGAATCAATCCGCATGCACCCCGATCAGGATACATTGAAACAGATGATGATTGAAGCCGGCTTGAGTAAAGTCGATTATTACAATCTGGTCGCTGGAGTGGTCGCATTGCATAAAGGATATAAAACCTGATGCTCAAGGTCTTATCCACCCAAGTATTGCAGCACTTAATTGCGCAAAACCGCTGGGCGAATGACCTGCTACGCCCCTATGCTGGCAAAGCCGTGCAATTCCATATTGCACCACTGATTGCCACCTTAACGGTTTTAGAAAATGGCAGCTTGGCGATGGCTGGTGAAACCGCACAGCCAGACGCGACCATCACCATCCCCCCCTCGCTACTGTTACGCCTGATCGCAAAAGACGATTCGGCTAAGCTGATGATCAAAATTGAGGGCGACGCGGAATTAGCGTCTACCCTAGCAAAAGTTATCAACCACATGCGCTGGGATTATGAACGAGATATCAGCCAAGTCATTGGTGATGTCCCTGCCTATAAGATTAGCGCCATTGGCAAGCACACCGTCAATGCTGCCATCGAGACTGCCGAGAATCTCGCCAGCATGCTCAGCGAGTACTGGCAGGAGGAGAATCCCCTACTCGCAAAAAAACGCCATGTCGAACAATTGATCGCCGACGTGGACACCTTGCGTGCCGATGTTGAGCGCTTAGAAAAAAGGTTGCATAAAATCACCCTGAAGCAGCCACTCGCCCCCACCCAAACAACCTTGTTCACCGAATAGTCTATCATGCGTTTCTTGAGGCCTTTTTACATCCTATTTATCATTGTTCGGTTCAGGTTGGATGAGTTCATCCTGCATCATACTGGCTTAAGACCATTACAATCGTTTCTCAATGGCCTGTTATTCTGGCGTAAAAAAGAGATATCCCGTGGAGAACGTCTAAGATTGGCGCTGGAGACGCTAGGTCCAATCTTTGTAAAATTCGGACAGATGCTCTCTACCCGGCGCGATTTGATTCCGCTCGACATCGCGAATGAACTCTCAAAACTGCAAGATCAAGTACCACCGTTTGCCTTCCCCGAAGTCGAGCAGATTATTACCCGCGCATTCAACCAGCCCATTTCTGTACTATTTTCTCAATTTGACACAACGCCGGCAGCCAGCGCATCCGTAGCTCAAGTGCATTTCGCACACCTGCCAGACGGGAAGCCAGTCGCGGTCAAGGTATTACGCCCCGGCATCGAAACCGTTATTGCACACGACTTGCACCTGATGGACGCTATCGCATGGTTAGTACAATCCATCTCAAAAGAAGCGAGGCGCCTCAAGCCCAGAGAGCTGGTCGCAGAGTTTGCCCGTCACACTGAAAGCGAGCTGGATCTAACGCTAGAGGCCGCCAACTGTAGCTTATTGGGGCGGAATTTTTCTGACAAAACCATGCTCATCGTGCCGGAAGTACATTGGGACTGGTGCCGAAAAGAAGTAATGGTGATGCAGCGTATGCATGGCACACCCATCAGCCAGCGCGACATGCTGATTGAAAAAGGTGTCGACATGCCGAGACTGGCGCGAGATGGCGTTGAGATATTCTTCACCCAAGTATTTCGTGATGGTTTCTTTCATGCCGACATGCACCCTGGTAATATACAAGTCGCCACCGAAGGCAATGACCTAGGCAAGTACATCGCACTAGACTTTGGCATCATGGGAACGCTAAGCGACAAGGATAAATATTATTTAGCCCGTAATTTTCTCGCTTTCTTTAATCAAGACTACCGTGATGTTGCTCAAGCCCACATCGATTCTGGCTGGGTTCCTGCTGACACCAAGCGTGAAGACTTGGAAAATGCAGTGCGCGCTATCTGCGAACCCATTTTTAACAAGCCGCTCAAGGACATCTCTTTTGCCCGCACCCTGCTGAGCCTATTCCAAATGGCGCGCCGTTTTGGTGTGATCATTCAGCCACAACTGATTATGCTACAAAAGACCCTACTCAATATTGAAGGGCTGGGGCGCGAACTAGACCCTAATCTGGACTTATGGAAAAGTGCTCAGCCCTTTTTAAGTCGATGGATGAGCGAACAGGTCGGCTGGCGCTCCATCATCAAAACAGTCAAAAATGAACTGCCTAAAATTCCTCACCTGGTACCTCAGCTACCTAGGTTGGTACATGAGTTCTTATCGCAACAGACTCGTAATGAATCCCCCCAAGCACTGCAAGCACACATCGATACGCTGATCAAAGCGCAACAACAACAAAACCGCTGGATAAAACGATTAATCTTTGCCATGATTTCGCTTGTCGCGATAGAAATCGCACTTACTATTGGTATTCATTTACGCTAACCCCATTAAAAGGAGCTCTCATGAAATCAAAACGATCTTTCTTTCCCATCCTGTTATTACTGACCCTATCACAAGCAGCCTTCGCAGAAACGGCTACCCCTGCGGGCCTTTGGAGAACTATTGATGACAACTCAGGGAAACCACGCTCACTGGTAAGGATTACCGAGCACAATGGCGAATACAGCGCTGTCATTGAAAAAGGCTTGCTGGCAACAGACACAGGAGATGCTGTGTGTGACAAATGTACAGATGCCCGCAAAGGAAAACGTATCATCGGCATGACCATTGTTGAGGGCATTAAGTTCAAAGAGGGCAACTACGAAGGCGGTGAGATTCTAGATCCTGAAAATGGCAAGACCTACCGTTGTAAAATGAAACTAGACGAAACAGGCAACAAACTTGAAGTGCGCGGCTATATTGGCATCTCATTAATTGGCCGCTCGCAATTCTGGACCCGTGAAGAGTAAAACGAAGCCATCGTAAGGAGCCCTCACCATGTTACTTTGGTTCGTGATTGCTTATTTAATGATATCCATCAGCATAGGACTCATTGCGGCCACGCGCGTAAAAAACACCAAAGATTATGCGGTTGCAGGGCGTCATCTACCACTGCCCATTGTCATGGCCACCGTCTTCGCCACCTGGTTTGGTGCAGAAGCCATTTTTGGGGTATCTGCAACATTTGTCACAGAAGGGCTGAACGGTGTAGCAGCAGACCCGTTCGGCTCCAGCATGTGCCTGATCATCGCCGGATTCTTCTTCTCTACGCAACTCTACAAACTCAACATCATTACATTGGGTGATTTTTACCGCATGCGCTACAACCGCACCGTGGAGGTGCTCACCACCATCGCCATTGTCATTTCTTATCTAGGCTGGGTCGCCGCGCAAATCAAGGCGCTTGGACTGATCTTCAACATTATCACCGATGGTGCCGTGAGTGAGGAAGCCGGCATGATTCTGGGCACCGCCATCGTGCTAACCTACACCACGTTCGGCGGCATGCTATCAGTGGCCGTGTTGGATTTCGTGCAGATGATTGTGGTGATTGGTGGCTTGCTTTATATCGGTAGCATCGTATCCGGCCTAACTGGTGGCGTGACCACGGTGATCGAACACGCTAACCATGCGGGAAAACTGGACTTCTTTCCCCAAGGGGCTGATATCTGGGTATGGGTCACTTTCCTCGGAGGGTGGATGACCATGATGCTAGGCTCGATTCCCCAACAGGATGTCTTCCAGCGCATCACCTCGGCTAAGAGCGCCAAAATTGCACTATGGGGTTCTATTCTGGGGGCTTCTGTTTATTTCTGCTTCACTTTTGTCCCTATGTTTATTGCCTACGCGGCCACGCTGATCGACCCGGCATACTACGGTGCACTGGTGGTTTCTGACTCACAAAGAGTACTCCCCTCCTTGGTGTTGCAGCACACACCACTCTTTGCGCAAGCCATCTTTTTCGGGGCAGTACTCTCTGCCATTATGAGTTGCTCATCGGCTACGCTTTTAGCCCCTTCAATCTCATTTGCAGAAAATATCGTCAAAGGCTACATGCCCCATCTGAGCGACAAAGGCTTTTTAAAAGTCATGCGAATATCGCTTATCGGTTTCGGGCTCTGCGTCTTGTTCTATGCGCTCAACTCCGAACGCTCGATTTTTGGCATGGTAGAGTCTGCTTATAAAATCACACTGGCCGGCGCCTTTGTGCCATTAGTGTTTGGTGCATTCTGGAAACGCGCAACCTCGCAGGGCGCTCTGGCCGCCATCATCGGCGGCATCAGCGCATGGGTGCTGATTGAAGTGCTGATTGGTGAAAGCAGTCTGATTCCACCCCAATTGATCGGCTTGGCTGTGAGTATTGTGGCCATGATTTTAGGCTCACTGTTGCCACAAAAAATCGGCGGTAACCCGCCAAGCCCCCCCGGATATCTGCATGAGCATGCGGCAAGGCCACACCAACACTGATCATTAATTCAGCCTCATACCACTGGGGTTGCCTTTACTCCTCTATTCCCAGCTCTTGAATTTTCCGCGTAAGCGTATTACGACCCATGCCAAGCTGGTTGGCGGCTTCAATGCGGCGTCCATGCGTATACTCGAGTGCCTTCTCAATCAGTATCCGTTCGAGAATCTGTGTGCGCGTCTCGAATATGTTATTCTCGCCACGATTAAGGGCATTGCTCACATCGCTGGCCAGGGCATCTTGCCATGAGGTGCCGGTAGGGGGCTTGTTGCTGTCATCTTTGATCTCAGGGGGAAGGTCTGCGATATCGATGTTCTGCCCCGGTGCCATGACCGTGAGCCAGTGGCACACGTTCTCCAACTGACGCACATTGCCGCTCCAGTTGACGGCGCTTAAGTATTTGAGCGCTGCTACGGAGGGTTGCTTGGTTTCTACGCCTAATTCAGTGGCGCTGTGTTGTAAGAAATGTTTGATCAGTAGAGGGATATCTTCACGGCGCTCACGCAGTGCCGGCAAGCGCAGGCGGATGACATTGAGTCTGTGAAACAGGTCTTCTCGGAATAGGCCGTTTTTGACGCGTTCTTCTAAATCTTGATGCGTGGCGGCAATGATGCGTACATTGACCTTAATCGGCTGATGCCCACCTACGCGGTAGAACTGACCATCGCTCAGCACGCGCAGTAGACGCGTTTGCAAATCAGGAGGCATGTCACCAATTTCATCCAAAAACAAAGTGCCGCCATCGGCTTGTTCAAAACGGCCGCGACGTGCTGCTGCTGCGCCGGTAAAAGCGCCGCGCTCATGGCCGAATAATTCAGATTCCAGCAAGTCTTTGGGGATGGCCGCTGTATTAATGGCGATAAATGGCTTGTCTACACGTGGGCTATGGCGGTGCAATGCACGGGCAACGAGTTCTTTACCGCTGCCAGATTCACCATTAATGAGTACAGTTGCATGCGATTTGCTTAGGCGCCCGATGGCCCTAAATACTTCTTGCATGGATGGGGCTTGGCCAATGATTTCTGGAGACTCTTCTGTTGCAATCAAATTAGCATTTTCTGAGATTTGTCTGGAACTTTCTTCAACTGCGCGTTTAATAATCTCAATCGCCTGATCAACATCAAATGGCTTAGCCAGATACTCGAAGGCGCCCCCCTGAAAGGCAGCGACGGCACTTTCCAGATCAGAGTAGGCAGTCATGATAATGACTGGAATATCTGGGTATTGCCGTTTAATCTGACTTAAAAAATCCAGCCCGGAGCCATTAGGCATGCGGATATCGCTAACGACTACCTGTGGTTGTTCGCTCTCAAGCAAGCTAAGCGCTTCTGTAATCGATGAAAATGTCTTGAATTCCAAATCTGTACGTGCCAGGGCTTTTTCAAACACCCAACGGATAGATTTGTCGTCGTCGATAATCCAGATTGGCTTCATGGTTCTAAGGTTCCAGTTGTTTAATCGAAGTAGATTTGATCGCGCTCGTTTCAATCGGCAATAAAACGGTGAAGCATGTTTTGCCAGGTTCACTTTCGCACTCGATCATGCCGTGATGCTGTGTGATAAAAGTCTGTGCCAATGTCAACCCTAAGCCGGATCCACTCTCTGAGCCCGAGACTAGCGGGTAAAAGATGCGGTCGCGAATGCTTGGCGGAATGCCTGGGCCGTTATCAGTGATTTCAAGCTTGATGGCCACACGGTAGCGTTTTTTTGCCAGCGTGACTTGTCGTTCAGCACGGGTCCTAAAAGTAATTTGACTGTTAGGTGTGTTGTGTGTACGCATTGCCTGTACCGCGTTGCGGGCGATATTCAAAACCGCCTGAATTAGTTTTTCGCGGTCGCCTATCAGTTCTGGCAGGCTTAGATCATAATCGCGCTTAATGATGATGGACTGTGGGGATTCTGCAAGCAAGAGGCTTCTGACACGCTCTAGCACCTCGTGGATATTGGTGGGCTGATATTTGGGAGCACGATGTGGAATGAGTAGCCGGTCCATCAGCGCGTGCAGCCTGTCTGCTTCTTTGATGATGACCTGTGTATATTCGCGCAGGCTGGGAGTAGGCAATTCGTGCTCAAGGAGCTGGGCTGCACCACGTAGCCCACCCAGTGGGTTACGGATCTCGTGTGCCAAATTACGCAGCAATTCGGCATTGGCTTGTTGCTGGATTAGCATACGCTCTTCACGTGCGATGCGTAGTTGTGCATCCATGGGCTGGAACTCTAGAATCAGACTGGCTGCGGGAGTGTCAATCGGTGTGACGGTGCAAGTGACCGAAAACGAGTGGTGGCGTTGTGTGCTGATGGTGAACTCATGCTCGCGGAACGGACTTTGTTGTTTGATGGCATTATTGACTGCTAAGGTCAGGATGCTACAGTCAGGAAACACATCATTGAGCTGCTGGCCTATAATTTGCGTGGCGCTGAGTGCAAGGATGATTTCGGCACTCGGGTTCACATAGACCACCCGCTGTGTATTGTCTAACAGGATAATAGCCGTGGCTAAGTGTTCTAGCCCAGCGAAATGATCTGGCGTTGGTTGAACCATGGTGAGTTAATTGCAAAATTGGATCGTATTGCGTTTATTAAGCAAAAGTCGCGCCAACCACAACTTGGTCAGGAAAAATAGTACGCATGAGGTTGTGGCATACTGGCGCGTCATGATGATTCCTGTAAGCTGGGTTCTAGCCGGCCTACTTTAATGAATCGAGCTCCTTTTGTAATAGCCCGATATTCTTCTGATGGCTATCTACCTCGGCTTGCAGGTTCTTCATCTTCTCTTCAAACTTAGGTACGTTGCGGAAAGTTTTACCGTCTACGGTTTTGTACACTTCAGGGTTTGCTTCACCCTCTGTATAAGCTCTTTTGGCTTGCTCCAGCGTAGCCTTTTCTGCGGTTAGCTCATTGAACAGAATGTCTCTGCGTTTTTCATCGCGCTGGCTCTGAGTGTTTCTATCTACACGGGGAAAGTCCTCTGGTATAGATGTACGTTTGTTCGCGCCGTTACGTTCTGACGCTCTGACGCGCTTGTTGGAGATAGTGTGGACATCTGGGTCTAATTCAAGCTGGACTGCGCCTTTTGACTTGATGTTAGAGTAAGTCACGCGACCATCTGCATCTATATGCTTGTAAATTTCAGCAAATGCAAAGTTAGAGAGGGTAAGTGCAAACAATGATAAAAATAGGTATTTTTTCATGGACTTAGTTTAGTAGAGATGCATAAATAAGGCAACATAGATGAGTGCCACGTGGCGAAAACGTGTTGTATCGCTTGACCGTTGATGTTACCCGTTAAGGTCTTTATACAAGTCTTTGAATCTAGAAAAAGCAGTTAAACTGCTCGATTTTCTATAAAGTCCTCATGCACATTCAATATTTCAGAATGACGTCCCACGATGATAATTGTTGAAAATAAGGATAAAATGCTACCGTGCAAAGCGCTTACGTCGTGCTTCTATCGGTTGAAATAAAAAAGCACGCTTGCGCGTGCTTTTTTATTCATGGCTGCTTAACAGCGCATTAGCATGAGTAGTACAAGCCAAACTCAGCTGGGTGTGGTGTCATGCGCACTTTATTCACTTCGTCCATCTTCAATGCAATGTATGCATCGATCCATTCATTAGTGAATACGCCGCCTTTGGTCAAGAACTCGCGGTCTTTGTCCAAAGCTACCAATGCTTCTTCTAATGAAGCGCATACGGTTGGGATTTGTGCATCTTCTTCTGGTGGAAGATGGTACAAGTCTTTAGTGGCTGGTTCACCTGGGTGAATCTTGTTTTGTACACCGTCTAGACCCGCCATCAGCAATGCAGAGAATGCCAAGTATGGGTTAGCGATTGGATCTGGGAAGCGCGCTTCAACACGACGCGCTTTATCTGATGCCACGAACGGGATACGGATAGAAGCTGAACGGTTCTTAGCTGAGTAAGCCAACTTAACCGGTGCTTCAAAGTGTGGCACCAAGCGTTTGTATGAGTTTGTACCCGGGTTGGTGATCGCATTTAGTGCTTTAGCGTGTTTGATGATACCGCCGATGTAGTAAAGCGCGAATTCGCTCAAACCAGCGTAGCCGTTACCTGCGAACAGGTTTTTGCCGTCTTTCCATACGGATTGGTGCACATGCATGCCGCTGCCGTTATCGCCAGCGAATGGTTTTGGCATGAATGTCGCCGTTTTACCGTAAGCATGCGCGGTATTCAAAATCACGTATTTTTGGATTTGTGTCCAGTCAGCGCGTTGTGTCAAGGTGCTGAATTTAGTACCAATTTCACACTGACCAGCAGTAGCCACTTCATGGTGGTGTACTTCAACAGGAACGCCCATAGCTTCTAATGTCATACACATGGCTGAGCGAATGTCGTGCAATGAGTCTACTGGCGCCACAGGGAAGTAACCGCCTTTAACACCTGGACGGTGGCCTGTGTTGCCGCTGTCGAATTTGTCATCAGATGCCCAAGCCGCCTCTTCTGAAGTGATGCGCACTGAGCTACCGCTCATTGAAACATCCCATTGAATGCTGTCGAAAATGAAAAATTCTGGTTCTGGACCAAAGTAAGCGGTGTCGCCCAAGCCTGTTGATTTTAAGTAAGCTTCAGCACGTTTTGCCAGTGAACGTGGGTCACGCTCGTAGCCTTTGCCGTCTGTAGGGTCAACCACATCGCAAGTCAGGATAAGCGTTGGCTCGTCCATGAATGGGTCGATATTGGCGGTTGATGGATCTGGAATCAACAGCATGTCGGATGCTTGAATGCCTTTCCAGCCGGCGATTGAAGAGCCGTCAAATGCGTGGCCTTCAGTAAATTTGTCTTCATTGAAGTGTGAAACAGGCACTGTGACGTGTTGTTCTTTACCGCGCGTGTCGGTAAAACGGAAATCAACGAACTTGATGTCGTTGTCGATAACCAATTTCATTACATTTTCCACTGACATTTAGAATCTCCTGTGATGATGTGGTGTTAATTTGGAATAAAATCAAACTATTAGGGTGTCTCTATAAATGCAGAGTTTGAGATGCAGCACTACCCGTTAAGGGCATGTCCGTAGAATATACCAGCTAAAGCTGGTTATTCACACGCCAAAGACGCAGGAACACAGTAATGCGCTCAAAAAAATATTTTTAGAAGTACCCATTAAAATTTAGCCCTATAGATTAGCAGGAAATGTGCCAATCTGGAATGCCTTAATACCCAGTATTTTAAGGGTGGCTGCAATTAACGATACGCCAAAATGCACCATACATGTGCGTTAGGTCAAAAAATGCACCAATAGTGTGCATTACCCCAGGTTTTCCATTAAGGATTGCAACCAGTCGCCGATAAGCAATACGAAGCCAACAAGTTGGCGTTCAAGTGGATGAATATCGCCTAATGGAAAATCTGGGATAATGTGCGCTGTGAAGTCTTAGAACGTTTTGGCGCTATACTTCAAGTTCATAAACGAAATATTTGCAAAAGGATAATATATGACTGATCAACAAGCAATTTTAAACTTGGCGCAACAACGTGCGGCAGAAAAGTCGTTACCTTATGATGGTGCACTCACGCCACAGGAGGCGCATGCCTTGTTGCAGGCCGATCCTAACGCAGTGCTGGTGGATGTGCGGACTCGAGCTGAATTGGATCTGGTTGGACGCATCCCTTCAGCATTACATGTAGAGTGGGCATTTTATCCGGGCATGGTGGCCAACCCTGATTTTTCCAGTCAGCTTCAGGCTGAGCTGAGTCAACGTCATTGCGATCGAGATGTGGTGTTGATGTTCTTGTGCCGTACCGGCGGACGTTCACACAATGCGGCAGTGGTGGCCGATGCCTTGGGTTTTAATCGAGTATACAACATCCTTGAGGGGTTTGAGGGGGAGGCCAACACCGATAAACAGCGCACCCTGATTAATGGCTGGAAACATGCCGGTTTACCTTGGACTAATTAAGGCGCCCCGATGACTGATCGCTACGCTGTGCTGGGCAACCCCATCGCCCATAGTAAATCACCCTTGATCCATGCCGCTTTTTCTAGCCAAACTGGGCAGGACATCCACTATGAACGGATTCTAGTGCCTTTAGACGGATTTGAGGCAACGGTGCGCGAGTTGATTACCCAGGGCTATCGTGGGGTAAATGTCACGGTGCCTTTCAAATTTGAGGCTTTTCGATTGGCGGATGAGACCACCTTGCGTGCAGGTGATGCCGGGGCAGTGAATACCTTGATTTTTAATCAGACCAACGTGGTGGGTGATAACACCGATGGCGCTGGTTTGGTGCGCGACATTGAAGTGAATCTGAATCGACCTATCCAAGCTCAGCGAGTTTTGTTGCTCGGTGCTGGCGGGGCAGCAGAGGGCGTGTTGCATCCATTGCTGGAGCGAAAACCAAGCTTGCTGGTGATTGCAAACCGTACGCTGGAAAAAGCGCAGACGATGATAGCCAAACGACCGACTTCGGATACGGAGCTTGCTGGCTGCGCGTTTAACGATTTGTCTGGTCAGCAATTTGATATTGTCATCAACGCCACTTCGGCGGGTTTGACGAATGCGGCTTTGCCTATCCCCCCTACGGTATATGCAGCAGATGGGTTAGCTTATGACATGATGTACGGTCACGATACACCTTTTATGCAACAGGCACGCGAGACGGGAGCTTGGGCAGTGGACGGTTTGGGAATGTTAGTTGAACAGGCAGCCGAGGCTTTTTATGTATGGCGCGGCGTTCGACCAGAAACCATACCGGTGATGACCATGGTGAGATCTCTATTAACATGCTGAACTGGCTGATGAATCGTACCTCAAGGGCTACGCCATTGGGTCTCGATGGTTTGATAAAGCGCGGCTTGGTGCTGTTGATGGCCATCGTGTTGTTCTATCAGGTGTGGATATTTCTGCATATTTGCTGGTGGATTAAGTTCAATCCTCATTCCAGCGCTTTCATGGAGAATCGTTTGGAAATCATTCAGGAAAACAAACCAGATGCGGAGCTCAAATATCAATGGGTGGACTATCCCAAGATATCTCAGCACTTGAAGCGCGCTGTGATTGCGTCGGAAGATGCAAAATTCCTAGCGCATGAGGGCTTTGACTGGGAAGGGATAGAGAAAGCATACCGAAAGAATTTGAAAAAGGGGAAAATTGTAGCGGGAGGTTCTACTATCAGCCAGCAATTGGCTAAAAATCTGTTCCTGTCCACTAAGCGTACGCCTTGGCGCAAAGCGCAGGAAACCGTCATTACCGTGATGCTGGAAAGCCTGCTGACTAAGCGCCGGATCTTAGAAATCTATTTAAATGTTATCGAGTGGGGGAATGGGGTTTTTGGTGCAGAGGCTGCTGCAAGACACTATTACAAGACCAAAGCCTCGAAATTAAGCGCAGGTCAGTCTGCCCGCCTAGCTGCGATGATTCCCAACCCACGCTTTTACGACCGGCATCAGTATACTGGCTATCTGAACCGCCGCACCGCGACCATAAAGGCCCGCATGCCCCTGGTTCAAGTGCCTTAATCCAAAAACACTGTTAATTGCTCGATTATTGTGTAATCACTTATGAACATTCAACTTTATTACTTTGAACCCTACTCATCCAATGGGTGAGGGGCTTTGATAGCCACTATTCTACTGCAACCTAGGCAGGTGGGGCTTTTCTGTGAATGTGGAAAATCAATAGCGGGATTTTGGCGCATCAACTTTCTGTCATAATATGTGATAATGACTAATCAGGATTGCCACCTGATCTGCTAGAAAATAAAAATGGTCGAATGGATGTTACCCATTACTTTAGGGCACTTCAAACGCAGAGTTTAAATGCAGTATTACTCGTAGCCAGTACTTGGCTTCTCCGTGGAATATACCAGCTAAAGCTGGTTATCTCATGCCAAAGGTGCACACCCGCACGGGGCATCCCTAACCTCGTTAGATGCTGAAGCATCAAGTCGATAGGGGCAGAGCGCAGAAGCCAAGAAAACTTGAGTTTCAGTGTAGACTTACTTTTAGGTTATGTCTGGAACTAAAAGCCGTGCAACGCAGTTATGCGCTCAAGTGGTTTAAGCAGGTCGTCAACGGAGCCGATGCTCACAAATGTAGTATAGAAATGCCTTTTACAAACCTATGTCGAGCAGCTGTGGCAACAATATAAGACCAAGATTAATTTAGAAAGTCGTTACAAGTTTTTTTGAATAAAACAAACAGCCTGATATCACAAATCAAATGCTATCCCCTTTAAAGAATATATATTTTGACTACACTAAAATTATCAAAAAAACAGTCTGATGCGACCGTCGCGTCATCCAACAAGCCGCCTGTGCGCCGTATTGATCCCGCCAAACGTGACCGTAGTGTTGCGCCAGCAAAAAAAAATACGCTGCCCAAGGCTGATGATACCAAACAACCAGCGCCCAGTCCCGCTACGCCGCAACAGCAGCAACGCAACCGTCGCCATGGTGGCACGCCACATAAATCGCATGAATCTGACACTCAAAAGCAGACCACAGTTGGTCGTTCGCCCTCTCGACCCACGCATCCTGAGATGCGCAAGAGTGCTATAACTACGAGAGACAGGGCTGATCGTGAAAGTGCATATCGCAACCCGCCGCGCCGTGGTGGAAAAGTGCGCGATGGTTTCGTCGCCAGTGAGTTTGATAAGAATCGCAACAATAAAGAGATCTTTAGCGCTAAAACCAACACCAGCTCATCTGATTTACCGCGATTATCTAAAGTAATGGCAGAACGTGGCATTTGCTCGCGCCGTGAAGCGGATGAATGGATTACCAATGGCTGGGTAAAAGTAAATGGCGAAATTGTTGAAACACTGGGCACACGAATTGACCCCAATTCAGAGATTGTTATCAGTAGCTACGCCCAACAAACGCAAATAGAAAAAGTCACCATCATTCTGCATAAGCCAGTTGGCTATGTCAGTGGTCAGGCTGAAGATGGCTATGAGCCAGCGGTCACGCTGATTCACCCCGACAACCAATGGCCAGATGACCCTGAGTTACATCAACGCCACCCGAAACAGTTTCACCGTGGTATGTTACGCGGGCTTGCCCCAGCAGGGCGTCTGGACATTGATTCTACTGGGATATTAGTACTCACTCAGGACGGGCGCATTGCACGTCATTTGATTGGCGAGGACTCTACCGTTGAAAAAGAATATCTGGTGCGCGTGACGGGTGAGTTAAACGATGCCGACTTAAAAAGACTCAATTATGGTCTGAGCCTAGATGGCGAAAAATTGAAACCAGCAAAAGTGAGCTGGCAAAATGAAGACCAATTACGCTTCGTACTACGTGAAGGTAAAAAACGCCAAATCCGCCGTATGTGTGAAATGGTAGGCTTGCATGTAATCGGTCTGAAACGCATCCGCATCGGCAGCATCACATTAGGTAAACTGCCGGTCGGTCAATGGCGTTATCTGCGTGACAATGAGCGATTTTAACTATTCTAAATTTAGGGAAATCATCATGGGATTATTTGACAACTTAGCCGGCGCAGTATTGAGCAATGTAGGGGGTAAAAAAAGTGCCATGGTGCAAGTCGCCATGGACCTGTTCAACCAGAATGGTGGGCTTGAAGGAGTGGTTGAAAAATTCAAAGCAGGCGGCTTGGCTGAACAGGCGGCATCTTGGGTAAGTACGGGCGAGAATATCCCCATCTCAGTAGCGCAAGTAGCACAAGTGCTGGGAAACGACACCGTCGCTGGCGTTGCTACAAAGCTTGGAATGGATGCAGACGAAATTAGTAGGAAAATTGCGGAATACCTACCCCAGGTGATTGATAAAATGACGCCTAAAGGCGAAGTGAACGCAAAATCTAGCAATTTAATGAGTGCGATATTGAGCATGACGAAATAACCAACATGGATTTTTTTCTACTGTTAAAAGCGGCCATTCTGGGCATTGTTGAAGGCGCCACCGAGTTCTTACCCATTTCAAGTACCGGTCACCTGATTTTGGCAGGGGACTTACTTGACTTTATGGATTACGAACGGCGCAATGTCTTTGACATAGCCATTCAGCTAGGCGCCATTTTGGCCGTGGTGTGGGAATACCGCGCCCGCTTTGTCAGAACCTTTTCCGGCATAGGTCGTGACCCGATTGCCAATCGCCTGATAATCAATCTGGCCATTGCCTTTTTGCCATTGGCGACTCTGGGATTAGCATTCGGCGACAAGATTAAAGCTTATTTGTTTAAGCCTATTCCGGTTGCCACCGCCTTTATTGTCGGAGCATTTATTATTTTGTGGGCAGAAAAACGCAAACATACTGTCACCATCGAAACGGTAGATGACATTCGCCCCATTGACGCCTTGAAGCTAGGTTTTGCGCAGGCGGTAGCATTGATTCCAGGTATGTCTCGTTCTGGCTCTACCATTATCGGCGGACTTTTTTTTGGTTTATCTCGCAAGGCGGCGGCCGAATTTTCATTCTTTTTAGCGGTCCCCACGCTAGGCATCGCTTCCATTTACTCCATGTACAAAGACCGTGCCTTATTGGGTACAGATGATATTGGCGTTTTGATTACGGGTTTTATATTTGCTTTTGTTAGTGCGATGGTTGCCGTGCGTGCACTTATTCGTTACGTCAGCCATCATGACTTTACGATTTTCGCTTGGTATCGCATCACGTTTGGGGTCGTCGTATTGGTCACTTCTTATACTGGCTTAGTAAATTGGGCTGTGCATTAAGGTGGTGTGGCAGGATGCCCAGTCTTCGATGGAAAGGATCCTGACCATTGTGTTTGAAACACTTCCTAGTCTATCAACCCGGCAAGTTTGACGAGGGGATGTTCAAAATTAATCTATTGGTGACTACTTGTTGAAATAACGTACTGGAAGCAGGAGTTGAGTCCCATAAACACTCTGAAATTTGCAAGAAATCAAAACATTGTTATCGAATTTCTGGCAAATTTAGACCTCCAATAAACATCAATGTCAAAAAAATCAATGAGTTGCGAGTGTTTAATGGGCGACCACTTACTTTCCGCCCACTAGATTTTTAACGGCACCCACTAAATCGCCCGGCATGACCACAATCTTACTATTGCTAGAATCAGACATTTTCTGCAATGCGGTGATATAGCGGTCGCCCAACAGGAACATGGCCGATGCGTTGTTTTCTTTGACCGCTTCGGTAATAAATCTGATCGATTCAGCAGACGCTTTTGCTGCCACCATTTGTGCTTCTGCATCTTTTCTTGCTGCTTCCAAACGTGCTTCAGCATCCAGAATAAGGGCTTGTTTTGCCCCCTCAGCTTCGGTCACCACGGCCACACGCTCACGCTCGGCGGCAGCTTGTCTTTCCATGGCGTCTTGCATATTAGGTGAAGGCTTGATGTCTTGGATTTCAACAGATTTGACGGTCAAACCCCAATCCAGCGCTTCATCAGCAATGGCTTGCTTGAGCTCGCTCTTGATGCGATCACGGGAAGTCAGTGCCTGATTCAGATCCATGCCGCCAATGATGGAGCGTAGACTGGTTTGCACCATGTTGCGCATTGCTTCACGGAAGTTCTCAATCCCGTAAACCGCGCGTTCGATATTGGACACTTTAATAAAAGCCACCGCGTTGGCCAGAATCACCGCATTGTCGCGGGTGATTACTTCTTGTTCAGGGACATCGAGAATGATGTCTTTGGTAGTGACCTTGTAACTTACTTTGGTGAATATCGGGTTGATGACGTGCAAGCCAGGGGTAAGAACGCCGGCAAATTTACCTAAACGTTCGATCACCCACTCTTCACCTTGAGGAACGATACGTACTCCTTTGATGATGGCCACAATGGCCAGAAATATCAGTACTAGGCTAAATTCGGTCATTTCGATTCCTTAAAGTTTTAGAAGCTTTTTTGATTGTAATGCAATTTGATTCTAACGAGATTTATCCACATCGTTTTTAGAAATTCTCAGCGTATTGCCTTCAACAGCAATCACGGTCGCTTGGCTGCCAGCCTTAATGGTTTCATCTGACACAGCAACCCACTCCTTGCTTCCCATCAAGCCTTGTGTAAAGCGAATGTTGCCACTCTTTGCTGGGCTGGTTGTATCAATGACAGTGCCAATACGGCCAATCTCCTCACCTTGCGCCTGCCCCACACGGGATGAGGGGGATGTTTTTTTATAATAGCGGCGCCAAATTCCGAGGGAGCCTAATGACAGCACCGCATACAACATAAATTGCACAGCATACGAGAGCTGCGGGAACATCCAAGTGATGATGCCCAGAGCAAGCGCGGCGATGCCGAACCAGAGCGCATAAAAGGTTACAGTTGCCATCTCGACGGCTAACAATATCACGCCTATCGCAGCCCAACCCCACATTGCTTCAATCATGATTTTCCTTTTCTAGCAGCACAGACGGTGATCTAGTTGATCATCACCAGCAATATTATGACAGAAAGTTGATGTACACAAACTCCTCGATTGACTTTTCACATTCACAGCAAAATCCACAACAGACTTATGTTCCAGCAGAATAACAGCTATCAAAGACACTTGCCCACTGGGTAACAAAATAAGACGGGACACAGGCAACAGCACCGTAAAGACAGCCATTCTGAGCAGATTGTTACCTATGCGTTAAACCTTGAGTGCTTAACGCAGCAGACGACCTGTCCTGAAGTAGTGAAACTGACTTTAAACGGATTGTTTTTTAGATGACAATCCACTTTACTGCCTATATGCCATTTTGAGTCCCGTTTGCCATAAGTTTGTGCTTGGGGGAATCAATTGTGGGATTGGGACACAATTTCGCCTTGCACCCATGATCATTTACAAATATAATGCAACGTTTCGCGAAGTGCGGAATCTAATTCTGCCGTATCATCCGGCGACTAAATATTGAGGCTATTATTATGAAAGATGGAATTCATCCAGAATACCGTGAAGTCGTGTTTCAAGACATCGGCGCTGACTTTAGTTTTTTAACACGTTCCACAATCGCTGCGCGCGACACCATCAAATGGACCGATGGTAAAGAGTATCCACTGGTTAAAATTGAGGTTTCATCAAAATCTCATCCGTTCTACACTGGAAAACAAATGATCTTGGATACCGCTGGTCGCGTTGATAAATTCCGTAAAAAATACGGCATGTAACCAACACCTGAGTGACATCCTTATCCCGATGTTACTAGAAAGGCAGCTCAGGCTGCCTTTTTGTTTTTATCCTGATGCATCTCCGTATAGAATGGGCAGCATCACAAAAGAAATCAACGACCGATATGCGCTTTCAATTAGAACATGACTGGCAAGGCAACATGGCGTCACCGCGCGCGCGCGTTGGTGAGAGCACAAAAACGTACCTACTGCTCATCTTGTGTGCATTATGGATCCTGATCGGACTCACGGGGCATGACCCTTGGAAACCGCTAGAATCCACTGGCATCTCTATCGTAAAAAACATCATTCAAAGTGGCAATTGGGTTGCTCCCTTGGCGGCTGGGGCATCCACTTTAGACACTCCGCCACTGTACTATCTGTCTGCAGCGTTATCAGCTCAACTATTCAGCCCCCTTCTCGCCATGCATGATGGGGCTCGCTTGGTCAATGCATTATGGATGACCATCACACTACTGATGGTTGGTATGACCGGACGTGAGCTCTGGTCGCGAGGCGTAGGAAGACATGCGACCTTCATCATGATCGGCACAATAGGTCTCGTCATGATTGCACACAGCTTAAACACAGAAGTGGCGAGCCTGACCAGTGCAGCCACAGGCTTCTACGCACTAGCACTCTCTAATCGTCGCCCTTGGCGTGCCAGCGCCTTGTTTGGCGTTGCTTTAGCTGTCGGCTTTCTTGCTGACGGCCCCCTCACACCGCTCATTCTTTTATCTACCGCCATAGTATTGCCTATACTGCTACGGGCTTGGCGCACCCAACGTTATGGTCTGTTTCTCTCTACCGCTGTAGTCATCGCTTTACCTGCGTGTGCCAGCTGGATGGGATTATTTTACATTCAAAATCCCACCCTGTTTTACCAATGGCTTGATAGTAATATTTCCGCATTTCAGTATCATCATCATGCTTATTTCATCAGAATCCTGGTCTGGTATGCATGGCCCGCACTACCTCTAGCACTATGGGGGTTATGGCGCCATCGCCAGCACCTGTTTACTAAACCAAAATTTCATTTAATTGGCCTATTTTTCATCTCCAGCGTGTTACTACTAGGCACATCTGCAAGCGAGAAAGATAGCAATGCCCTAGTGCTGTTGTTACCGCTAGTTGCACTTGGAGCAGGTAGCGTAGAACACTTAAAACGAGGCGCAGCTGCGGCATTGAACTGGTTTGGAATCACCCTATTTGCCTTGATTGGTTTGCTGATTTGGCTAGGATGGATTGCCATGCAGGCTGGTTATCCATCCAAAATTAAAGAGCGGATGCAGTTCTTGTCAGGAAGCGATCTTACCCATTTCAGCTGGATAGCACTTTTTATGGCACTAATGATCACCGCTATTTGGCTTTTTACCTGCATTCGGGTCAGGCAGACCAACCGATCCACCGTGACCAATTGGGCCGTTGGGATGACTTTTGGCTGGGGTTTACTGATGACACTTTGGTTGCCTTGGATTAATGCCGTGAAGAGTTATGAGTCGGTATTTATCAACATGCAAGCTAAACTGCCTGCCAAGTATAATTGCATTCACAGCTTAAATGTCGGTCAGTCGCAGCGCATGCTACTCCACTACTACACCGACATTAACTTGGTATCCGTTAAAAACAGCACGTCTGCTAATTGCAAGCTTTATCTGATACAGGATGAGAAAGGCTCGGCAAGAATGCAGCCAGGAGATGAATGGCAACTCATCTGGCGCGGGAAACGTCCAGCTGACCGAAAGGAAAGTTTCAGATTATTCCAGAAACAGGAGCCAGCTGACTAAGACTAGACAAAAGGCTGGGATTAGATGAAAGCTAGACAAGCAGATACGACTTAATCGCATTCTGCACTTGCGGATGCAAGCCAAAACCACCTTGCTCCGTAACATGCTGCGCAATTTGCTTGCGCATCGGCAGCGCCCAGAACTTATTCAAATGACCTGCAATATCCTGCTGCGCATGACTTTGATCAGGATATGACTCATAGAAATCACCAATCTGATTCGCCATCGAAATTAAACGTTGTATATCCATATCTAGTCTCTACTCTTTACTGAACTTGTTAAAAATTTGTTCTAGCTCAGAATTCGTTCTGGATGGCTATAAACCACACACTTATGGTCACGAGCAAACCCCACCAAAGTCAAGCCACACGCATCTGCAACCCGCACCGCCAAGCCCGTAGGTGCAGAAACCGCCACCAACATTGGCACCCCAGCAGCAGCCGTCTTTTGCACCATCTCATAGCTAGCCCGGCTGGTCGTCACAATGAATCCATCCCGATCTGACAACTGCCCAGCGGCGGTTAATTTCGCCATTGCGCCGACCAGCTTGTCCAAAGCATTATGTCGCCCTACATCTTCACGCAATATCTGGACCGATCCATCCGCCTGTAGGTAGGCACATGCATGCGTTGCGCCCGTCTGTGCTTGCAAGGCTTGCTCCGCTTGCATCGCTTTCACACCAGACAAGATGACTGCTGGATCAAACGCAGTCATTGCAGACAACACTTTCGGGTAGCGCATCACCTGCATTAGGCTCTCCGCCCCACACAGTCCGCATCCTGTTTTTCCCGCTAAGGTTCGACGACGCGCTTTCAACTGCACGAAACGCTCGCTGGATATCTGACAGCGCAACTCTATTCCATTGATATGCCTTAGCACTTCAATCTCATAGCACTCGCTTGCATCTTCAATAATTCCTTCCGACAGGGAAAATCCTAATGCAAAATCTTCCAAATCATGCGCGGTGGCTAGCATCACCGCATGCGAAACCCCGTTGTAAACCAAGGCAATCGGAGTCTCTTCTGCAACGAAATCACCCTCACTCCACTGGCGACCAGCCTGCCAGCGCACCACATCCAAGCAGCTACTGGCAACATCCAGCACATTCACATGCATTGACCCCATACTTTCCATTAGGCGACCTTCATCTACTTGAGTGCTAACTTTCCCACTTTGCGCTATTTTTGTGCAAATTTCAGGCTGGCAAAATAACTATGCCCCCAAGAATCTGCACAAAAATCCCACCCAATTGGCATGCGTTATCAGTAACAGGCAAGTCCTAATGGAAAATATGGGTGAAAATCAGCCTATCTTGACTGACTCAACTTTTGCCTCTCGTGTCTTATTGGCAAAGGCAATCTGAGCTTCACTGAATGTCTTGTAATGCTTCTGCCAATCTGACAACTGACTAACTCTCGTCACCTGAACCGCTGTAACCTTATATTCAGGGCAATTGGTCGCCCAGTCTGAGCTATCAGTAGTAATCACATTGGCACCAGACTCAGGGTGATGGAACGTTGTATACACGACGCCCACTTGTACACGCTCTGTAACCTTCGCACGCAAAACGGTCTCCCCTGCACGACTGCTGATCCCTACCCAATCACCCTCATTAATTCCTCGATCTTCAGCATCATGCGGATGAATCTCCAGCATATCTTCTGCATGCCAAGCGGTATTATCTGTACGGCGGGTTTGCGCTCCCACATTGTATTGTGACAAGATACGCCCCGTCGTTAAAATCAGCGGGAATCTAGCATTGACTTTCTCTGTAGTCGGCACATATTGCGTAATGAAGAACTTGCCCTTGCCGCGCACAAACACATCAATATGCATGATGGGAGTCCCCTGCGGGGTTTCGTCATTGCACGGCCACTGAACGCTCCCCATCTCATCAATCTTCTTGAAGCTCACCCCATGAAAAGTAGGCGTCAATTTTGCAATCTCATCCATGATTTCTGAGGCATGTGCATAGTGCATCGGATAGCCCAAGGCGTTAGACAACTTCACTGTGACCTCCCAATCCTCGTATCCATTCTTTGGCGCCATCACACGGCGCACGGGAGAAATGCGGCGCTCGGCATTGGTAAACGTGCCACTCTTCTCCAAAAAGGACGCACCAGGGAAGAATACATGGGCATACATCGCCGTTTCGTTCAAGAACAAGTCCTGTACGATGACGCATTCCATTTGTTGTAAAGCATGCGTCACATGTTGCGTATTCGGATCTGACTGAACGATGTCTTCCCCTACACAGTACAGCGCTTTAAAACTTCCCTCACAGGCTTGATCCAGCATGTTGGGGATTCTTAACCCTGGCTCCTTACTTAATGGTCGACCCCAGGCGGATTCAAACAATGCACGCGTGGCATCATCAGCTACATGACGATAGCCTGGGAACTCATGTGGCATAGAACCCATATCACACGAACCCTGTACGTTATTCTGTCCACGCAAAGGATTCACACCTACACCGTCGCGACCAATGTTAGCGGTGGCCATCGCCAAGTTAGCAATCCCCATTACGGTCGTTGAACCTTGGCTATGCTCAGTCACGCCCAAACCATAGTAGATGGCTGCATTACCGCCAGTTGCATACAATCGAGCAGCGGCGCGGATATCTTCTGCGCTCACGCCTAACCCTTCTGACAAAGCTTCTGGAGAATTCTGTGGCTGAGCGACAAAATCACGCCACTCAACAAAGGAATCCCACTCACAGCGTTCTTTTACAAAACCCTCTTGTACCAACCCCTCCGTCACGATCACATGCGACAACGCTGAAATCAGCGCAACATTCGTGCCTGGACGTAGCTTCAAATGATAGTCTGCGCGTACATGTGGTGAGTTCGCGACGAGGTCGATCTCACGTGGATCAGCCACAATCAGTTTTGCCCCCTGACGCAAGCGGCGCTTCATTTGTGAGGCAAATACTGGATGACCATCGGTAGGGTTGGCGCCGATCACAAAAATCACATCAGATGCCATGACAGAATCAAAGGTCTGCGTACCCGCGGATTCCCCTAAAGTTTGCTTTAAGCCATAACCAGTCGGGCTGTGACACACGCGTGCGCAAGTGTCCACATGATTGACTCCAAACACTGCACGAATCAGCTTCTGCGTGACATATACCTCTTCATTGGTACAACGTGAGGAAGTGATCCCACCCATCGCATCACTCCCGTATTGCGCCTTGATTCGCGTCAACTCACTGGCGGCATAGTTGATTGCCTCATCCCAGCTCACTGGCTGCCAAGGATCTTTGATGTTCTTTCGTATCATCGGCGTTGTAATACGGTCTCGATGCGTTGCATATCCCCAAGCAAAACGACCTTTTACACAAGAGTGCCCATGATTGGCCCCACCGTGCTTGGTCGGAACCATGCGAATGACTTCCTCGCCTTTCATCTCGGCATCAAAGCTACAACCCACACCACAGTAGGCGCATGTGGTTGTAACTACGTGCTCTGGAGTGCCCGCCTCGATGACCTTCTTCTCAATTAAGGTGGCAGTTGGACAAGCTTGCACACAAGCACCACAAGAAACGCATTCAGAATCAAGGAAGCTCTTATTGCCGGGAGAAACTTTAGAATCAAAACCACGCCCTTCTATTGTGAGCGCAAATGTGCCTTGCGTTTCCTCACAGGCCCGCACACAGCGTGAACAGACAATACACTTTGCCGGATCAAACGTAAAATAAGGGTTAGATTCATCTTTGACAGATTGAAGGTGATTCTCGCCTTCGTAGCCATAGCGCACCTCACGCAGACCTACCGCGCCCGCCATGTCCTGCAATTCACAATCGCCATTGGTTGCACAGGTCAAACAATCCAAAGGGTGATCCGAAATGTACAACTCCATAGTACCACGGCGGATATCCGCCAATTTCGGAGTTTGTGTATGAACCTTCAGCCCCTCAGCAACTGGTGTCGTACAAGAGGCCGGATAGCCGCGACGCCCTTCTATCTCAACCAGACAAAGACGGCAGGAGCCAAACGGTTCTAAACTGTCGGTTGCGCAGAGTTTGGGGACGCTCACCCCTGCAAGCGCGGCCGCATGCATAATAGTGACGTCATCAGGGACAGTCACCTGCCTGTCATCTATGGTCAGTGTCACATGTTTGGTCGATTGACCAGTTGGCGTTCCGTAATCAATGTTGGGGCTGTATTTAATTTCATCCATGATGTCATCCTCAAGTAGCGATTAGCTCGCACCAGACTCGGCTACAAGACCAAAATCCTCGCCAAAATGATTCAGTGCACTCAGCACTGGATATGGTGTCATGCCGCCCAACGCACACAGCGAACCGTTAAGCATGGTATCACTCAAATCTCGCACCAGTTTGATACTCTTTGAGTGCTCCAGTGTCTCTTTAGTTGCAATGATTTTATCCACGACTTCCACACCGCGAGTGGATCCAATACGACACGGCGTACATTTTCCACAGGACTCTATCGCACAGAACTCAAACGCATAACGCGCCATTTTGGCCATATCAACCGTATCATCAAAGGCAACGATGCCGCCATGCCCTAGCACTGCCCAGATCGTGGTAAATGCTTCGTAATCCAACGGTGTGTCAAACTGACTTTCTGGCAAATATGATCCTAGCGGTCCTCCCACTTGCACTGCACGTATTGGCCTGCCACTGGCAGACCCACCGCCAAAGTCATACAGCAGCTCCCGCAATGTCGCACCAAAGGCCAGCTCAACCAAGCCGCCATGCTTGATATTACCCGCCAGCTGAATTGGCAATGTGCCACGTGAACGCCCCATGCCATAATCAGCATAGAATTGCGCGCCTTTGTCTAGAATAATCGGCACTGAGGCCAAGGAAATCACATTATTTACTACGGTGGGTTTGCCGAATAAGCCCTCAATTGCGGGCAGAGGCGGTTTAAAACGCACGAGACCACGCTTACCTTCCAGACTCTCCAACAGCGAGGTTTCTTCGCCACAGACATAAGCGCCAGCCGCACGACGCACTTCTAAATGAAACGCCTTACCACTGCTCAAGATGTCATCACCGAGATAACCTGCCTTCACAGCAACGTCAATGGCCTGACTCAAGGTCACGAGCGCATCGGGATATTCTGAACGCAAATAAATGTACCCTTGCGTAGCCCCCACCGCCACTCCGGCGATAGTCATCCCTTCGATCAGCACGAATGGGTCCCCCTCCATGATCATGCGGTCTGAATAAGTCCCAGAGTCCCCCTCGTCTGCATTGCAGACGATGTATTTCTGATCCGATTGACACCCTAGCACCGTATTCCACTTGATACCAGTGGGGAAGGCCGCACCACCACGGCCACGCAAACCAGAATCCGTGACAGCTTTTACAATCTCTGCACCAGTTAATTGCAATGCATTTTTGAGCCCGCGATAACCATCATGCGACAAATAATCATCTAATGAGACTGGGTCCGTAATGCCCACGCGCGCAAACGTCAGGCGCTGCTGCCGATTGAGCCAAGCAAGCTCTTCCGTGACCCCCAGGCACAGTGCATGGGACTGACCACTAAGAAAACCCGCATCAAACAAAGCTGGCACATCGCTGGGCTTAACTGGACCATAGGCAATCCGCCCACGGTCAGTGACCACCTCAACCATCGTTTCTAGCCAAAACAAGCCGCGTGAGCCGTTACGGATGACCTCCACACTCAAGCCACGATTTTTTGCCTCTGTGGCAATCGCTATCGCCACTTTATCTGCGCCCACAGACAAGGCACTAGAGTCACGAGGAACATATACTTTAGTCATCACGATGCCTTTGCCTCTGCAATCAACGCGTCCAAATCAGCTGGAGTAACGCGTCCGTGTACCGCCTCATCTATCATGACAGACGGTGACAGCGCACAATTCCCTAGGCAATACACTGGCTCCAGCGTCACTGCGCCATCCGCCGTTGTCTGGTGGTAATCAACCCCCAAGCATTTTTTGGCATGCGCCTCCAATGCCTCAGAACCCATCGCCTGACAGGATTCAGCCCGACACACATGCAACACATGGCGGCCAGGGCGATGCGTACGAAAGTGATGATAAAACGTTACCACTCCATACACTTCGGCCACAGACAGCGCCAATGCTTTTGAAATTGCGGGATATGAAGACTCCGGCACGAACCCTACCTGATCTTGAATCGCATGCAACAAAGGCATCAACGCCCCTGGGCGGCTCTGATATTGCACAATCAATGCATCAATCACAGATGTTTCATCTTGGGTTAAATATGAATCAAGCAAACTATCATCTCCAAAGCGGACCATAATACAATCTTACAACTCTGCTATGATACACTTCTTTAAGGCTATATTCAGCCCCACTCAACTTAAGACCATGCTGCCCAGGCAATCGTGGCGCATACTACAGCTAAGCGATGTGCAAGAGAACGTTTTGAAAGATATTTCTGCGATTATTTTATCGGGAGGACAAGCCATACGCATGGGCGGCGTGGACAAAGGCTTGGTCTTACTCAACAACAAACCACTCATCCAACACGCGCTAGAGCGACTTCAGCCACAGTGCGATGAAATCCTGATCAACGCCAATCGAGAAATCGAGCGATATCAGTCACTGGGCTACCCAGTTCTCTCAGACGAACACCCCGACTTTATCGGCCCGCTCGCGGGAGTTTGGCTGGGATTAAAGCATTGCCGACACCAGTACTTGCTAACCGTTCCTTGCGATTCCCCAGTATTCCCGCTCGATCTAGCACAACAACTCATGGAAACGCTCACGCAGCAACAGGCAGATATCATCATAGTCAGATGCGGCGAACACACCCACCCAGTGTTCAGTTTATGCAAAAAAACCGCGTTGCCAAGCCTTACAGAGTACCTGAATCATGGCGGGCGCAAAGTCAGCACATGGCAAAAAAGCTTAAAATACGCTGAAGCTCATTTCGATGAGCGTGCCGAGGCCTTTATCAACCTCAACACACTTGAAGAGTTGAGTACCTTAAAAACAAGTACCCACAAATGAATACCCACCAATTAGATCTCATTAACGATGACGCAAATCACGACCATTTCGCAATTACTTAGCAATCCCAGCTGCATGGATGACTACGACCCTAACGCTATGCCGGTTGAAAAGGCTCGCCGATTTATCCAGCAGTTTTTAGCACCCGTGACTGAGACTGAGCGCGTGCCAATACGGGAGTCTTTGGGGCGAGTAGTCGCAGGTGACATTGCGTCGCCATTGGATGTTCCCAACTATGACAATTCAGCCATGGATGGTTATGCTTTCCAGTACACGGACGACCTCTCCATTAACGCAACCACCCCCTTAAACATCATCGGCACTGCATTTGCCGGAACCCCTTTCTCAGGCATGGTCAACCGTGGTGAGTGCGTACGCATTATGACAGGTGCGATGATGCCCAAAGGAACGGATACGGTGGTCATGCAAGAAAAGGTATCCCTTAAAGAGGCATTGAATCAACCAAGCAGCATCTGTTTCACCGATATTCCCAAGCCACGTGCTAACGTGCGCTACACGGGAGAAGATCTCAAACAGGGGCAGATTGTGTTCAGCAATGGACATATGATGCGCCCTGCTGACTTGGGATTAGTTGCATCGCTTGGCATCGAAAGCATCAACATCTACCGCAAATTGAAGGTTGCGATATTTTCGACTGGGGATGAGTTGGTCAGCCTGGGCACACCACTGAAGACTGGTCAGGTATACGACAGCAATCGCTACACCCTTCACGGCATGCTCACACGTATGGGGGTAGAGCTGATTGATTTAGGCGCGATTCCAGATGACCCAAAATTACTGGAAAGCACGCTACTGGTTGCAGCCAGTCAGGCTGACGTCGTTATCACCAGTGGCGGCGTATCCGTGGGGGAAGCAGATTACATGAAACAACTGCTGACGCAACATGGGCAAGTGATGTTTTGGAAACTCGCCATGAAACCTGGCAGACCACTGGCCTATGGCAAAGTCGGCCATGCCCATTATTTTGGCTTACCAGGCAATCCCGTCGCAGTCATGGTGACCTTTTATCAATTTGTGCGGGAGGCGACTCTGAGGCTGATGGGACAAGCCACACCAGCCCCTCTGCCTACTTTTCAAGTCCAATGTACACAAGCCATCAGAAAACTCCCTGGCCGCACTGAGTTCCAGCGTGGAATCCTCTTCGCCGATACAGATGGACTCTGGAAAGTGAAGCCCACTGGGGCACAAGGTTCCGCACTCTTGAGTTCGATGTCGATGGCCAATTGCTTCATTGTACTGGATGTCTCGGTAGGCAATCTTGATGCTGGCGCATGTGTGCAAGTACAGGTGATGGATGGCATCGTATAAGCACTTTTTGCAAAGGCCTCCTCTTGATAGCCTCTAACAACCCATGTTGCTTGCGGTATAATCCTCGCTTTATTTTTTAATGACTTAAAACGCTACGGGCTGTTTTCATACTTGGTTACTACCACGCATCTACCTTATTCAGGTAACACCATGCTCCCAAGAGCCATCATGGGCTCCATGTTATTGCATGCCATTTTTGTCACGGTCATTCCGAATTTTGAATTTGAATCAAGCAAAAAGCCTGATGTGATCACCGTAGAACTGATCAAAAAGCCAGAGCCTCCACCCGTCATAGTACCGCCTGAGCCAGCGCCTCCTGAGCCCATCAAGCCACCGCCAAAACCGATACCTAGACCAGTGGTCAAACATCTACCCACGCCAGCAGTTGAAAAACGTGAGCCTGTGCTACAACAGCCAGTGGTTACGCCACAGCCTGAAATAATTTCGGTCGCCCCTAAGGTAGAGGCCCCAGCCCCTGTGCAGACTGTACCAGTATCTATGCCGTCACAAACGCTCGTTAAACAGGATCCGCCTCCGCCTACATTCAGTCAAGCAGATATGGAGGATGCTAAAAATCAATACGGCCTTGCACTCTGGGGCGCGATCAGCAAACATAAGAAATATCCTAAGATTGCGCAGATGCGTGGCTGGCAAGGTGAGGTAATCATTGAGATCCAAGTGGATGGCAATGGTCACCTCAAATCCAAGAAAGTAGAACAGTCTAGCGGTTACGAGATACTAGATAAGCAAGCCCTAGAAATGGTTGAAAAAGCGCTACCGTTCCCAGTGCCTCCGGAGGCGCTACGTAGCAATTCTTTTACCATCACCGTCCCCGTGCCATTCAAGCTTGAAAATAGCTAAGCCATTTTTAACTGACCCAGCAGACAGTGACTCAAAAAAAATACGCCCTTAAAGATCTGCTACTGTTTCATGAGCTTGCTTTTATTCTGCTCATTTCTCTAGCGGTGACCGTCGGTGCTATAGGCATCCATTTGCAGGAAAAATCCAGCCAAGAGTCGCAACGCATCCAGCAGCTCGTTCAAGAAGTGCAACAAACGCGCGGTCACTTATACCGCCAAATGAAAGAGCTATTCGACGCGTACTTCTTGGAGGATATGAATGCACGTAGCGAATACAATCACTTTACGGTTACAGTCGAGGCGAATTTTGAGAAACTTCATCAGCTTGCCATGGGTGACATAGAGAAAAAAACCATTCAGGAACTACACACGGGATACCAAACTTTTATATTTGAGACCTCCGCACTGTTTGACCAACATGGCGGACTCAGCCATCAGGATCTAAAAAACTGCTGAATACCGACTTGGAGGCAGGCCTCTTCAAACACTATGAGAATCTGCTGTCCCATACCGAGAGCTTGCTCAATCAAAAACAGCAGGAACTGGATGAAAAGCTAAAAGAGAGTAGGCGTAAATCTACTTTGTTATTATTCACGCCTTTCATACTGGCCATACCGTTATTGATACTCTCTCGCCTTTTTCTAAAGCGGGCCATCGTCAGGCCGATTGAAGGGGTACTGAAAGCAACCACCGAGATCAGCGCTGGGCATCTCACCCACCGAGCACCTGATGAGCGCATCAATGAGCTGGCCACTTTGTCAAACGCCATCAATGAAATGGCAGACAAGTTGCAAGCCACGCAAAAAAACCTGATCAGAAGCGAAAAACAAGCCGCACAGGGGTTATTGGTACCCATGCTTGCCCACAACATTCGCAACCCATTGGCCAGCATTCGCGCAACAGCACAGGTGATGCTCACCCCTGGGATAGATGAAGAGACTTGCGAATCCCTGCACGGCATCATCAACACGGTCGACAGGCTGGAGCGCTGGACAGGGGCTTTACTTGCCTATCTTCATCCACTCAAACCCCAGCTCAGTCAGGTCAGTATCAAGGATATCGTAGATGGTGCAATTGCTCCGCTACAGCAGAAGCTAGCTGCAAAAACGTTAACGCTCACGCTTCCTGATTGGAGTGCGCTCGTCAGAGCCAAACAGGATCAAATCTTCACAGATCAGCACCTACTTGAGCAGGTGCTCTATAACTTACTTTTAAATGCGGCGGATGCCACGCAAAAGAACGGCATCATCGAAATAATGGTGAAAATCATAGGAGATAAATTCATTGTCAGCATCCTTGATCAAGGTAACAGCATGCCGTTCACTCCAGACCCGAGCGCCGTAAGCGCACCAACCACCAAGCGTTTCGGAACCGGCATCGGCATCCCATTCTCTTTTAAGGTATGCGATTCCTTAAACGCAAAATTGACTTTCTCTGATAGACCGGATGGCGGTACCATGGTTCGCATCACGCTACCCAAACACCTAGAACAATCACATCACTGACCTATCAAAGCAAACAGCACGCGCGCACTCATTGAGCATATACAGTACGGCAGTATCAGTATCCATGCGACCCTGCGATGCGGATCAATTCAACATCGTATAAATTATGCGCAGCTTAATCAATTTTGCACTTCACTAAACTGTTTTTTTTCGTTACGATACGCATTCGTTATTCAGCACTATTCAATTTAGAGGTTTATCCCATGAGTGAACACATCACACACCTTAGCGATGCAAGTTTTGAGCAAGATGTATTACAATCCCCAATTCCAGTCTTGGTTGACTACTGGGCAGAATGGTGTGGTCCATGCAAGATGATTGCACCCATTCTAGACGAGATTTCAAAAGACTATGCCGGGCGCATCAAAATTGCGAAGCTCAATATTGATGACAACCAGCAAACCCCACAAAAGTATGGCATTCGTGGCATCCCAACATTGATGCTGTTCAAGAATGGCAATGTTGAAGCGACAAAGGTAGGCGCATTATCAAAATCTCAATTGACCGCTTTTATTGACAGCAACATCTAAATCCTTTACGCTTGGCAACAAATCTAAATGCTTGGCTTTGATACTCCTTAAAGCCAAGCTTGATTCACCCCCCTTTTTTTACGTAAAAAATATCCACCTCGAAGATTTTCTGAGTTAATCCTTTTAACTTAAAAAGCCCCATTCATCACTTCTTGTTTTAGCGAGCTCTCATGCACCTATCCGACCTCAAACACCTTTCCGTCACTGAGCTTGTAGCAATGGCGAATACCAATGAAATCGACAACGCAAGCCGCATGCGCAAACAAGAGCTTATTTTTGCCATTTTGAAAAATAAAGCAAAGAAAGGTGAAAGCATCTACGGTGACGGCACACTTGAAGTGCTACAAGACGGCTTTGGATTTCTGCGATCCCCTGACACATCTTACTTGGCAGGAACGGATGATATTTATGTATCACCTTCGCAAATACGCCGTTTCAACCTACACACAGGCGACAGCGTTCAAGGGGAAATCCGCATTCCAAAGGATGGCGAGCGCTATTTTGCACTTGTCAAAGTCGATGTGGTCAACGGAGAAGCGCCTGAAAACATCAAGCACAAAATTCTGTTTGAGAACCTGACCCCGTTATTTCCAACACGACCGTTAACTTTAGAGCGCGACATCAAGGGCGTCGAAAACATCACCAGTCGTGTGATTGACATGATTGCACCTATCGGGAGAGGGCAACGTGGGTTGCTAGTCGCCAGCCCTAAAAGTGGCAAAACGGTCATGATGCAGAATATCGCCCATGCGATTACAGCCAACCACCCCGATGTCGTCTTGATTGTACTACTGATAGACGAACGTCCAGAAGAAGTGACGGAGATGACGCGCTCGGTGAAAGGTGAAGTTGTCGCCTCAACCTTTGATGAACCAGCTACGCGTCACGTTCAAGTTGCAGAAATGGTGTTAGAAAAGGCAAAACGCCTTGTTGAGCATAAGAAAGACGTCGTCATTCTGCTGGACTCTATCACCCGCTTGGCACGTGCATACAATACGGTCATCCCCTCATCAGGCAAGGTATTAACCGGTGGTGTCGATGCAAACGCATTGCAACGTCCGAAAAGATTCTTTGGTGCAGCTCGAAATGTTGAAGAAGGTGGATCACTCACCATCATCGCTACCGCTCTGGTGGACACTGGATCCCGCATGGATGATGTGATTTACGAAGAATTTAAAGGCACAGGCAACATGGAAATTCATCTTGATCGCCGCATGGCTGAAAAACGCCTCTACCCAGCGATCAACGTCAACAAATCAGGCACCCGCCGTGAAGAGTTGCTCATCGACAAAGAGGTGCTACAAAAAATCTGGGTATTGCGTAAGTTACTCTACCCAATGGACGATCTCGAGGCGATGGAATTCTTGTTGGATAAGATCAAATCGACCAAAAACAATGCAGACTTCTTCGACAGCATGCGTCGAGGATAACATCAACCACACCCCCAGCCCGCGATTGATTTTTCAAATTTACAGCAAAAGCCCGGACAACTCTAGGTTCCAGTAGGATTGTGGTTATCAAAAGGCACTATAAATTCAGAGTTTGAGTGCAGGCATGCTTTTGTGCCCAATCTTTTCATCGCGCCAAGCAGCGTACTGATGAATTAGTTGGTAGGTGATGTTGGTAATGTTGTGATTACCAAAAAACGGGATAAGGTAATTGTTGGTAACACGTATATAGTCTTCGTATACCTTTTTACCTTGCTTCGCATCTAACTGCGTTTGCATTTTGCTATTTGCCAAACGTGCTACAGCATCAAATCTTTTGCTAATAACAGGCATGTTATCTTTATGCCTTACTTTAGCTGTCACGTACGCTTCTTCAGCCAGTTCTTTCGCTTCTTTTAAATCTGCTGCTTTTGTAGTTTGCCGTATCCACCTGTCGCCAATCTTAAAGCGCATTTGCCAAGCACTACTATTGTTACGCTGTGTAAGCGTAATCTTGCCATCTAAAATTTGTACAGAATTTGGTGATAACTGCGCCATATAGCAAAAAACACTGAATAAACAATATGATGTCTACTATGCGCTTTTATGGGAAAAAGGACAATAAGAAATGTGTAACAAGTGTGCAACGAATAAAAAAGCGGCTTACATCGCTGTAAGCCGCTTGTATTGGTGGGAAAGTGTCCCCCTAACAGTTGCCTGTAAGTCAATATAGGAAACAATTTGAAGGTTTGATTTTTTTAAGTTACCCCGTAAAGTTACCCCAACTTGTGGTTTCTTGTAATTTCAAATTTAAGTTTTAGGGCTTAATGAACAGCTAGAAAAAACTCCAATCACTTTTAAAACAGAGTTTACAAAGTTAATCGGGTTTTAGTAATTTTACTGATTTGCTTGCCGCCCGTGCTTTAGATGCAACTCGCCCCACTTTCTTACTCGCATCACTCGCTTTATCACCTTCAAGTACCTCTCTCTTGATTACCTCATTAATTAAGACGTCCTTAATTTCTTCATTAGTAATTTTGACGTCAGGCGATACTTTCCTTAATTCCTTGCGAATCACATCTAGAACTGGAGCTGCTTGTAACATAGCGCCCATAAAGAATCTTGATAATGCCTGCTTCTGAGTATGATACTCACCCAATGCAGAACGCTGCCATCCCTCTTTACAAAGCAAATATAAAGACTCTACATCTTTATCAAGTCGTGGGTTAATTGAGGTTACATCAAAGTTCAGAACTAATTCTTTTTCAATTGGTTTGGAAAAGGTTAATTTATAAACCTGCCAAGTAATGCCGTTAGTTAGCATAATCCAATCTACGCCTTGGTTTGCTCCATAATCAATTGCTTGTTTAACATGCTGGTCTTTTAATTCAATCCCAACAGCCTTAACTTCTATAAGAGTAGAAAGTTTGCCATCTAACTTAATTGCCAAATCGCAATAAGTACCTCGTATAGCGTATTCGGAAGTGATTTCAGAATATTTATCATATCCAAATACATCTGAAAGCATGTCCTTAATGATTGTTACAGTATCTGCTTCACCGACATCTCTCAATTTGGCATTTGCCAAAACTGGTTGGTATTTTTTTAATCCAACCTTAATCCTGTCATCAATCTTTTTAGGTATAGCCATTAAACTCTCTCTTTCATTTTATGAGAAATTATAACCAATCTCGTCAAAATCATACTCTACAGGATGCCAATGCTCAACCGACGTTTACACAAAATTCAGGACACCCTCGATGTCGGTTGATTTTCTAGATTAATGGTTCTTTATTTTTCACTAATGTCATAAATAATTTCCTGCTTATAGGATGATATTCCTCGTCTGGCTCACCCATTATGTAAGGTCTATATCCAGTTTTATCCCATGCAGCTATATGTGGCACATCCCCGCCTGCGGCTATTGAAACTAAAACAGCATCACTATCTAATCCACTATAAAACATAGCTCCAACATTGATGTTACTTAATAACTCATTCAAATTCATGGCTTTTATTTTTTCTATCGCATGATCCTCTGCAGTATCTTCATATTCTGCAAGACTTCTGCCGTTTAGAATATCCAGCCACTTTTGCTTTGCCGTTGCAAAATTTTCTTCCACTTTTGCTTGAGATAAATTTGATCCTACTATTTCTGGATTTTTCATGATTTCACCAATACATAACATTAAGATACTAAGCCTATCAAATAAACTCATCAATGCTTACGGAAGGTAATTCTTTAGTGGGCACATTAGCTTGTGTATTTTGCTTTTCTGTAATCAGCTTGGCTACCTGACTTAAAACATAAGCCATTTTTGTGCCTTCGCTCGTTTCAATGCTACCAGACTTCATGCCACGATACACACTGGCCATTTCAAGCCGAACATCGTTAATGCTAGCCAAATCAATCTTTTTGGTAGGGGTAGGCAATATATTCCCACTAGCATTATCAATTGTTCTACTTACATCTGTGCCGGTGAAATTGTCTATTATGTTTGTCATATTCAGTCTTTTTGAACGGTGTTGAAGATGAAACCCTATACACAGGATAGGGAATGTCTTGTTTTATGGTTAATACCCTATATAGGATTTATGTTATGAATCTGCCTTTTCCTTTTGAGCGCTTATGGTCAACAAATGATTTAACAGATATATTTTTTGCAGCAGGTGTTATTGATAGCATTTGGGCAAACGGCAAGGGGTCTTTAACGATTAAATCCCTGATGCAATGGTAGATGCTTGACTTCATTACGGGGTCGGTCTTTAGCTGGCTTAATACCCTACTTGCTAGGCTTTGTTTATCCATTGCAGACAATCGCTTGCTTTCGCTTCTACTCAAACCATAACGACTTGCAACCTCTAAATGAAAGTGATTGATTAAGCGTAATAGATTGCCTTTACCGCCCATCATGTCGCTACCTTGCATCTTGCCATCAATCAAAGGTAATATGACTGCATGGGCATGGGGTGCACTTTCGTCTAGGTGAACATCAAAAGATAGCAACTCGCCATCAAAGGTTTTCTTTACCCATTCGTAACAATCTATAAAAAATGGCTTGGTGTCCTGAGAGTGTCGGTCAATAGGCAAGCTAAAGACAATCTCAACTCCCAGCACTTGGTTGATACGTGGCTTATCAATACCAGCCTTAACCATTTGCACTTTAGCGTGTGTGGCTACCTGTTCGGGCGTGTCGCTGCCTGTTAAAGAATAGTTAAGGTGTGACTTACTTGCATCAATGTTTTCACCCGCACCCCGTTCAGCTTGTAAAGTGCGTTTGTTATGCTTTAATGCATCCAAAATAACACTTTTGCCCTTCATTGCTGCCAGTCTAAATATATGGCAAGCTGCCATGAGCAACCATCAATTGATTATATTTAACTGTAGGGTATATTTGCCAAGACAAATGGTCATAGCTGCACTGCTTTTTCTGCCAATGCTTTTCTAACCAATCCAACATTCCACGCGGTACAGCGTTCTGATAATTTCGCAGGTTTTGGTACGGTGGAATTTTTAACGCCGCGCCAAATTGTTGCAGCACTCACACCGTATAAACTCATGATAACGGGCAAGCGGATATAGGCGGAATTGGGCAGTTGGTCGAAGTTAACTAAAGCTTCGGGAATGGCTTGAGTGGGCTCTGATTTTGATTGTTGCATGATGTCTTTTCCTGTTGTTGTAAATAACAGGATGTATCTTTTCACTTTTGGTATGTTATGCGATGGGGGAATTTTTACAACAAATTACCCCCTAATCTCGGAGTTTAGGTAATTGATACTTATCAATAAAATTATACATTTCATTTCGAGCAGCGTCTTTGTCATAGCTGGGGTATAGATATATTGCTAGTAGTTGCATTGTAAAAACTTTTTTCGGGTCTCGGCCAATTTTATCTGTGTGATAAGCATCATAGTAAATGCTACCTTTTTTGCGAAATTGTTTAAACATTGAGAGCGTACGTCTATATTTTTCAATTCGTTTTAATATATTCTTCTGTTGTGGGCTTGGAGCATGTTTTTTCCCAATCAAAATATCAGCAATCTGATTGCCGAACTTTGCAGGCACACCACCCTCACGAACAAGCTCCTCAATCTTACTAATATCCCCATCAATTAAATATTTTTCAACTAGACCAACCCATCGAATATCAATACACATAATAATTCATCACTTTATGCAGTTTTAATTGGGATTATTTTTGCACCCGCTTTCAGTTCGTCTAAGTAGTCAGCCCATGATTGCATCATAGTTGTACGTTGCTCAATAAACTTGGTGCGATTGTAAGCCGCCCCTAATGTATCTGGTACTTTATGAGCTAGTTGGTGTTCAATGATGGCTGGGTCAATGTTTAACCGTTCATGCAGAATGGTTCTAGCCATTGCCCTAAATCCATGTCCTGTAATCTGTGTTTTGGTATCGTAACCCATACGCTTTAATGCGGCATTTACTGCGCTCTCGCTCATTGGTTTTAATGGGGAATGACCGCCCTGAAATACATATTCACCATGCCCTGATACGGGGTGAATTTCATGAAGTATTGCTAAGGCTTGAGTGGAGAGGGGGACAATGTGGTCTGTTTTTGTTTTACTTACTAGGTATTGCCAAGTTCCTTCATTTAAATCTATATCAGTCCATTTAGCCATTCTTAATTCACTAGGACGGACAAAGACGAGAGGGGCTAACTTAATTGCACATTGAACTGTAAGTGTTCCATTAAAGGCATCTAATGCGCGCAATAGCTCGGCAACCTCTTTAGGTTCTGTGAAAGCTGCCATGTGTTTTACTGTTGTGGCTGGCAATGCGCCTTTCAGGTCTGCCGTTATATCACGAATAGCACGCCCAGTTTGAACTGCATATCTAAAAACTTGCCCAGCAGTTTGTAATGTTCTGTGTGCGGTTTCTACTTTGTTTTGTTTTTCAATGCGCCTCAAAGTTTCAAGCATTTGGGGTGCGGTTATTGAAGATATTGGCTTTTTACCAATCCAAGGAAATAGGTAAAGCTCAAAACGCCTAATAACTTTTGGGGCTGTAGTAGATTAGCCGAATTTTGTTAGTAAAAACTGATTATAAATCAGACCATTTTTTAAGTGTTGCAAGTTGTTGCTTTGGTGTTCCATAGTTAAACCTAAACTCGCATTCTTTCAAGAA
>Ga0194120_10001630_pt1 | contig 40381 bp, 44 predicted proteins | sample TA2MahCa65mmetaG_FD_148642 | JGI IMG/M metagenome (GOLD analysis project Ga0194120, IMG submission 148642) | Freshwater microbial communities from Lake Tanganyika, Tanzania - TA2015019 Mahale Deep Cast 65m | ecosystem: Environmental > Aquatic > Freshwater > Lake | place: Tanzania: Lake...
CTGGTGTTCTTCTGCGAATTCATCTGGTGCGCCAACCGCAACGATCGCCTCGGCGCCGCCGAAGGCCCCCTGGGGGAACGTCGGATCGAACGTCTGGAGCTTGGCCTGCAGTTGGCCAGCCTGGCGGGCTACAGCCTCTTGGTGGCCTGGGCTTGGGGTCAGCGCTAGATCAATCGTCGGCCTCGGTGATCGGCTCAACGCTGGCGGCGTCGAGCTCGGCGTCGTCCTCCTCAGCGGCCGGGGGCACCAACACCACCTCCGCCAGGCGATCACCGCTGTCGAGGCGCTGCAGACGCACCCCCGTGGCGGCGCGGGACTGCTGGGGCACCGCATCGGCACGCATGCGCACGATCACCCCCTTCTCGCTCACCAGCAGCAGTTCCTCACCGCTACCGAGCACCTTCAGACCCACGAGCACATCGCCATCGCGGCGGAACTTGATCGCCCGCAGCCCCATGCCCGCACGCTTCTGCAGACGGAACTGATCCACCGGCACCCGCTTGCCCAGACCACTGGCGCTGGCCACCAGCACCCAGGGGCCTTCGCTGGCGGCCAGCGCATCGGCATCCTCCTCGTCGTCGGCCTCGCTGGCGGCGCTGCCCTCCACCCGATCCGCCAATTCCACGGGCAACACATCCATGCTCACCAGCTGGTCGCCGGGGCGCAGGTTCATGGCCCGCACGCCGCGGGCGGTGCGGCCGAGGGGCCGCAACTCATCGTCGCTGAGGCGGAAGTGGATGGTGATGCCGTTGCGGGAGCCGATCAGCACGCTGTCGCCGGGCTGGGCCAGGCGCACCCAGGTGAGGGCATCGCCCTCCTCCAGGGAGATGGCGATCAGACCATTGGAGCGGATGTTGGCGAAGGCCGACAGGCGCGTGCGCTTGATGAAGCCGCCGCTGGTGAGCATCACCAGCACGGCATCCTCGGCAAATTCGCTCACCGCCAACAGCGAGGTGATCTGCTCTTCGCGGGGGATGGGCAACAGCTGCACGATCGGCGTGCCCTTGGCAGCTCGGCTGCACAGCGGCACCCGGTAGGCCGGCACCGTGTAGACCACACCGCGGTCGGAGAAGAGCAACAGGGAGTCGTGGTCGTTGCAGCTGATGAACAGCCGCACCGCCTCTTCCCCTTGGGAACGCGTGCCCGCCTTGCCGCGGGTGCCGCGGCTGGTGGCCTCAAATTCGCTCACCGGCATCCGCTTGAGGTAGCCGTTCTCGGTGAGCAGCACCACGGATCGCTCGTTGGCGATCAGATCGATGTCCTCCAGGCCACCTTCCACATCGAGGATCTCGGTGCGGCGCGGGGAGTCGTAGCGGGAGCGGATCACACCGAGCTCTTCGGTGATCAGCCCGAACACCCGCTCCTTACGGGCCAGGATGTCGTTGTAGTCGGTGATCTTGGCGAGCAGATCCTCGTGCTCCAGACGGATCTTGTCCGCCTCGAGGGCGGTGAGCCGCCGCAGCTGCATCTGCAGGATGGCGTCCGCCTGGGAATCCGTTAAGCCGAACTGCCCCATCAGTTCGGTGCGGGCCGTGGCGGTGTCGGCCGCGGAACGGATCAGGGCAATGATCGCGTCGAGGTTGTCGAGGGCAATCAGCAGGCCCAGCAGGATGTGGTCGCGCTCCTCGGCCTTGCGCAGCAGGTAACGGGTGCGACGCTCGATGGTCTCGACGCGGAAGTCGAGGAACACCTGCAGCATCTTGCGCAGGGTGAGCAGCACCGGCTCCCCCTTCACCAGCGCCAGCATGTAGGCGCTGAAGTTGCTCTGCAGTGGCGTGAGTTTGAACAGGTTGTTCAACACCACCTGCGGGTAGGCGTCGCGGCGCAGTTCGATCACGATGCGCATGCCATCGCGATCGCTCTCATCGCGGATGTCGCTGATGCCCTCAAGCTTCTTGTCATTCACCAGTTCGGCGATGCGCTCGATCAGCGCCGCCTTGTTGGTCTGGTAGGGCAACTCGGTGATGATCACCGCATCGCGGTCGGGGCGGCCCTTGGCTTCGATGGTTTCAATCGAGGCCACGCCGCGCATGGTCACCGACCCCCGGCCGGTGCTGTACATCTCGCGGATGCCGCGGCGCCCCAGGATCTGACCACCGGTGGGGAAGTCGGGCCCGGGGATGATCGCCATCAGCTCCCGATCGTCGAGCTCGGGGTTGGCGATCAGGGCCAGCAGGCCATCGATCAGCTCGGTGAGGTTGTGGGGCGGGATGTTGGTGGCCATCCCCACGGCGATGCCCGTGGAGCCGTTGAGCAACAGCTGCGGCACCCGCGCCGGCATCACCGTGGGTTCCTGCTGGGAACCGTCGAAGTTGTCGATGAAATCGACGGTCTCGCTCTCGATGTCCTCCAGCAGGCTGTCGGTGGTGAGGGCCTGCAACCGCGATTCGGTGTAGCGCATGGCGGCCGGCGGATCGTTATCCACCGAACCGAAGTTGCCGTGCCCGTCGATCAGGGGCATGCGCATGGAGAAGTCCTGCGCCATGCGCACCAGGGCGTCGTACACCGCGGTGTCGCCGTGGGGGTGGTACTTACCGAGCACCTCACCCACCACACGGGCGCATTTGCGGTAAGGCCTGTCGCTGGTGAGGCCCAGCTCGTACATCGCATACAGGATGCGGCGATGCACCGGCTTGAGGCCGTCGCGGGCGTCGGGCAGGGCCCGGCCCACGATCACGCTCATCGCGTACTCCAAATAGGAGCGCGACATCTCATTGCGCAGATCGGCCTGAATGATGCGGCCGTCTGAACCCGATGGCCCCTCCGGCCCGCCCCCGGCAGTCATCTCACCGGGTTCGGTTGGATCCGCCATTCGCAACAGCTTTGGTTAGAACACATTTTATCGGTCATCGCGTCGGTGTCTGCCTTGAGCGGGAGCTTCCCCAGCCGGACCGTGACGGAGCTGCAGGAGCTGCAACGGCAGGGCCGGTTGCAGGTGGCCACCGCCGCGGCCTACCGCGCCCTGGTGGCCGAGCAGGGGCTGGAGCAGGCCTACCGCCACACCCACGTGGTGGTGGCCAGCGGCGCCGAATTCACGGGCCAGGCCAGCCTGCTGCTGCAGCTGGGGCCCACCGACCCACCGATGCGGATCCGCCGCTTCCGGCTGGGGCCGGCCGAGGGCCAGGGGGGCCACGGCAACACCGACCTGCTGCTGCCCCTGGGCCAGGGGGGCGCCCTGGCGCTGGAGGCGTTGCTGCGGGGGGAGACACTGCCCTTCAGCGCCAGTGGCAGCGGCGGGCCGCAACAGCCCCGGCTGGAGCTGGAGACCCAGCTCAACCTGGAGCAAATCGGCGCCGGGCGACTGCTGCTGCACCGGGGGGTGGTGGAGAACGGCGTGGTGGCGGTGAGTAGCCGCGAAGGGCTCACCCCCACCCCGTGGGGCCCCGTGCTGGGGCCCTGGGTGAGCGCTCTCTACAGCTGTGGCGGCGCCGGCAGCATCGGCCTCACCATGCCGGGGCTCACGGCCCTGGGCCCCGGATCACCGCTGTTGGTGGCCGGGGGCCTCGGCTGGGTGAGCGGCGCCGGCAGCGGCCATAACCCCGCGGTGAAACGTGACGGGGCAGGGCAGGCCCTCAGCCCCGGCGCCAGCGCCGCCGTGGAGGTGGACCTGCACGGGCTCAACCCCCGCTGGCTGCGGGCCACCCGCCTGGGGGAGGGGGACACCGGCCTGCTGGTGGCCCTGGCGGCGCCGGTGCCCCTGCTGGATGGCGACGGGGCGCGGCTGGCGGCCATGGGGGACAGCCAGCTGGAGGCCCCGGTGCTGGATTACGGCGTTCCCCGCCGGGTGCGTCCCAGTTTCGGCCGGGCGTCGTACAGCGCCCTGCACAGCGGCCAGCTCCAGGTGGAGGAGCGGCCGTTGAGCTGCGCCCCGGCCCACAGCCCGCGGCTGGCGGCGGAAATCGCCGCCGAGCTGGTGGAGCAGCTGCAGAGCGGACGCTTCCCGCTGCGCCCCCCCCTGGCGCCGCTGCCCAAACGGACTGCGCTGCAGCCCCTCGACTGATGGCGACGCGGGAAAACGGCCGTAAGCTCCCCGTTCATCGCGCCCCTGTTCCCTCCATGGCTGACGCTGAAGCCCCCAACCCGGCCGCCGAGCAGCCGACTGAGGATCAGCTCACCGGGGAACAACCCACCGAAGAGCAGCCGACGGTGGTGGAACCGACCGTGGCCCCCACGCCCGCAGTGGCCCCCACGCCCGAGGCAAGCAACACGCCGCAGGTGGCCAGCACCACGGAGGTGCCCGCCACGCCCGCCACGCCGGCCCCAGCCCCGGTGGTGCCCGCACCCTTCAGCACCGGCGCCAGCCCCTCCGACGGGGAGGGCGGCGAATGGGAGCTGCTGGTGAGCAAGGTGCAGGGCTGGCTGGCCAGCGGCCAGCTGCAGCAGCAATGGCAGGCGGCCCGCACCCCCCTCAGCCTTCTGGCGGGGCTGATTGGCCTGCTGCTGGTGCTGCGCATCTATGGCGCCCTGTTGGCCGTGCTGGACAGCATTCCGCTGCTGCCTGGGCTGCTCGAGCTGGCGGGCCTGATCGCCGTGCTCCAGTTCGGCCTCACCCGGATGGTGCGCAGCCGTGATCGCCGCCAGGTGATCGATGGGGTGCGTCAGCGCTGGCAGAGCTTCCGGGGCCGCAGCTGAGGCGCCGCAACGGCAGGGGTTCAACGGGTCAGTTGATAGCTTGGCCCGATTGCATCACGGTCACTGGTGGACATTCAGCTCGGTCGTTCCCGCACCGTTCGTCGCGCCTACGGCATCGACGAAATTGCCCTCGTGCCGGGGGGACGCACCGTGGATCCAGCGGTGACCGACAGCAGCTGGACCCTGGGGGGCGTGCGCCGCGAGATCCCGATCATCGCCAGCGCCATGGACGGCGTGGTGGACGTGGGCATGTGTGTGGAACTCACCAAGCAGGGGGCCCTCGGGGTGCTCAACCTCGAGGGGGTGCAGTGCCGCTACGACGACCCCAACCCGGCCCTCGACCGCATCGCCGCGGTGGGCAAAGAGGAGTTCGTGCCGCTGATGCAGGAGCTCTACAGCCAGCCGGTGCGGGAAGACCTGATCCGCCAGCGCATCGGTGAGATCAAGCAGCGCGGCGGCATCGCCGCCGTGAGCGCCACCCCGGTGGCCGCCCTCAAGTTCGGCAAGGCCATCGCCGAGGCCGGTGCCGACCTCTTCTTCGTGCAGGCCACGGTGGTGAGCACCGAGCACATCGGCCCCGAGGGGCAGGAGAGCCTGGATCTGGAGGCCCTCTGCCGCGACTTCGGTGTGCCGGTGGTGATCGGCAACTGCGTCACCTACGACGTGGCCCTGAAACTGATGCGGGCCGGCGCCGCCGGCGTGATGGTGGGCATCGGCCCCGGGGCCGCCTGCACCAGCCGCGGCGTACTGGGCATCGGCATCCCCCAGGCCACTTCCGTGGCCGACTGCGCCGCCGCCCGGGCCGACTACCTGGCGGAGAGCGGCCGCTATGTGCCGATCATTGCCGACGGCGGCATCGTGACCGGCGGCGACATCTGCAAGTGCCTGGCCTGCGGGGCCGATGCCGTGATGATCGGCTCCCCCATCGCCCGGGCCGCCGAAGCCCCAGGCCGTGGCTTCCACTGGGGCATGGCCACCCCCAGCCCGGTGCTGCCCCGCGGCACCCGCATCAAGGTGGGTACCACCGGCAGCCTGGAGAAAATCCTGCGGGGCCCCGCCTCCCTGGATGACGGCACCCAGAACCTGCTGGGCTGCATCCGGACCTCCATGGGCACCCTCGGGGCCCGCACCCTGCAGGAGATGCAACAGGTGGAGGTGGTGGTGGCACCGTCGCTGCTCACCGAGGGCAAGGTGTATCAGAAGGCCCAGCAGCTGGGCATGGGCAAGTAGCCACCCCCCTGGTGGCGGGGTGAACAGCGGCGTTAGCCTCAAGGATGTGCGGGCTTCGGCCCTCACACTCCTCACACCCCCTGGCCCGGCGCGTCCGGGCTTTCTGTCTTTGCCCCAGGCGATGCCGGGGCGGGTAACGAGTTTCAGCAGCGTCCGGGCCATCACCGAAAGCGGTTGCTAGATTCCGAAAACCCTGTTCCCTCCTCGGATGTCCAGCGCCGCTGCCGTCACCGACGCTTCCTTCGAGCAAGACGTGCTCAAAAGCGATGTGCCCGTGCTGGTTGATTTCTGGGCCCCCTGGTGCGGACCCTGCCGCATGGTGGCGCCGATCGTCGACGAGATCGCCAAGGAGTTCGACGGCAAGATCAAGGTGTTCAAGCTCAACACCGACGAAAACCCCAACGTGGCCAGCCAGTACGGCATCCGCAGCATCCCCACGCTGATGGTGTTCAAGGACGGCCAGAAGGTGGACACCGTGGTGGGTGCCGTGCCCAAGACCACCCTCTCGGGCACCATCTCCAAGTACCTCTGAGCCCCGCCGCTGAGCCCCCTGGAGCACAGCCCACTGGAGCAGAGCCCCCTCGAGGCCCTGGCCGCGGCCCTGCCGAACCATCCGCAGCGCCGCGCCATTGAGCGCAGCGTGGTGAGCCTGCTGGAGATCGCCCGCAGCAGCGGCGACGCCGACGAGTGGCGCCTGATCAATGGCGCCCTGGCGGACATCCGCGACGGCCTCAGCGTGTTCGCACCGCACCGACTGCAACGCAAGGTCACGGTGTTCGGCTCAGCCCGCACCCCCAGCGACGATCCCGCCTATCGCCTGGCCCAGGAGCTGGCGGTGGAGGCGGTGCGCCACGGTTTTGCCGTGATGACCGGCGCCGGCGGCGGCATCATGGAGGCCGCCAACAGCGGTGCCGGCTGCGACAACAGCATCGGCCTCAACGTGGAACTGCCCTTCGAGCAGCACGCCAACCGCTACGTGAACGCCTGCGAGGGGCGTCTGCTGCACTTCCGTTATTTCTTCACCCGCAAATTGTTCTTCCTGCGGGAGAGCGATGCCCTGGTGGTGATGCCCGGTGGCTTCGGCACCTTCGATGAGCTGTTCGAATCCCTCACCCTGATCCAAACCGGCCGCACCCCGCCGATTCCGCTGGTGATGCTGGCGCCTCCGGGGGATGCCTTCTGGCCGGAGTGGCTGGGGGAACTGCACCAGGGCCTGGTGCGCCGCGGCCTGATCTCCCCGGAGGACACCACCCTGCTCAAGCAGGCCAGCTCCGCCGCCGAAGCGATGGCGATCATCAGCCGCTTTTACCGGGTGTTCCACGGCGCCCAGTACGCCGAAGACTGCCTCGAGCTGCTGCTGCACGGGCGCCTCAGCGACGCACAGCTGGGCCAGCTCAACCGCAGCTTTGCCCCGCTGGTGGAGGAGGGCGGCATCAGCCAGGGGGAGAGCTGTGACAGCCGCGGCATCCTGCGGCCCTGCCTGCGCTTCCAGCTGGACCGCCGTCGCATCGGCCTGCTGTACCAGCTGCTGGATCAGCTCAATGGCCTGCCCCTGGAGGGGCCAGCGGCGATCGAGCAACCTGGCCAACGCCTGAGTCCCGCCCCCCAGCCATGACCCGCATCGGCCTGATCGACTACGGCATGGGCAACCTCCATTCCGTGCAGCGGGCCCTGGAACGGCTGGGCTGCACGGTGCTGACGGTGCAGAAGGCGGCGGCCATGGACAGCTGCCAGGCCCTGGTGCTGCCGGGGGTGGGGGCCTTCGATCCCGCCATGGAGCGGCTGGAGCACTCGGGACTGGTGCCCGCCATCCGTCAGTGGTGCGCCGAGGAGAAGCCGCTGCTGGGCATCTGCCTGGGGCTGCAACTGTTGTTCGAGGGCAGCGACGAAGGGCAGCGGCCTGGGCTGGGGCTGATCCGCGGCCATGTGGCGGCCCTACCCCGCTGCCCGGGGCACCCCATTCCCCACATGGGCTGGGAGCCGCTGTTGCCCGCCACCGCCAGCCCCCTGCTGCCGGCGGGGGCCCCGGAGGCCTGGATGTATTTCGTGCACTCGTTTGCGGCGGTGCCGGCGGACCCCGGCTGCGTCACGGCGCAGGTGGCATTCGGCTCCGAGACCGTCACCGCCGCCGTCTGGCAAGGCAGCCTGGCCGCCTGCCAGTTCCACCCCGAGAAATCCGCCGAGGCGGGGGAGGCGCTGCTGCGGCGTTGGCTGGCCTGGGTGGAGCAGCGGCAGCCATGAGCCTGCGGCTCAGCGGCGGCCGCAAGCTGCAGAGCCCGCCGGGGCACACGGCCCGCCCCACCCCTTCGCGGGTGCGGCTGGCGGTGATGAACATGCTGGCGCCGCAGCTCAGGGGCGCCCGCTGGCTCGACCTCTGCTGCGGCAGCGGCGTGATGGGCTGTGAAGCCCTGCACCACGGCGCGGCGGCGGTGGTGGCCATCGACCAGGACAGGCGCATGGCCGCCACGGCCCAGGCCAACCTGGATCTGGTGGCTTCGGGCCTCGATCCGGCCCCTGCGGTGACGGTGTTGAGCCAGGAGGTGCTGCGCTGGCTGCGGGTACCGCCCCAGGGGCTGGAGCCCTTCGATCTGATCTACGCCGATCCCCCCTACGGCGCCGGGCTGTATGACGGCATCAGTGCAGCCGTGCGCGAGGGGGGCTGGCTGCGGCCCTCGGGTCTGCTGCTGCTGGAATGCGCGAGCGCCTCAGTCGCCAGCATCGGAGAAGGCTGGGGCCTGCAGCGGCAGAAACGCTACGGGGGCAGCACGCTGCTGGTGCTGCAGCCCCAATGAGGCCAGGCCGGGGCCGCTGACGGCGGGCCGGTGATCAGCCCCCCAGGGCGCTGCCGCGGCGGTATTGGTTCCAGGCGGCCACGAACAGGCCCACCAAGGTCACGGGAATCAGACCGAGCACGATGCCGCAGAGCAGGGGTTCGATCATGGGTGGGATGAACTGGGCTGGTTGCACAATTCTTCCACGCCCCTGCCCCAAACTGCGGGCAGCGTGATGCGCCTTGACATCCCCAGCAGCGTGACCTCCCCGGCGACCCCCACCGCAACCCCCACCGTGACCGCAGCGGCGGCCCCCTCCAGCGCCAACCGGCGTGGGCTGATCTCGGCCCTGGCGATGGTGGCGGCGGTGTGTGTGGCCGTGGTGGCCCTGGTGGTGCTGCTGCCCGCCGCCCGCAGCGACCCCTACACCCGCAGCACCCTGCAGCTCAGCGGCTCCGGCGAGCGCGGCGAGCAGCTGTTTCTGATCAACTGCGCCGGCTGCCATGGCATCGCCGCCCAGGGGCTGGTGGGCCCCAGCCTGCACGGGGTGCACAACCGCAAAAACAACCGCCAGCTGATTCAGCAGGTGGTGAGCGGCCGCACCCCGCCGATGCCCCGCTTCCAGCCCGAACCCCAGGCCATGGCCGACCTGCTGGCCTACCTCGACACGCTCACGTGAGCCTGGCGGTGGTGTTGGTGGAACCGGCAGGCCCCCTGAATGTGGGGAGCGTGGCCCGGCTCTGCGCCAACTTCCAGGTGGGCGAGCTGCGGCTGGTGGCCCCCCGCTGCGACCACCTGGGGGCCGAAGCCCGGCTGATGGCGGTGCACGCCGAGGCGGTGCTGGAGCGCGCCCGCAGCTTCCCCACCCTGGCGGCCGCCGTGGCGGACTGCGCCCGGGTGGTGGCCACCAGCGGCCGCGTTGAACCGGAGGGGGTGCCCCTGAGCGGCCCGGAGGAGGCCCTCGGCTGGCTGCAACCGGCCCTGCTGGATCCCGCCAGCCAGGGGGCCCTGGTGTTCGGCCGCGAGGACCGGGGCCTCACCAACCAGGAGTTGCTGCAGGCGGGACGCGTGCTGCGGCTGAACAGCGCCGAGGCCTACGCCTCCCTCAACCTCTCCCACGCGGTGGCGATCTGCCTGCACGGGCTGCAACAGCCGCTGCCGGCCCCGGCGGACACCGCAGAACCCTGCCCCCGCGGCGAGCTGGAGGCGGCCCTGGCGGATGCGGAGGAGCTGCTGCTGGAGGTGGGCTTCCTGCATCCCCACACCGCGGAGGCGCGCCTGGGGAAAGTGCGGGCCTTGCTGCAACGGGCCCAGGTGCGCAGCCCGGAGGTGGCCCTGCTGCGGGGCATGGTGCGGCAGCTGCGCTGGGCAACCCAGCGGCGAAGCCCCTAAGGTCTGGCCCGTGCCCAGCCCCACCCGCCCGTGAGCGCGAGCCGCCCCAACCGCCCCAGCAGCAGCACACCGGGGTGGGGAGCACCGGTTCAACTGGTGGTGCGGCTGCTGGTGATGGGCCTGGGGCTGGGGGTGATCACCGGCACCGCGCTCAAACTGCTGGCCCCCCGCCTGGCGGGCGGCGGCCCAGCCACCCCTGCGGCCCCCACCCTCAGCCTGCCGGGGGTGAGCGGCCTGCCCCGCGGCCTGGGGTTGGGACGCTTCGAGCCACGCACGGAACTCAGCGCCCTGAGCCAGAAGTGGGCCCAACTGGCGGCGGTGCACAAAGATCTGCAGGTCAGCGGCTACCTGCTGGTGCTCGATGACGGCCGCTTCGCCCAACTCAACCCCGAGCGGCCGCTGCCGGCGGCCAGCTCGATCAAAACGCCGATCCTGCTGGCGGGGCTCGAAGAACTCGATGCGGGCCGGCTGAAGTGGAACGAACCGCTCACCCTCACCAAGGAGGTGATGGGGGGTGGCGCCGGCTGGATGGCCAGCCGCCCCCAGGGCACCCGCTTCCCCTTCTGGGAGGCCGCCACCGAGATGATCCGGGTGAGCGACAACAGCGCCACCAACCTGCTGATCAAACGGCTGGGGGGCAAGGCCAGCCTCAATGCCCGCTTCCAGGCCATGGGCCTCAGCGGCACGGTGATCAACAACTGGCTGCCGGACCTCGATGGCACCAACACCACCAGCGCCCACGACCTGGCGCGCGCCATCGCCCTGGTGGACACCGGCGACAAGCTCAGCCCCCGGGCCCGGGATCTGTTCCGGGAGGTGATGGGGACATCCCGCACCAACACCCTGCTGCCCCTGGGGCTGCTGATGGGCCTTGGCGGGGATTCCGCCGATCCGGATAGCGATCTGCTGGGCTACGGGGTGACGGTGCTCAACAAAACGGGCGACATCGGCATCGCCTACGCCGACGGCGGCCTGATTGAACTGCCCAACGGCCAACGGGCGGTGGCGGCGTTCATGGTGAAGGGCCCCTTCAACGACCCGCGCTCCACCGATCTGATCCGGGCCATGGCGGCCGAAGTGGCCCGCACCCTGATCGGCAAACCCGGCGGCAGCGGCACCCCCCGGCCATGACCCCCCTGCCCCTGCTGCTGCTGGCGGCCGCCCCCAACCCAGCACCCCCGACGGCCCCGGCGCCGATCCAGCGGCCCCAGGTGGTGGCCCCCCTGCCCGGCGGCCTCGATGCGGTGCTGGTGGTGAACGACAACAACCCGGAGCTGATCAGCGAGCCGGGGATCCTGCTCTCCACCTTCCCGGGCCAGGGCCGCAGCCAGCCGGCGGCGCACCTCAACGTGCCGCTCAACGGCCGCTTCGATCTGTTCAGCCACCACGTGTTCGCCGGCAAGCCGGATCAGCTGAACTCCACCCTGTGGCTGGCGGTGGTGGCCCAACCCCGCGGGGCGCAACCGGTGACCCTGCAGCTGCTGGCGGGCTCCACCGCCCTCTCCCAGGCCACCGATCGCATCCAGCCCCAGGCGCCGTTCCTGCCGCTGCCGGAGCTGATGCCCCAGGACGGCAACACCTACGCCGGGCCGGGCAGCCGCGTGGCCACCGAACTGCTGGGGCGCCAGCGGGGGCCGCTGCTGCCTGAGCGCTGGACCCTCCCCCCCGGCCAGCTGAGCACCCTGCTGCTGCTGCCCATGCCGGTGCGGGGGCTCGACCCCCTGCTCAATGGCCGCAACCTGCAGCTGCGCCTGCAGAGCTCCGGGCCCGTGAGCCTGGCCACCCTGGCGGCCTTCGGCGAAGGCGACCAACCGCCGCCGCCGGAGCGCTGGGCCGCCCTGCTGGATGGGCCCCTCAGCGCCAAGGAACACACCCCCACCCCCCGCGGCAGCAGCGGCAAGCTGGTGTACTCGCGAGTGAGTGGCGTGCAGGTGGGCAGCACCTGGCGCACCACCCTCACCGACCCGGGCAAGCCCTACCTCTCCGCCAGCCGGGCGCCCATCTCCTGGCCGATCGCCTCCCTGGAGCGGGGCAGCCTGGGCACCCGCCAGGTGCAAACCGCCGAGCTCAAGGCCTTCTATCCGGGTACCGCCTGGGCGGCCCACGGCAACTACGGTGTGGAATACGACCTCACCCTGCCGCTGCGCAACACCGGGACCCAGCCCCTGCAGCTGCAGCTGGCGCTGGAATCGCCCATCAAGGGCGACCAGCCCATCGGCGGGCTGCGCTTCAAGGCCAAACCGGGGCCCCCGGTGATGTTCCGCGGCACCGTGGAGGTGAGCGGCCTCGACGGCAGCGATGGCAGGGCCATGGGCCGCCAGGGGTTCCACCTGGTGCAGCGGGTGGGACAGCAGGGTCCGGCCCTCGGCACCATCAGCCTGGCGCCTGGCGGCAGCCGCAGCCTGCGGGTGCGGCTGATCTACCCGGCGGACGCCACGCCGCCCCAGGTGCTCAGCCTGCTGCCTGTGAAACAATCCCCGGACCAGCCTGAGCCATCCCGCTGATGCAAGCCCGCAAGCGCAGGGTTTACCCCTTCACCGCCATCGTGGGCCAGGAGGAGATGAAGCTGGCGCTGCTCCTCAACGTGATCGACCCGCGCATCGGCGGCGTGATGATCATGGGCGACCGCGGCACCGGCAAGAGCACCACCATCCGCGCCCTGGCGGACCTGCTGCCGGAGATCGACGTGGTGGCCGGCGACCCGTACAACAGCTCCCCCGGCGACCCCGATCTGCAGAGCGCCGAGGTGCGCCAGCGCCAGGAGCAGGGCGAGCAGCTGACCACTGAAAAGCGTCAGGTGCCGATGGTGGACCTGCCCCTGGGGGCCACCGAGGATCGCCTCTGCGGCACCATCGACATCGAGAAGGCGCTCAGCGAGGGCGTGCGAGCCTTCGAACCCGGTCTGCTGGCGAAGGCCAACCGCGGCCTGCTCTACGTGGATGAGGTGAACCTGCTGGACGACCACCTGGTGGACGTGCTGCTGGATTCCGCCGCCTCCGGCTGGAACACCGTGGAACGGGAGGGGGTGAGCGTGCGCCACCCGGCCCGGTTCGTGCTGATCGGCTCCGGCAACCCCGAGGAGGGGGAGCTGCGGCCCCAGCTGTTGGATCGCTTCGGCATGAGCGTGGAGGTGCGCACCGTGCGCGACCCCGAGCTGCGGGTGCAGGTGGTGGATCAGCGCACCGCCTTCGACAACGACCCCGACGGCTTCAACGCCGCGGTGCAACCCACCCAGGACGGGCTCCAGGCCCGGGTGGTGGAGGCCCAGAACCGCCTGCCGCAGGTGCAGATCGACGACGACCTGCGCATCCGCATCTCCGCCATCTGCGGCGAACTGGATGTGGATGGCCTGCGGGGCGACATCGTGACCAACCGGGCCGCCCGGGCCCTGGCCGCCTTTGAGGGGCGCACCGAGGTCACCGAGGATGACATCGCCCGGGTGGTCGCCTGCTGCCTGCGGCACCGCCTGCGCAAGGACCCCCTCGAGCAGATCGACTCCGGCGACCGGGTGGTGAAGGTGTTCTGCAAGGTGTTCGAGCGGCCCGACAGCACCGACCGCGCCGCCTTCGAGCTGGCCCTGGCGGCCTGATGCCGCGCCGGGGGCCCTGATGCGGATCCTCGGCCTCGACCCCGGCCTGGCCCGGGTGGGCTACGGCCTGATCGATGTGGACGGGCGCCCCGGCAGCGGCAGCCAGCGGCTGCTGGACTGCGGCATCATCCGCACCGACCCAGGCCGCAGCGACGGCGACCGCATGGTGGAGATCGCCCGCGACCTGCGGCAGCTGCTGCGCCACTGGCGGCCGCAGCTGGCGGCCGTGGAGAAGTTTTTCTTCTACCGCTCCAGCACCACCATCGCCGTGGTGCAGGCCCGGGGGGTGCTGATGATGACCCTGGCGCGCTTCCAGGTGCCGGTGGTGGAGTACCCGCCCATGCAGATCAAGCTGGCCCTGGCGGGGCACGGCCACGCCGACAAGGCCGATGTGCTGGATGCGGTGATGCGGGAGCTCAACCTGGAGGACCCGCCGCGGCCGGATGACGCCGCCGACGCCCTGGCGGTGGCCCTCACCGGCTGGTACCAGCGCTGAACCATGGAGACGCCGGCCGCCGCCAGCAAAGCCGCGCTGCGGCCGCAGTTCCGCCGCCGCCGGGCTGAGCGGCTGGCGGCCACCCAGGGCCCGCTGCTAGAGCAGGCGCGCCGCTGGCTGCCGCCCCTGCTGCAGCCGGGCCAGCGGCTGGGGATCTACTGGCCGCTGCCGGGGGAAGCGGATCTGCGGGCCCTGGAGGCGGAGCCCCGGTTGCGGGGCAGGGTGGCCCTGCCCCGGGTGAGCCAGGGGTCGCTGGGCTACCGCCCCTGGCGGGCGAACGGCCCCCTCAGCCCCGATGACACGGGCATCCCCGCCCCGGACCCCGCCCCGGAGCTGGAGCCCACCCAGCTGGGGCTGCTGCTGGTGCCGGCCCTGGCCTGTGACCACGAGGGCTTTCGCCTGGGCTACGGCGGCGGCTGGTTTGACCGCCTGCGCAGCAACGCCCCGTGGCGGGCCGTGCCGGCCCTCGCGGTGCTGCCCCAGGCCTGCCTGGTGGAGCAGCTGCCGCGGGATCCCTGGGATGTGCCCCTGGACGGCTGGCTGCACGAAGGGGGGGTGCATTGGTTGCGAGCTGTGTAAGCCCGGGGGGCTGGACCGCCGCTCACCCCCAGGATTTGGCAGGATCGGCGCAGGCAATGCGTGTTTCCGTGGATCTCCAGGCCAACGACGCCTTCCGATCGGCCCTCAACCTGGACCAGGACTCCGCCGCTGAGCCCCTCCCGGCCGGAACCCGGCGCGGCCCCAGCATCCGCCTCAACCGCGGCAGCGCCGCCGAGCAGGTGCTGGCCTCCGAGCTCAAGGGGCGCGACGATGCCAGCGACGCCCTCTCGATGATGGTGAGCTCGATGGTGCACATGGTGCAGGCGGGCAAAACCCGCAGCAACGGCAGCCGCTGGTCCGCCTGAGATGCCCCGCCAGCCGCACTGCCGGCCCCTGGCCCTGGCGACCCTGGCCTGCCTTGGGCTGAGCGCCGGCGCCGCCCGGGCCCACGGCATTGAAAGCCGCCTCAGCCCCCTGCGGGGCCTCACGGATCAGCTGCTGCTGCAGAGCCAGTTCTCCAATGGCGAACCCACCCGCGATGCGGTGGTGCGCCTGGTGCCACCCCAGGGGCAGCCCCTGGAGCTGGGGCGCACCAATGGCCAGGGCCAACTGAGTTTCGCCCTGCCCAAGGGGGCCCATGGCGCCTGGGAGCTGCAGGTGGATGGGGGGCCCGGCCACCGGGACTACCTGGAGATGCCGCTGCAGGGCGGGCAGGCCCAGCTGGACCGGGTGAGCCGCCAACCCCACCCGGCCCGCAGCGGCTGGCTGCTGGGGCTCAGCGGCCTGGGGGCAGCTGCCATGCTGCTGGGACTCCAGCGCATCCGCCGCCCCCGTTGATGGCCTCCGGCAGCCAGAAACTCGACCAAATCGTTGAACGCCTGAAGGGCACCGCCGACCCCAAGCGGCGCTACGAGTACGTACTCTGGCTGGCCAAGAAGCTGCAGCCCCTGCCGGAGGAATTCCGCACCGACGCCTTCAAGGTGAAGGGCTGCGTCTCCCAGGTGTATGTGGTGGGCCAGTTGGTGGAGGGCAAGCTCCACTGGCAGGGGGATTCCGATGCCGCCATCACCAAAGGGCTGCTGGCCCTGCTGATCGAGGGGTTGGAGGGGCTGGAGCCCGCCGCCGCCGCCGCCATTGATGCCAGCGTGCTGGCGGAGACGGGCCTGCAGGCGAGCCTCACCCCATCGCGGGCCAATGGCTTCCTCAACATCCTGCGGCTGATGCAAGCCCAGGCCGTCGCCCTGGCCGCCGGCTGAGCACCAGGGCGGCCGGCAAGCCTGCGATCGATTGATTTCTAGGATCGCCGCTCACGCATTCACGGCGGCATGACCATCGGCATCGGCTTGCTCGGGCTTGGCACGGTGGGAGCTGGCGTGGCCGAGATCCTGCTCAACCCTGAGGGGCGCCATCCCCTGGTGGGGCAGCTGCAGCTGAAGCGGGTGGCGGTGCGCGATCTGCAGCGACCCCGGCCCGTGCCCTTGCCGGCCGAGATCGTGGGCACCAGCCCCGAAGCCGTGGTGGACGACCCCACCGTGGACATCGTGGTGGAGGTGATGGGCGGCCTGGAGCCGGCCCGCAGCCTGATCCTGCGCGCGATCGCCAACGGCAAATCCGTGGTCACCGCCAACAAGGCGGTGATCGCGCGCTACGGCGAGGAGATCGCCGCCGCCGCCGCCCAGCAGGGGGTGTACGTGCTGATCGAAGCGGCCGTGGGGGGGGGCATCCCGATCATCGAACCCCTGAAGCAATCCCTCGGGGGCAACCGCATTCAGCGGGTGAGCGGCATCATCAACGGCACCACCAACTACATCCTCAGCCGCATGGCCGATGAGGGGGCGGCCTACGGGGCCGTGCTGGCGGATGCCCAGCGGCTGGGGTACGCGGAGGCGGATCCGGCGGCCGATGTGGAGGGGGGCGATGCCGCCGACAAGATCGCCATCCTCTCGGGCCTGGCCTACGGCGGCTCGATCGAGCGGGCCGCCATCCCCACCGAAGGCATCAACCGCCTGGATGCGCGGGATGTGAACTACGCCGCCCAGCTGGGCTACGTGGTGAAGCTGGTGGCCACCGCCCAGTTCCTCGGCACCGACACCGACGGCACGGTGCAGCTGGATGTGCGGGTGAACCCCACCCTGCTGCCCAAGGACCACCCCCTCGCCGGGGTGCATGGCGTCAACAACGCCATCCTGGTGGAGGGGGAACCGGTGGGTCGGGTGATGTTCTACGGCCCGGGGGCCGGCGCCGGCCCCACCGCCTCCGCCGTGGTGGCCGACATCCTCAACATCGCCGGCATCCGCGAGGCGAGCGGCGCAGCCGGTGGCCTCGATCCCCTGTTGGCGGCAGGCCAATGGCGCGCCTGCCGCCTGGTGGATCCGGGGCTCACCCTGCACCGCAACTACCTGCGGCTGCAGACCGGCGACCAGGCCGGGGTGATCGGCCGCATCGGCACCTGTTTCGGGGATCAGGGGGTCTCGATCCGCTCGATCGTGCAGTTCGAAACCAGCGGAGATGCGGCGGACGCCGAAATCGTGGTGATCACCCACGAGGTGCAGGAGGCCAACTTCCGCCGGGCCCTGGCCGCCATCGAGGCCCTGCCCGATGTGAAGGCCGTGGCCGCCTGCCTGCGCACCCTCTGAACCCACGCTGAGGCAGATTGGACCCACGTGCGAATCCGCTGACGCGGGCGGCGCTCCGTATCAGAGCGAACCTTTCCGCCGCCGGCGACGCGGAAACCTGAGGCTCATCCCCTTCCGTTGCCCCATCCCTTGGGCGATTCCGTTCTTCCCGATATCCCGCAGAGCTCCCCTTTGGCTTCCCCCTCCATGACCTTCCACCAGGGTGATTGCGTCACCCTCGCCAGCGACGGGCACACCTACCAGGTGATCAGCGTCGACGACAGCCATGACCGCTGCTGGCTGCGGCGCTGGCCCCTCTCCCGGCAGGGCTCCGAGGTGTTTGAAATTTCCCTGCAACAGGTGCGCCCCAGCCGGCCCCATCGCCCTTGAATGGCGCCACGCCCCTGACCCCTGCCCCTTGACGCGGCTGCCGCCCGATCGCAACCGCTGGGCAACCCTGATCCTGCTGCTGGGCCTCGGCCCCCTGGCGGCCTCCCTGGCCGGCTGCCAACCCCACCATCCGCCGCAGCGGCTCGTGGTGGCGAGCAAGAACCGCATCGACAGCATTGACCCCGCCGCGGCCTACAGCGTGGGCGCCCTACAGGTGCTCAGCGGCCTCGGCGACACGCTCTACCGCATCGACGCCAAGGGTGTGTTGCACCCCAGCCTGGCGGTGGGCTGGCCGCAGCTGAGCGCCGACGGCCTGCGGGCCCGGGTGACCCTGCGCCGGGATGTGCAGTTCCACGACGGCACCCCGTTCACGGCCGCCGCCATGGCCTTCAGCCTGGAGCGGTTCCTGGCCATCGGCAAACTCAGCTACCTGCTGGGGGATCGGGTGGCCTCCGTGCGGGCGGTGGAGCCCCACACCCTGGAGCTCACCCTCAAACGGCCCTACAGCCCCCTGGCGCAGCTGCTGAGCGCCATCAACCTCACGCCGGTGTCCCCCCGGGCCTACCGCCAGCACAGCCGCCGCTTCCTGAACGAGCGCTTCGTGGGCACCGGCCCCTACACGCTGCGGTTCTTCAACCCCCAGAAACAGCGGCTTGAGCCCTTTGCCGGCTATTGGGGGCCGCCGCCCGCCAACGGCGGCATCGACCTGGTGGGCCTCAGCAATTCCACCGCCCTGTTCGGGGCCCTCAGCAGTGGCGAGGTGGACGTGCTGCTCTCCACCAGCCTGGAGATCGACCAGCAGGCGGCCCTGCAGCGGCGGGCCCAGCGGGGGGAGCTGCGCTCCGGCAGCGGCCCCGCCCTGGAAATCGGCTACCTCACCCTGCTCACCGACCAGCCCCCCCTGGCGGATCCGAGCCTGCGCCGGGCCGTGGCCCTCAGCCTGGATCGCCACACCATCAGCGCCCGCGTGACCCTGCAGCAGCGCCCACCGCTGCGCAACCTGGTGCCCCCCAACCTGCCGGGGGCCGACCCCACCGCCTGGCCCGACTACAACCCCCAGGAGGCGCGACGCCTCTACCGCCAGGCCGGCTACTGCCAAGGCCGCCGGCTCACCCTGCCGCTCACCTTCCGCTCCAACATCCCCGCCGACCGCCTGTTTGCCCTCACCTGGCAGGCCCAACTGCGGCGCGACCTGGGGGATTGCGTGCAGCTGGAGGTGACGGGCATGGAGGCCACCACCGCCTACCGGCAGCTGGGGGATGGCACGTTTCCCCTGATCCTGCTGGAGTGGATGGGCGACTTCCCCGATGCCGACAACTACCTGGTGCCGCTGTTGGGCTGCGACCGGCAGCGGGGATCCCGCTGCCTCAAGGGGGCCAGCGCCGCCAGCGGCAGCTTCTGGGCGGCGCCCGGGCTGCAGCAGCAATTGAGCCGCAGCGCCAGCCTCAGCGGCGAGCCCCGCCGGGCGCTGCTGCGGCAGATCCAACAACGCACCGCCGCCGCTAACCCTTACTTGCCGGTGTGGCTGGTGGCGCCGCGGGCCTGGGCCCAGCGCAGCCTCAGGGCCCCCAGCTTTGATGGCTCGGGGCGCCTGGTGCTGCAGGCCCTGCAACGGAGCCCGCAACCATGAGCCGCGGCCGTCGCCTGCTGCGCTATCTGCTCGCGCGCCTGGCGCTGGCGCCGGTGATGTTGTGGCTGATCGCCAGCCTGGTGTTTCTGCTGCTGCGGGTGGCCCCCGGCGACCCCATCGATGCGCTGCTGGGCAGCCGCGCCCCCGCCGCAGCACGGGCGGCCCTGCGCAGCCAGCTGGGGCTGGATCAGCCCCTCTGGCGGCAGTACGGCCACTTCCTGGGCCAGTTGCTGCAGGGCAATCTGGGGGAATCGCTCACCAACCAGGAGCCGGTGGGCGCCACCATCGCCGCCAGCCTGCCCGCCAGCCTGGAGCTGGGGGTGGTGGCCCTGCTGCTGGCGGCCCTGGTGGGGCTGGCGGTGGGCTTCAGTGGCGTGGCCAGGCCGGAGGGAAAGCTCGACCTGGCCGGTCGCCTCTACGGCATCGGCACCTATGCCCTGCCGCCGTTCTGGGCGGCGATGATGGTGCAACTGCTGTTTGCGGTGTGGCTGGGTTGGCTGCCGGTGGGGGGCCGCCTGCCGCCCACGGTGCTGCCCCCGGAGCGGGGGGACTTCTATCTGCTGGAGGGGCTGCAGCAGGGCCTGGCCAGCGGGCAGTGGGAGTTGCTGGCGGGCGCCGCGCGGCACCTGGTGCTGCCCGCCGGCACCCTGGGGCTGCTGCTCAGCGGCGTGTTCGCCAACGCGCTGCGGCTCAACCTGCGGCGCGCCCTGGATTCCGACTACGTGGAGGCGGCCCGCAGCCGCGGCCTCAGCGAGCGGCGGGTGGTGCTGCGCCACGCCCTGCCCAACGCCCTGCTGCCGGTGCTCACCATCACCGGCATCACGGTGGCGTCGCTGATCGGGGGGGCCCTGCTGATTGAGGTCACCTACTCCTGGCCCGGGGTGGCCTTCCGGCTGCAGGAGGCCATCAGCCAGCGGGATTACCCGGTGGTGCAGGGCATCGTGGTGGTGGTGGCGGCCCTGGTGGTGGCGGTGAGCGTGGCGGTGGATCTGCTGGTGGCGCTGCTGGATCCGCGGCTCACCTTCTGAGGCTGTCCCACCAGCGCTGGGCCCAGGCGGCATCCAGCACCGTGGCGCTTACCCCCTCCAGCAGGCGTCGCTGGGGCGGCAGGCCGCTGGCGAGCCGCTCCAGAAAGGCGCCGCTGAGGTCGAGGGTGAGGGCCTGCACCCGCTGGGGATCCACCCCAACCAGCTCCTCCCCCAGCTGGAACAGCGCCTCCCGGCCGCTGGCGAGGCGCACCGGCGAGAAGTGGCTGCCCCCATCCACCACCACCATCCGGCTCTGGCGCCGGGCATCCGGGAGAAAGAGCGCCAACTGCTCCGCCAGGGGCGGTGTGATCAGATCCAGGCTGCCCCCCACCAGCAACACCGGCGCCTGCAGGGGGCGTAAACCCCGCTGGGGCCAGAGCAGGCTGCCAAAACCGTGCAGGCTCACCACCGCCGCCACGGGCTGGGCCAGGGGACGCGGAGCCGGCAACGGCACCTCCGTGAGCTGGCACTGCAGCAGTTGGGAGAGGTTGGTGAGCGGTATGCCCTTCAGGGCCCGGCGGCAGCGCTGGGGCAGGCCCGGCTCCGGCCGCAGGCCCGCCGCCAGCAGCGCACTCACCGCCCCCAGGGAATGGCCCAGGAGCACCACCCGCTGGCCCAGGGGCGGCAGGGGACCCTTGGCCACCGCCTGCACCACCGCCTCCAGATCCTGCACCCGGTCGCTGAGGGTTTCCGCCCCCGGCGGCGGCCGCCGCCCCTCCAGCAGCTCCCGCACCGCCGATTCATCACTGCCCGGGTGATCCACCACCACCACCGACCAGCCGCGCCGCTGCAGGCCGGCGGCCAACCAATCCAGCTGGGCACCACTCCCCCCCAACCCCGGGGAGAGCAGCACCCAGGTGGGGGCCACCCCGGGGCGGATGCGCAGGGGCAGGGGCTCACGGCGGTGGGGCACGGCCAGGCTGAACACCTCCACCGGCCCTGCCCGGCCCCGCTCCGCTGGCGGCACCGGGGCCTCAACCTCCGGCAGGGGCAGCTGGCGCAGGGCCCGCAGGGCCTGGCCCTGCTCCAGCAGCCGCTGCCGCCACTGGCCGGCCAGCTGCACGCCGCCATCGAGGTTGAGGATCAGGCGACGGCTGGGGAGGGCCCGCAGCAGCTCCACGGTGGTCACCTGCCGCTGCTGGCGCAGCAGGGCCGTGAGGGTCTGATGCAGCAGCGGACCCGCCTCCCCCTCGTCGGTGCGGATCAGGTCATCGAGTTCATCGAGCACCCGCTGGCCGGCCCAACTGGCCAGGAACTGCTGGGTGAAGGAGCGATCGGTCACGAGGGGGGCCCGCAGCACCCGCAGCAATTGGGCCCGGCCGTTGGCATCCAGCAGGGTCAGCCACCCCGCCAGTTCCCCCCGGCTGCTGGCGGGATCACGGCTCCAGGCCTCCAGGTCCGCCAGGTCAATCGGCAGCTGCAGCCCATCGATGCGCACCTCCAGCTGGTCGGCGGCGCGGGCCGGCGGCACCGGGATGGCCCCCAACACCCACAGGCCGGCCAGCAGACTGCCCAGAAGATTGGCCAGCTCTGGCCGCAGACGGCGCAGGCGACTTGACGCAACCACAAACGCTGTCAATGGGTCGGCACTGGTGGCTCCAGTTTCCCGTGGCGCTGCGGGAGTTGACCAGCGTGCGGCTGGTGGCCTGCTTCGGCGCCGGCGGCATCCTCTACCTCACCCCGATGGTGTTCCACCGGGCGGGGCTCAGCGCCTCCCAGGTGGGCCTGGGGCTCGCCCTGGCTGCCCTGGCGGGAACCCTGGGGCGGTTCGCCAGCGGCGCCCTGCTGGATCGCGGCCGCTCCTGCGGGCTGCCGGTGCTGCTGGCGGCCGCCTGCGGCCTGGGGGGGGATGGGTTGCTGCTGGGGGCGACCCACTTCGCGGGCTATGGCCTGGGGCAGGTGCTGATCGGCCTGGCGGGGGGCTTCTACTGGCCCGCCGTGGAGCTGGCGGTGCCCCTCTGCGCCGCACCCCAGCCCTCGGCGCGGGGCTATGCGCTGGTGCGCAGCGCCGATGCCGCCGGCGTGGCGGCGGGCGCCCTCACCGGAGCGCTGCTGGCCCAGGCGGGGCTGCTGCGGGGCATCTATCTGGTGGACATGGCGGCGGTGCTGGCCCTGGCCGCCCTGATCTGGCGGCGGCCGCTGCCCCGAGCGCCCCGGGCTGTGGTGCCGTCAGCTGGCCAGAGGCCCCGCTGGGGCTGGCTGCGCCCACTGCTGCCGATGCTGCTGCTGTCGGTGGTGGCCACGGCCATTCCGGTGCTGATGCAGGTGGCCCTGCCCTTGGATCTGGTGCGGGGCGGCCTGGAGCGCGGCGCCCAGCCGGAGGCCATCAGCGCCCTGTTGATCGGCCTGCAGCTGGGGCTGCTGCTGCTGCTGCAATGGCCGGTGGGGCGCGCCCTGGCCCAGCGGCCCGTGGCCCAAGGGCTGGGACTGAGCCTGGTGTGCTTCTGCATCGGCACGGTGCTGCTGGCCCTCTCGGCCCTCACCGAAGCGGGCATCGGCGTGGTGATCGTCGCCCTGTTCCCCCTGGCCCTGGGGGAGGCGGCCTTCCTGCCCATCGCCACCGAGGCGGTGGTGGAGCTCACCCCCGCCGGCCACGGCGGCCTGGCCATGGCGCTGTTTTCCCAGTGCTTCGCCCTCAGCGCCCTGGTGGCACCGGTGGTCACCGGGGTGCTGCTGGACAGCCAGCGCAACGGGGTGGTGCTGTGGCTGCTCACGGCCCTGTGCTGCGGGGCCTGCCTGCTGCTGCTGCCAGCGATCCGGCGGCGCGCCCTGGCGGGGGGCCAACGGGCCGCCTAACTGGCGGCCTGTTCCGGGGCGGAGGCTGCGTCTTTGGAGGCCTGTCGGGCCACCCAGGCCTCATGGGGCAGGGGCTCGGTGCCGTACTCCCAATCGTCGTAATCGGGGTCGTTGCGGATCTGCTGATGCAGCTCCTTCTGCACGTCGAAGTCGTGCTGCTGGGAGCCCTCCCCAGGGGCAGCGGCGGACTGCTGAGCCGTCATCAACCAGGTGTATCTGGAGCCATTCTGGCCCAGTCGCGCCCTGGCGACAGACCGAGGGTTGCGCCTAAACGTTGAACAGGAACTCCATCACGTCCCCTTCCGCCACCACATACTCCTTGCCCTCCGCCCGCAGCCAACCCCTGTTGCGGGCCTCCACCAGGGAGCCGGCCTCCAGCAGCTGCTGATAGCCGATGGTCTGGGCGCGGATGAAACCCCGCTCGAAATCCGTGTGGATCACCCCGGCGGCCTGGGGGGCGGTCATGCCGGCCTGGATGGTCCAGGCGCGGGTCTCCTTCTCGCCGGTGGTGAAGTAGGTGCGCAGCCCCAGCAGGCGGTAGGTGGCGCGGATCAGGCTTTGCAGCCCCCCCTCCTCCACCCCGAGGCCCGCCAGAAACTCGGCGCGGTCCTCCTCCGGCAGTTCGATCAGTTCCGCTTCCACCTGGGCGGAGATGCGCACGGTTTCGGCCCCCTCCTGGGCCGCCAGGGCCTTCACCTCCTCGGTGTAGGCGTTGCCGCCGGCCAGGTCGTCTTCGCTCACGTTGGTGGCGTAGATGATCGGCTTGGCGGTGAGCAGCCCCAGGGGCTTGATCAGCGGTGCCTCCTCCTCGGTGAGGGCCACACTGCGGGCGGCGCCCCCCTGCTCGAGCACCGCCTGGATGCGGGCCAGGGCGGCATCCTCCAGCTGGGCCTCCTTGCTGGTGCGCAACTGCTTCACCAGGCGCTCGCGCCGCTTCTCCACCTGGGCCAGGTCCGACAGGCCCAGCTCCAGATTGATCACCTCCGCATCACGGGCCGGCCCCACCGAGCCGCTCACGTGGATCACATCGTCGTTTTCGAAGCAGCGCACCACGTGCACGATGGCGTCCACCTCGCGGATGTTGGCCAGAAACTTGTTGCCCAGCCCCTCCCCCTGGCTGGCGCCCTTCACCAGGCCGGCGATGTCCACAAACTCCACCCGGGTGGGGATGATCTCCTTGCTGCCGCTCAGATCGGAGAGCTGCTGGAGGCGGGGATCCGGCACGGACACCACCCCCGAATTGGGCTCGATCGTGCAGAAGGGATAGTTGGCGGCTTCCGCCTGGGCATTGGCCACCAGGGCATTGAACAGGGTCGATTTGCCCACATTGGGCAGACCCACGATTCCGGCTTTGAGCATGGCTGGAATCTACGGGCGCCGGTGATCCCCCCTGCCCAGGGCCCACAGCGGTGCCCGCGACCAGGAAGACTGGAGGCATCGCTGCAGCCCCACCATCTCCACCGCGATGCTCCAGCCCCCTCCGCCGCGTGAGGGTCCCGGATCGGCGCCTCGGGCCGGTGATGGAGCCGTGCGGCGCCTGCAGCGCATCCGCCGCCAGCCCTGGCTGCGGCGCAAGCGCCTCTGGGCCGGGGTGCTGGGCACCGTGCTGCTGGTGGGCACTGGCTCGGCCCTGCTGGCGGCCCGCCGCCAGAGCAGCCAGGAGCGCAGCCTGAACCAGTACACGGTGGTGGCCCGCCTGGGCGCACTGCCGGGCACCATCACCGCCAGCGGCGAGCTGATGGCCTACCGCAAGGTGAATGTGAGCCCACGCCGCCAGGGGGTGCTGCGGCAGCTGTTTGTGGAGGAGGGGGCGACCGTGCGGGCGGGCCAGCCCCTGGCCCTGATGGATTCCGATGACCTCGACGAGCGCATCCAGGAGCTGCAGGCCCAGCGCAAATCAGCCCTCACCCAGCTCAGCCGCAGCCGCACCGAACTGGACCGGCGCCGCAGCCTGGTGCGCCAGGGGGTGATCAGCCAGGAGGACTTCAAGCGCGCCGAGGCCACCTATCAGATCGATCAGGCGGGCCTGGCGGCCGCCGAGCAGCGGCTGGAGCAGCGCTTCAAGGAACGGGCGTATCTCACCGTGCGCGCCCCCTTCAGCGGTGTGGTCACCGCCCGCTTCGCCGACCCCGGTGCCTTCGTGACCCCCACCACCGCCGCCTCCGCCAGTGCCGGCGCCAGCAGCTCCTCGATCGTGGAGCTGGCCCAGGGGCTTGAGGCGGTGGCCAAGGTGCCCGAAAGCGACATCGGCCGCATCCGCCTGGGCCAGAGCGCCGCGGTGCGGGTGGACAGCTTCCCCGACCGCCGCTTCGCCGCCCGGGTGCGACAGATCGCGCCGCGGGCCGAGAAGCTCAACAACGTCACCTCCTTTGAGGTGAAGCTCGAAATGATTCAGCCGCCGCCGGAGTTGCGCATCGGCATGACCGCCGACATCGACTTCAACACCGGCGTGCTGGCCCCCCGCACCCTGGTGCCCACCGTGGCGGTGGTCACCGAAGAGGGCCGGCCTGGGGTGCTGCTGGTGGGGCCGGGCAATCAGCCCCGCTTCCAGGCCGTGGCCCTGGGGGCCAGCAGCGGCCGGGACACCCAGATCCTCAGCGGCCTCAAGCCCGGCAGCCGGGTGTTCATCGATCTGCCCCCCTGGGCCAAGAAGCGCCGCCCCGGCAGCTGACCCTCAGGCGGCCCCGCGGCGGGCGTTGAGGAAGCTGCGGCAGCTCTCCAGGACGCGGGCGCTGGCCTGGCCATCGCCGAAGGGGTTGTGGGCCCGGGCCATGGCGTCGTACGCCTCCGGGCTCTCCAGCAGCAGGGCCGTTTCCCGCAGGATGTCGGCGCTGTCGGTGCCGATCAGCTTGGCGGTGCCGGCATCCACCGCCTCAGGGCGTTCGGTGGTGCGGCGCAGCACCAGCACCGGTTTGCCCAGGGCCGGGGCCTCCTCCTGCAGGCCACCGGAGTCGGTGAGCAGCAGCGTCGCCCCCCGCATCGCCGCCACCAGGCGGTCGTAGTCCAGCGGTTCGGTGAGGAAGGCCCGGGGATGGTCCCCCAGCAGGGCCTGCAGCGGTTCGCGCACCGTGGGGTTGCGGTGCAGGGGCAACAGCAGCGCCGTGTCGGGGAAGCGCTCCAGCACCGCCAGGAAGCCGCGGCCGATGTCCTGCAGGCGCTCGCCCCAGTTCTCCCGGCGGTGCACCGTGGCCAGGATCACCCGCTGGCGCTCGAAATCGAGCCCCGGCAGCTCCAGCGGCGGCGCCTTCTGGGCCATCAGCAGCAGGGCATCAATCACCGTGTTGCCGGTGGTCACCGTTTCGCCCACCACGCCGGAGGCCGCCAGGTTGCGGGCGGACACATGGGTGGGGGCGAAGTGCAGCAGGGCCAGCTGCGAAATCAGGCGGCGGTTGGCCTCCTCCGGGTAGGGGTCAAAGATGTCGTCGGTGCGGAGCCCCGCCTCCACGTGCCCCACGGGGATCTGGCCGTAGAAGGCGGCCAGGGCCGAGGCGAAGGCGGTGGTGGTGTCCCCCTGCACCAGCACCAGATCCGGCCGGGTGCGTTCGAACTCCTCCTGCAGCCCCTGCAGGGCCCCGCAGGTGATGTGGGTGAGGGTCTGCTTGGGGGCCATCAGGGCCAGGTCGTGGTCGGCCTGGAGGCCGAACAGCTCCATCACCTGGGTCACCATCTCCCGGTGCTGGCCGGTGAGCACCACGCGGGTGTTGAAGTCATCCGCCGCCTGGAAGGCCTGGATCACCGGCGCCAGCTTGATCGCCTCCGGGCGAGTGCCCAGCACGATGCAGACGTTGTGGGGGGTGCTCACGGGGGGCTCCAGGCGGGCCTGTGGTCGGATCCTAGGGAGGGTGCCGGCGCTGGAACCCCTGCGGCAGCGTGCCTCAGGCGCGACCCGCCAGGCGGGCGATCAGCAGCACCGTGAGCCCCACCGAGAGGCCCACCATCGCCATGCGGCCATTCCAGATCTCCGCTTGGGGGGTGAAGCCGCGCTTCCACTGGTTGAGCTCCTCAGGCCCCACATCCACGGGCCCGAGCTCGGCGGTCGCCTGGGAATCGTCGGGAACCGATCGGCTGGTGGTGGCCATGGCTGGCGCCACAGAATCCGACCAACTTAGGCGCCTCAGAAGGGTGCCGGCGCGCCGTAGAGCAGCGGCGCCTGCTCCAGGGCCAACCGGGGCGCCACCGCCAAGCGGATGTCGCTCACCCCTCCGGCCAGCAGCCGCTGTTCGGCCGCCACGCCGACCATGGCGGCGTTGTCGGTGCAATAGGCCAGCGGCGCCAGGCGCCACTGCAACCCCAGCTCGCCGCAGCGCTGCTCCAGCCGCTGCCGCAGGCGCCGGTTGGCGGCCACGCCCCCCACCATCACGAGGGTCTCGAGGCCCTGGTCACGGGCGCAGCGGGTGGTGCGCTCCACCAGCACATCCGCCACCACCTGCTCGAAGCTGGCGGCCACATCCGCCAGGGGAAAGGCCTCGCCGGGCCGTTGCTCCGCCCGCAGCTGGGTCACCAGCCGCAGCACCGCCGTCTTGAGGCCGCTGAAGCTGAAGTCATAGGGATGGAAGCCCCCCTCCGGCAGCGACACACGGCCCTTGGGCAGGGGGAAACGAGCGGGATCCCCCGCCGCCGCCGCCGCCTGGATCGCCGGGCCGCCGGGGTAGCCCAGCTCCAGCAGCCGGGCCACCTTGTCGAAGGCCTCCCCGGCGGCATCGTCACGGCTGCGGGCCAGGCGCGTGTACCGGCCGGGGCCATCCACGCGAATCATCTCGGTGTGGCCGCCGCTCACCAGCAGCACCAGATAGGGGCCCGGGGGCAGGGGCTCCCCCAGCTGCACGGAGCACAGGTGCCCCTCCAGGTGATGCACCCCCAGAAACGGCTTGCCATGGAGCCGCGCCAGGGTGCGCCCCGTGACCGATCCCACCAGCAACGCCCCCACCAGGCCGGGGGCCGCCGTGGCGGCGATGGCATCCAGCTGGCCGTAGCCCACGTCGGCCTCCGCCATCACCTGCTCAATCAGCCCCGGCAGGGCCTCCACATGGCGCCGGGAGGCGATCTCCGGCACCACCCCACCCCAGCGGGCATGCTCCTCCACCTGGGAGGCCACGGCGCTGGCCAACACCCGCTGATCCCGCACCACCGCTGCCGCGGACTCGTCACAACTTGTTTCGAGGGCCAGCAGCGTGGGCATCGGTGCAAAAGGGCTCCCCTACTGTCCGCACGTGACATCCTGCCGTGCAGCAGCTGGACCCGATGCGCCGCCTCTTTGCTGTTCTTCTTTCCGCCCTGCTGATCTTCGGTTTTGCCCCCGTGGCCAAAGCTGATGTGGCCGGTCTGACCCCCTGCTCCGAGAGCGCCCGCTTCCAGCAGCGCGCCGCAGCCGCCAGCACCGACCAGGCGAAGGCCCGCTTCGCGATGTACAGCCAGGCCTCCTGCGGCGCCGATGGCCTGCCCCACCTGATCGTGGACGGCCGCCTCAGCCACGCCGGTGACTTCATCATCCCCGGCATCGCCTTCCTCTACATCGCCGGTTGCATCGGCTGGGCTGGCCGCAACTACCTGCGCGCCATCCGCAACGACAAGGATGCGGCCATGAAGGAGATCCAGATCGATCTGCCCCTGGCCTTCAAGAGCACCCTGGCCGCTGCCAAATGGCCCATCGCCGCCTTCGGTGAGTTCACCAGCGGCAAGCTGCTGGAGTCGGACGACAAGGTCACCGTTTCCCCCCGCTGAGCCCAGCGCCGCTTCGAACACCCGAACCCACCCCATCGGCTCCCCCCATGAAGAAGTTCCTCACCACCGCCCCCGTGTTCGCCGCCATCTGGTTCACCGTGACGGCCGGGATCCTGATCGAGTTCAACCGCTTCTACCCCGACCTGCTGTTCCACCCGATGTGAGCGGGGATCAGCCCCACGGGCACCCTTCACCACGCGGCCCCCAGGGGCCGCTTTTTTGTGCCCGAGCCCAGGCCCCCGAGAGGCGGCTCAAGCCAGCCCCATCAGCCGCTCCAACTCCGCCAGGGCCTGCTCCAGATCACCGTTCACCAGCACGGCGTCAAACTCCCCCGCCGCCTCCAGCTCCACCCGGGCCCGCTGCAGGCGCCGGGTGATCGCTGCGTCGCTGTCGGTGCCGCGGCCGCGGATGCGGCGCTCCAGCTCCTCAAAGCTGGGGGGCTCGATGAAGATCTGGAAGGCGCTGGGGAAGCTGCGGCGCACCTGCCGGGCCCCCTCCAGCTCAATCTCCAGCAGCACCGGCCGGCCGGCCGCCAGCTGCAGCTCCACCGGATCCCGCGGGGTGCCGTAGCAGTTGCCGGCGAATTCCGCCCACTCCAGCAGCCCCCCCTGGGCCACCTTGGCCTCAAAGGCGGAGCGCTCCAGGAAGAAGTAATGCTGGCCGTCCACCTCACCGGCCCGGGGGGCACGGGTGGTGGCGGAGATGGACAGCCAGATCTGGGGATGGCGGGCCAGCAGGGCCGCCACCAGGGTGCCCTTGCCCACGCCACTGGGTCCGGTGATCAGGAACAGCCGGCCTTCGGGGAGCACTGCAGCCATGGGGCCTGTCGCGGCCCTGCAGAGTAGGAGCGCCGCCGCAGCCCATCGCCCCCATGGCCCCGCTGCCGCTCCAGGCCATGGACTACACCAGCCTGCAGGCGGTGCTGGCGGAGCTGGGGCCCCAGGCGCTGCCCAGCCGCTTTGAGAAGGCCCAGCAGCCCGATGGCCACAGCCTGCAACTGGGGTTGCGCACCCTGGAGCGGCGCCTCTGGATCGAACTCAGCTGGCTGGCGGAGGCGCCGCGGCTGCTGGCCATCGCCCCGCCGCCCCGCAGCGGTGAAGGCAGCACCCTGGCCCAGCAGCTGCAGCACGGCCTCGGCGGCCTGGCCCTGGTGGAGCTGCATCAGCCCCCCTGGGAGCGCTGCGTGGAGCTGGGCTTTGCGCCACGGCCCGGGGAGGCCATCCAGCGCAGCCTGGTGCTGGAGTTGATGGGGCGCCACAGCAACCTGTTCCTGCTGGATGGGGAGCGGCGGGTGGTGGCGGCGGCCCGCCAGGTGCGGGATCAGCAATCCCGCTGCCGGCCCATCGGCACCGGCGACCTGTACACCCCGCCGCCGCCCCAGGCGGGGCGGCCCCCCGACGGCTTCCGTGACTTCGAACGCTGGCGGCAGGAACTGCTGCTGGTGCCGCTGCCGCTGCGGCAGGCCCTGCAGAGCAGTTTCCAGGCCATCAGCCCAGCCCTGGCGCTGCAGCTGGCGGGGGACAGCCCCGGACTGGCCCAGGCCCTGCTGGACACCCCGGTGACGCTCCTGGGGCCGCAGCAGTGGCAGCTGCTCTGGCGCCACTGGCAGGCCTGGCTGGCGGCCCTGGCGCAAGGGCACTTTCAGTTCAGCCGTGGCGGCGCCAGTGCCTACCGCTGCTGGGGACACGCCGAGCCCGGCAGCGGGGCGGACCCCATGCCCATCAACACCGCCCTGGAGGCCTACCACCGCCAGGTGCTGCAGGGGCGGGCCCTGGGCCAACGGCACCAGCAGCTGGAGCAACGGCTCCAGCAGGCCCTGCGGCGGGAGGAGGAGCAGCGGCAGCAGCAACGGCAGCTGCTGGGCCAGGTGGAGCTGAGCGATGGGCTGCAGCGCCAGGCGGATGCGCTGCTCTGCCTGCCCCAGCCCAGCCGCGAGCAGGTGGCCGAAGCCCAGGCCCTCTACAGGCGGGCCCGCAAGCTGCGGCGCTCCGTGGCCGCCATCGAGGAGCGGCTGGAGCTGCACCGTCAGCGCATCGAACAGCTGGAGGGCAGCCTCACCTTCCTGGAGCTGTGCGGGGAGGGGGACGCCGACCCGGCCGCGGCCCTGGCCCAGCTGGAGGCCCTGGAGCAGGACAGCCAGGAGCTGCTGCTGCCGCGCCATCGCCCCCGCCGGGGACGCCCGCGGCCGGAGGGCACCCCCACCCCCCTGGAGCTGCGCAGCCCCAACGGCCTGCGCCTGCAGGTGGGCCGCAACCACCGCCAGAACGACTGGATCAGCCTGCGCCAGGCCCGCCGCGGCGACCTCTGGTTCCATGCCCAGGAATGCCCCGGCAGCCACGTGGTGCTCAAGAGCTCCGAGGGGCTGGCGGCGGACAGCGATCTGCAGGCCGCCGCCGACCTGGCGGCCCACTTCAGCCGCGCCCGGCGCAACGGCCGCGTGGCGGTGCTGATGGTGGCGGCCGACAGTCTGCAACGGATCCCCGGGGCCGGGCCCGGCACCGTGCGGCACCGGGGCGGTGAACTGCTCTGGGCGGATCCCCAGCGGGCGGCGGCGCTGCTGGCGGCCGCCGCCCCTAGCCTCAGCGGGGAGCCACAGCCATGAGCGAGCCCGACACCCTGCCCGCCGGCACCCCCCTGCCGCCGCCAGCTCCGATCCGGGTGCCGCTGGCCGCCGCCGCCCCGCCGGAGGACCAATTCCCCGGCGAGGTGGAGATGCCCCTGGTGGACCACCTGGAGGAACTGCGGCGGCGCATCCTGCGCAGCCTGCTGGCGGTGGTGGTGGCGGCCGGCGGCTGCCTGTTGCTGGTGCGGCCCCTGGTGCGGCTGCTGGAGGTGCCGGCCCACGGGATCCATTTCCTGCAGCTGGCGCCGGGGGAATTCCTGTTCGTGTCGCTGAAGGTGGCGGGCTACGCCGGCCTCACCCTGGCCCTGCCCTACGTGCTCTACGAGGGGCTGGCCTTTGTGCTCCCGGGCCTGACGCGGCGGGAGCAACGGCTGGTGGCCCCGGCGGTGGGCGGCTCGGCGGTGCTGTTTCTGGCGGGCCTGGCCTTTGCCTGGTGGGCCCTGGTGCCGGCGGCCCTCAGTTTCCTGGTGAGCTACGGGGCCGATGTGGTGGAACCCCTCTGGTCGATCGAGCGCTATCTCGATTTCGTGCTGCTGCTGATGCTGGCCACGGCCCTGGCCTTCCAGCTGCCGGTGCTGCAGCTGCTGCTGGCGGCCCTGGGGCTGGTGAGCGCCCAGCGCATGCTCTCCGCCTGGCGGTTTGTGGTGGTGGCGTCCGCCCTGGCGGGGGCGGTGCTCACCCCCTCCACCGATCCGATCACCATGCTGCTGCTCAGCGGCGCGATCACGGCCCTCTATCTGGTGGGGGTGGGCCTGGCGAGCCTGGTGCGGCGTGCCGCCTGAGCGCGCTTAAAGCAGAAACTCACTGGCCCGCCCCGGGGGCAGCTCCAGCGGCAGGGTCATCGCCTTGCCCAACCGGGGCTTCTCGCCCGTGGTGGTGAGCCACTGGCGCACCTGCTCCGCCACCCCCAGGCCGTTGAGGGTGCCCACCAGCTCCTCCAACTTGGCCTGGTAGTCGGCGGCCGTCAGGGGGAACGACTGCTGCTCCAGATAGGCCCACATCACCTGCAGGTACAGGCGCCCACGGCGGGAGATCAGCTGCAGGTCGTAGGAGGCCTGCCAGCGCTGCCGCAGGATCTGCAGAACCTCGGCGGCGGCAAGGGGCGCGGCTGGGGTGCTCACAACAACGCGGCGCTCCGGAGCGGCAACAGCAACAGCATGTTGCAGGCTGCAGGCACCGGGCTGGGATCAGCCACGGGAACGGTGGAGGCAAGGTTCATAATGGCCGTCACGTTGTTGTGGTCACCACACCGCGCCGTATGAGCCAGGTTCCTGCCAGCGCCTCAGGTGGTGACGTTCCCGGAATGGGTCGTCGCCAGTTCATGAACCTGCTGACCTTCGGGTCGGTGACGGGCGTTGCGCTCGGGGCCCTCTACCCGGTGGTGAACTACTTCATCCCCCCCCGCGCCGCCGGCGGCGGTGGCGGCACCTCCGCCAAGGATGAGCTGGGGAATGCCGTCACCGCCAGCGGCTGGCTGGGCAGCCACCGCGAGGGCGACCGCAACCTGGTGCAGGGCCTCAAGGGGGACCCCACCTACCTGATCGTCGAGGGCAGCGATGCCATCGGCAGCTACGGCATCAACGCCATCTGCACCCACCTGGGTTGCGTGGTGCCCTGGAACGCCGCGGCCAACAAGTTCATGTGCCCCTGCCACGGCTCGCAGTACGACGCCACCGGCAAGGTGGTGCGCGGCCCGGCCCCCCTCTCCCTGGCCCTGGCCCACGTGAGCGTGGACAACGACAACGTCTTCCTCAGCCAGTGGACCGAAACCGATTTCCGCACCGGCGAGAAGCCCTGGTGGGTCTGATCAGCTCCCCGACCGTTCTCCCCACGCCGTTCCGCCCCATGCGCCGCCCCTTCTCCCTGCTGCTGAGCTCGCTGCTGGCCCTCAGCGCCCTGCTGTTCGCCCCCCAGGCCAGCTGGGCCTACCCCTTCTGGGCTCAGCAGAACTACGACTACCCGCGCGAAGCCACGGGCAAGCTGGCCTGCGCCAACTGCCACCTGGCCAAGAAGCCCACCCACGTGGAACTGCCCCAGGCCGTGTTCCCCGATGAGGTGTTCAAGGTGGAGGTGGAGATCCCCTACGACACCAGCGTGCAGCAGGTGGCGGGCGACGGCAGCCCCACCGGCCTCAACGTGGGCGCCGTGGTGATGCTCCCCGACGGCTTCACCCTGGCCCCGGCCGATCGCCTCAGCGATGAGCTCAAGGAGGAGACCGCCGGGGTCTACGTGACCACCTGGAACGAGGAGAACCCCAACATCCTGCTGGTGGGTCCCCTGCCCGGCGATGACCACCAGAAGATCGTGTTCCCGATCCTCTCCCCCGATCCCGGCACCGACAGCGCCATCCACTTCGGCAAGTACCAGCTGCACGTGGGCGGCAATCGCGGCCGCGGGCAGGTGTATCCCACCGGTGAGAAGAGCAACAACGGTGTGTTCACCGCCTCCGTGGCGGGCACCGTGCAGGCCATCAACCCCGGTGATGGGGGCGGTTCCGTGGTGGTGATCAAGACCGCCGACGGCAACAGCGTCAACGACACCATCCCCGCCGGGCCCACCGTCACCGCCCAGGTGGGCGATGCGGTGACCGCCGGCGCAGCCCTCACCAACGACCCCAACGTGGGCGGCTTCGGCCAGCTGGATGCTGAGGTGGTGCTGCAGAACCCCAACCGCATTTACGGCCTGCTGGCGTTCTTCGCCGCCGTGGCCCTGGCCCAGATCATGCTGGTGCTCAAGAAGAAGCAGGTGGAGAAGGTTCAGGCCGCCGAAGGCGTTTGATGCCCCTCGCCGTGTTCACCTCCCCGGGGCCCCTGCTGTTTCAGCTGGGCCCCTTTTCACTGCGCTGGTATGGGCTGCTGATCGCCCTGGCGGTGCTGCTGGGCCTGGTGCTGGCCACCCGACTGGGCAAGCTGCGGGGCCTGGATCCGGCCGTGATCGCCGATCTGCTGCCGATCCTGGTGCTGGCGGCGGTGGTGGGCGCACGGCTCTATTACGTGCTGTTCGAGTGGCGTCAGTACCAGCTCAACTGGCTGGATGCCCTGGCGGTGTGGCGCGGCGGTATCGCCATCCATGGGGCGCTGCTGGGGGGCACGGCGGCGGTGATCCTCTACGCCCGCTGGCGGCGCCTGGCCTTCTGGAACCTGCTGGATGTGCTGCTGCCCTCGGTGGCCCTCGGCCAGGCCATCGGCCGCTGGGGCAACTTCTTCAACTCCGAAGCCTTCGGCCTGCCCACCGATCTGCCCTGGAAACTCACCATTCCCCTGGCGAATCGGCCCCTGGAGTTTCTCGACCAGGCCAGCTTCCACCCCACCTTCCTCTACGAATCCCTGTGGAACCTGGGAGTCCTGGCGCTGCTGCTGCTGTTGTTCCAGCGGGGGTTGCGCGGCCAGATCCAACTGCCGCCGGGGGCCCTCAGCTGCGTGTATCTGATCGCGTACAGCAGCGGTCGGCTCTGGATTGAGGGGCTGCGCATCGATCCCCTCTGCCTGCTGGGCAGCCCGCCGGACTGCGCCGGAGGGCTGCGCATGGCCCAGCTGATGAGCCTGCTGCTGATCGGCCTCGGCAGCTTCGGCCTCTACTGGCTCTACGGCCGGCACCAGCCCCTGCCCGACCCCAGCCGCCAGGGGCAGCCATGAACGCCGGCAGCTCCACCAGCGCCGGCAAGGTGTGGATCGTGGGGGCAGGCCCCGGCGCCCCCGACCTGCTCACCCTGCGGGCCGCCCGGGCGATCGAACAGGCGCAGGTGCTGATCTGGACCGATTCGCTGGTGAACCCCCAGCTGGCGGCCATGGCCCCCGCCGACTGCGAGCGCATCCGCACCAGCACCCTCACCCTGGAGGAGGTGATGGCGCTGATGCTGGAGCGGGTGGCCGCCGGGCGGCGCGTGGTGCGCCTGCACGACGGCGACACCTGCGTCTACAGCGCCCTCAACGAACAGCTTTGCCGGCTGCTGGATGCCGAGGTGGACGTGGAGGTGGTGCCGGGGCTGAGTGCCTACCAGGCCACCGCGGCCGCCCTGCGGGCGGAGCTCACCATCCCCGGGCTGGTGCAGACCATCGTGCTCAGCCGGGCCGGCGGCCGCACCGGGGTGCCCGAGCGCGAATCCCTGCGGCACCTGGCCGCCCTGCAGGCATCCCTGTGCCTCTACCTCAGCGCCCGCCACGTGGCGGAGGTGCAGCAGGAGCTGCTGCAGCACTACCCCGCCGACACGCCGGTGGCCATCGGCTACCGGGTCAGCTGGCCGGATCAATGGCTGCAGGTGGTGCCCCTCAGCGCCATGGCCAGCGCCACCGAGGAGCGCCAACTGATCCGCACCACCCTGTATCTGGTGAGTCCGGCCCTGCGGGCCCCGGAGGCGGCCCGCTCGCTGCTCTACTCCGCCAGCCACGACCACCTGTTCCGTCCGGGGGCTGGCTGAGCCCCCCGGGGGGCCATGTTTTAAGCTGCTTGGGCGCGAGCGATCAGCGCACGCGGGCGATTAGCACAGTGGTAGCGCACTTCCTTCACACGGAAGGGGTCACTGGTTCGAATCCAGTATCGCCCATGGTTTTCAGGCGCCAGGCCCCTCCGGATTGAGGCCCAGGCAGGGTTTTGCCACAGACCTGTGGGCAAAACCTGACGATTCAGGGCACAATGCCGCGACAGAGCCCCTGCTGCGCCCGTGACTGCCAGCCAGGCCACCCCTGACCCTGCGACGGTGACCAGCGTGGAGAGCACCCTTTCGGCAGCCTTGGTGGAGCTCGGCACCAACCTGCGGGAAGCCCGCCGCGGTCGCGGCCTGGAGCTGAGCCAGCTGGCCACCCAGCTGCGCATGGGTGAAGAGCAGCTCCGGGCCCTCGAGGAGGCGGACCTGGAGCGCCTGCCCGAACTGGTGTTCGTGATCGCCCAGGCGCGCCGCGTGGCCGGCAGCCTCGGGGTGGACATCGACCCCCTAGTGGCCCCCCTGAAGCAGGGGGGCTTCACGATCAAACCCGCCCCGGCTCCCCTCAGCGCCCATGAGGAGCCCGGCGACCGCCGCCCCAGCCGACTCACCGCCAGCCAGTACACCGAAGCCAAGGCCAGCGCCCGCCAACGGCGGGGCAACCCCCTCAAACGCCTGGCCAGCCTGGCCCTGGTGGCGGGGGTGATCAGCGCCGGCGCCTGGGGCTGGCAACAGCGCCAGCGCCTGCCCAATGAAATCGCCTGGATCCAGGGGCGACTGCAGGCCCTCACCGGCAAGACACCGCCCGTGCGCCGCGCCCCCGCCAAGCCCAAGGCCAAAGCCGTGGCCAAGCCAGCCGTCAAACCAGTGGCGCCCACCAGCCTCACCCTGACGAGCCCCCAGCCCAGCTGGATCGAGGTGCGCAGCCTGGTGGGCAACAAGCAGCTGTTCGAAGGCAACCTCAGCGGCCGCCGGGTGTTCCCCCTCGGCCAGGGGCTGCGGGTGCTGGCGGGCCGCCCCGATCTGGTGCAGGCCAGCCTGGGCACGGCGGCCGCCAAACCGCTGGGCACGATCGATCAGATCAACTGGCTCACCTTCAAACCCACCACCGAGTCGGCGGCGCCGAAAGCCGCGACGGCCAAACCGGTGGCCCCTACCGCGACGGCTCCAGCACCCTGAGCCGCACCCCCACCGCCTCCTCCACCGCCGCCGCACAGGCGGCCAGGCTCCAGCGCTCCAGGCTGAGGTCGAGGTCGGAGGCCATGGGCTCCAGGCGGATCGAACAGCCCGTGCTGCTGTCGCGGCGCACCTGAATCCCCGCCACCACCGGCTGGGGGCGACGGTCGAGGGCCACCGCCATGCGCAGCAGCAGCGCCATCGACGCCACCAGGCGCCGCTGCTCACGCCCCTCCAGCAGCTGCCAGGCCTCGTGGCGTTTCTTGGGCAGGGAGCGGCGGTGGTAGCGGGCGATGGCCGCCACCATCAAGTGCTCGCTGTCGGAATAGCCCAGCAGCTCGCCGTGGTGAATCAGATACCAGCTGTGTTTGTGATAGGCCCCGGTGTTGATGTGCTGGCCGCAGCTGTGGAGCATGGCGGCGGCCCACAGCAGCTGCCGACCGGTGCCGTCGTCGTTGTGCAGCAGCCCCTGGGTCTGGCCGTAGAGGCTGAGGGCGTAGCTGGCCACCCGCTCCACCCGGGGCAGATCCGCCCCGTAGCGCTGGGCCTGGTGCAGCACGGTGCGCTGGCGGATGCTGCTCTGGAACGCAAAGCGATCCACGATCAGATCGTTGCGCAGCATCCAGTCGACGATCAGCCCTTCCCGCAGGGCCCGTTCACACACCACAAACTCCTTCACCCCCAGCATCGCCATGGCGGTCTGCAGGATCAGGGCCCCGGGCACGATGATTTCGGCCCGGCGTTCGTTGAGCCCCGGCACAGCCCGGCGCTGGGCGGGCGTCATCCCCAGCAAACGCGCCAGCAGCTGATCCAGCCGCTCCCGGCTGACGCGGTAGCCCTGCAGCCGCAACGGCGGCCTGGGCTCTTCGGCGGCCGCCATCGCCGCAATCGCCATGGCGGTGCCGCTGGTGGCCACCAGCACCGGCTTTTCGCCGGCCTCGATCCGTTGCCGCACCTTGAGCACCGCCGGCTCCAGCGACCCCTGAATGAAGGCCCGCAGAAACTCCACCCGCTGGGGGGGCAGCGGGTCGTCGTGCACGAACTCCCGCTGCAGACGCACGGCCCCCACCCGGGTGCTGGTGAGGGCGCGGGCATCGCGGCCATCCGCCAGCACCAGCTCGGTGGAGCCGCCACCGATGTCGAGGATCAGGTGGGGCTGATCGCCGAAGGCCATGCCCGACAGCACCCCCAGGTAGATCAGGCGGGCCTCCTCCGGGCCGCTCACCAGATCCACCTCCAGGCCCAGCTGCTCCTGGATGGCCTGCAGGAATTCGCGGCCGTTGGGGGCCTCACGCACGGCACTGGTGGCCGCGGTCACCACGTCCCCCGGCTGCACGCCATGGCTGGCGGCCAGCTCGCGGCAATGGCGCAGGGTGGTGAAGGCCCGCTCGATCGCCTCGGGGCTGAGGTCGCCGGTTTCCGGATCCCGCTCCCCCAGGCGGGTGGTGGATTTTTCGGTAAGCAGAACCGAAAAGCTGCGCAGGGCCGTGTCCACCTGGGCGATCAGCAGGTGAATGGAATTGGTGCCGATGTCGATGCCCGCCACCGGGCGGATCGAGCTGCTGGGGGACTCGCTCAACCGTCCAGGGCCGCAGAAGCGCGCCCACTTTCGCACCGCTGCAGCCACGGCCTGCAGCCCTAGGGTGCCCGCCAATCAACCGTTCTCTCCCGTGGCCTCCCACCGACCGGGACCCTCGCCGCTGTTGCAGGCCTGGCTGGGGCTGCTGCGTTGGGACAAGCCCAGTGGCCGGCTGATCCTGCTGATCCCCGCGGGCTGGAGCCTGTGGTTGCAACCGGCCGGGCCACCGGCGCCTGCCCTGGTGGGCTGGATCGTGCTGGGGGGCCTGGCGGTGAGTGGGGCCGGCTGCGTCGCCAATGACCTCTGGGACCGCCGCATCGACCCCCAGGTGGAGCGCACCCGCCAGCGCCCCCTCGCCAGCGGACGCATCGGCGTCGCCGGCGCCCTGGTGCTGCTGGCCCTCTGCCTGCTGGCGGCCCTGGCGGTGGTGCTCTGGGGCCTGCCGGCGGGGAGCCGCGGCCTCTGCCTGGGGCTAGCGCTCGCCGCCCTGCCACCGGTGCTGCTCTATCCCTCGGCAAAACGCTGGTTCGGCTACCCCCAGGCGGTGCTGGCCCTCTGCTGGGGCTTCGCGGTGTTGATCCCCTGGGCCGCCGCCAGCGGCAGCCTGCGGGGGGGCTTGCCCCTGCTGGCCCTATGGCTGGCCACGCTGCTGTGGACCTTCGGCTTCGACACGGTGTACGCCATGGCCGACCGCCGCGATGACCGCCGCGTGGGGGTGCGCAGCTCCGCCCTCAGCCTCGGGGATGCGGCCCCCACCGCGGTGGGGCTCTGTTATGGCGCCGCCGCCCTGCTGCTGGCCCTGGCCGCCCTACTGCAGGGAGTGGGCGTGGGCTTCTGGCCCCTGTGGCTGCTGGCCAGCGCGGGCCTGCTGCGGGAGGCCTGGCTGTTGCGGCGGCCCGATCCGCCGCGCTCGGCCTACGGCCTGCACTTTCAGCACCAGGTGCAGCTGGGGGCCCTGCTGCTGCTGGCCCTGGTGATCGGCCGCAGCGGGGTGGCGCTGCCATGAGCCCCTGGCCCCGGCCCCTGCGATCCGGCGATCGGGTGCAGCTGGCGGCCGCCAGTTCGGCCCTGGCCCCGGAGGCCCAGGCACGGCTGGAGGCAGGCATGGCGGTGCTCAATGGCTGGGGGCTGCAGGTGGAGCCCCACCCCGACCCCCTGCGCCAGTGGGGCTACCTGGCGGGCCGCGACGCCCAGCGCCGGGCGGATCTCGATCCCCGGGCCCCCCTGGTGGCCTGCCTGCGGGGGGGCTGGGGGGCGGCCCGGTTGCTGGAGGGCGACCCCCAGGCCGGCGCCACCGCCGCCGGCGACCCCCACTGGCTGCTGGGGTTCTCCGATGTCACCTCCCTGCTCTGGGCACGCCAGGCCGTCGGCATCACCGGCGGCATCCACGGCCCCATGGTGACCACCCTGGCGGCGGAGCCCAGCTGGAGCCAGGAGCGCCTGCGGCAGCTGTTGTTCGGCCAGCCCACGCCAGCCCTGGCGGGCGAGGGCTGGAACCCTGGCGTGGCGGAGGGCCCCCTGCTGGTGGGCAACCTCACGGTGGCCACCCATCTGCTGGGCACCCCCCACCTGCCGGATCTGCGCGGGGCGGTGCTGGTGCTTGAGGACATCGGCGAAGCCCCCTATCGCCTGGATCGGATGCTCACCCACTGGCGCCTGAGCGGTGCGCTGCAGCAGCTGGCGGGCCTGGGCTTCGGCCGCTTCAGCGACTGTGAGCCCGAGCGGGACGCGCCGGATGCCGAAAGCGAGGGCG
>Ga0194120_10001631_pt1 | contig 40360 bp, 40 predicted proteins | sample TA2MahCa65mmetaG_FD_148642 | JGI IMG/M metagenome (GOLD analysis project Ga0194120, IMG submission 148642) | Freshwater microbial communities from Lake Tanganyika, Tanzania - TA2015019 Mahale Deep Cast 65m | ecosystem: Environmental > Aquatic > Freshwater > Lake | place: Tanzania: Lake...
ATTGATTTGGCTGACCAGAAGATACTGGCAATAGTCCAAGCGGGTGACGTTTTGAGTTTTGGGTCGCATACTCCCAAACTTATCGGCTTTTTGCCTGTTCGTCAAACACTCAGTTTTGCGTAAGTCCTAAAAAACAGCTACCGCGCCATTCTGCGTTTGATGGCAATGACCTCGTCCACCGATAGATCGGGCAGATCGGTGGCGGCCTCGATGTTCAACGCCCGGCGCTGGGCCTCGCGCCACCGCGCCAATCGATCTTTCACCGCCGCCTCGTATCCCTCCTCCGACGGATTGTAAAAATACGTGCCGAGCAGCGCGGTGGGCAAATACTGCTGGCCCACATGATGGCCTTCGCGTTCGTGAGGGTAAACGTACCCCTGTCCGTGTCCGAGTCCCTTCGCGTCGCGATTTGAATCCTGCAAGTGGCGCGGCACGTCCACTTTGCCTTCCTTCGCAATTTTGTCGTAGGCTTTGAAGTATGCGCCGGTGCTGTTGCTCTTCGGCGCGGTGGCGAGATACAGGGTGGCTTCCACAATGGGGAAGACGCCTTCGGGCATCCCCACATATTCGAACGCCTGCGCCGCCGCGTTGGCCACCACCAGCCCCATCGGGTCGCCCAGCCCAATATCCTCTCCGGCCAAAATCAACAGCCGCCGCAAAATGAAGCGCGGGCTTTCTCCGGCATACAGCATCTTCGCCAGCCAATACAGCGCGGCGTCGGGATCACTCCCGCGCACGCTTTTGATGAAGGCGCTGATCGTGTCGTAATGCGCGTCGCCGTCTTTGTCGTAAAGCACGGCGCGGCGTTGAATCGATTCCTGCGCCACATCGAGCGTGACGCGGGTGACGCCGTCACCGTTTGGGGGCGTGGACTCGACGGCCAATTCGAGCGCGTTGAGCGCGTTGCGCGCGTCGCCCCCGGCAATGTTCACGAAATGATCGAGCGCGTCGTCGTCGATCTGCACTCTGCGTTGGCCGTACCCGCGCTCGGAGTCGGCGAGGGCGGCGCGCAGAATCGCTTTCACCGCCTCGTCGCTCAGCGCGCGCAGTTGAAAGACGCGCGAGCGCGAGACAAGCGCGGCGATCACTTCGAAGTATGGGTTCTCGGTGGTCGCGCCGATGAGGACGATGGCGCCGTCTTCGACGTGCGGCAGAAGCGCATCCTGTTGAGCCTTGTTCCAGCGGTGAACTTCATCCACGAACAGGGTGGTGCGGATTCCGTTCAACTTGCGCCGCTCTTTGGCTTCGGCGATCACCGTTCGCAGTTCGGCCACACCGGCCAGCACGGCGCTGATGTTGGCGAAGTGAGAGCGGGTGGAATTGGCGATGATCTGAGCGAGGGTGGTTTTGCCCGTGCCGGGCGGCCCCCATAGCAGGATGGACGAAAAGAGTCGGTCGGCTTCGATGGCGCGGCGCAAGAGTCGCCCCGGCCCCACGATCTCCTCCTGCCCCACGAACTCATCGAGCGTGCGCGGGCGCATCCGCGCCGCGAGGGGGGCTTCGGTGGTCAGGCGGCGCGAGAGGGCGTGGTCGAAGAGGTCCATCATTCTTGCGGCGGCCACCAGCCCGCGCTTACCCACAATCGCCGGGCCACAACAATCTCAGGGTTGTTCAGTTGCAACGCAACAACAGTGGCTCGTCCTCGAGGCGTTTTGCCGATGATAAGCGTGCCATCGCTGTTCCACTCGAAATGTTCAACCCAGACATCCAGTCGAGGGTTGAACAAAGGGACAGTGTCTCCTATATCGGGGTCACGCGCAGAAGTTAAGGCGCCCTTGAAGCCATTGCAACGATTGCAGGCCAACCACAAGTTTTCTTCGACTGACAGGCCGCCTTCGGCAATCGGCACAAGGTGCTCGATTGTCATCGGCATTCCAGCCAGTTCCTCACTTCGCAGACAATAACCGCAACGATAGCGGGCCTGCTCGGCCACTTTTTGGCGCAGGGCTTCGGGAACGCGAGCAGAGGCCATCAAGCAGCCAGGCTAAGTTGGTGCAGTTCGGCAGGGGTCGGGATTCGCAAGCCGCGAAAACGGAGCAGCACCGCCGCGCGCGCTTTGCGGAGCGTGATGAGATCAGCGGATTCTTGCAGAGCAGCCAACTGATTATGCTCTGGCTCATTTAATTGTCCCGTTTTGTTTTTGTCGAGCAGGGTTTCAAGCGCACTTTGTCTATCGGCTGGCATTCTTTCCAGCATAACCCGCCAGAGCGCCTCATCGCTGAGAGCCTCGAGGGACACGAGTTCGGCTTGTGTATCGGCGGACAAGCCTTCCAGTGAAGGCAGGGATGTTTGCAGTGCAGTCAGGACAACGGCTTCGAGCGGCTGATTAGTGGCCTGAGCGGCGCGGCGGATTGGCTCATACAAAGTATCAGGAATCTGGATGGTAACTGTTTGAGTCATGCGGCGGCATCCTTTCCTGCGAAGAGTATAACACGGGCAAGATGAGTTTGGCCGCGAACGGCTGACCGTTCATCGCGCTTTTCCCGCATCAACGCCTTCAACAACCCGCGCCCTTTGTATTTCCCTCGCAGGCGGTGAATGTATCCGCGCGTGATAGGAGTCAAGACGATACGGCCTGCTTGCTCATCGATCTCAAAGTGAATGCGCACGCCAGCCTCCATGCCCAGCCTGCGGCCGGATCGAGATCGACTCGCTGGTAGGAGACGCCAAAGGCGTTGGCTCCAGCGGGCTGACCGGCCAGATCGTAGTTGACCAACACGCCGCGGTTGGAGAAGAAGTTGCGGAAATCAATGACCGGCCCCTGCAGGTTGTGGGTGCGCGCCCCCACCCATTCGACCGAAACAACTTTCTTGCCCGCGCGCTCGGCGGCCTGATGAAGGGTATCGGCCTGCAGAATGGATGCGCCCAGGCTTGTGCGATTGTTGAAGTTGGATTCGCCAGTGCGATGGAAGGTGTTGTTGGTGGAGCCGTGTTCGCCGGGCCACGTGCCGGTGGCCAGCGTGTACCAGCCCACGCCCGTGTTGGGCGGGAAGCCCTGCAGGAGGCCGTTATCGCCGTGGACGCCGTCGTGCACGAGTTCGGCATAAGTGGGCATAAGGCCTTCATCGGCATAACGCTCCATGAGGTCGGGCCTCATGCCGTCGGAGACGAAGAAAATGACTTTGCTCACCGGCAGTTTGTCATCCTTCACCGCAACCGACTCACGAGGAGCCGCCGTAGCTGGAACATAGGCAATCCCCAATACAACCGCAAGTATCACAACAGCATTCAATAGTTTGATCTTCATAATCCTCCTCCATTGTGCTATCAGCGATAAGCGACTGGGTGCGCAAATCACACTCAATCGCCTATTACTAACGGTTCCATTCCCCGGGATAATCTGAAGTCAACGAGCAACAAACTGCACAAGGTCTATGCGGGTTAGGCGTGTGGGCGAACGCTCACCTCCTTCACAAGCAATAGTCATAAACTGCCAATGTCGGGGTGATTTAGTCCAGTTATGTCACAAATGCTCTTCCTTCGCGCATTTTCAACGTTTCTTCGCGTAAGTCTGGATCAAGTGAAGATGGAATTCGCAGGGCAGTGCGGTTATGGCGTAACGTCGAATGTGGCAAGCCAATCCAGATCGTCGGCGCGATCCACGCGGTACACGCCGCCGGTACCGGCGCAGTTGCCGTTGATGCCGAAGGAAGTGACGCCGCCAACCACGTTGGAATTACCAATGAAGTTCGGGCCGCCCGAATCGCCAAAACAGGTGCCGCCGGTGTTGGCGTTATTGGACAGCAACAGCGAGAAGTCGCCGGTGAAGCCGGTGTTGATTTGGAGCAAATGAGGGTAGGCTACCATGCGCTCACGAATGGCAACGGTCTTCCATGACGCTGCATCGGGGAAACTCTTTTGGAGGCCATAACCAACAGCGGTAAAGGTTACATCCTGCTGTCCGCGTTTGTTCTTTAACTTGTCCAATTGATCCGTGGCCGTTGCCATCCAGCTCGCCGTCGGTGACGGCGCCGGCCGAGGTGATGGTGATCGCCAGCATCACCATCGCGGCGATCAGAGCATAGAGTAGTTTTTTGTTCATTTCCTTTTCTCCCGTGTTGAGAGTCTCCTCGTTGGTTGGATAGGTGCTAGAAATTGCTAAAACAATCGATCCGTTGATGCCGAGCAACACGTTCAGTCTTGAGGTATCACCTCCTTTGGGTGTACGCCGACTCGAGAGATAAACAACAGGGTGCCGCCCTCGATAACGCTGCCTCCTTGGCGCTTTCTCGATGAAAGCAGACATTGGTTTTGTAAAATCTGTTCGGGAAGACCAGTAAACCCACCCACTCCGATCCTAAATACCGTCGCTGGTTTGGAAAAGTTACAGGTTGTTGGCGTTAGTTGGCAATGATTTTCATCGACGCATTTGCCGATTCACGGCACTTTCGCCAAAATATCAAGAATCACACAATCAGTGCAGATAACCACAGATTTCCAACAAAGGAGCGTCTTTATGGGCGTCAAATTGCGAGACGGAGAGAAACTGCTTTACGACAAAGAGCGCGTGGATTTTGCGGTGTATAAATCTGCCCCGGCCATCCATGCGGCGGGTTCGGTGCCCGGCCTCCACAGCATCAAACTGTACATCACCGACCGCCGGGTGATCGTTCAAGGGGCAATACTGGGCGGCGTCCAGATCGCCGAGTTCGATTTGTGGTACCCGGGCAAAGTCGGGTCGCCGGAAGAAGACATGCTGGAAAAAGTGACCGCCGGATCGGGCAAGCCGGGCGGCCCATACGTTCACCTGATCGCCCGGGCCAATGAACACGGCCCACTTCGATCCGATGTCGCCGAGTTGTACATTTACACCGAGGATGCCAGGCGAATCGTGGAATTGCTCGAACTCAACCTCGCGCCGCCGCCCACCGAGTGGCGGTAAGCCGCTCACCGCCCTCAGCCAGCCATCGGCGACTTCGATTGCCGGTGGCTTTTTTATTGCCGGGGGTTTGGCACACCTCATCAGATCAGGTACAATGCCGCCTCCTGATTATGTGAGGAATCTCCCCATGCCACCCTCCACCCGCTCCATGCTGGATCGCGAATTCAGCGCTATTCAACACAACATCCTCCGACTCGGCAGTTTGGTTGACTCTGCCATCGCCCGCTCGATACAAGCGCTCAAAGAACAGGATGTGGAATTGTCGAAGCAGATCGTCATTGACGATCAGGCCATCAACGATCTGCGATTCACCATCGAAGAGGAATGCCTTGCCCTCATCGCCACCCAACAGCCGATGGCCAGCGATCTTCGCGCCGTGATCTCGGCCATGAATATCGTGAATGATATGGAGCGCATGGGCGATCACGCCACGGGCATCGCCAAAACGGTGATCCGCATGGGCGGCGAGCCTCTGCTCAAACCGCTGGTCGATATTCCGCGCATGGCCGATCTGGCTCGCGGGATGCTGAAGAAGTCGCTCGACGCTTTTCTCGCCCGCGATGCCGAGTCGGCCCGCGCGGTCGCCGATCAAGACGACGAGATCGATCACCTCTACAATCAAATCTTCCGCGAACTACTCTCATTCATGATCGAAGACCCGGCCACCACCACGCGCGGCACCTATTTGCTGTGGGCGGCTCACAACCTCGAGCGCATCGGCGACCGGGCGACCAACATCGCCGAGCGGGTGATCTTCATGACCACCGGCACAATGAAAGAGTTGAACAAATAGAGCCTATCTCTACCTCTTTCCAGGTGGCCGTCACCTTCTAACAGGATGCGGTTGACCAAAACAGCGCAAGGCAACCTTGTGACATTTTGCAATTGACGCCCTCTCTTTCCCCGCGTTATAATCTTGGCAACCAAATATAAAACCTTCGGGGCAGGGTGCAAATCCCGATCGGCGGTATATCGGCCACACGCTGAAAACGTTTCCCATCAGGCGACAGCGTCACGATGAGCCCGCGAGCCGGTTTCCCAATTAGCACGATCCGGTGAAATTCCGGAGCCGACAGTAATTCGCATCTCGTAGGGGCAGGCCTTGCGCTTGCCCATTGAATGCGATAAGTCTGGATGAAAGAAGGTAGCATCAGTTCGCAGTGGCGCGGGCTGTGCTGTATGTTTGCGCGTCCCCGAGGGCCGCGGGCCTTTGCCCGCCGTCGTCGGGGTTTTTAATTTTCGCGCATCGAGCATGGGCGGGCGGTTTCGATCCGCGCCTTTGCCTCGCCGTGCCCCGCAGGTGAACGAGACTGCAAGGCATTTTTTATGGCTGTCGCAAACCCGCTCAACACACCTATTCCTTCGGAGCCAAACTTCAAGCCGCGCTCTCTGCGCGCGCACCGGCTGTTGTTGCTGCCCGTATCGCTGGCAGTGATGCTGTTGGTTTGGCAGAGCGCAATTTGGATCAACGGCTTCCCGGCTTTCATTCTTCCGCCGCCCGCCCGCGTGTGGCAACGAATGATCATCGCCCTGAGCGATGGAACTTTGCTCCGGCACACGGCCATCACCCTCAGCGAATCGCTGGGCGGGCTGGCCGTGGGGCTAGCCGTGGCCGCGGCGCTGGGTTACCTCCTGGCCCGCTCGCGCACGGTCGAGCGGCTTCTCGCCCCGTACATTGTCGCTTCGCAATCCGTCCCCGTTGTCGCCATTGCGCCTCTGCTCATCATTTGGTTCGGCTCCGGCCTCACCTCCAAAGTTCTCATCTGCGCCCTCATCGTGTTCTTCCCCGTGCTCATCAACGTCATCGTTGGCGTGCGCTCGGTGGAGCCCGACCTGCGCGATCTCATGCGCACCCTGCGCGCCAATCGCTGGCAGCTCTTCTTTCATCTCGAACTGCCGGCGGCCATGCCCATGCTCTTGGGCGGGTTGAAGATCGGCGCGACCCTCTCGGTGATCGGCGCGGTGGTGGGCGAGTTCGTCGGCCCCAACAACGGGCTCGGTTCCCTCATCACCGCCGCCCGCAACCAGTTCGACACCGCCCTCGTCTTCGTCGCCGTCATCGCCCTCATCGCCATCGCCATGGGAATGTATGGAACGGTGGCGCTGCTGGAAAAGATACTGCTTGCATGGAAAGACTAACTTTTGGAGACAAACCGATGCGAAAACTTCTTACCCTCATCTTCACCGCCGCCCTCGCCGTTGCCTGCGCCGGGAGTCCGACTCCGGCCCCCACCGCCGCGCCGCTCACACACGTCAAACTGGCGATGGGCTACATTCCCGATATTCAGTTCGCGCCGTTTTATGTGGCGGAGGCGAAAGGTTACTTTGCGGAACAGGGCATCGAGATCGAATTTGTGACCATGTTCGAGAATGACGCCGTTCCGCTGGTGGGCGCCAACGAGCTGCAGTTTGCCAACGTGAGCGCCGAGCAGATCATTCAAGCGCGGGCGCAGGGCCTGCCGGTGGTGTACGTGATGAAGTGGTGGGAGCAGTATCCGGTCGCCATCGCCTCGAAAGCCGAACTTGGAATCAAAACGCCCGCGGATCTCGCCGGGCGCAAAGTGGGACTGCCCGGCCTCTACGGCGCATCGTACATCGGCTGGCAGGCATTGCTCAACGCCGAGGGCCTGCCCGACGACGCCGCCCAACTCGAATCCATCGGCTTCACTCAAGCCGAAGCGATCTCTGCCGGAACGGTGGACGCGGCGGTGGTGTACGCCAACAATGAGCCGGTGAAACTCGCCGCCGCAGGCGAGCAATTAAATGTGATCGTCGTCGCCGACTACGCGCAGTTGGCGAGCAACGGCCTCGTCACCAATGAGCAAACGATCAAATTTCATCCCGAACTGGTGAAGGGCATGATCACCGCCGCGCTCAAAGGGCTGGCCGACACCATCGCCAACCCCGATGAGGCCGTTCAACTTTCGCTCAAGCACATCGACCCCGCGCCCGACGCGGCCATCGCTCGCAAAGTGCTCGATGCCTCCATCGAAATGTGGAAGACGGATTCCCCCGGCGTTTCCGATAAAGCGCGGTGGGAGGTCACACACGCTGTTCTGCTCGACATGGGATTGATCACCTCGCCGATTGATCTTGAGCAAGCGTTTACGAATGAGTTTGTGAAACCGTAAAGCGTGAAGCGGGGGCGTGAAGCGATCCCGCCTCACGCTCCACGCCTCACGCTCCACGCCAATGACTCCCGTCCTCTCCATTCAACACGCCAGCCTTGTGTACCCCAACGGCAATGGCGGGTTGCTTGCCCTCGACAACCTTTCGTTCGACGTTGCGCCCGGCGAATTCGTGTGCGTCATCGGGCCGTCGGGCTGTGGCAAGAGCAGCATGCTCAAACTTTTTTCGGGCCTGCGCCGCCCCACCGAAGGACAGATCATCTTCGAGGGCGAGCCGCTCGTTCATCCCCGGCGGCGCATCGGTGTGGTGTTCCAAAAAGCCAACCTCATGCCGTGGCGCACCGTTCTGCAAAACATCACCCTGCCGCTCGAACTCGAGCGCGTGCCGGGCGAAGCCGCCATGAGCCGCGCCCGCGAATTGGTGGAACTGGTGGGCCTCGCCGGATTCGAAAACGCGCGCCCGCGCGATCTGTCCGGCGGAATGGAACAGCGCGTCGCCATCGCCCGCGCCCTCGTCCACCGCCCCGACGTGCTTCTGCTCGACGAGCCTTTCGGCTCGCTCGACGCCCTCACCCGCGAGCGAATGCACCTCGAACTTCTGCGTATTTGGGATCGCTACCGCAAAACGGTGATCATGGTCACGCACTCGATCTCCGAAGCCATCCTGCTCGCCGACCGGGTCATCGTGCTCACCGCCCGCCCCGGCCGTCTCCGCGCCGATCTGCCCATTCGCCTTCCCCGCCCCCGCACACTCGAGCAAGTCTTCACCCCCGAATTCGGCGCGCTGGTCACCCAAGTGCGCGCGGCGATTGAATAGCGCCCCTTGAGCGCCCCCGGCTATCTGGCCCAATCGAGATTGCGGCCAATGAGCAATTCCATCATTTCTGCATGGTGCGTGTTTTTCATCGGCACGGCATGCGCGTCAAAACCGTGCGCCTGAGCAAGCGCGCGAACTTCCGGCGCGTCGTCGTAAGTCATCAAAAAATCGCCGGCAATTTTGCTGGCAATTCTGAATAACTCTTGATGGTCAAGTTCCGAGTGCAAATACAGACGGCTTCCGGCTCGTTTTCCCCCTGCCGTGTAAGGCGGATCGATAAAAAAATACCGTATCGGGTTGATACGCATGTTTACGCATCATCTTCATGCCGTCGCCGTGAACGAAGGCCATGTGGTCGCGGATTGTTCCAATATCAAGAATGCGTTTTTTTAGTGTGAGCGGATACCAGCGAGACTTAATGCCCTTTCCAGCTTCGCCATTCTTTACTTTTCCGGCTCCGGGCGCAAGAATCCCCCCTCGATTAACGCGATTCCTCAAAATCGTTTGAAAGGCTCTGTCTTGGATACTCCGGGCTGGCTCGGACAAAACGCTTTCGACATTTGCTGGCGTCATGCGAAAGGAAATGATACGGTTGGCGAGTTCAGCGCCGTGCTTGCCTAACACCGCCTGCCACACTGCCGCAACCTGCTCATCGAGCTCCACCATCGTGACATGATCGGCGAGCTTTTCGAAAGCCACCGTCAAACTCACAATTGCGCCGCCCGCAAACGGTTCGATAAATTCGCAGGGGCGGGCAGGGAGACTCGAAAGCCATTGGCGAATGTACGGCACTAGCCAAGTCTTGCCGCCGGGATAGCGAAACGGACTCCGCTGAGGCACGGAAGCAACATTGATGATGTGCCCCTTCAGGCGCGGCACCGGCAAGAGAGGAAGTTGGGCGCTTGCCATTATGATTCCAACAAGTCAGTAAGCGTAGGCGCGTCGGGCGGGTTGTTATCTTCCGACTTCTCGTCAAGCCTGCTTTGCAGATGTTCGATGAAGTTCTTTATCGGGCCGGGCTCGGGCATTGTAATCTTGTCCAACGCGGACTTGAACTGAGTGTAAACAGTCTTCGATAACGTCAAGTTATATCGTTGGCGGCTCGAGTCAAGTTGGAGATCATAAACGAGCCACGCGACATCGGCCCTGTCGCGCTTGACTTCGGGCAATTTAGGCAGGGTTTTGTAGAAGCCACTGTGCAGAGCAATCGCTTGCTTCTTGCCCCATGAATGCAATATGCCGCCCTTGTAGATCAATTGCGGCGCGAGTCGTTTTCGAGAAGAGGAGAGATAGTCGGCGCGCGGGTAAAGTTTGTTGCCCGACCAGTCGAAGCTGCCGATTTTCTCTGGGGTCTTCATGTAACGTTCAAACGGTTGGCGGATATTGCCGGAAATATACACCGCCTGAACTTCCAACGCGCCAAAATCAAGCAGACGGCCCCGGTCATCGTAGGAAACCAAAACCACGTCAATGTTGCCTGCCGATTTCCCATTTCGATCATCGAGTCGAACTTCGGTGAGCGTCGTCCAACGGCTGTCCTCGGAGAAGAAGAAGTCGGCGGCGTGTTCAGCAATGAGCCATTCTTGCCGAAAACGAACGGGGCACGTGATCGCCAATTCGTCGCCATCGTGAATAGAGCAAACACCCAATGGGTCGTTGGCCTTATCTTTTGTGCAAGAGGGGACACGATTGTTGTGTGGACAAAGCCTGCTTTTGCGGGCGCGTTTGGCTTCAGATGAAAAACTGTGGGGCGGAAATCCAAATACTTCGGCGAGCGGGTGCCTGGGCAGGGGCTGATTGTATACGGATTTTGAGAAATGATCGTGGATGGCGCTCTGGGATTTACGCTATAATCCCTCGCCAGCGTGAAAACGATTGTTGCGATTCTGCTGATCGCAGTGGCGATAACGGCCTGCGGTGGAACAGCTCTCCCAACCACGGCGGCCCCCGGCGGGGAGACGGCCTCCCCCACCTCGGCCCCGTCTCCCACTACCGAACCGAGTCCCACTCCCGTCCCGCTGGCCGCCGCCGTCAACGGCCAACCCATCCTGCTTTCCGATTACGAAATTGAAGTGGCGCGATACGAGGCCGGAGCGACCGGACTCGGACGCGATCTCACGCAGGAAGGCGATTACCGGGCGAAGGTACTCGAGGCGCTGATTAATGAAGCATTGATGTTGCAAGCGGCGCAGGCCGCCGGTGTGACAGTGGCCGACTCCGATGCGCAGACGTTGTATGACGAGATCGTGGCCGAGCGCGGCGGGCAGGCCGCCTTCGAAGCATGGCTGGCGGTGAACCTTTACACCCCCGAACAGTTCCGCGCCGAACTGCGCGACGGGATGATCGCCAATGCGATGCAATCGCAAGTGGCGGCCAGCGTGCCCCTCGACGCCGAGCAAACCCACGCCCGTCATATCCTGGTTGCGACAAAAGAAGAAGCCGATACAATTCTGGCTGAACTTTCGGCTGGCGCAGATTTTGCAACACTGGCGGTGAGCCGTTCGCTCGACGCCTCGCGCATCAACGGCGGCGACCTGGGCTGGTTTCCGGCTAGCGGCCTCACTCAGCCCGAAGTGGCGCAGGCGGCTTTTGCCCTGCAATCGGAGGAGATCAGCCCGCCGGTGCAGAGCGCGCTCGGCTTTCACATTGTGCAGACTCTGGAGCGCGGCGTGCGGCCCCTCTCGGCCAGCGCGCGGGCGCTGTTGCAAAAGCAGGCCGTCGAGGCGTGGAAAGCCGATCTGCGGAGCAAGGCCGCTATCGAAAGATTCGTGCCGTAGGAAGTGGAGCAAAACATGACTCAACGTGGACGTGGCTCAATCATCGTGAATTTGCTGACGCTGTTGGTGCTGTTCGCCACCTGCCTCATGTGCGCCTCCACCGCCATCCTCTTTGCCAATCCGTATATCGGACTCAATCCCTTTCCGCCGCCGACTCTTCCGCCCATCGCCGTGCTGGCCTCGCCCACTGCCACTTCGACCACCTCCCTGTTCCCCACCTTCCCTCCTGCGTGGACGGCGACTCGCGAACCCTCTGCCACTCGAACAGCCACCCTCACGCCACAACCCGGCGCCGTCGTCACCGAAACGCCCACGCCCGAAGCCGCCAGCGAGACTCCCACCGCCACCGCGACTCTCGACGAAACTCAGATCGCCGAACTCACGCAAGGAGTCACCACCAACACGCCCGAACCTACCAACACCTCTGCGCCCACCTTCACCCCCACCAAGACGCGCTCAGCCTTCCCCTTCACCGTGCAGGGCGGAGCGCCCACGCCCATCCAAAACTTCGCCAACTCTGCCGGGTGCAATTGGATGGGCGTCGCTGGGCAAGCCTTCAACCTCGAAGGCAACCCGATCATCGGCCTCATCGTGCATCTCGAAGGCGGCGGCATCAGCACCGACGCCATCACCGGAACCAAGACCGCTTACGGCGCGGGCGGCTACGAATTTTTCCTCAACGACCGCCCGGTGCTCACCCTCGGCGAATATCAGATTCAACTGCGCGATCAAAACGGCACCACGCCCCTCTCCGATGTGGTCGTGGTCAACACCTTCGCCGATTGCAGCAAGAACCTTCTGCTCGTCAACTTCGTGCAGAACCACTGAGCGAATGCGGAAGGATGAATGCAGAATGCGGAATACAGATTCGCAATTCATCATTCCGCATTCCACATTCCGCATTTCACAATGGGCACGCTTTACATCGTCGCCACTCCCATCGGCAACCTCGAGGACATCTCGGCCCGCGCCCTGCGCGTTCTGCGCGAAGCCAGCCTCATCGCCGCCGAAGACACGCGGCGCACCGCCAAACTCCTCTCGCACTTCGGCATCGCCACGCCCACCACCAGTTACTTCGAGCACAACAAACTGACGAAACTCGATTCGATCCTTGACCGATTGCAGGCGGGCGATGTGGCCCTCGTCTCCGATGGCGGCCTGCCCGGAGTCTCCGATCCGGGATACGAACTGATCCGGGAAGCGATCGCGCGCGGGGTAGCCGTCGTTCCCATCCCCGGCCCGTCGGCCATTCTCTCTGCCCTCGTCGTCTCCGGCCTGCCCACCGATTCGTTCGCCTTTCTCGGCTTCCTTCCGCGCAAAGCCAACGACCGCGCCGCTGTGCTCGCCGCCAACGCTTCCGATTCGCGCACGCTCATCTGCCTCGAAGCCCCGCACCGCTTGCTCGATTCGCTGGCCGACATCCGCCGCGAACTCGGCGACCGGCGCATGGCCGTGTGCCGCGAACTGACGAAGATGCACGAGGAAATCTTTCGCGGCACCGCCGCCGAAGCCATTGCCCATTTCAATCGAGGCGAGGTGCGCGGAGAGATCACGCTCGTTATCGAGGGGCGGCGCGATGAGCCGATCGCCGAGGCGTGGAATAATGCCCGCATTCGCGCCGCGCTGGCCGATCTCATCGCATTGGGCATCGAACGCAAAGAGGCGGCCAAACAGATCGCCGCGCAGAGCGGCTGGGATCGGCGCGAAGTCTATAAAATTGCAATCGACATATGAACCTCGACGACCTCTCTCGCTTTCAACAACTCGATCCACAAAACATGCTCGGCCACATCGACGGCCTGCCGACTCAAATCGAGGCCGCGTGGGCGCGCGCGCAAACCCTGCCCTTGCCCGATTTCAACGGCGTGACTCAAGTGGTGTTGTGCGGCATGGGCGGCTCGGCCATCGGCGGCTCGTTGCTCGCGGCGCTCACCGCCAGCGAATGCCGCGTGTCGCTCACCGTCTCGCGCGATTACGATCTCCCGGAGTGGGCGCGCGGCCCGCACACACTCGTCATCGGCTCGTCGCACTCCGGCAACACCGAAGAAACGATCTCGGCCTTCCGCCAAGCCATCGAGCGCAAAACGAAATTGATGGCGATCACTTCCGGCGGGCAAATTGCCGATCTGTGCCGGGGGGCGGGCGGCGCCGTTTGGGAGTTCGATTACAAATCCCAACCGCGCGCGGCCATCGGTTATTCGTTCACCCTGCCGCTGGCTCTGTTCTGCCGCGCAGGTTGGATCGCCGACAAATCGGCGGACGTGGCCGGAGCAGTGGCGGCGATGCGCGAACAGCAAAAGACTCTGCGCGCCGACTCGCCGGTGACGGGCAACCCGGCGAAACGGATGGCCGGGCAATTCATGGATCGATGCGCGTTGATCTTCGGGGCGGGGATGATGGGGACGGTGGCCCGGCGGTGGAAAGGGCAAATGAACGAAAACGCCAAAGCGTGGGCGCAATACGATGAACTGCCGGAGATGGATCACAACAGCGTCGTCGGAATTTCTAATCCCGAAGCGTTGATCGCCAAATATATGGTTGTGTTTTTGGAATCGGACTTCGATCACCCGCGCAACAAGATTCGCGCGTCGGCCACGCGCGAGTTGTTCCTCACCGCCGGTTTCAACACCGACGTGATTCGCGGCGTGGGGCCGTCGCCGTTGGCGCAACTGCTCACCTGCCTGCACTACGGCGATTACGTCAGCTATTATTTGGCGATGGCCTATGGCGAAGACCCGACACCGATTGGGCCGATCAACGTGCTGAAGGAACGACTCGCAAAAGCGTGAAGGGGTGAGAGGGTGAAGGGGTGGCCAGATGAGAAGATGAAGGGATGAGTGGATGACAAGGCGATGTTTTTTGATCGCTCTCTCATCTCGTCACCCTCTCATCTTGCCATCTTGTCAGCAACGCCCCGTTTCTTCAACTCCGCCAACGCGCCCGTCCACGGCTTGCCCACCGTGTTGCTTTTCGGCAGTTTCACCGTGTTGAGTTTGTTGGCGATCTCCGGCATGAGCAACGCCAACTCGCCCCAGTCGTTGAGCAGCGCCGCCTCGCGCACTTTCGCCGCCACCGTCTGCGACCAGGCCCACTGCATCCGAAACTGATCGGCTTTGACCCAATAATCGCGCTTCTCCCACGCCCGCACCGACTCATCCACCGTGTTGTGAATGACCGTGAGCGACAGCGAAAGAAAGGCAGCCATATCGCGGGCCTCGTCGTCGATCTGTTTTTTGGCGGCCAGCTCGCGGATGGTGATCATCACCGCTTTGATAAGTTGCGTGCGCTGCTTTCCGGCAGTGTCGGTTTTGATGAGGCGGCTCATTTGGCTCCTGTGCTATCAGCAATCAGCAATTAGCGGTCAGCGCTCAGCGGCTTGTTTCTCCGTTGAGTGCTGACCGCCTCTTTGTTTTTGGGTTGGCGCGATTTTCTCCGAAGGGTCGCAGTCTGTCAAGAGATTGCTGACGGCTATCTGCTAATCGCCAACTGCCAACCGCTACTTTCTCTGGAACACGAGCCGCACTGCTCCGGCATACGATTCATTTTCGACATCGGCGCAGGTGGGGGCGGCAATGCCGGTGACGGGCGGCGTGCGACTGCCCACTTGCGCGTTGTACATCACGCCCACCATCATCAGGAAATCACCGTAGCTCGAACTGATCTCCGGCTTGAGGCCGGTCACGAATCCATCTTCGCCCTCGCCCCACGTCACCGTCACGCGAACGCCGGGCAGGGGCGAGCCGTCGGCGTCGATCACATCGACGATGATGAGCGGCAGTCGCTCGGCATCGTTGCAATACGGTTCGCGGGTGATCAGTGTGTAATCGTACCCGGGCGTTGCGGTGGGTGTGAGGGTGGGGAACGTTGTGAGGCTGGGCGCGGCAAGAGGAGTGGGCGGCGGGGTGGATGTTTCGGTGGGAAGCGGAACGGGCGTGGAGGCCGGACTCTCGGAGGCGCTTGCCACTGGCTGGACGCCGCCACTCAAATCGGCGGCCAAGGCCGCCAAGGCCGAGGCGTCTTTTCCTTCGGCGGCCATTCTCTGCGCAAGGGCGGTGATCGTTTGAGTCGAATCGGGATCACGCAGAGCGGCGAGTCGCTCGCGAGCGCGGTCGAGGTTTCCGTCGGCTTGGTAGGCCGAGGCGACGAGGAGGAGATATTGCTCGCGGTAATCGGCGCGAAGCGAGGAAGGATCGGTGTCGGTGTATTTGACCGGGCTGATGGCCCAGCCGTAGAGGAGGCCGAGGGCGATGCCGAGAATGATTCCGAGAATGATGAGGGAGGGGCGGATCACGGGGATGGGTGGTTGGGTGGTTAGGTGGTTAGGTGGTTGGGTTTGAGGTTTGAGGTTTGAGGTTTGGAGTTTGGAGTTTGATGTTTGCGTTTACCGCGGCAGCGGTGGGGGGACTGCGCCGAGGGCGGCGGCGAGCGCGGAAAGAGCGCGGAGGTCGTCGAGCGCCGCGCCGCGCTGGATTTGGGCGGCGGCAAGATCGGCGACGTGCTGGCCGGGATCGACGAGGTTGAGGGTGGCGAGTCGGGCGCGGGCCAGATCGAGATCACCGTCGGTGCTATAGGCTTGGGCGATCATCACCACGTAATCGGCTTGGTAATCGGCGCGGAGAGAGTCGGGCGCGGTGTCGGTGTATTTCACCGGGTTGATCTGCCAGCTGTAGATCAGGCCGAGGGCAATGCCGAGGATGGCTCCGGCGATGAAGTTGAACAGCGCTGTGCGAGTCATTAAAGCAAACGGGGCGCTCTACCGCCCCGCGTTCCCCTCAGTGTGCATGATATAATCGCCTCGTTGTGTGCCGAAGGTGGGAGTTGAACCCACACACCCGTAAGGGCATCGCATTTTGAGTGCGACGTGTCTGCCATTCCACCACTTCGGCCAATGCGGAAAGTATAGGCGAGAGCGAGGGATCGGTCAAGGGAATCGCGAATGAAAACGCTGGATCAAAAACTGCTGGCCGAGGTGGTGCGGCGAATTGCGCAGGCAGTTAATCCGGAGAAGATCTACCTGTACGGCTCGCACGCTTACGGCACGCCACGCGAAGACAGCGATGTGGATTTGCTGGTGCTAGTGGAAAAGAGCGACTTGCCATCGTATGCGCGGGTGCGCGCGGCATACGGGGCTTTGCGGGGAATACTCATCCCGGCTGAAATCAAAATGGTCACGAAAGATGAATTCGAACGCCACCTCAAATGGGTGGTCTCCATAGAACGCGAGGCGGTGGAGAAAGGCAAGATCATCTATGAGCGCGCCAGAGGATGACACTCGACTCTGGCTCATCAAAGCCGCCAGCGATCTAATGGCGGCTCAACGGCTGATCGACATCGAACCGCTGATTTTGGATGCCGCTTGTTTCCACTGCCAACAAGCGGCTGAGAAGTCGCTCAAGGCGTTCTTGGTTCACAAATCCGTCCGCTTCGACAAGACACATAACCTTGCATATCTTTTGGGGCTTTGCGCCCCTCATGACCAACAATTCAACAGCCTGGTTGAACTTGGGGATCTGTTGACGCCTTATGCTGTGGAAGTGCGGTACCCGGGCGATGCGCTTGCCCCACCGCTTGAGGAAGCGCAAGAAGCGTTGAAGGCTGCAAATACCATTTGGGATTTTGTTTTGGCCCGCATCCCCTCAGAACATCATCCTTCAAGCAACCCGTCTTCATGAAACTCGGCATCATCGGCCTCCCCCAATCTGGAAAGACAACCATCTTCAATGCTCTCACTGGCGGCAGCAAGCCGGTGGGCCACATGGCCGGTGGCGGCCGCTTCGAAGTCAATCACGCCGTCGTCAACGTGCCCGATGAGCGCGTGGGCAAACTGTCGGCGATGTTCAACCCGAAGAAGACGATTTACGCGCAGGTCACGTACGCCGACATCGCCGGGCTCGAAGAGGGCGCGGGCAAGAGCGGCTTCAGCGGCCCACTGTTGAATCAGTTGGCGCAGATGGATGGATTCATTCACGTTGTCCGCGCCTTCGAGAATCCGAACGTTCCTCACCCCAGTGGCAGTGTCAACCCCTCCCGCGATGTGAACTCGGTGGAAACCGATCTGCTCCTGCAAGATTTGGTGGCGGTGGAGCGCAAACTAGAGCGCGTGAACGACGAACTACGCAAAGGCGGAGTGAAAGATAAGACCGCCGCTCAACGCGAACTGGCGCTCTTCCAACGATTGCACGAAACCCTCTCCGCCGAAACGCCTCTGCGCGAAATGGGACTGCCGCACGAAGATGAAAAGACTCTCTCATCATATGCCTTTCTGACTCGCAAGCCTCTGCTCACCGTGTTGAACATCGACGACGAGACCAAAGACGAGCCGACTCTGCCGGGATACCATCGGCCACACACAGGCGTGGTGGCCCTGCGCGGGCGGCTGGAGATGGAGATCGCTCAACTCTCCGCCGAAGATGCCGCCGCCTTCCTCGCCGATTACGGAATCTCGGAGCCGAGCCTGCGGCGCATGATCCGCCTCTCGTATGATCTGCTCGGCCTGCAATCGTTCTTCACCGTGGGCGAGGACGAAGTGCGAGCGTGGACGGTGAAGCGCGGAGCGGCCGCTCCCGACGCGGCGGGTGAAATCCACACCGACTTGCGCGAAGGGTTCATCCGCGCCGAAGTGTTCGGTTACGATGATTTGATGTCCGCCGGAAGCGTGGCCGAAGTGAAGCATCACGGCAAGTTCCGGCTCGAAGGCAAAGAGTACGTCGTGAAAGACGGCGATATACTCAACATACGGTTCAGCCCACCGGCGAAGAAGTAAACGTTGGTGATTGGTAATCGGTAATTGGTGATCAGTAATCCGTAGTCAGTCGTCAGTGATCAGTAGTCAGAGGAGTCTCCGGCCTCCAACTTCTGACTTCCGACTTCTGACTTCTCCCTCCCCATGCCCTATCAACAAACTCGTTGGAAACTCGATGCGCTCGTTCCCGCCGAGGAAGGCGCAAAAGAGAAAGCGCTGAAGACTCTCGAAAGCAAAATCAAAAAGGCCGAGCGCTGGCGCAAGCAACTCAAGCCTTCCATGCCGGTCAAAACATTTCTGACTGTGCTGAAGGATTTCGAGGCCATGAACGCCGAAAGCCACAGAATCGGCGCCTACGCTGCGCTCCTGTTCTACGCCGACACGCAGAATCAGGATGCGCTGGCGATGTTCGGCAAAGTTCAGCAGCTGTTGGCCGAAGCAGAGAATCGCACGCTGTTCTTCTCGCTGTGGTGGAAGTCGCTCAACGACAAACAGGCGGCCCGGCTCATCAAAGAGTCGGGCGACCTGCGCTATTGGCTGGAGAGCATTCGGCGCTTCAAGCCGCACACGCTCTCCGAGCCGGAAGAGAAAGTGATCAATCTCAAAGACACCACCGGCTTCCGCGCCCTCGACACGCTGTACGACATGATCACCAGCAAGCTCACCTTCACGCTCGAAGTGGACGGCGAGAAGAAAACGCTGACCGAAGACGCGCTGATGGTTTACGTGCGCGACCCGCGGCCCGAAGTGCGCGCGGCGGCTTATCAAGAACGCTTGCGGGTTTACGCCGAGAGCGCCACACTGCTTTCGCACATCTACGGCACGATGATGCGCGACTGGCGCAACGAGAACGTCACCCTGCGCAAATATACCAACCCCATCGCCGTCCGCAATCTCGGAAATGACCTGCCCGATAAAGTGGTGGACACCCTGCTCAACGTCATCCGCGACAACGCCGGAGTGTTCCAGCGCTACTTCAGACTCAAAGCCAAATGGATCGGCATGGGCAAACTACGGCGCTACGATATTTACGCGCCGCTCGCCGGAGCCGAGAAGCAGTACGACTACGACGCCGCCGTGAGCATGACGCTCGACGCCTTCAACTCATTCTCGCCGCGTGTGGGCGCGTTGGCCAAGCAGGTGTTCGACGACGGGCACGTGGACTCGGAAGTGCGGCAAGGCAAACGCGGCGGCGCATTTTGCTACAGCGTTCTGCCGGGGCAGTCGCCGTTTGTTCTGCTCAATTACAACGGGCGCGCGCGCGATGTGGCCACCATGGCGCACGAGATGGGGCACGCCATTCATGCCCTGCTCGCCGCCGATCACTCGGCGCTCACTTTTCACTCCGCCCTGCCGATGGCGGAGACCGCCTCCGTGTTCTCCGAAATGGCGCTGACCGAGAAACTGCTGGCGCAGGAAACCGATCGCGCCGTGCGCCGCGACTTGCTGGCGGCGGCGCTCGATGACGCTTACGCCACCGTGGGGCGGCAAGGCTTCTTTGCCCTGTGGGAAAAGGAAGCGCACGAGATGGTGAAGGCGGGCAAGACCGCCGACGAAATGGCGGCCCGTTATCTCGAAACACTCCACGAACAGTTCGGCGACGCAGTGGAAGTGAGCGAAGATTTCAAGTGGGAATGGATTCACATCCCGCACTTTTACGGCACGCCCTTCTACGTGTACGCCTATTCATTCGGCCAACTGCTGGTGCTGGCGCTTTACCAAATGTATCGAAGGGAAGGCGAAACGTTCAAGCCGAAGTATCTCAAAATTTTAGAATACGGCGGCTCGGAGTCGCCGATGCGGATTCTGAAAGAGGCCGGCATCGACATCGCCTCGGCCAAGTTCTGGCAGGGCGGCTTCGAGGTGATCCATGGAATGATTGATGAGTTAGAAAAAATGGAGGGGTAACTTCCAACCTCAAACTCCAAACTTCCAAGAGAGCCTCCAACGCATCGAAGGCTCTTTTTGGAATTCGAAGTTTGGAGTTCACCGCCCCACCGCCGCTTCCATGATCTGCTGAATGCGCGGAAGCATGGAAGCCGGATCGGGGTGCAGGCCTTCGATGAGCAGTGCGCTCTCGTACAGCTGATCGATGCACGCCGACACAAGGGACTCCGACTCCCCCGCGGCGGCCATCTCGGCCAATCGCCGGATGATCGCGTGGCGGCGATTGATCTCCAGCACACGCTTGGGTGTCTCCGCCTCTTTGCCCAGCAATCGGCGAATGCGATCCATCTCCGCGCCGCTCGCGCCGTCGGGGGCCACCAACCGCGCCGGGCTGTCCACCAGCCGCTCCGAATCGCGCACATCGGCCACCCTCTCGCCCAACTGCGATTTGAATCGCGCAATCAATCCATCGAACTCGCCCGATGGAGTCTCCGCCTCCGCCGCTTTTGAGTCATCTTTTGGAAGATCGAGCGCCGGGTCGTCCGCGTTTTGTAGCTTGAACCCTTCGTACTCGCGCAAGCCTTGCACCATAAAACTGTCGAGCGGATCGGTGAGATACAGCACTTCGAGATTATGCTTGCGGAAGGAATCGAGGTGAGGACTGATGGAGGCCGATTTGGCGCTGTTGGCCAAAAGATAGTAAATGGATTTCTGACTCGGCTGAACGCGGCCAACGTAGTCCGTCAGCGGCGCCATTTCGCCCTCGCCCGTCCGCGAGGTGTGGAAGCGGAGCAGTGGATACAACTTCTCGCGCCCGGCGTGATCGAGCGCCACGCCTTCTTTGACATACGCCCCGAACTGCTTCCAAAACTCGGCGTACTTCTCTTTGTCGTCGGCGGCCAGTTTCTTCAGTTCGTCGATCAACTTGTGAGTGAGCGCGGTTTTGATCCGCTCCATCACTTTGTTCGATTGCACCGTCTCGCGCGACACGTTGAGCGGCAAATCTTCCGAATCCACCACGCCCTGCACAAAACGGAAGTGATGAGGCAGGAGGTCTTTGCAGTAATCTTGAATGAGCACTTTGCGCGAATACAGTTTGAGTCCTTCTTCGCGCCGCGCCGAGAGGAGGCCGCGCTCGCCTTTGGCCGGGATGAACAGCATGGCATACACTTGCACCGGCGCGTCGGTGTTGAGGTGCGCGCGCAAGAGCGGCGGCTCGAACTCCAGCGTGAACTGGCGGTAGAATTCGCTGGCCTGCTCGTCGGTCACCGACGCGAGCGACTGCCGCCAAAGGGCGGTCTGTTTGTTCACCGCGCGATCTTTGATGTAAATGGGGAAGGCCACGAAGTCGGAATGCTTGTGAATGATCTGCTCGATGCGCCAGTCTTTGCCGAACTCGCCGGCGTCGTCTTTCAGTTTGAGGGTGATGACGGTGCCCCGATCCGGTTTGTCGGCGGGGGCGAGGGTGTACGAGTCGCCGCCCTGAGTTGTCCATGTCCACGCAGATGAATCGGGGCGATAGGAGCGGGAGGTGACCACGATCTCGTCGGCAACCATCAGCGCCGAATAGAATCCGACTCCGAATCGGCCGATGATGTCGTCGGCCTTTTGCCCGGCTTGGAGCGATTCGAGGAAGGCCGCCGCGCCCGAATGGGCGATGGCGCCGAGATTCTCCACCAGCTCTTCTTTGGTCATGCCGATGCCGGTGTCGGCGATGGTGAGAGTCTTGCCGTCGTCGGAGCCGGTGAGGGTGATCTTGAGTTCGGCGTCGTGATCGAGCACGTCGCGGTGGGTGAGCATCTCGAATTGGATGCGGTTGAGGGCATCGGAAGCGTTAGAGATGAGTTCGCGGAGGAAGATTTCGCGCTCGGTGTAGAGGGAGTGGGCGAGGATGTTGAGCAGTTGGCGCACTTCGGCGCGGAATTCGATCTTTTCAGCGGTGGGCGCGTCGGGCATGAGAGGACTCCTGTGTGAGGGTGTGCGCGAAAAAGTGTATCAGCCGAAGATAAGAAAAATGTTGGCGAGGGCGCGGCTCTCACAGCGACATCAGTTCGCCGATGCCACGAATGATGCGGCAGTCGGCGTCGGGGAAGATGTTGCGGCGGTCGATGAGGATGGGGATGAGGCCGGCGTTGCGCGCGCCGACGATGTCGGCAAAATAATTGTCGCCAATGTAAACGGCAGTGTCGGGCGTGGCTTTGGCGAGATGCACAGCCTTGAGGAAAATTTCGGCTTCGGGTTTCCACGAGGCGGCCTGCGCGGCGGAGAGGGTGAAGTCGAAGAGATCGGTGAGGCCGATTTCCGCAGTCACGGTGTCGAGCGGAGAGGCGCGGTTGGAAACGAGTCCGAGGGTGATGCCGGAGTTGTGGAGGTGGGTGAGAGTCGGGCGCACGTCGTCGGGCACGACTGGGGTGTGGATGAATTCATCGCGGAACCATTCTTCCAATTTCAACGAGTAGTCGTCGAGCGGGCCGCTGACGCCGAGAAACTGCATTTGCTGAACGCTGTAAGCCAACCAAAATTTGTCTTTGCCGTGCTCGGCGAGATCGGCATCCACTTGATGCCGCTTCGACCAGTATTCGTGCTGCCAGCGTTCGAGTCGGCGGGGAGCATCGTCGTCGAAGAGGTGACCGAGCCGGGCGCAGAAGAGGATGAACTGCTCGGCGGGGGAGTGGTCGGAGAGGAGGAGCGTGCCGTCGAGGTCGAACAGGATGGCGCGCGGTTTGCCGTTGATCATGCGGCTATTGTATCGTGACTCGCGCGGCGCGTGGGCGGTCGCGCCTTTGGCTTTGACAGTGAGCCGATCCGCCGTAACTCGCCAACATAAAGGACAAATGAAAATCTGCTCACAGCCATTGACGGCCTCGCCTTCCGGACTTTATACTTTGTGAGCGTTTGCTCTGTTGGGAAGGACGTATGCTGAGTTACCCTCGCTGGCGCAAAGTTCTGCGCGACATTTGGAATAACAAATCCCGCACCCTGCTGGTGGTGCTGTCCATTGCCGCCGGGGTGTTTGCCATCGGCGCCATCAACGCCACGCAAATCATCCTCGCCCACGATCTGAGCGCGGTGTATTCGACCACCAACCCGCCGAGCGCCATCATCGGCGCTTCGCCGTTCGATGAAGATTTGCTGGACACCATCCGCGCCATGCCGGAAGTGAAGGACGCCGACGCGCGGCGCGGACTCAACGTGCGGGTGAATGTGGGGCCGGACGAATGGCTGGATATGAATCTGTACGCGGTGCGCGATTACGATGACATCCGCGTGGACAAAATTTTGCCCGAACTCGGCGCGTGGCCGCCGCCGGAAAAAGAAATACTCGTCGAGCGGCAGTCGCTGGCGCTCATCGGCGCGGAAGTGGGCGACGCCATCCTCATCGAGATGCCCGATGGCAAACGCCGCCAACTGCCCATCGCCGGACTCACGTATCATTTGCTTCAGCCGCCCGCGCACTTCACCGGCGTCGCTTCGGGATACGTGAGCCGCGACACGCTGGAATGGCTGGGGCTGACTCGCGACTTCACCACCCTCACTTTCGTCGCCGCCGAAAATGATCGCGACCAAGAACACATCGAGCGCGTGGCCGAAAAGGTGCGGCGCAAGATCGAGAACAGCGGGCGCGTAGTGTTCAACACCTTCGTGCCCACGCCGGGCAAGCACCCCGCCGACGACGCATTACAGCCGCTTCTGCTCGTGCTCAGCGCCCTCAGTTACATGGCTCTGCTCATGAGCGGTTTCCTCGTCATCAACACCATCAATGCCCTGCTCGGCCAGCAGATCAAACAGATCGGCATCATGAAATCGGTGGGCGCGGTATCGAGGCAATTGTTCATCATCTATCTGGTGATGATCGCGCTCTTCAGCCTTTTGGCGTTGGGGATCGGAATCCCGTTGGGGGCGTTGGGCGCGTACGGGCTTTCGAGTTACGCGGCGGGGCTGATCAATTTTGAGATCACCAGCTCGCCCATCCAGCCGCGCGTGCTGATGCTGCAAGTGATCTTCGGGCTGTTGGTGCCGTTGGCCGCCGCCTTCCTGCCCATCCTCAACGGGGTGACGGTCAACGTGCGCGAGGCCATTTACGCGCAGGGCGGCAAAGTGTACGGCTTCGGCGAGCACCTGCTCGATACTCTGATTCACCAGATTCGCGGATTGCCCAGCACCATCCTCATCGCTCTGCGCAACAGCGTGCGCGCCAAAGCCCGGCTGGCCTTCACCCTCATCACCCTCACATTGGGCGGCGCGGCCTTCATGGGCGTCTATAGTGTGCGCTCGTCAGCGCTCAACACCTTGCGCGACGCGAAAGAGTATCGCGCTTGCGACATCGAAGTGCGATTCAGCCGCCCGTATCGACAGCAAGTTTTACAAGACATTGCGCTCGGTGTGCCCGGAGTCGCCCAAGTTGAAAGTTGGGGATTCACGGTCGCCCGCCGAATCCGGGACGACGACACCGAGAGCGCGAGCATTCAAGTGTTCGCCCCGCCCGCCGACACTCAATTCATTCGCCCGGCGCTGATCAGCGGGCGCTGGCTCTTGCCGGGCGACGCCAACGCGGTGGTGGTCAACGCCGACTTCGTCAAAGACGAAACGGATGTGAAAGTGGGCGACACGATCACGCTGGACATCAACGCGCAAAAGAAAGATTACAAAGTGGTGGGCGTGGTGCGGAGCGTGCTGGCCGGGCCGTTCGCCTACATCAACTACCCGTTCTTTGCTTCGTATGCCGCGCGCGACGCCGGCCGCGCCGGAATTTTGCAGGTGATGATCGACGACAAAAGCCCCGAGTCGCAAACGCGAGTGGGGCAGGCGCTGGAGGCGGCTTACAAAGGCGCAGGCTTCGACGTGAGCAACATCCGCACCACCGCGCAAGCCGGAAACTTTCTCGGCGAGCAGTTCAACATTCTCATCGTCTTTCTGTTCATGATGGCCGTCATCGTGGCCGGGGTAAGCGCGCTCGGCCTCTCCGGCGCGATGAGCATGAATGTACTCGAACGCACGCGCGAGATCGGCGTGATGCGCGCCGTGGGCGCATCCGATGCGTCGGTGCTGTTGGTGTTTTTGATCGAGGGGGTGTTTATCGGCGTCGCCAGTTGGGCCAGCGGCTCGGTGTTTGCCGTGCCGCTCAGCAAGATATTGAGCGATCAGGTTGGCAACGCGCTGCTCAACACGCCGCTGTTGTACGTGTTCCCGCCGGAGGGTGTGGCGCTGTGGTTGTTGGGCGCAGTGCTGTTGGCCGCCATCGCCACCTTCATGCCCGCCCACCGCGCTTCGCGGTTGAGTGTGAGAGAAGTTCTGGCGTACGAATAAGCGCCTATGTGTATCACTGGCTAAACCGACGCGGTCTTGTGGAGCAGACCGCGTCGATTTTTTTGATTCGACGTAGAGTACTTGTTTAGCGTTCAACGGGTTCAGGGCCGTCAGCAAGTGCTAAAGGGCAGGAAAAGAGCGTCCAACCAGCAATTGACAAGCGGCGATAAGTGAACTACCTTGAACCAGATGACCAAACCCGATAACGTTTTGCAACGGCCCGCAGACCCGCGCGAGGCGCGTTTGGCCGAGTTGGAAACTCAACTCCGGCAAGCGGGGCCGCGACGCATTCGATTTTGACCAGCGTTCTGGCAACCTGTCGTCAACAAGGTTTCTCCATCCTAGACTCATTGGTCAAGATCCAGCGAAACCTAGGCAACACACTCAAGTCTTTGGCCCCGCCTCTGCTGGATACTTCTTGACGCTAAACAAGTACCTATTTTTATTGGCTGAACTTCTACGATGGTTTCAAGGCGGGCAAACAATGCGTTGAGATGTTTCCCTGCACGAATTTCTCTGATGAGATGAAATCTATTTTGACCCAAGTATGCCGAGAGTTGATGTCCGACCTGAAGAAGAAATCGACTCGTTTGCGGGCGTACTACGCTAAAACTGGCAATGTTGAGTACGACCAGTTCTATCCACGAAACTCTAAACTCATCATCGACGAGATCGACCGGGTGCTGGCGAAGCACTACGGGTTCACGGAGGAGGAGTTGGATTTCATCATCAACTACGACATCAAGTATCGGATGGGGAGGGAGGAGGGGGAGTGAGTGAGATTTGGGATTGGCTTACTTCCGAAGAGATCACATCTCATTTCATTCGATTTGCAAAGTGAAAGCGATTGCCTTTTCAATCTTGTCCACCCACGAGTCCGACAAAGTGCCAAGATAGTCTGTAAGCCGGGCACGATCCACGGTTCTAATCTGATGACCCAATGCCACAGAATCCTCATAGAGGCCCCCCACGCCTTGGGGGACAAAGACGCAACTGGGGAGTTGGCGATATTTATCAACTTGTGAGGCAGTGAAGGGAACAACGACCAGTGTGCGCGTGTACTGGCTAATCGAGTCGCGCTGTAGGATAACAACAGGCCGCTTGCCGTATTGCTCGGAGCCCCGGGTGGGATTTAAGTCCGCAAAGTAAATATCGCCCCGTTTCATCGGACGGTTGCTATCCGGCTTTAAGCGGCATTTTTGAGATCATGGTCGAGCAGGCGGGCATACTCATCCATCCCCATTTCGGCCAACGCCGCGTCTTCGTCGGCAAGCGCCTCGTAAATCTTTCCGACCCGGTCCATATCCCTATCGGCCATTTCTGACAATGCCGCGGCTTTCTCTGGCGGCACTTCTTTCCAGATCCATTGACCGATGATGATTTGCGACGGCGCGCTGGCAGTGAAGGGGGACGGATAAGGGGTTAACATGGGCCGGGATTGGAAAACTATAATCCCGGTCGTGTTCGAAAAGGTGTTCATGATCAAGCCTCCTGTGTTGAGATGGCTTGTGTCTGCCATTGACCCGCTTCGACTTGCAAAAGAGGAGGTTGGCCGGGTTGAGCAACACGCACTTTAAGGACAGTCCGGATTTCGTCGGAGAACATCCGGCTTTCGATCATCGCAACTGGCAAACTAAGTTCTGGCGCGCTATCAGTAAGCGCGGCCGGGTTGAAAGGCCGTCCAAGTTGCAGTTCTTGTTCGTATTGCATGAATAAGCGCATCATGGATTTCTCAATTTCCGGCAGCGCAAACACGACCGGAATGCCAAGTTTTTGAGCTTCACCCCGGCTGATCGTATAACTGTGGTAATACAGTTTCTCCGCCAATTCATCTACAATCCGCCCAATCGCCCGTTTTCGCACATCGTCCGTGTAGTGCATTTCGAGCAATCTTGTGGCTAACAGGCGTGTCAGAGCGTGTGAGCGGTAAATTGCGCCGATGGCTAATGGATGAACCCGATGAGTCAAATGGCCAAATGCAGTGATTAAGTTGTCTTGATCCGCAATGCCAATACGGTCGCGGGCTAAACTGAAAAAGCCCATGATATCTTCAACGCTAATTTGTGTTTTAGGTTCGTTAGGTTGGTCGGCATTGGGAGGGTTATAGGGGGTCTGTACGCTTGAGTCGATGGGCGAGAGTTCGCTCAACGGCCCCATGATGATCTCATTTGCCCCAAGCGCCAACATGGTAGCGGCGCTATGAGCCTTGTATGGAATCAGAACACCCAAATGCTGACAATACTCTCGGAGCAAGCTAGCCAACCGCCATGGCACCATTGTGTCACCGCCGGTGCTGAAAAGGAAAACATCTATCTTATTCGCAGTCTGAAAGCTCGATAGGTGGTTGTAGAATCGTCTTACTACATCCATAGCCATTTGCGCCTGAAAAGGATGCGGGCGGTCGGATGTCACGTAAGTGATAACACGCGAGCCGCGCAAATCTTCTAATTCTCGGATGAGTTGAAGACGATCTAGAAGGGCCATAGTAATCTGTGGACAAGTCAGATGGTTGGCGTATCTTCAAACAAAGTATAGCATAACTGATGGAATATGCGCCCGAATTGACCAAGCGGGACGAAAAGAAGATGGAAAAAGAGAACCCCATTTAGCCTAACAAACATCGGCATCTGACGCATGGCGTCAGACTTCGGCTAAACAGGGTTCAGGTTGATTACAGTGTATTGCAAGGGATGAGGTAGTGTCAACCATGAAAAATCTTCGGAAATAACGGGTAGGCGACAGCAGTGCCGTCGCCCGCGCCGCAAAATTGCTATTTCCGAAGAAGTCTGCTACATTCACCACAACCCGCACAAGCATGGGTTTGTGAGCGACTCGTATTCATCGTATGCCGCCATTCCTATCCGCGAATTGATCGGCGAGGATGAAGATTGCGCCGACGCAATCTTCGTTCCTCAAAAAAATTTATTCTTCTACTCAAAAATCCAAAAATTAAAACTGGCTGAAAAACAGCCCCTAATGCCCAATTTTGAGTAACCATGGATCTGACTGACGAACAATGGCAGGTGGTCGAGCCGCTCCTCTCTGCCCCCAAACCCGCCGCTCCCGGCCGTGGCCGGCCTCCTCAAGACGCCCGCGCCATCCTCAATGGCGTCCTCTGGAAAATGCGCGCCGGAGCCGCCTGGACTGTCTTGCCCGCCGCCTACCCCTCCCATCAAACATGTTACCGCTACTATCGCGTCTGGAAAGCCTCCGGCCTGCTTCAGACCATCATCGCCGCCCTACACAAAGACCTGATCGCGCGTGGCAGGCTGGACCCTTCCTCGGCTCTTCGGCAGGGTCAAGTCCGAGTCGTGTCTGTCGCTGGCAAGATCACATTCATATTCTCCCCGCGCTTGCGCGGCGCCTGGCAGGCTTCTATCGCGACGATCCTGCTTCGAATGGCTTACAAAAAAGTTGCCAAACGGTTCAAATCGGGCCAGGCAATATCGTCGGATTAGGGATTGCTGGAGGCGGCCTCCGCCAGTCGGAGCGCCGACTTAAACGCAAAAGCCCCAGTCACCTGACCGAGGCTTTTTGGGTGATGGCGGACCCGACGGGATTCGAACCCGCGATCTCGGCCTTGACAGGGCCGCATGTTAGGCCGCTACACCACGGGTCCGGTAACGGCGCGCGAGATAATACCATACGGGTATGGCGCTGTCAATGAATCGATCGCGCTGTGCGCGCACTGGCCGTTTTTTGTTTCTGCGGCTACCATTACTGCGTGCCGCCGCAAACGTTTCGAGTCTTCGTTGCCGTTCAATTCTCTGACGGGCTCCGCCGACAATTAGCCGAAGCCATCGCCCGCCTCTCGCGCGCTGTGCCCCCTCGCTCGGTGCAATGGGTGAAGGCCGAGAACATTCACATCACCCTCAAGTTTCTTGGCGACACCCCGGTGAACGACATCGCCAAAATCGGCGAGGCCCTCACCTCGGCAGTAAGCGCCGCCGAGCCATTCGAGTTTGCGCCGAATGGCTTCGGCTGTTTCCCCGATGCGCGCAAGCCGCGTGTGGTGTGGATTGGCGTCGATCACGAGGGCGGACAAAAGTTGAAGGCGCTGGCCTCAGCCGTCGAAGCCGCGCTGGCCCCGCTCGGCTATCCGCCGGAGCCGCGCCCCTTCTCGCCCCACGTCACTCTCGGGCGGATTCGCCGCGAGACGCCGCCGCGCGATGCCTCTCGCGTGGGCGCCGTCATCGCCGCCCAACCCGCCGCCCAGTGGCCCGCCGAAAAAGTGTCGGCGGCGCATTTGATGAAAAGCGACCTTCGCCCCGGCGGATCGGTTTATACTTCTCTGCGCCTCGCGCCGTTGAGGCCGCATTCGTAACGGAGCGCAAAATAGAATCTCGGATAACTGCTCAGTAGCACTCTTCGACTTCGTTCCGCAAAAAGCGCGGAACTTCGCTCTGAGCGCTTGGCTTGTGAGCATCAGATATATGCTGAAGCGTTTATACCTGCGCGACGTGGGCGACGAATACACCGGCGATAGCCGCCGCGTGCGAACCGGCCTGCTCTATCGCTCCAGCGGCATCAACCGACTCCGCGCTGACGAACGCAACCAACTTCGTGAATTGAGACTCCGCCACATCATCGATCTGCGCGAACCGGCCATCGCCGCGCGCTGGCCCGACCCGATCATTGCCGAAACCGCCACCCAACTGCCGGTGGGCATGGGCATCTTAGAAACGGTGAAAGTGGGCGACGTGCTGAGGCGGCGAGTCGACTTCCACAAACTGGCTCACAGCGGCTTGTACGCCGACGTGCTCGAGTCCAACGCCGACTCCGTGCGCCGCTTTTTCAACTCCCTGCTCGATCATCCCACTCCGGCTCTCGTCCACTGCACGGCGGGCAAAGATCGCACCGGCATGCTCGTGTCGGTGTTGTATGCCGCGCTCGGCGTCCCGCGCCAACGGATCATCGACTCGTATATGGCCATCATGCCTCACCTCGAACAACATTTCCCTTCCACCATCAAATGGCTGGTGCGGGCATTCGACGGCCCCCCGCTGGCCTATTCGGTCATTCCCCATTACATCGAACGGATGCTGGACTGCATCGAAGAAAAACACGGGGGCGCCGATGGCTACTTCCAATCCATCGGCTTCGGGCGGCTGGACTCACTGCGCGCTATGTTTCTCGGCTGACTTGCGTTTTCGCTTTCCGAGCAACTTCATACAACCGAGCGGGTTAAAACTTCTGGCTTTGCTTGCGGAGGTGTTCATGCGCGATCACTGAAACGACTCTCACCCCCTCACCTGAACTGTTCATTACCGAAGGCCGGGTCCCCGCCCGGCTTCCACCACCGAGGAGGAATGACAATGGCAGGTACGGCAACAACCCCCGAAGTCTTCACCCGAAAGGCCTCCGGCCTCGTGCGGGTGATGTCTCCCTATTCCGCATTCGTGTACAACATTCTCACCATGGGCCTGATCTTCCCCTGGACCTATCTGTGGGCGCCGGGCGCACTGCCGGGCGGCAGTCTTGTCTGGGGCATTCTTCTGGCCACCCTCATCGAAATCCCCATCGCCTTCGCCTACGTATGGCTGTCCACCGCTCTGCCGCGTAGTGGCGGCGACTACGTTTTCCAAAGCCGCGTGTTCGGCGGCGGCATCGCCTTCACAGTGGTGTTCTCCGGGTTCGTCATTTGGATTTTGCAATGGGTGGCGCTCTCCGGCTGGCTCGTGGCCTATCTCGGCTTTGCGCCGCTCTTTCTCGGCCTCGGCGCCACGATGGGCAATGCCGCGCTATCGGGCATCGGCGTATGGTTCACCACCGGCAGCGGCATCATCGTCACCAGCATCGCCAATGCTCTGCTCTCGCTGGTGCTGTTGGTGAGCGGCTTCAAGAATTACGTGCGCTTTCAGCACGTGATGTGGTGGGGCACGCTGTTGGCTTTTGGAGTCGTGTTCTTCGTGCTGTTCACCACCCCGCCCGCAACTTTTGTGGAACGACTCAACGCCTTCGCGGCGGCCTCCGGCGGCGCGGCCAACTTTTACGAGACAGCAGTGACCGCCGTCACCGGCGCCGGAATCGATCTCAACCCGCCGTTCTCGTTGTGGGCGACTCTGCTGGTGGCCCCCATCGCCTGGACATCGCTGCAGTGGGCAACGTATTCGGCCCAGCAGAACGGCGAGATCAAAGACGCGAAGAACTTCAACGCGCAGACTTTCATCATGGTCGGCTCGCTGGTCTTCACCGGCTTGTTGCTGGCGCTGCTGGCCGTGGGCATCGAACGAGTGGCCGGGCCGCAATTCTTGTATGTGGCCGGAGCCGGATACTGGTCGCTCATCGGCGAGGCCAACATTGCCGGGTTCAATCTGTGGCCGCCGATCCTCGCCGTGGCCCTCACCGCCAGCCCGTTGGTGGTGCTCATCATCGGCGTCGGCTACATCCTCAACGGCTTTCAGATCGTCTGCAACTGTTACATCGGCATGACGCGAGTGATGGTGGCCATGTCACTCGACCGCCTCTTGCCCGAATGGTTCAGCAAAGTGGACGACACACTGCACACGCCGGTCAATGCCCATCTCGCCTATTTCCTCGCCAGCATCCCGGTCATCCTTGCCTACAACCTCGTGCCGGGATGGGTCGGCCTCACGCTCGGCGTGACCTTTGGGTGCGGTTACGTGTTCGTAGTGACGAGTCTGGCAGGCGCATTGCTGCCATACAAAGCCAAAGATTTGTACGACGCCTCGCCCGGCTCGAAATACACGGTGGGCGGCGTCCCGCTCATTACCGTGCTTGGCGGTTTGGGCGCGGTGCTGGGCACGCTCATGGTGCTGGCTTTTCTCTTCGCGCCGCAGCTCGGCGTGCTGGGCAACTGGAACTTCGAGAACTTCCCCTTCAATCTCTGGGCGCAGATCATCGCCGCGCTGGTGATCCTCGTGTCGCTGTTGCTGTATGTGTGGATGAAGAGCAGTCAGCAAAGCAAAGGCATCAACGTGGATTACGCGTTCAAAGAGATACCGCCGGAGTAAGAAATAGAGAGTAGAGGATTGGAGGATTGGATGACTGGAGGCCGGAGCCGCTGCGACTTCGGCCTCCACCATTTATGAGTCCCGCAACCCTGCACATTCCAATCCTCTAATTCTCTGATTCTCTTTTCATCTATGCCTCTCCCTTCCCACACCTCCATCACCATCATCGGCGGGGGGATCGCCGGATGCAGTATTGCCTATTGGCTCGCTCGACTCGGGCGCCGGGATGTGCTGCTGCTCGACAAAGGCGAGCTGACCAGCGGAAGCACATGGCACGCCGCCGGTCTGCTCACTCACTTTCACACCTCGCCCGCGCTGATGCGAATGCGCAAACACAGCATCGCCCTCTACCGCGATCTGCAACACGAAGCGGCCGCGAGCGGTCGGCATCACATCGGCTGGAACGAGGTGGGTAGTTTGCGCGTGGCTTCGAGCCGCAACCAATTTATGTTTTTGCAGAGGCAGGTGAGCATGGCCAAAGCCATCGGCCTCAACGTGGAAATTATTTCGCCCGCCGAAGCGATGAAGATTTTCCCGCACATGTCGAATAAAGAGTTGTACGGCGCGATCTATTTGCCGAACGACGGGCACGTCGATCCGAACGGGGTGACGATGGAGATCGCCCGCCGGGCGCGGGAGATGGGTGTGACGATTTCCACCGCGACGCGGGTGACGGGCATCGAGCGCGGATCGCGCGGGGAAGTCGTCGGCGTCCAAACCGAACACGGTTCCATCCGAACCGAGATCGTGATCAACGCCGCCGGGATGTGGGGGCAACAAGTCGGCGCGATGGTTGGCGTCAATCTCCCCATGACTCCGCTCGTCCATCAACACGTCGCCACCAAACCAATCCCCAATTACCAATTACCCAAACACACTCCCTGCCTCCGCGACCCCGAATATCTTTTTTACATGCGCGAGGAACAGGGCGGCTTTCTCATCGGCGGGTTCGAGGAAGAGCCGGTGGCCTGGTCGGTGGGCGGCGTGCCGTGGGACTTCACCGGCAAACTGCTTGCGCCCGATTGGGAATTGTTCGCGCCGATCATGGAAGGCGCGATCCGCCGCATTCCGATTCTTGAGAAGGCGGAGTTGACGCACCTCGTGAACGGGCCGGAGTCGATCACGCCCGACTCGCGCCCGTTGTTGGGGCCCCTGCCCGGCGTGCCGGGCTTTTGGGCCGCCTGCGGACTCTCGCACACCGGCTTCGGCGCGGGCGCGGCCATCGGCGAGATCATTGCCCATTGGATCGTGAACGGCGAGCCGCCCTACGATGTGACCGAGATGAATGCGCGCCGCTTCGGGCCGAACATGGAAGATCGCGCCTACGCCGCCGAGCGCGCGCGAGAGTCGTACCGCTACTATTACGTGTTGCGCTACCCGCACGATGAAAACGAGTGGGCGCGGCCTCGACGACTCAGCCCATTGCATACGCGCTGTGAAAAACTTGGCGCGGCCTTCGGCGAGAAGAACGGCTGGGAGCGGGTGAACTTTTTCGAGCCGGGCTCGACCGGGCGGCGGATGGGCGCGGAACAAAAGCGATGGGGATGGGGGCGGCCTCCGTTTTTTGATCGCGTGGGCGAGGAGCACCGCGCGGCGCGCGAGCGAGTCGCGATCTGGGATATGACCTCGTTCGGAAAGATTGATGTGAAGGGCGCGGGCGCGTTGGCTCTGCTTCAACAGTTGTGCGACAACGATGTGGACAAGCCGGTGGGCAGTGTGACATACACGCAGTTCCTCAATGAGCGCGGCGGCATCGAAAGCGATGTGACCGTTGCGCGAGTGGGCGAGGATCATTTCCGCGTGATCACTGGCAGCAATTTTGTGGCCGGCGATTTGGGATGGATTCGGATGCGCGTGGGGGCGGATGGCCATCCGCCCCCGCAAGTTTGGGACGTGACCGACGAATGGGCGGCGATTGGGCTGTGGGGGCCGCGCGCGCGCGATGTGTTGGCGGCGGTGACGGACGCCGACGTGTCGAATGGCGGCTTCCCGTACATGACGGCGAAATGGATCCGAATCGGCGGCGCAGAAGTGTGGGCGCAGAAAGTCACGTATGTCGGCGAATTAGGCTGGGAGTTGTATATCCGCAACGACGACGCGGGCGCGGTGTGGGACGCGCTGATGGAGGCGGGCCGCCCGCATGGCATCACGCCCGCCGGATACAAATCGCTCGACTCACTGCGGCTCGAAAAAGGCTATCGCTATTGGAGCAGTGACATCACCCCGAGCGAGACTCCGTACGAGGCCGGGCTGGGCTTCTGCGTGAAGTTGGGCAAAGGCAATTTCAATGGAAGAGAGGCGTTGGTGAAGTTGAGAGAGAGCGGGGTGAAGAGGAAGTTGCGCACGGTGACCCCCACCCCGAACCCCTCCCCCGTTGGTGACTTCGCCAACGGGGGAGGGACAAGGTCGGGGGTCGGGGTGATCTACGGCGGCGAGGCGGTGTATGCCAACGGCGAGATCATTGGCCGACTGCGGTCGGCGGGCTACGGCTACACCGTCGGCAAATGGATCGGTTACCTCTATTTGCCGCTGGAGTTGTCGAAAGAAGGCACGCCGCTCGAAGTGGAAGTGTTTGGCGAACGAGTGAGCGCAACGGTGGCAGCGGCTGTGTTGTACGACCCGAAAGGGGAGAGGGTGAAATCGTAATATGCCAATCACCATCGAACAAGTTGTCGAACGCATTTCAGATTGGAAGGGGAGACATGTCGCCATCCAACCGTTGAGCGGCGGCCTCACGAACACGAACTATCGAGTGAACGTTGACGACGCCCCATTCGTCGTGCGCATCCCCGGCGCAAACACGGCACTGCTGGCGGTGGATCGAGCCAACGAGCATCACAACACTCAGGCGGCGAGCGAGGCCGGTGTGTGCCCGAAGGTCATTCACTTTTTGCCGGATGAGAATGTGATGGTGCTGGAATTCATTCACGGCGAGACAATGAGCATCCCCAAATTACAGGGGCCGGGGATGCCGACTCGAATGGCGCAGTCGCTCAAGCGTTTGCACGCCGGGCCGCGCTTCCTCCACGACTTCAACATGTTCCGCCTCACCGAGTTCTATCTCAAGATTGCGGACGAGCACGGCGCGCGCATCCCCGACGGCTATCGAAGTTATCTCCCGCGAGTGAATCGGATCGAGGCCGCCTTTGCCCGCCATCCTTTGCCCGCCGCGCCGTGCCACAATGATTTGTTGGCCGAGAATTACATCGACGACGGGCGGATGCTGTGGGTGATCGACTTTGAATACAGCGGCAACAACGACCCGACGTTCGAGTTGGGCAACACTTGCCAGGAGCAGCAATTCGACGAGCCGCGCATCGAAGAGATGTGCGCGGCCTATTTCGGCGAGGCCTACCCCGACAAATTGGCGCGCATGAAGCTGAACATGATCATGTCCGATGTGGGCTGGACGCTGTGGGCGGCGATACAGGCCAAAATTTCGACGATTGAGTTTGACTTTTGGGGTTGGGCGGTGGAGCGTTGGGGAAGGGCCGCCGCTAAAATGGACTCGCCCGAATTCGAGAAGTGGTTGAGCGCGGTGTAAAAAGAAAACGCCGAGTGTTTGCGAAACACTCGGCGTTTTGATCACGGCTGAACGACTCTCACTGCGGGTTGCCTCTTCTTCCACCCGAGGATGAGGGCGATAACGCCGAACAGCCATGTGGCCGAACGGATGCCCACAGCCAGCACGCCGATGGCGTAAACAATGCCGCCCAACCCGGCGGCCAGCAGAATCCAATTCTGCCGGGCGCCGGTTCGGCGCTCGACTTCGGCCCGCGCCTCGCGCATCAATTTGTGTTTGAGTTCGCCCACGAACGCCGCGCGCGGCGCGATGGGCCGAAGCGCCGACTTCACGCGCCCGGCAACGTCGAGCAGCTCGCCGATCACTTTTTCCTGCGGCCCGGCGTGGGCCGCCAGCAGTTCCCGGCTGTCGTCGCGCCCGCCGATCAATGCCTCGGTGTGGCGGTTCACCAACTCTGTCACTTCTGTTTCTTTCATCGTTACACCTTCACTTCATCAATGCCCGTTCGGCGGCGGCAGTGGCCGCCCGGTGCGCCGCTCCAAATCGTCGCGCAGGGTGAGCAGGGTGCGGTGGTACAGACTCTTGATCGCGCCCTCGCTCCGATTCAATACCGCGCCGATCTCGGCGTTGGACATGTGCTCGACAAACTTGAGGATGAGCAGCTGCTGGCGCTCGGCCGGAAGCTGCCGAATGATGTCCAACAAAAACTCTTGCTCCTCGCGGCTCTCGGCGGCGTATTCGGGGGCCTCGCTCTGAATGCCGTTCACCACGTATTCGTCGAGAGGCACGATCTTTCGCCGCCCCTGATCGCGATGCCAATTGGCGACCAAATTGTGAGCGATGCGATAGAGCCACGCCGAGAACGGCAGGCCGCGATCGGAGTAACTCGGAAGCCGCTTGAGCGCCCGGAAGAACACCCGCGCCGTCAGGTCTTCGGCGTCGTGTTCGTTGCCGGTGCGGTAATACACATAACTGTAGATTCTGCCGACGTACCGCTCATACAGTTCGCCAAAGGAGGTCGGATCGCATTTGGCGAGTTCGATGAGGCGATGTTCGTCGGGCGCGGGCGATTTCACCGGGGAGCGTGTCTCCTATCGGCCCGCGTGTTTCATATGAAAACACTGAAAGGCCGAAAGCGTTGCGAGGTGTGTGTTGCGACATGATAGCAGGGGCGCAACGGTTGCGCAAGGAAAGACCCGCTCCCCACCCCTCCACAGCCATTCCGCCGATGGGGAGAGGGTATAATGCCCGCCGGAGTGAAACGATGACAGAAAGACTTCCGACTTACGGCGGGCAAGCGGTGATCGAAGGTGTGATGATGCGCGGCTCGCAGGCGCTGGCGGTTGCGGTGCGCGATCCCAGCGGCAACATTCAACTTCGCACCGAGCCGCTGAGCAACCTGTATCGCGGGCGGCTGAACAAAGTTCCGTTCCTGCGCGGACTGTTGGGTTTGTGGGACGCGCTGGGGCTGGGGATGAAGAGCCTGATGTATTCGGCCAACGTGGCCGCCGGAGAAGAAGTGAAAATCGAGGGCGGCGCGATGTGGGCCACCGTGCTCTTCTCGCTGGCGCTGAGCATCGGCCTGTTCTTCCTCCTCCCTGCCGCCGCCGGCGCGGGCGTCGAATGGGGATCGCGCGCGCTGTTCGGGGCGGCGCCCACCGGCGCGATCGGCTGGGTGGGCAATTTGGCCGAAGGCCTGATCCGGCTGGCATTGATCGTCGGTTATGTTTGGGGCATCGGCTTCATTCCCGATGTCAAACGACTCTACGGCTATCACGGCGCAGAGCATAAAACCATCAACGCCTTCGAGGCCGGAGCGCCGCTCACGCCGGAATCGGTGGCGCAGTTTCCGTTGGAACACCCGCGATGCGGCACGGCGTTTTTGCTCGTCGTCGTCGTGCTCTCCATTCTGATTTTTTCCGTGCTTGGCCCACTGCCGCTGGCGACGCGGTTGATCTCACGTTTGCTTTTGGTGCCAGTGCTGGCCGCCATCGCTTACGAATACCTGCGCTTCACCGCGCGATACATCTCCAACTCGTTCATCCGCGTCATCGTCGCGCCCAATTTGCTCATGCAACGGCTGACGACTCGCGAGCCGGATTTGCAGATGCTCGAAGTTTCGATTGCGGCGTTCGAGACGATGCGCAAGACCGAAGGGGAGGCCGCCACCGGGGGCATGATCGCCTGACCCTCCGCAGGGTTGTGTCGAAACCACAGATTTCACGGAGATCTATTTTCCCATCGCTGCTTTGCATTCACCTCGCCCCCAACACGCTCAACAGCATCCTCACCATTCGCGCCGTCGCGCCCCAGATCACGTGCCCATCCACTTCGCGGAAGTAAAACACTTCGGCGGGCGGGCCGCCCGTGGGCGGCTGATAGCAGCGAATCTCCACGTTGGCCGGATCGGCCAACCACTTGAGTGAAACGCCGAACACAGCCGAGCATTCGCGCGGATTGATCACAAATTCATACGGAAACGGGATGACGCCGACAACGGGGGTGATGTGATACTGAGTCACCGTGAGCAGCTCGTCGAGCCGACCGATCAACTTCACATCGCCGCGCCTCAACCCGATCTCCTCTTCGGCCTCGCGCAGAGCGGTATCCTCCGGCGACTCGTCGCCCGGATCGATGCGCCCGCCGGGAAATGACACCTGCCCCTTGTGATCGTCCACCGTGTCGGTGCGGCGGGTGAAGAGGAGATGCCACTCGCTGTTGTGCTCATACAGCGGCACGAGCACCGCCGCCGGGCGCGCGTTCCATTCGGCGGTCACCGCGCGGCCGCGGGCGGCGAGTGTGGATTGAAGTGAGTCGATGAAATTCATTCAGGATCGGCGTCGTCGAAACATGGCGATTGCATATCACCACAGAGAACACAAAGGGCACAGAGATTCTAAAAATCTTTCTCTGTGTTCTCGGTGTTCTCTGTGGTGAGTTCCTTGGTGATTTCTTCCGGCTGTTCGCGCGCCGAGGGGATGACCGGGCGGGCAAACACAAGATAGCCCGTGTGCGCCACCATTCGATCCACCGGCCTCAAACGGGCGGGCACGGTTTTGTAGTTGCGCACGAAAATTTCGATCACTTCATGTAACACAAACCATTCGCGCTGAAGCGAGGTGAGCAGATCGGAAACTTGGTTGACGGTGGGAACGAGGCAGCCGAAGTGGCCGCCCCCCCTCAGCGCCCGATGCGTTTGCGAGCAATAGTCGTAGGGGTTCGGCACGTCGAGAAAAAACGCTTCCGCGTCCGTTTCGTCGAAGCCCTCTTTGATGTCGCGCAGTTTGAACGTCACGCGGTCGAGCAGCCCGGCGAGTTCGAGATTGCGGCGGGCGATGTTCTGCATGTCGGGGCGCACGTCGTAGGAGATCACGCGCCCGGTGGGGCCAACGGCGTTGGCGAGGGCGAGGGTGAGGCCGCCGCTGCCGGTTCCGGCTTCCAACACTATCATGCCGGGCCGCACGTTGAGTTTCATCAAAATGAAGCCGAGGTCTTTCGGGAAAAGAATCTGCGATTGCCGTTTGGCTTCGACGATAAGATCGTGAATGGATGGCGCAAGCAGATAGAACGGCCTGCCGAGATGGGTGAGGATTTTGGATCCGTAGGGAACGCCGATGAGGTTGTCGTGCATGAGCACGCCGCGGTGCGTTTCCAACCGGCCCCCCGGCGCGAGCCGGACGAGGAAGTAGCGCCCGTCGGAATCCATAATTTGAGCCAGATCATTAGTGGAGGCATTAATCATGAAAGGGATTATAATGCGGAAAGCGAACAAATATTTCCCTTGACCGGCCTGTGATGCCGCTGGTATAATCTTGACGCGCCAGCAGGTCGGCGTATTTTTTTCGCTTGCCGACGTAGCTCAATCGGCAGAGCAGCCGATTTGTAATCGGCAGGTTACGAGTTCGACTCTCGTCGTCGGCTCTGGGTTGGTTGGGCGAAACGGCCCGAACATAGGCACAGGTATCCAAGTGGCCAAAGGACGCTGACTGTAAATCAGCTCGGCAACGCCGTTCGGGGGTTCGATTCCCTCCCTGTGCACAAGCGTAGGTTGCTTGCCCACGTAGCTCAGTCGGTAGAGCACACCCTTGGTAAGGGTGTGGTCACGAGTTCAAGTCTCGTCGTGGGCTCTGCGGTTCAATCGAGGGCAAACTATTTGTAAGCGGCGCTCTTATGGGCGCAATGTAGGAGATTGATCAATGGCAAAAGAGAAATTTGACCGGAGCAAACCGCATGTCAACGTGGGGACGATGGGGCACATCGATCACGGCAAGACGACGTTGACGGCGGCCATCACCAAAGTGCTGGCGATGAAGAAACTGGCTT
>Ga0194120_10001633_pt1 | contig 40346 bp, 38 predicted proteins | sample TA2MahCa65mmetaG_FD_148642 | JGI IMG/M metagenome (GOLD analysis project Ga0194120, IMG submission 148642) | Freshwater microbial communities from Lake Tanganyika, Tanzania - TA2015019 Mahale Deep Cast 65m | ecosystem: Environmental > Aquatic > Freshwater > Lake | place: Tanzania: Lake...
TGACTCTGGCTGACCGATAAACAACTCCTGACGCTCACTCTCGATGGCCTTCACGATCATAGCGGCTACTTTGTCCGGTTCGTCCACATGGCCGCCCGTATTCGCCAGCATAGCGAGCGTTGCGGCATCGTTCATGGGGGTGTTGACACTGCGAGGTGCAACATAAGTGACACCAATATCAGTGTCGATCAATTCTCGACGCAATGCTTGCGAGAAACCATGGATCGCAAATTTTGTTGCGCTGTAGGTTGCATAGTGAGGAAAACCCAAAGAGCCGAGAATCGAGCCTACCATCACAATATGTCCGCGATTACTGGCCTTGAACTTGGGTAGCACCGCGCGCACCAGTTGAAGTGGTGCTGTCACATTAGTGTGGATCATTTGCGTGATGCGCTCAGAGCTTTGGTCTTCGAATTGAATAAAATCAAGGATTGCAGCGTTGTTAATCAGTATGTCAATGCTGCCTAGCTTTTCTGTGGCCCGAGCCACCACGACTTCAGGCGCAACTGGGACATCAAAGTCGGCGACGATGGGGGTGGCATTGCCACCATTTTGCGCGACCTCAAGGGTCAATGCGTTGAGTTTGGCGCTATCTCGGCCGACTAGAGCCAGGTTCGCACCTTTTCGTGCCAGCATCAATGCCAGATGTCTGCCGATCCCGCCAGTGGCTCCAGTCAATAAGATGTGCTTATTTTTAAGCTGCATGGACTCTTTCCCTAATGATGTTGCATGTATTCGACTTCTATTGTACGGAAAATATCGCCATATAACTTATAAAAAACTTTAGCGCTGTGAATCAGCATGGCTTGATCATTTTTATCAGTGATCTGGTTAACCAGACTTTCGTAAAAAGAAACGTGACTGATATCGAGTGAGCCGTGAGAGAGCAGATAGCTGAATGCCTTTTTCGGTAGATTGAGGCTTTGTATCAACCGCTCACCCGCTTGGGTCGCCACTGAGGTGCTGGTGCCTTCCAGCACCAGCACCATGCCAAAGAAACCAACCGGATTGACGCGATAAATCATGTCATACGCATATGACACCATGACTTCCGTAGCGACACAGGCTTTAGTCTTTTCTGTGGCGCTCGTTCTCACGGCTTCCTTGTCGCCGCCGCATTCGGCAATGTCATTGAGCACCCATTCCTGATGCCCCATTTCTTCTTCAATATATTCACCAATGGCAGTACGTAGCCATTCATAGTGACCAGGCAAGCACCCACCACAGGCCATGAGCATGGGGGTGGTATGTTTGACGTGGTGATAAGCCTGCGTCAAAAATCCAATGTAAGTTTGGAGATTGATCTCCCCTTTGGCGCCTTTGGTGATGAGAGGCAAACTCAGCAGTTCATTGCGTTCTTTTTCAGTTTCTTTTAATAAGGTTTGATAAAAGCTCATGCGTCATTTCCTTCATAGAGTGCGTTAATCTGGTTTTGATATAGTTGCAATATTCTGTCGCGACGGTTTCTGCCGTTAACCGTCAGTAGTTGGTTGTTGGGGGTGAAAGGGCTATCTGCGCTGATCCAATCCGTCACCCGAGCGTAATCAGGCAATTGCTGATTGATCTCTTGTATCGACTGGTCGACTTGTCTCTTCGTGGCATGGTGTCGAGGCACGATCACGGCCACATTCCATGGTTTTGCTTCACCGAATAAGGCAGCTTGCGCAATGTAAGGGGACATCTTGAGTTCACGCTCTACCCACTCTGGTGAGACGTTGCGTCCATAAGAGGTGATGAAGATGTTCTTTTTGCGTCCGGTGATGAACAGGTAACCATCTTCATCCATGGAGCCAATGTCACCAGTGAAAAGACGATGTTGTTGATCGTGGTGCTGACCGACATAGCCTAGATAGGTGTTACCTGTGACGATGATCTCATTTTCTCCACTGAACTGGATTTCGATATGCGGTAACGCTTTCCCCACGCTGCCAATTTTGTTATGACTGGGCGTGTTCATTGCCACCACAGACGCGCATTCAGAGAGTCCGTAACCTTCATAGACCGGGATACCCAGCGTTTGCGCACGTTGTAGCAAAGCGGGCGAGACGTGTGCACCGCCTACCGCAAGAAAACGCAACTGCTCCAAGCGGTGGCCACTGGTTTCCATATAGGCGACCAGTGCCTGTAATAGTTCTGGAGTGAAAATCGCGGTGTGAGCCCCCGTTGTTTTGAGCATTGTAGCAAGCTTCTGAACATTCAGCCCGCTTGCTCCGCTTAAGCCGACTTCTCCGCTCGGTAGTAAGGTGCAAGAGGCGCCCACAAGTAGCGGCGCGTAGATGCCGGCGACGTTTTCAAGCAGGGTGGCCAGTGGTAGTATGTTGAGATGGATATCATGCTTTGAAAGGCTAGTGACCCTCGCAATTGATCCGGCCACCTTTAGCATATTGGCTACGCTCAGGCACACCCCTTTGGGTTGACCAGTAGTGCCAGATGTGTAGGTGATTTTTGCCGTTCCCGCTGGCAATGATGCACTATGTGCGGGGGTTAATCTCATTTGCGTCAGGATCTTCCCGGCGATCTCAAGTTGGCTGTGGTGCGTAACTTTATCAGCCAAAATAGGGGCGAACAGTTCTGGTTGATCAGTAATCAGCAAAGTGGCACCAGCATCTTCCATGGCGTGTAACCACTGCGCAGGCGAAAAGAAAAATGGCAATGGAACAAGCGGGAACTCGCATTGTAAGGCTGCGAGATCCAACACCACCCAAGCAGGGTGATTCTCTACGGCTAAGGCGACCACGGGGCGGAGATTGCCTAAAAGCGATTGCCATTGGAAAACCTGATGACTGACCGCATCATAGAGATCCGCGTAGCTCATGGTTATCTCTAACCCGCGAAGCGCGATATTATCTGGATATAGTTTCGCTTGTTCGGTGATGAATAGTTGCATTGCTTGTATCACTTTAATCGAAGGTTAAAGGGCGCTTCTATAAATGCAGAGTTTGAGATGCAGTATTATCCGTAAAAGGCACGTCCGTGGAATATATGCGCTAAAGCGCATTATTCACACGCCAAAGGCGTACACCCGCACGGGGCGTCCCCAACCTCGCTAGATGCTGAAGCATCAAGTCGGTTGTGACGGAACGCAAAAGTCGATAGTTGCGGTATACAGCAAGGTTGCGACAACGCAGTTGCGGTGCAGACATAACCTTTAGGTTATTTCGTAACAAAAAAACCGCGCAACGCAGTATTGCACTCAAGTGGTTTAAGCAGGCAATCAGCGAAGCTGATGCTCGCAAAAAATGTATTTATAGAGGTGCCCTAAAGTTGAGCCACACCTCGGATAGCCACGACCTGGGGACCATTGTCATAGTAGCTACCCCAAACAGCTTGCTCGTCAGCACTTAGGCAAGCTTTGTCCGCCGCATGCAGTGCGTAAACATCCCGCCCGCCTTTGATTAGGCCATTCTGTAGACTGTGATGAGCCGTGGCTACGCACCACTCTATGCCAATATCCAAACTATGCTGAATCACATGCGCAATCAAAACACCTGCGTTGCGAGGGTTTGAGACCGCTAGATTACCAATCTCAGTGATTTGGCTACGGGTGATGACTTTGTTAAAGCGCTTAGACAACAAGGTCTCCACAGGGATGTTGAAATAACGCTCTAAAAACAGAGGAGATTTTTCTGCTTTACGCATACCAAAGGTTGCGACCAATGCCCCGTGCTCGTCTCTCAGTGTCACCAGCTCCGGCATGCACTGTGTCACATTTGCACCGTAAGTTTTTGCGAACACCTCATGTACGAATAGCTCTACCTCGGCACGGTCTGCAGAGTCCACGGAAGAAGTTGCAAGCGTGACATTTTCCGCGAGCCGCCTCTTTGACGTAGCTTGTGACCGGCTAATATAAGCCGCCTCCGCATTAAAAAATAATGCTTTCTGAGCCAAATTGGCAGTGATGGCGCTGTCGGTTGAAAGTGTTGCACTGAGCATGATGGTGTCGCCTCAATAATGGTATGTCTGACTTTACGCAAGCAATGTGCCAACATGCTTAAATTTATATCGGTCTGTTAGGGAAAAATTAGCAACATTCTTTTTAAATCATATGGTTATGGTATTTGTTTTTCTTTAGCTATGGCGGACATGGTGCTGTCTAGTGTAGTGATCGCCATGCTAAGGGATGTCATAACCATTGTGGGCATGCAAAAAATGTATGAAATCTGGATTAGCATTGTTGCTGTACTATGCAATAAATGCAGACATCATGCAGGGTATCGCCTAAAAATCCTTATAAAAACAGTGGGTTATTATTCTGGCGCACATTTTGCAATTCGCTTTTGATGAAAATAAATGGGCATATTAAGCATGTGGTACAAGCAAGCATGAGGCTCCTGAAAGATTCTGTGTTGGTTAGGCATTTAATGTTGAGCTGCGTGGTGGCGATCTTAATGATCCTAATCTATCCACCGCTGCAATGGGATTCGTTTCTGACGGATCTCTTCTTCGATACCGAACAGCAGAGATTCCCACTTAAGCATGCTCCTTTTTTGGATCAATGGATGCATACCGGATTAAAGTGGCTGATGGTGGCAGTCGCGCTCGGGAGCTTGTGCTTGTCGTTCATAGCCTTTGGCGTAGACAGGATTAAGCCTTATCAGAAAAGTTTTGCTTGTGTCTTCATCGGCATGACGATATCAACGACAATGGTTGCGTTATTAAAACACTATAATTTGCATGGATGCCCTTGGGATCTTCAGATGTACGGAGGAACGTTACCATTCTTTGACTTGTTCTCAGCGCCTCCGCTGGGCATTGAGGCGGGAAGGTGTTTTCCAGCCGGCCATCCATCTGGCGGATTTGCGTTGCTAGCATTTTATTATGCTTTTGGGCATCACTTGCCGCTCTTTGCTAAACGGATGTGCTATCTAGCCTTATTCGCTGGGTCCATCATGGGTTTGACGCAGATTATCCGAGGAGCGCATTTCTTGTCACATGTGTTATGGAGTGCATGGGTGGTTTGGGTTTGTTTGCTGATGCTTTATTGGCTATGGCCGCCGCAAGTACGGCAAACTTAAACATCACTATTTGTAGTTAATCACGTTCATAAAATTAAAGAAGAAATTTAGAAAAATGACAGCGATCTCCGCCAATAAAAAATATACCGTTTCATTTTCTTTGCTGATTGCAGCAGTTGCACTGGTCATCTGGACGCTGTTACGCCTGATATTGAGTTTGCAAGTAGGCTTTTCTTTGTTGGATTTTAACGAGACTCTAAAGGTTTTTTTATATGGACTTTGGTTTGATGCGGCGGCTTTGGCTTATCTAATCGCCCCATGGCTTTTGCTCTCTGCACTGGTACCGGCGGGTTTGCGTTCCAAATCATGGGTTAATAGCGCTCGCTGGGGCTTGGCATTTCTGGTGACGTTTGGCTTGCTGTTTGGAGCGGTTTCTGAGTTTATTTTCTGGCAGGAGTTTACGACACGCTTCAATTTTATTGCAGTGGATTATTTAATCTACACCAATGAAGTCATCGGCAATATTCGAGAGTCATATCCGGTGCCGCTCATTTTGCTTGGCATCGCGCTGGTGGTGGTTGGCCTGCTGTTCACGCTCAGCCAATGGATAAATTTCGATGGCCAGGCAAAGACGAAGGGCAAAAGATTAAGTTTTGCTTTAATCGCTATGGGGCTGCCTCTACTTAGTTATCTGTCTGCCAACGTAGATCAAATGGAGTTTGGTCATAACAATTACGCCAATGAATTGGCAGGAAATGGGATTTTCAGTTTTTCTGCAGCAGCGCGACGTAATGAGCTGGATTACGATAAGTTTTATCGCACCCTGCCGCAAGAGCAGGCTTTGATGCTGCTCAAGTCTTTGGGGGGGGGGCAGAAAGACAACTCAAAACTTATCGGCTAGAGCGCATCCTCATCAAGATGCCGCGATGGCACTCGGCCCTTTTAAACAACGCCCGAAGAATATCGTGCTGATCTCGGTGGAGAGTCTTTCTGCTTCTTATCTGGGCACTTACGGAAATCGGGAGAATCTGACCCCTTATCTGGATCGTTTGGCTAAAGAAAGCCTGGTGTTTGACAAGCTGTTTGCCACAGGCACGCGCACAGTGCGTGGCTTGGATGCGCTCTCCATTGCAATCCCGCCTATTCCCGGGCAGGCGGTGGTGCATCGCCCCAATACCGAACATCTGGCGACCATTGGCGAGCTACTTGAGGCAAAGCAATATGCCACGTCATTTATTTATGGAGGTTATGGCGTCTTCGACAGCATGAATGCTTATTTTAGAGGCAACGATTATAAGGTGTTAGACCGAACGGACTTTGACAAATCCACTATACAGAGCGAAAACGTCTGGGGCGTAGATGACGAAAGTCTGTTTAAGAATGCTATCAAGCAGCTCGATCAGGACTTCAGTGCTGGCAGACCGTTCTTTGCCCACATCATGACTACCAGCAATCACCGCCCATTTACTTATCCAGCAGGCAAGATTGATTTGCCACAAGGGCATCGTGACGGCGCGGTAAAGTACACGGACTACGCGATAGGCCAGTTCATTGAAAGTGCCCAAGCCAAGCCTTGGTTCAAGGAAACTTTGTTTGTGATTGTGGCTGATCATTGTGCTTCAGTGGCCGGAAAAACCAAATTACCGGTCGAGAAGTACCATATCCCCTTATTTTTCTATGCGCCAGATTTGTTGCCAGCAGGCCATTTCACACGCATTGCAAGCCAAATCGATATCGTGCCGACCTTACTGGATGTATTGGGCATGCCTGGGGCCGAACATTTTTATGGGCAGTCTATGTTCGAGGCCGTAGCTAAAAAAGCGCCAGAGCGTGCGTTTATCAGCAATTATCAATCCTTGGGGTATTACAAGCGCGATAAGCTGATTGTGCTTTCGCCCAAGCAGTCGGTTGAAACCTACGAGGTGAATCCCGTCACGCTGGAAGCAACGCTGACCAAGCCAGATGATGGCTTGATCAATGAGGCGGTGGCTTATTATCAGTCGGCCTCACGTGCCTTTAAATATGGGGAATTGAAAGAGTATCCTGTCGCCGATTAACGGGCGTGCACTGGTATTGGAATTATTCGCACTGCACGTGAGCTGGATTATTACTCATTTCACCATTGGACATAATCCAAAAGATAGGTTTGATGCGTGCATCGACTTTACACGCGTCGATGTAAGCGATGCTACCAGCGGTTTCCTGCACATAGCGGATGGCTGATTCATCCGAGTAGACCACATGCGGCGGGGAGATGCCATGGAAATACAGGCCGTTCCAATAGTCTCTTTGGTCGCTGGGTGCTGAGCCTAGCACGGTGTTGGAAAATTGTAGTCTCAAGGCATGGTCTGAGGGCAGGTTGATGGGGTGAATACGCTGCCCATTTGCCCAGTGGTTTTTCTTTCGCCAATAGATCAGCTTGAGTTCGCTGCTTGTCATGGTCTTGGCTGGAGAATCCTCAGCAACGATTACGGCAATAGGCGGTTTCTCGACAGCTAGGCAAGTCGTATGCAACAGCAGGCCAATCCATATGATGGTGACGACCTTCTTGGCGACGGTATTCGCCGCACCCTTGGCACGTGGCATTACTAGACCGCTCGCACGGCTGACGGATTATGCCAATCGTTTCGTTCGCTCCTCACATGGCAAGATGCCCCCAGCAGATGGTCCAGAAGAGGTGCGTGAGATGAACTTGGCTTTTGCCAAGATGATGGAAGAATTGGCGCTCTCTAAAGAAAATCTGATGCGGGCGGCCAAGCTGGCGGTGGCCGGTGAGATGGCTGCAGCGATGAGTCATGAGATTAGAACCCCCTTGGGCATTCTGCGGTCTTCGGCACAACTGCTGTCGCGAGAGAAGAATCTAAGTGCAGAAGGGGCTGAGGTGGTGACTTTTATCACGACCGAAACCGAGCGCTTGAATAAGCTGGTCAGCACTTTGATGGATTCAGCGAGCCCTCGCTCGCCAGAATTTTCCCTGCATGATATGGCGGCTCTGGTTAAACATGCCGTGGCCATGCTGAGGATGCAGGCAAATAAGAATCAGATTGCATTGGAATATGTCACGCACAACCATGCGGCCACCAATGTCATGGTGGAGTGTGATGGCGAGCAAATCACGCAGGTGGTGTTGAATTTGTTACTGAATGCCATTCAAGTGCTACCTAGCGGTGGTAAAGTGAGGGTAACGCTTTACGAAGCTAAAGAGAGCGTCACGGTGAGCGTGGCAGACAATGGCGTAGGCGTGAGTGATGCACAGAAAGAGCAGATATTTGACCCGTTCTTTACCCAGCGGCCAGGCGGTATCGGTCTAGGATTGGCGGTGTCTAAACAGATCGTGACGGCCCATTTTGGATCGTTGACGGTGGAAAAGAGTGCCTTGGCGGACACGGGGGCAGATTTCAGGATGAAGTTGCCTAAACAGCAGTTACACTAAAAAAGCGAATATATGTCAGAAAGTATTAAAACCATTTTAGCCGTTGATGATGAGCCCAGTATGCTCCGTTTGTTGGAGATCAGTCTGCGTCAGGCAGGTTACCGGCCACTAACCGCAAAAGATGGGCGCGAAGCCCTGGAGGTGGTGCGTAGTAATCACGTGGATTGTGTCGTGTCCGACTTGCACATGCCGCGTATGGATGGCTTGCAGTTGTTGAAGGCCATTCGTCAGGCCGATGCCGATTTGCCCGTTATTATTGTAACGGCACAAGGTGAAGTAAAGTCTGCAATCGAGGCCATGAAGCATGGCGCTTCAGACTATATGTTGCGTCCGTTCGATTTGGAAGAGTTGGAACTTTCAATCAAGCGCTCATTATCAATCTCGCGTTTAGTGGTGGAAAATCAGTTCTTACGTGAGGAGAAAAGCACCGACACGGGCATGGTGGGTAGCAGCCCCGTGATGGAACAATTGCAGCAATCCATCCGGCAAGTGGCGCCTGAAAGGGCAACCGTGCTGATTGCGGGTGAAACCGGAACGGGTAAGGAACTGGTGGCGCGCGCCATCCATGCGCACTCTCCACGTGCAGAAGCGTTGTTCGTGGCGGTCAACTGTGCAGCGATTCCGCATGAGATGCTGGAGTCTGAGCTGTTTGGTCATGAAAAGGGCGCTTTTACCGGTGCCATCAAAGAGCGTATCGGCAAATTTGAGCTAGCCGATGGCGGTACTCTGTTCCTAGATGAAGTCACCGAGATGCCGATGCAATTGCAGGCAAAGTTACTGCGGGCATTACAGGAAAATGTGATTGAGCGCGTGGGTGGCAATCAGCCGATCTCCGTCGATATTCGTGTGGTGGCCGCGACCAATCGCGACCCTCGCGAAGCCATCAAAGACGGTAAGTTACGAGAGGATCTGTACTATCGCCTGAATGTGTTTCGTATCGATCTGCCTGCACTTAGGATGCGAAAATCCGATATCGAAGCATTGGCCAAACATTTTCTTGCGAAACGTCAGGTGGAGATTGCACCCGCTGCGATTCAAGCACTCATGCAATATGACTGGCCGGGAAATGTGCGCGAATTGGAGAACGTCCTGGAGCGCGCAGCGATCATCAGTGGCAATCAAACCATACAGTTAAAGCATTTACCAGTCGACGTCACTGCGGGTGAGGGTCAGAGTGGAGCTGCGCTTCCTGAAGCGCAAACGGGAAAAAGCAATGAGCTGTCTATACCCAGTGCTGTCGAGGCTTTAGAGAGACGGTTGATTGCAGAGGCGCTAGTCACCACACAAGGCAATAAAAGTCGGGCCGCCAAGCTACTTGAGATCAGTGAGCGCTCACTTTGGTATAAATTAAGCCTGTATGAAATAAGCTAGGTGTGCGTGAAGGTAATGCTGTTAGCTAAGCACTTAAAAACCCTACGTTCGAACTCATCCAAAGTAACCGGTTTGCTGAAATAGTAGCCTTGCAAAAAGTGTGGGGCAGTCGCCCAATAGCCAATGCAAGGAACTTTCTAGCCTTAATTCCTTTTGGCTATCCGATGGGCAATGCCATCCAATATAGTTATTTAAAATGGTCTAACGTACGAGCCCATAGTACACGATTAGATGCAAGCGTCCAATCCGTCTTGCACTAACTCGGCAGCCCTCAGAACGGCTCGTGCCTTATTTTGGGTTTCGATCCATTCGCTTTGTGGTACAGAGTCGGCCACAATACCAGCCCCAGCTTGCACATAAAGCTTATTGTCTTTAATAACGCCTGTACGAATGGCAATCGCGACATCCATGTCCCCATTGAAGCCGAGATAACCGACAGCCCCCGCATAAATGCCACGCTTGCTAGGCTCCAGTTCGTCAATGATCTCCATTGCGCGCACCTTGGGGGCGCCACTGACGGTACCTGCGGGGAATGTGGCTTTGATAACATCGATTGCATCCATATCCGGTTTGAGTTGACCTTCAACATTGCTGACGATGTGCATCACGTGAGAGTAACGCTCGATCATCATGTTATCAGTGACCTTCACCGTGCCAGTGACGGCCACTCTGCCCACATCATTGCGCCCCAGATCCATCAGTTGGACATGTTCAGCACGCTCTTTGGGATCTGCCAATAACTCTTCTGCCAAGGCAATGTCCTGTTCACGGTGCTTACCACGTGGGCGAGTCCCCGCAATCGGGCGAGAGGTCACCGTGCCATTTTCTAATCGCACGAGAATCTCAGGGGAAGCTCCCACAACGTGATGGTCGCCCATGTCGTAGTAGAACATGTACGGGGAAGGGTTCAGGCTACGTAAAGCGCGGTAAAGTGATAGCGGTGGCGCAGAGAAAGGCTGCGACATGCGTTGCGAGAGCACCACTTGCATGATGTCGCCATCTAGAATGTATTGCTGTGCCCGCTTGACCGCAGCCTTAAAGTTTTCCTCCCCGAACTCTGAGGTTGCAACCGTTTTTTCTGTTTTTCCCGACGCTGGTACAGTGAAGTTATGACGTAACATCTTGAGTAGCTCGCTGAGACGCGCCTTGGCCTTATCATAGGCCCCAGTTTCAGCGGTGTTGGCGTAAACGATGAAATACAGCTTGCCACTCAGATTGTCTACTACCACCAGCTCTTCCGATACCATTAGCAACACATCTGGGACATTAACCGTATCAGGCTTGGTTGTGTCAGCGAGGCGTTTTTCAATGTAACGCACGGTGTCGTAGCCGAAATATCCAGCCAGCCCGCCAGTAAAGCGTGGCAATCCTTCATAAGGCGGTGTATTGAAGCGCGACAAATAATCCTTCACAAAATCAAGAGGGTTGGTATCCTCCACGACTTCCATCACCGTATCATGCTCAAGCACTTGCACTTTTCTGCCATGCGCCACAATGCGCACTTTTGCAGGCAACCCGATAATGGAGTAGCGGCCAAAGCGTTCTCCGCCCTGCACGGATTCAAGCAAATATGAAAAAGGCTGATTGGCCAGTTTCAAATAAAGTGACAACGGGGTGTCCAAGTCTGCAGGAGCCTCTAACACCAAAGGGATACGATTGTATCCTTGGGCGGTCAACGCATTAAATTCTGTTTGGTTGATGGTGCTTAACATAAAACTCTCACAATAATCAGTCCGTTACAAATAGGCAACATCAAGCGGGTATTGGTAATCTCCACCATCGCCAGCTGTTTGTGCTGATATAAGCTATGTCCATAGGCGCTGTGAACATCTCGCAACCCGCAGTGCGGGTTGCTCGAATGAGGTGTGCGAGCCCCCAATCAGCGTGGCCGCTGTTGGCTGCACGTGCCATCTCCCTATACAGTCGCCAATGCATCGCGCAATGACTTCACTACCGTATTGTAGCGGTTAGGGTCTGTGTCTTTTCCTGCGCCAAATACCGCTGAGCCTGCAACAAAAGTATCTGCCCCCGCGCGGGCGATTTCGGCGATATTAGTAGCATTCACGCCGCCATCTACTTCGAGCCAAATTTGACGACCAGTCTTTTCATAGTGGGCATCAATACGCGCGCGTACTTCTTTCAGTTTATCCAATGTGCTAGGAATAAATTTCTGACCGCCGAACCCTGGGTTCACAGACATCAACAAAATCATGTCCACTTTGTCCATGACGTAGTCCAAATAACTTAAAGGCGTGGCTGGATTAAATACCAAACCTGACTTGCAGCCGCAATCACGCACCAAAGCCAAGCTACGGTCAATATGCTCAGAACCTTCCGGGTGGAAGGTAATGAAGTTTGCGCCCGCTTTTGCAAAATCAGGAATAATGCGATCTACAGGTTTTACCATCAGGTGTACGTCAATCAATGCGCCCACTTTTTTAGACACATCGCGAATGGCTTCGCATACCAATGGACCAATAGTCAGGTTAGGTACGTAGTGGTTATCCATCACATCAAAGTGTACGATGTCGGTTCCAGAGGTGATGACATCCTCGATTTCTTGACCGAGTTTTGCGAAATTAGCAGAAAGAATACTAGGGGCAATTCTGAAAGTTTTATCCATGATTGATGCGTCCGTGTTTGAATTGAAGAAGTTAATTTCCAACGCGTTATTTTAACGCCAAATCACTGTTTTTAGATATGGTTCTTGCTTAACATAGACCAATCCATCAAAATTACGCCTCAGAGTTCATCCGCGGGATTTTTCGTCGATATGTTAAGGGTTGTCATGGCATGAATGTAGTTTATAGTCCGAGTGTTAATACTGCATTGACGTGCCGATAGTCCCTATGCAGTTATACGTCATTGGTGTGAATCACACCACCGCTCCTATTCAAATTCGTGAACATGTGGCCTTTAATAGCGACCATCTGGTCCATGCTTTGCATGAATTGACAGCGCATGATGCGTTGGAAGCTTCCATTTTGTCTACATGCAACCGTACGGAACTATACTGCAGCACAAACGACCCCAAAAAGCCGCTGAAGTGGTTGTCGCAATATCACCGCCTGGATCAAGATGTATTGGCACCGTATATCTACACATTACCCGATGGCGAGGCAGTGAAGCACGCTTTCCGTGTCGCATCTGGTCTGGATAGTATGGTGCTGGGAGAGCCCCAGATTCTGGGGCAGTTTAAGCAGTCGGTAAAAATTGCACAGGATGCTGGCACATTAGGGTCGCTGCTGCATAAATTATTTCAGCGCACATTTGAAGTGGCCAAGGAGGTACGGAGCAATACCGATATTGGCGCCAACTCTGTCTCCATGTCTGCAGCCGCAGTCAAATTGGCACAACGCATTTTTGGCAACATCAGCGAGCAAAAGGTCTTGCTCATAGGCGCTGGTGAGATGATCGAGCTTTGTGCCGATCATTTTGCGGCGCAAAAACCAAAGTGCATGACCATCGCTAATCGTACCTTGGAGCGAGGGGCGGCATTGGCCACAAAAATGTCCGCACTGGGTATTCAGTCTCAGGCGGTGCTTTTGCAAGACTTGCCTGCACACTTTGCCGAATACGACATTATCGTGACATGCACTGCAAGTCAGTTGCCGATTGTGGGCCTGGGCATGGTGGAGCGTGCCATCAAGCTGCGCAGACATCGCCCCGTTTTTATGGTGGATCTTGGTGTGCCACGGGACGTAGAGGCTGAGGTGGCCGAGTTGGATGATGTGTTCTTATATACCGTAGATGACTTGAGCGCCGTGGTACAGGAGGGGATCGGCAATCGCCAGCAGGCCGCAGTGGACGCTGAGTTGATTGTGGTATCTCGCGTAGATGAGTTTATGCAATGGCTGAAAAAGCGTGAAACAGTACCCACCATCAAAGCGCTTCGTGACCAAGCAGAAACCACGCGGCAAGTAGAGTTGGCTAAAGCCCTTAAAATGATCGAGAAAGGCGAGCCTCCGGCCAAGGCTTTGGAAATGTTGAGTAATGCTCTAACCAATAAATTCCTGCATCAGCCGAGCCATGCTTTGCATCAGTCGCATGGTGAGGAGCATATGAGGCTTGAGCATGCGCTCAGGCAGATTTTCCAAATTAAGAATTAATGTTGAACCTAATAAACGCACTTAAACACTCAATGATTCTATAAGCCATTATGAACATTCAACCTTTTTACTATACCCCACTCACCCAATGGGTGAGAGTGCTTCCACGTCAATGGCACGATTCTTGAGATGTCTGGCTACGCTACTCTTCGCTGCAGGGGGCACCCATGCCTCCTCATCGCGCCTTGCTATACACTCAAAAAACCGCATATTTAACGTGTTTAACTGCTTTTTCCAGGTTGAAAGAACCCCGCAATGAAACCCTCCATGATAACCAAGCTCGCTAATTTGAGTGAGCGTTTAGATGAAATCGATCGTTTGATGAGCAGTGAAGGCATCACCGATGATATGGATAACTACCGTAAACTCACGCGAGAGCATGCGGAGATTACACCGGTGGTGGAGCAGTATCGGGCTTTCATGCAAGCGGAAGCAGATGTTGCAGAAGCGCACAATATGCTGGGCGATCTAGATATGAAAGCGTTTGCGCAAGAAGAGATTGACGCAGGCAGAGTCAAGCTGGAAAGCATTGAAAAGCAGCTACAGATGCTGTTGCTGCCTAAAGATCCAAATGATGATAAGAACATCTTTTTGGAGATCCGCGCCGGTACTGGCGGAGATGAATCCAGCTTGTTTGCAGCAGACTTGTTCCGCATGTATTCGCGCTATGCTGAGCGTCAGCGCTGGAAAGTGGAGATCATGTCTGCCAACGAATCTGAAGTAGGTGGCTATAAGGAAATCATCGCCAAAATAGAAGGCTACGGCGCTTATTCTAAACTCAAGTTTGAATCAGGCGGCCACCGCGTGCAGCGCGTACCGGACACCGAAACCCAAGGTCGCATTCACACCAGTGCCTGTACCGTGGCGATACTGCCGGAAGCGGACGAGGTCAGTGATGTGATCATCAATCCAGCTGATATTCGCATTGACACTTTCCGTGCTAGTGGCGCGGGTGGTCAGCACATCAACAAAACCGACTCTGCGGTACGCATCACCCACGCCCCTACTGGTATCGTGGTGGAATGCCAGGAAGGGCGTAGCCAACATGCCAACAAAGCACAAGCCATGCAAGTGCTGGCAGCACGTATCAAAGCCAAACAAGTGGATGAACAGCAAAGCAAAATCGCCAGCGAGCGCAAAAGTCTGATTGGCAGCGGCGATCGCAGTGAGCGCATCCGTACCTACAACTACCCGCAAGGTCGGATTACCGACCATCGTATTAACCTGACCTTATACAAAATCGATGCCATTACCGAAGGCGATATGGATGAGTTAATCGGGGCCTTGTCGGCGGAACATCAAGCCGATTTGTTAGCGAGTTTGGGTGAAGATAGTTCACATGCCAGTTAAATTTAGATTGGCTAATTAATAGCGGTGACGTAAATCATTAAATCCATTAAAGTCATCTTACAGACAGCTGCTTTACAACTTGCGTCAGTAGAAATCCAGCTTACAGAAGCTAGGCAAGAAATACGGCGGTTGTTGCAACATGTGCTTAATGTCAACCGCGCATGGTTAATTACGCATGAAAATGACACGCTACAACCTGATACGCAGGCGAAATTTGAAGCCTTACTGGCGCGCCGCCTGCGGGGTGAGCCGATGGCGTATATTCTGGGGGGGCGTGAATTTTACGGTTTAGCGCTACAAGTGACGCCTGACACCTTGATTCCGCGCCCAGATACGGAAATGCTGGTGGGGGTAGCACTGGGCAGAATTCTGAGTGACCACCAAGTAGATGTTTTAGACCTCGGTACCGGTTCTGGCGCCATTGCATTGGCCATTGCAAAACATCGCCCACACGCTCACGTGGTTGCGGTGGATGCTTCTTCTGCGGCATTAGAAGTGGCCAAAAAAAATGCAACAACTTTGCAAGTTTCTAATGTGCAGTTTGTATTAAGCAGTTGGTTTAGCGCGTTAGAAACCCAGCGTTTTGATGTGATTGTGAGCAATCCGCCTTATATTGAGCAAAATGACGCGCATTTATCACAAGGCGATTTACGTTTTGAGCCTGTCAAGGCATTGGCTTCTGGCACTGATGGCTTGGATGATATTCGCCGCATTATTGCGGACAGCCTCGTGCATCTAGTGCCGCAGGGCTGGCTGATGCTGGAGCATGGCTATAATCAGGCGCGGCGCGTTGCGGATTTAATGGCAGACGCTGGCTTGGTGGAGATTGAAACAGTGCAAGATTTAGGCGGCAATGATCGTGTAACGATAGGCAAGAATCCACTCATTATCAGTGCTCATTGGAGTTAACTACCTGCTTGGTACTGGTTCTTGAGTTTGACGTAGTGGTTTGCTGAGTACATAAAATGTGCGATTTCCTCCTCAGTTAACGGACGCACCTTTTTCGCAGGCCTGCCCACATACAAGTGGCCGCTTTCTAACACTTTACCTTCTGGCACTAGGCTACCCGCAGCGAGTAATACATGTTTTTGCACGATGACTTTGTCCATGACGATACTTCCCATGCCGATCAAACATGCGTCTTCCAGTGTGCAGCCATGCAAAATCACGCTATGCCCGATGGTGACATAATTGCCGATTATCAATGGAGCGCCAGCTGGGTCCCAGCTGGATCTGTGGCTAACGTGCAGCATGCTGATATCCTGTATGTTGGTGTTTTTTCCTATGCGGATAAAATTCACGTCGCCACGTATCACCACACCAGGCCAAACGGAACTGTTCTCGTCAATGGCAACATCGCCAATGATCGTTGATGCAGGATGTATATAGGCGTTCCTCGCTATTTGCGGTGTCATATCGCAGAATGACTGGATGTGTGGTATGTTACTTTTTGACATCAGGAGTTTCCAAGTGAGGTTTGGCTAAGGGCACTTCTAATCGCTCAAGCCGGTTTCTAATACCCATAGTATAATCGCACTATGTCTGAAAATAACTCAGTTGGCATTGTTGCCCCAAAAACTGCACACTTTAGTGAACCTTTGGCGCTTAAAGGCGGGGGAGTTTTGCCACAATTTGATCTAGTCTACGAAACTTATGGCACGTTAAATGCGGACAAATCAAATGCCGTGTTGATTTGTCATGCACTTTCTGGGCATCACCATGTCGCGGGTAAGCACCACGAGAGCGACAAATACGCTGGCTGGTGGGACAACATGATAGGTCCCAATAAACCCTTGGATACCAATAAGTTTTTTGTGATTGGTTTAAACAATATTGGTGGTTGTCATGGTAGCACGGGACCTATTAGTATCAATCCAGCCACGAGCCAACCTTGGGGTTCTGCCTTTCCGATTATCACCGTCGAAGATTGGGTTAACTCTCAGGCACGGCTGATGGACCGTTTGGGAATATCGCAACTAGCGGCCGTCATTGGTGGCAGCCTGGGCGGTATGCAAGCATTGCAGTGGACCATAGCCTTTCCTGGCCGGGTGCGATATGCGCTGGTGATCGCATCAGCTCCTAATTTGACCGCCCAAAACATGGCGTTCAATGAAGTCGCCCGTCAGGCGATTATTACTGACCCGGAATTCCATGGTGGTGACTATTATGCACACGGTGTCGTACCACGTCGCGGCCTTAGAATCGCGCGTATGCTGGGGCATATCACCTATTTAAGTGATGATGTGATGGGTGAAAAATTTGGCCGCAAGCTCAAAGATGGTATCAAATACAGTTTTGATGTCGAATTCGAGATGGAGTCTTATCTACGCTACCAAGGCGACAAGTTTGCTGGGGAGTTCGATGCAAACACTTATCTGCGTATGACCCGCGCCTTGGATTATTACGATCCTGCGCTTACCTTCGGTGGCGACCTCAGCAAGGCGCTCAGCCAAACCAAGGCCAAGTTCCTAGTCGTGTCTTTCACGAGCGATTGGCGTTTTTCACCCGCTCGTTCACGTGAGATTGTGAAGGCACTCTTAGATAATGAAAGTACTGTAAGTTATGCAGAAGTGACCGCTGCGCATGGGCACGACGCATTTCTAATGCCAGATAAGCACTATCATGCCATTTTGCAGACATATCTGGGCAGCATAGAGGTGGGCGATGCAAAATAATGTAAAATATACAATTTTTAGGCAGGATTTTGCAATTATTGCCAATTGGTTGAAGTTTGGCGATAAAGTGCTTGATTTGGGTTGCGGTGATGGCGAGCTGCTCAAGTTCTTAGGGGCTACCTTGGAAATAAAAGGCTATGGCGTCGAGAAAGATGACGACAATGTGTTGGCCTGCGTCAAGAATGGCACCAATGTGATACAGATGGATCTGGAAGATGGGTTGTCTGGTTTCGAAAACCAGTCATTCAATACCGTCGTGCTTTCTCAGACACTACAGGCGATGCATAACACAGAGCGCATTGTGCTGGAGATGCTGCGCGTAGGGGAGGAAGTGATTGTCACTTTCCCCAATTTTGGCTACTGGCGCAATCGCCTGCAAATCACTGCGGGGCGGATGCCCGTGTCAAAATCCTTGCCTTACCAATGGTTTGACACGCCTAACGTGCATCTTTGTACGCTACATGATTTTGATGATTTTTGTAAAAATCACAATATTGACATCCTGGAGCGTAAAGTGCTCACAGAAGGTCAAGAAGTCAGCTTGATGCCTAACTTACTCGGCAGTCTGGCCATGTATCGCCTGAAACACAAGTAGCCGCCTTGCCAGTCATTGCACAGCCCAACATCAGACCATCACTCATGAGCAAAAAAATGCTCATCTGCATGTTTACTGGGTTTAGCTCCGGTTTGCCACTTTACATCCTGATTAGCCTGCTACCTGCTTGGTTGCGTTCAGAGGGTGTTGATCTGAAATCAATCGGTCTATTCGCGCTCATCAACCTGCCTTTTACCTGGAAATTCCTATGGGCGCCCTTGTTTGACCGCTACACCCCGCCACTGGGACGCCGTCGTGGTTGGCTACTCATCGCTCAAGTTTTATTGCTTATTTCCATCCCCCTGTTTGGTGTGTTTAACCCGCAGCTAGATATTTGGACTATTGCCTACTTGGCAACTGTCGTTGCTTTTTTCAGCGCCTGTCAGGACATTGTACTGGATGCTTACCGCCGAGAGTTGTTATCAGACGTTGAGCTAGGCATAGGTAACGCCGTGCATGTGAATGCCTACAAAGTGGCTGGTTTAGTGCCAGGGGCGTTATCACTGATTTTGGCTGACCATTTGCCGTGGAGTAGCGTATTCATGATTACCGCGCTATTTATGCTACCTGGTTTGGTAATGACCTTGTTAGTCAGCGAACCCATGCTGAAAAGCGGTGCACCCAAAACACTCAAAGCGGCAATCGTTGAACCGTTTAAGGAATTCATCGGGCGCAATGGCGTGAAATCTGCCCTGCTAATTTTATTATTCATTTTTTTGTACAAGCTGGGTGATAGCATGGCAACCGCGCTGGCGACACCGTTTTATCTCGACATGGGTTACAGCAAAACCGAAATTGGCCTGATTGCAAAAAATGCCGGACTTTGGCCGAGCGTGATTGGTGGTCTACTGGGTGGCGCGTGGATGATTAAACTTGGCATTAACCGCTCGCTATGGATATTTGGCGCGGTACAGATGATTGCCATTTTAGGGTTTGCCTGGCTAGCAACCGCCTCACATAATCTGTGGTTATTGGGGTGGGTAATAGGCGTAGAAGCCTTTGGGGTAGGCTTGGGAACGGCCGCTTTTGTAGCCTATATCGCCCATGCTACTCACCCGCTCTACACCGCCACTCAGTTTGCTTTATTCACCAGCTTGGCTGCTGTGCCGCGCACCTTTGCCAACGCCGCAACTGGCTATATGGTGGAAAATCTAGGCTGGTTTAATTTCTTTATTCTATGTTTTGCGCTGGCCGTTCCGGGGATGCTATTGTTGCTGAAAATAGCACCTTGGGAGCATCAGGATGACGCAGTCATCAAGTGATCGTACAAGCGCCCGTACTATAAATACTCCACAATCAATGGCGCATGGTCGCTAAAACGCTCATCTTTGTAAACACTGCTGGCAACAGCCTTGCTCGCCAAGACAGGCGTGGCGATTTGGTAATCAATGCGCCAGCCAATATTCTTTGCCCAAGCCTGACCACGGTTGCTCCACCATGTATAGCAGGCATCGGTGGTATCAGGGTATAGCTTGCGATACACATCCACCCAGCCTATTTCGTCAAACAATGTCGTTAGCCATGCCCGCTCTTCTGGCAGAAAGCCAGAATTCTTTTTATTGCCTTTCCAGTTTTTCAAATCCACTTCCTTGTGCGCGATGTTCCAATCGCCGCAAATCACCACGTCACGCCCGCTATTTTTGAGTGTTTGCAGTTGCGGTAAAAAACGTTCCATGACGCTAAATTTGAAGGCTTGCCGCTCTTCACCACTGGAGCCAGAAGGCAAATACAGCGAAACCACGCTTAAATTACCGAATCTTGCTTCGATATAGCGCCCTTCGCTGTCAATGTCCGCAATACTCAGCCCTTCAATTATGCTATCTGGCTGCACCTTGCTGTAAATGCCAACACCACTGTAACCTTTCTTCTCGGCATAATGAAAATAGCCGAAATAACCTTCTGGATTGAGCATTTCGGTGCTCATGTCACCCACTTGAGCTTTGATTTCTTGCATGCAGATAATGTCAGCACTTTGCTTTTTCAGCCAAGCATATAAACCTTTATTGGTAGCAGAACGAATGCCATTCAAATTTAACGATATAATCTTCAAAACTTTTCTTTCTTTTCTTAATGATGACCCAACCCACAGAGCAATTCAAACAAGAGTTTATCGCATTTGCGATTCAAAAACAGGTATTACGTTTTGGCGAGTTCAAAACCAAAGCCGGGCGTTTAAGCCCGTACTTTTTCAACGCGGGCTTGTTCAATGACGGCGTGAGCTTAATGAAACTGGGCGAATTTTACGCCGAGGCAATTAAAAACTCTGGCATGCAGTTTGATATGTTGTTTGGTCCCGCCTATAAAGGCATTACCCTAGCGGCGAGCATCGCCATTGCCCTTGCCAGAGAAGGCAAAAACATCCCCTATGCCTATAACCGCAAAGAAGCCAAAGACCACGGCGAAGGCGGCGTGATTGTTGGCAGCCCCCTGCAAGGGCGGGTGCTGATTATTGATGATGTCATTTCAGCCGGCACCTCAGTACGAGAATCCGTAGAATTGATTAAGCAACACGGCGCCGTGCCATGCGGCGTGGCGATTGCCATTGATAGGCAAGAAAAAGGACTAGGTGAGCTCTCGGCCGTGCAAGAAGTAGAAAAAGACAACGGAATCCCCGTGGTGAGTATTGCCAACTTGAGTAGCCTAATGGCTTATGTGGCACAAACCCCCGAACTAAAGCCTTACCAGACGGCGATTGAGTTATATCGCACGCAGTATGGGGTGGGTTGATTTAGCCAAGTTAGGGTGCGATTTGCGCACGCGGACAATCAATCGCTCAGTTATTTTGAGTGCGCACAGCGCACCCTACCAACTATCTGTGGTTAATTAAATCACCCAGTCAGTTTTTTCTTCAAAATCTCATTCACCTGCGCCGGATTGGCCTTGCCTTTGCTGGCTTTCATAGCCTGACCGACCAAGGCGTTAAAGGCTTTTTCCTTACCGGCTTTGAATTCTTCTACCATGGCAGCATTGGCTGCGAGCACTTCGTCAATCATGGCTTCAATTGCGCCGCTGTCTGAGACCTGTTTCAGGCCTTTAGCTTCGATGATGGCATCAACGTCACCCTCACCAGCCCATAGTGCTTCAAATACCTGTTTGGCGGCATTGTTGGAGATGGTGTTGTCGGTGATACGTTTAAGCAAGCTTGCCAGTTGCACCGCAGAAACTGGTGATTCAGCAATGTTTTTTTCCTCAGCATTCAGTTTGGCAGAGACAGTGCCCATGACCCAGTTGGCGGCGGGTTTTGCCTCGGCACCAGCTTGCACGGTGGCAACAAAGTAAGCGGCCAAATCGCGGCTTGCAGTGAGCGTGGCGGCATCGTATGCAGTCAAACCATATTCCGCTTCAAAACGCGCTTTCATCGCTTCTGGCAATTCCGGCATTTCGGCTTTGACGCGAGTTTTGTCTGCCTCGGTAATTTCCAATGGTAATAAGTCTGGGTCGGGGAAGTAGCGGTAGTCGTTAGCTTCTTCTTTGCTACGCATGGCGCGGGTTTCACCAGTGTCAGGGTTAAACAACACAGTGGCTTGCTGAATAGTGCCGCCGTCTTCCAGTGTTTCTATTTGCCAGCGCGTTTCAAACTCGATGGCCTGTTGCATGAATTTGAATGAGTTGAGGTTTTTAATCTCGCGGCGCGTGCCTAACTTATCACTGCCTTTGGGGCGCACGGAAACGTTGACGTCACAGCGGAAACTTCCCTCCTGCATATTGCCGTCACAAATGCCTATCCATTGCACCAGCTCGTGCAATTTCTTAGCATACGCCACCGCTTCAGCCGCCGAGCGCATGTCTGGCTCGGTGACAATTTCCAGTAGCGGTGTACCAGCACGGTTCAGATCAATGCCGCTCATGCCTTCAACAGCGCCATGTACGGATTTCCCCGCGTCCTCTTCGAGGTGAGCGCGGGTGATATGGATAACTTTTTCATAGGCAGAATTTTTACCTACGGCGGGCACTTGAATGGTCACTTCGCCCTTGCCGACCACTGGTAGCTCGTACTGGCTGATTTGGTAGCCTTTAGGCAAATCTGGGTAAAAATAGTTTTTACGCGCAAATACGCTTCTAGGCGCAATTTCGGCATTGACAGCCAAGCCGAATTTAATGGCACAGTTGACAGCTTCTTTATTCAACACTGGCAATACACCTGGCAAGGCAATGCTTACCTCGCAGGCTTGTGTGTTGGGTTCTGCGCCAAAGGCGGTAGAAGCCCCAGAAAAGATCTTGGTGTTTGTTTGTAACTGAGCGTGTGTTTCTAGCCCAATAACGACTTCCCATTGCATGGTTTTATCCCTTTTAACCGTGTTGGTGGATACGCCTGCTTGCAGACTTTAGCAGGATTTTCACCCTACATTCACTGCATTACGCTAAGCCCTCTGGCATTTTCAAATGCCAATCTGTCGCTTGTTGATATTGATGTGCCACATTCAGCATTCGTGCTTCATCAAAATAATTGCCGATGATTTGCAAGCCGACAGGTAAGCCGTTGCTAAATCCTGCGGGAACACTCATGCCAGGCAAACCTGCCAAGTTGACGGCGATGGTGTATAAATCTTCTAAATACATGGCGACCGGGTCATCGACTTTTTCACCTGATTTGAACGCGGTGGAAGGGGCGGCTGGCCCCATAATCACATCACATTGTTTGAAGGCTTCGACAAAGTCTTGTGCGATGAGGCGGCGGATTTTCTGCGCTTTCAGATAATAGGCATCGTAGTAGCCAGCACTGAGCACATAGGTGCCGACAAGAATGCGGCGTTTAACTTCTGCCCCAAAACCTTCGGCGCGAGTTTTGCAGTACATGTCCATCAGATCGGTGTATTCTGGTGTACGGTAGCCATAGCGCACGCCATCGTAGCGTGATAGGTTGGAGCTGGCTTCTGCTGGTGCCAGAACATAGTACACAGGAATCGACAAGCCGTTGTTCGGCAATGAAATTTCAACGATTTCTGCGCCTAGTTTTTTGTATTCAGCCACCGCATCCATCACCACTTTGCCGACATTGATATCTAAGCCTTCGGCAAAGTACTCTTTCGGCAAACCGATTTTTAAGCCTTGCAAAGGTTTATTCAAATCTCGGGTATAGTCTTCTTTCTTGCGGTTCAGGCTGGTGGAGTCGCGCTCGTCGAAACCTGCCATCACGTTCATCATCAAAGCGCAGTCTTCGGCGGATTTTGCCATGGGTCCAGCTTGATCCAAACTGGAGGCGAAGGCAATCATACCGTAGCGGGAAACTACACCATAAGTCGGTTTTAAGCCGGTAAAGCCGCAGAGAGATGCTGGTTGACGAATCGAGCCGCCAGTATCCGTGCCCGTGGCAGCCGCGCACAAACGCGCCGCCACTGCCGCCGCACTGCCGCCGCTACTGCCACCTGGTACGCGGGTAAAATCCCAAGGGTTTTTCACACCGCCAAAGTAACTGGTTTCGTTGGATGACCCCATGGCGAATTCGTCCATATTAGTTTTGCCCAGATTCACCGCACCTGCTGCATCAAATTGGCTAATGACATGCGCATCATAAGGTGCAACAAAGTGAGCAAGCATTTTAGATCCACAGGTGGTTGGCCAGCCTTTGGCGCAGAAGATATCTTTTTGTGCAATGGGAATTCCTGTCAGAGGGGCAGCTTGGCCGGCAGCAATACGGGCGTCGGCTGCCTTTGCCTGAGCAATTGACCTTTCTTTATCCAGTGCAACGTAGGCATTGATCTCTGGGTTTAGAGCATCGATACGATCTAAAAAGGTTTGAGTCAGTTCCACGCTGGAAATCTGTTTGTCAGCCAGCATCTGGCTAAGTGTCTGTAAGCTGCTGTTGATCATGTCACGATTACTCGATTACTTTGGGAACTAGATACAGGCCTTGGTCAACTGCAGCCTCATGAGAACCGTTACCTAGCGTAGGGGCGATTTTCTGAAACGCTTCGCGCAGATTAGGTTTGCACACTTCATCTTCACGCAGACGCTGCACGACATCTTGCGAATGAGACATCGGTTCGATACCGGTAGTATCCACCGCCTGCATCTGTTCGATCAGCCCTAGGATGCCCATCAATTTTGTGAGCGTGGATGTAGCATCACTATCGCTCACCTCAATGCGCGCTAGATGCGCGATTTTTTTAATATCTTCAGTCGTTAATGCCATGCTTCAACAATTCGAAATGTAAGGGAGTTTTTGAGAAAATGATTGGTTCTTTGTCACTAGTGGTTGCAACTTTGTTTGTGATCACATCTTAAATTTCAACAAGATATGGAGTATTATACTCTGATTTTACATGCGACCTTAAATCACCTCTGGATGGTTAGATTAAATCATCCTAGTGTAGTGATTACATAACCCAGTCTTTCCACAGGAAAATATAATGTTTGGCTTTGTTAGTAACTATTTCTCAAACGACCTTGCTATTGATTTAGGCACAGCAAATACCTTGATTTTCTCTCGAGACAAGGGCATCGTCCTTGATGAGCCGTCAGTGGTTGCTATCCGCCTAGAGGGCGGCCCTTCCGGAAAAAAGATCCTGCTGGCCGTCGGCACCGAAGCTAAGGGGATGTTAGGGCGCTCGCCCGCGAATATCCAAGCGATACGCCCGATGAAAGACGGCGTGATTGCTGACTTCACCATTACCGAGCAGATGCTCAAGTACTTTATTCGACGTGTGCATGATTCGCGCTGGTTTTCACCTAGCCCGCGCATTATCATCTGTGTTCCCGTGGGGTCCACACAGGTAGAGCGCCGCGCGATTAAAGAGTCCGCAGAGCGCGCAGGTGCCAAGCAAGTATTCTTGATTGAAGAGCCTATGGCTGCGGCAATCGGTGCCGGGATGCCCGTTGGTGAGGCCACCGGCTCTATGGTGGTTGATATTGGTGGGGGCACCACTGAAGTTGGGGTAATCTCACTGGGTGGTATCGTCTATGCTAAATCAGAGCGTGTTGGTGGCGACAAATTCGATCAAGCGATTATTGACTACATTCGCCGCAACTATGGCATGCAAATTTCTGAACCGACTGCTGAGAACATTAAAAAGACGATCGGCTCGGCATTTCCTGGATCTGCTGTGCTGGAGATGGAGGTCACTGGACGCAACCTCGCTGAGGGATTGCCTCGCAAGTTTACCATTTCAAGCAATGAGATTCTTGAAGCGCTGACTGAGCCATTAAATGCGATCGTTGGAGCCGTGAAATCAGCATTGGAGCAAACGCCACCAGAATTGGGTGCAGACATCGCAGAAAAAGGCATGGTACTAACCGGCGGTGGTGCGTTGCTACGAGATTTGGATCGATTGCTGGTAGAGGAAACTGGTCTGCCAGTTATTGTGGCTGAAGATCCGCTTACCTGCGTGGCGCGTGGCTGCGGTCGCGCCTTGGAAGAGATGGATAAACTGGCCAGCATTTTCGCTGACGAGTGATGAAGTGAATATCAGTTGAAGTCATGGGGCTTTACAACTGAGACCCGTCAAGGAGATTAGGCCGCTAAATACGGCCTAATCTCGTATATACAGACCAGAATCAGCGTTTAGAATAGTTAGCATGCTACCAGGTGATCATCAGAAATTTGAGCAGCAGCATACCCCTACATTTTTTGCTCGCGGGCTCAGTCCACTCACGCGCTTAGCTTTCTTCACTTCGTTGTCATTGGCATTGATGATCACAGATTCCCACCTGCAATACTTGAACAATGTGCGGGAGAGACTGATGGCACTCCTGTATCCTCTGCAAGTGGTTGCCAATGCGCCATACAGCCTTTACCGTGCTACGGATGAGTACTTCTCGACACACCATCGCCTGCTCCGAGAGAATGAAACACTAAGAACGAAAAATCTACAGCAACAAGTGGTTCTGCAAAAACTGGGGGCGCTAACACTTGAGAATGCGACGTTGCGTAATTTGTTACAGCTCAATCAATCACTTGCTGAAAACAGTGTGATAGGCGAGATCCTGCATGTTGGGCGCGACCCGTTTTCCAAAAAAATTGTCGTTAATCGCGGCACGAACCATCGGATTGTCGCTGGGGCGGCGGTGGTAGACGCTGCGGGGGTGATTGGGCAGGTCACACGCGTATTTCCATCCACCAGCGAAGTAACATTAATCACGGATAAGACGCTCGCCATCCCCATACAAATCGAGCGTAACGGCCTGCGGACGATTGCGTTTGGTCATGGTCGTGACGGCACCATCGACTTGCCCTATTTGCCTGCGAATGTAGATGTGCGAAGGGGTGATAAGCTCGTGACTTCTGGGATTGATAGCGTCTACCCCATTGGATTGGCCATTGCAAGCGTGTCTGATATCAAAGTTACACCGAATTCACCATTTGCGCGTATCGTATGCCAACCGATCGGAAGGGTCGAATACAACCGCCAGGTGTTATTGGTCAGCCAGCCACCCCCTCCAGCGGATATGCCCGTCGTTAGCGACGAGATTGCAGAGGGTGAGAGCGCAACCGTAAAAAGTGCACAGGCACTACCTGAAAAGAAAGCCCTCCCTAAAACCACTCACCCTCGTTCAGCGAGACCAACTCATGGCTAAAAGTTCATTATATTCAGTCTACCTGACTATTATGGTGGCCTTTCTTTGTATCTTGCTGCCTTGGTCGGGGTATGGTTTAAAGTTACGCCCAGATTTTGTGCTGCTCTTACTCATTTTCTGGATGCTACGCGCACCACACTTATGTAATATCGGTACCGCTTGGTTTGTTGGTTTGTGGATGGACTTGGCCACAGGAGGGGTCTTCGGTCAATACGCGCTGGCTTACACCATCACTGCCTTTATAGCCATTATGTACCAACGCCGTTTGGCTTTGTTCAATGCGACGCAACAATTGTTGTATGTGTTGATGTTGCTAGTCATTGCACAATTAATTTTACTCATACTGAAGACATTCTCTGGTGTTGAAGTAGATGGCTGGTCGTTCTTTCTCCCCAGTATCACGGGCGTGATGCTATGGCAGCTCGCGGTTGCGCTAGGCTTGAAGACGAGTGTGCATTCTCGTACCTGACTCCACGCATGTTCGCTGAATTTGAAAATTTCCAGTACGAGCAACATTCTTTCCGCTTGAGGCTGGGCGCTGCCTTGGCTGTCATGCTGGTAATGTTCGCTGTGCTGACCTTTCGTTTTTATTACCTGCAAATTAACCAGCACGTTCATTTTCAAACGCTCGCCGAAAATAATCGCATCTCCCTTGTACCCATCATTCCCAATCGCGGCCTTATTTTGGATAGAAATGGCGTGGTGCTTGCTCATAACTTTTTTTTCTACACGTTGGAAATCACTCCAGCTAAGATCAACAATCTGGAGCAGACGATCGCAGAGATCAATCAGTTGATTGAAGTTAGCTCATCTGATCGTAAACGTTTCAACAAACTCCGACAGCAAAGTCATAACTTCGAGAGTGTCCCCATTCGCACGCACTTGAACGAGACGGAAGCAGCCAAGTTTGCAGTTCATCATTACCGATTTCCAGGAGTTGAAATCAAATCACGTTTGTTTCGACATTATCCGCAAGGCGGGCTAGGCGCGCATATGATCGGCTACATTGGTCGCATCAATGATAAGGATTTGGAGAGTTTAGAAAAAGCGGGGGATCTTTCCAACTACAAAGGCTCGGATCACATTGGGAAGAGTGGCTTGGAGCAGTACTATGAGCGCCATTTACATGGCACCACTGGTTTTCAGCAGGTTGAGATTGATGCTGATGGTCACGCCGTGCGCGTACTTTCTAGCACCCCGCCCATTCCTGGCAATAATCTTGTACTGGCGGCCGATGTCAAAATGCAGGAGATTGCCGAAAAGGCTTTTGGTGAGCGACGAGGTGCATTGGTTGCCATCAATCCCCAAACAGGCGAGGTATTGAGTTATGTGAGCAAGCCTACCTTCGATCCCAATTTATTTGTTGGTGGAATCGATAGCGAAAGCTGGAAGCTACTGAATGACTCACTGGATAAACCTCTGATTAATCGCCCTCTGAGAGGGATTTATCCGCCAGGCTCTACTTTTAAGCCATTTGTTGCCTTGGCTGGTCTGGAAGATGGCAAACGTGCGCCCCCTTATGCCATTCAAGATCCTGGCTTCTTCACTCTGCCTGGCAGCAGGCATCGTTACCGTGACTGGAAGCCTGAGGGGCACGGCATTGTTGACATAAGAAAAGCCATCACCATTTCATGTGATACTTTTTTCTATGGACTGGCCATGGAAATGGGCATCGAAAAGCTGACCTCTTTTGTGCGACATTTTGGCTTTGGCAGGAAAACTGGTTTGGACATCAAAGGGGAAATCGAAGGCTTGCTCCCCACGCCTGAGTGGAAAAAACGCCGTTTTAAACAGCCATGGTATCCTGGAGAAACGGTGATTGTCGGCATTGGTCAAGGCTACACATTGGTGACCCCTCTGCAGCTGGCGCATGCTACGGCTATTCTCGCAAACAATGGGATTGCCATCAAACCCCGCTTGGTGAATCGCATCCAGAACGCGCTTACCAGTAAGCATCAGGACATTCCGCTAGTCATACAGGATAAGATTGAACTCAATCCAGCAAATGTCGAGATCGTCAAACACGGCATGATCGATGTGACACTGCCAGGCGGAACTGCAGCCGGCGTAGGTGCCAACGCTGGCTACTCAGTGGCAGCTAAAACGGGAACGGCACAAGTCATCGGTATTAAGCAAAATGCAAAATACAACGAGCACGCCATCAATGAACGCCACCGAGATCATGCCTTATTTATTGCCTATGCGCCAGCCGAAAACCCGCGGATCGCTTTGGCGGTCATTGTCGAAAACGGCGGTCACGGCGGCTCTGCTGCCGGGCCTATCGCCAGAAAAGTCATGGATTATTATTTGCTCGGAAAAGTATCGGGCGTAGAGCCGACGACAACCGCGCTATCGTCACCCGATACCGTCACGGGCACTTCTGAAACAATACCGGAAGAAGAATTTCATGATTAGCAGATTACTCCAGCATGCGTTCAAGCATATCGATGCCTTCCTTATGGTGTGTCTGTTTTTTACGTTATTGGTCAGCCTGTTTGTGCTATACAGTGCTTCCGGACAAAGTTTAGATCGCATGTATGCTCAGGGCATCAATATCTTAGTAGCGCTCACAGCGCTATGGGGCGTGTCTAACATTCCACCTCATCAATTAGAGCGTTTTGCGTTACCGATTTATGCGCTCGGGGTGGTAATGTTGATAGGAGTGGCACTGTTTGGGCATATCAGCCACGGGGCTCGGCGCTGGCTAGATATCGGCCCTATGCACATTCAACCATCGGAGCTCATGCGTCTTGCGGTGCCGATGACGCTGGCCTGGTATTTCTCACAGAGAGAGGGGCGGCCTAAGACGCGCGATTTTGTGGTCGGCGGATTGTTTCTGGTGATACCTGTAGTCATGATTATGAAGCAGCCGGACCTTGGTACGGCATTGCTGATTAGCGCTTCAGGATTTTATATTCTCTTTCTTGCCGGCTTGAGCTGGAAATTCTTAATTGGCGGCACAGTTTTTCTCGGCGCGATGATGCCGGTATTCTGGACATTGCTGCACGATTACCAGCGCAGGCGCATCGAGATTCTTTTTGATCCGACGCAAGACCCGCTCGGGGCGGGCTATCATACTATCCAAGCCATGATTGCAATCGGTTCAGGTGGTCTGGCGGGCAAGGGTTGGTTGAATGGCACACAGACACAGTTGGACTTCCTGCCTGAACGTACCACCGACTTTATTTTTGCAGTTTTTAGCGAAGAGTTCGGTTTTCTAGGGAATATATTGTTATTGGTGCTGTTCAGTTTGATCATCTCACGTGGGCTGATGATTGCTTCGCAGGCGCAAAGTACATTTTCAAGATTGTTGGCAGGCAGTATCACGCTGACTTTTTTCACCTATGCTTTCGTGAATATGGGCATGGTGAGTGGCATACTGCCGGTTGTCGGGGTGCCTTTGCCTTTCATTAGCTACGGCGGCACTTCTATGGTAACGTTGTGCATGGGCTTTGGTATTTTAATGAGTATTCAGACGCATAAGAAATTAATGGCAACTTAACCGAGGGCAGGCTAATGGCATTTGTTCGGATTTATGGCGTATTGCTCATGATGGCATTGCTGTCTGCGTGCGGCGGAAGAACGGTTACAGCACCTAATGTTCCCGCGCTAGACACCCGTGCATCTGCGCCCACAGCCAAGCCCACCCCTCCTGGCAAAGGGGGCTACTATTTGGATGATGGACCGGGAGATAACCCACCAGCAGATATGGACCTCATCCCAGATGCGCAACTTAAAACAGAGCCTTTACTTGCGCGCGCTAACAAACCTTACTCGGCACTTGGCCAGCGTTATATTCCGATGATAGGCTATCTGCCATATGTGAAGCAAGGCACGGCCTCGTGGTATGGCAAGCGTTATCACGGGAAAAAGACATCCAGCGGAGAAGTCTATGATATGTATGGCATGACCGGTGCGCATCCCATATTGCCCATACCCAGTTATGTCAGGGTGACCAATCCGGCCAATGGCCGATCGGTCATTGTTCGAGTCAATGATCGCGGACCTTTCAAGCATGACCGTTTGATAGATCTTTCTTACGCTGCCGCGTATAAATTAAGACTCATCTCACAAGGGAGCGGTCTGGTCGAAGTGCAGGCGCTGGATACCAGTCCAGAGGCATTAAAGGCTATCGAAGATAAGCGCAACGCTACGATAGTGGTTGCGACTCCAGCACCGACCACACAAAACGTTGAAAGCCCCAATGCCACCGCATCAGCAATATCACCCACACCAGAACGCAGTGCGGTCAGCGGGACGGCAAAGGCGGTTGCGCCACCAAGTGGTTATTACGTGCAGGCGGGGGCATTCAAGAGCGAAGCAAACGGGACTGCCTTACAGAAAAAAATTAGTGGACTTGATTCGATTGGTAATGCAAGCGTAGTGAGTGTGTATAATGACGGTCTTTATCGGATCAAGGTCGGTCCGTTCGATAGTCGGCAAGAAGCTGATGTCACTGCAAACCTAGTCCACAAGCAATTAAATATACGAGCAGTTGTTACCAATCAGTAAAATGAATCATTTCTTCACACATGAATACCATTAAAAAAGACTCACCAGTATCTTCCATACTCATCATTAAAAAAGTCGCCATGCTAGCAGCACTGACTATGTCACTAGTGCCATGGGCGCATGCAGAAAACGCGCAGATCGCGCCTCCACCAAGCCTTGCTGTAAAAGCTTATGCACTCACGGATTTTAATAGTGGGCATGTGATAGCACAGCAAAATGGGCGTTCCAAAGTCGAGCCAGCCTCTCTGACCAAAATCATGACAGCATATTTAAGTTTCAAAGCGCTCAAGAATGGTCATTTACAGCTCACTCAAACACTGCCGGTGAGCAATGCGGCATGGAAAGCAGAGGGTTCGAGAATGTTCATTGAGCCAGATCGCCCCGTTACTGTGGACGAGCTACTCCATGGAATGATTATTCAGTCTGGAAATGACGCGTCGATAGCCTTGGCGGAAGGGATTGCCAGCTCTGAACCCTTGTTCGCTGACATGATGAATAAGGAAGCCCAGCGTCTAGGGATGAGAAATACGCACTACATGAATGCCACCGGTATGCCAGACCCGCAGCATTACACCACCGCCGAGGATCTATCGACTCTTGCCAGTGCGTTGATTCGTGATTTTCCTGATCAATATCAGCGTCTTTACTCGGTAAAAGAATATACCTACAACAACATCAAGCAGCCGAACCGTAACCGTTTACTGTGGTTAGATCCGAACGTAGACGGGATGAAAACCGGCCATACCGAATCTGCTGGATATTGCCTAATATCATCGGCCAAGCGTGCTAACATCCGTCGCGTCTCGGTAGTTTTAGGGGCACCTAATGACGCTGCGCGCGCAACGGAAAGTCAAAAATTGCTCAATTACGGTTTCCAGTTTTTTGATTCGACATTGGTCTATAAGAAAGATCAGCCGATTAGTCAGCTCAAAGTCTGGAAAGGGAGTGATAATCTGGTCGCTTCTACCGTGGCCGATGATATGTATGTCACTGTGCCAAAAGGCGAGTATGCCAACGTAAAGGCCACGATTACCAGCACACAACCCTTGATGGCTCCCATCAAAAAAGGTCAAGTCGTCGGCAAGGTGATATTCACGCTCAATGGCAAGACCATCGATGAACGCAATCTGGTGGCGGCGAAAGCCGTAGATGAAGCAGGCATTCTAGGGCGCGCGTGGGACTCTATAAAACTGATGCTGCAATAATCCTTTAACGTCGCCATGAAAGAGATAACCCCTCAAAACGCACCCCCTTTGATTGAATTCCCCTGTGACTTTGCCATTAAAGTCATGGGTGAAACGCACGATACGTTTACCTCCATCATGGTGAGTGCCATTCAAACTTTGGAACCGACCTTTACGGCCGAACGTGTCGAGATGCGGGCCAGTTCCGGTGGGAAATATATCAGTTTGACCTGCACTGTTTATGTTGTCTCACAAGCGCAGCTGGATGATATTTACCGCATGCTAACAGCGCATCCGCTGGTGAAGTACGCGCTTTAATACGCTTCATGCAGCACTCCTTGATCGTAAGGTATTTAGGTAGAACAGAATTTGAGTCCACCTGCGCTGCGATGCAGCACTTCACCACTAGCCGTCATCACGATACGCCCGATGAGTTGTGGATTACGGAGCATGCTCCTGTGTACACGCTTGGACTCAATCGCAAACAAGTACGTCCACCATGGCGCGATGATATCCCGGTGATCAATACTGACCGAGGGGGGAAAATTACCTATCATGGTCCAGGTCAGCTGATTGTTTATTTTCTGCTGGATCTGTCGCGCCGCAAGCTGAACATTCGCAGCTTGGTGAACATCCTTGAGTCGTCGGTCATTGATGTACTGAATGAGCGCGGGGTCAAGGCTATCTCTAGCAAGGAGGCTCCCGGTGTCTATGTGAGCATGAACCCTATGCAACAGGCTAAAATCGCTTCCTTGGGCTTACGGGTAAAGAACAATTGTTGTTATCATGGGCTGAGTCTTAACGTTGATATGGATTTAAGCCCATTTAAGGCCATCGATCCATGTGGCTATGCCGGAATGCAAGTCACCCAGACGAAAGATGTGGGTATTCATTTCGACATGCAAACAGCAGGCGAAGAACTGATTAAGAAACTGATTGAAAAATTAGAATATAAACATGACTGATACCAAACGCGCCCAAACAGCCAGTAAGAAAATTGCCGGGGTCAAGGAGGTCGATGCGGCCAAAACTTCACGCATTCCCATCAAGATCGTACCGCAGCCGATCCAGCGCAAACCGGAATGGATACGCATGAAGGCGCCAGACTCAGCGCGCTATCAGGAGATCAAGCGTATTTTGCGTGATAACAAATTGCACACAGTGTGTGAAGAAGCCAGTTGCCCCAATATTGGCGAGTGTTTTAGCGGCGGCACAGCTACTTTTATGATTTTAGGCGACATTTGTACGCGCCGTTGCCCATTTTGTGATGTGGCGCACGGTAAGCCACTGCCGCCGGATGCCAATGAGCCAGAAAATCTTGCCCGTACCATCGCCCAAATGAGGTTGCAATATGTAGTCATTACCAGTGTGGACCGAGATGATCTGCTGGATGGTGGCGCGCAACATTTTGTCGACTGCATCACCGCCATTCGAGCGCAATCGCCCAATATCAAGATTGAAATTTTGGTACCGGACTTCCGCGGCCGGCTCGAGGTGGCGTTGAATATCCTGCGTAAAGCACCCCCTGATGTCATGAATCATAATCTTGAGACGATTCCCCGCCTTTATCAACAGGCGAGACCTGGGGCAGATTATCAACACTCGCTTAACTTGTTGAAAACCTTTGGTCAGATGTACCCACACATCCCGACTAAGTCAGGTTTGATGCTGGGGCTGGGAGAGACCAATGATGAAATACTGACCGTGATGCAGGACTTGCGAGCACACCATGTCAGCATGCTGACATTAGGACAATATCTACAGCCCAGCGTACATCATTTGCCTGTGATGCGTTATGTAGAACCAGCGATATTTGAAACCTTGAAGCAAAAAGCTGAGACCATGGGCTTTAATAGCACGGCCAGTGCCCCCATGGTGAGAAGTAGTTATCATGCGGATTTACAGGCGCTGGGAGCGCGCTGATTAAATAGCGCATTCATTTAGAGATGAGAACATGGTTCCCCATTTAACAACAGCACTTAACGGCCCATTACTTAGCTTAGAACGAAGTATGCTGGAAGCCATGCCCAAGATCGAACATTGGTTTCGTAGCCAATGGTTGGAACATGCGGCCCCTTTCTATGCTTCAGTGGATCTGCGCAACGCAGGTTTTAAACTCGCTCCGGTAGACACCAACCTATTTCCTGCCGGATTTAATAATCTTAACACTGAATTTTTGCCATTGTGCGTACAGGCGGCTCAGATGGCGGTTGAGAAGATTTGTCCGGAAGCGCGACGCCTACTGATCATCCCCGAAAATCACACACGCAACACTTATTACTTAAGAAATGTTGCTGAACTTTCAAATATCCTGAAGCAAGCAGGATTGGACGTACGCATAGGCTCGATCTCACCCGAAATTACTCATCCCACTGAGTTGGCGACACACGATGGAAAAAGCATTCTGCTGGAACCCGTGCAACGTATTGGCAATCGCATTACCTTACCTGCCATTTCAATCGGAGACGCCCACCTTTCTTTTTTTGACAGTTGCGTGATACTGCTTAACAATGATTTATCCGGCGGCATCCCAGACGTACTCAAGAATCTTGAGCAGGAACTCATACCGCCCTTGCATGCCGGCTGGACGACGCGCAAGAAGTCACAGCACTTTTCTGCTTATAATCGCGTGGTCGCCGAATTTTCTGAGTTGCTTGGTATTGATGAATGGTTATTAAACCCTTACTTCGACATCTGTGGCGAGATTGACTTTCAGGCCAGAACGGGCGAAGCCTGTTTGGCGCTCAAGGTTGAGCAGTTGCTGGAAAAAATCAAGCAGAAATACGCACAATACGGCGTGACACAGGAGCCGTTCGTCATCGTGAAAGCAGATGCCGGCACCTATGGCATGGGTATCATGACGGTCAAGTCTCCAGATGATGTGCGTGATCTCAACCGCAAGACGCGCAACAAGATGTCGGTGGTTAAAGAGGGGCTACAAGTGTCAGAAGTGATTATTCAGGAGGGTGTTTATACTTTTGAAAGCATCAATGATGCTGTGGCTGAACCCGTGGTGTATATGATGGATCACTTCGTCATTGGCGGTTTTTACCGCGTGCATACCGGCCGCGGTGTGGATGAAAACCTCAATGCCCCTGGCTCTCATTTTGTACCGCTGGCGTTTGAAAAACCCTGTACTCTACCAGACCGTGAAGAAGCGCCTGATGCCACACCGAATCGTTTCTATGCTTATGGTGTAGTGGCACGTCTGGCTTTACTGGCAGCTGCCATTGAACTAGAGGAACAAGATCCGCTTAACCAGCCCGACTAAAACTATGAAGATTGTTTTTATTCTTGACCCACTTGCAAGTCTAAAAGGCGACAAAGACACCAGCCTCGCCATCATGCGTGAAGCACAGCTGCGCGGGCACACCCTCTTCGTCAGTATGCAGCATGATTTATTCCTGCGTGGCGAGCAGGCGAGAATAAAAGTGCAGAAGTTTCGTTTTGTCGATGGCAGCTATACGCTAGAACCATCTACCGAGGACAGCCCCACCGCATTCGATGCCATCATCATGCGTAAAGATCCACCGTTTGATAATGAATATCTATACAGCACCTATCTGCTAGAAATTGCGGCTAATCAGGGGGCGCATGTCTATAATAATCCGGCGGCAATACGCGGCTGGAACGAAAAGCTTTCTGTCACCCGCTTTGCACAATTTGCCCCGCAATTCCTGGTAAGCGCAGATAATGATCTGATACGTGACTTTCTGAACACGCATCAGGATATCATCGTCAAACCTTTGGATGGCATGGGTGGACACAGCATTTTCAGGCTCACGCTTAGCGACCCGAATATCAGCGTAATCCTTGAAACCATCACCCAACATGGTACACGCACCGTCATGGCGCAGCGCTATCTGCCGGCCATTACACAGGGAGACAAACGCATTATCATCATTGATGGTGAACCACTGCCTTATGCGCTGGCGCGTATTCCGCTGGCAGGTGAGACCCGAGGTAATCTGGCCGCTGGCGGCACGGGTGTGGCGCAGCCACTCAGCAAGCGTGATCTTGAAATCGCCACCACTGTCGGCAAAACACTCCAGCAAGAAGGATTATTTCTGGTCGGTCTGGATGTGATTGGTGAACATCTTACCGAGATTAACGTCACTAGTCCTACTGGCATGGTAGAAATCGCCGCACAAACGGACTGCAATCCTGCTAGTCGGTTTTTGGATGCGCTAGAGCATCATCATCCTAAAGTGCCATGAATCCATGCGAAAAAGCATTACCACTTTATTACTGCTAATTCTAGTGGGCATCAGCGTCTTTGCTCTCAATGTCTTCAACAAAGAGCCGCTCTACCACAGCCAGAGCTATCTATTTGGCACACTGGTTGACATCAGCATTTATGGTGAGCCGGAAGCTCGCGCTAGACAGCTTAGCAACCAGATCTTTTCCGACTTCCAGACACTGCATCAGCAGCTACACGCATGGAAACCCGCCACCACTCATCAAGCAAGTGAACTGGGGCGACTCAACCATGCTTTTGCTCAGGGCAAACAGGCGGTTGATGTCAGCCCTCTACTCGCACACATGCTGCATGAAGCCACCGCTTTATCCATCAAGTCCAATGGTCTGTTCAACCCAGCCATCGGCCATTTAATTGGCACTTGGGGCTTTCAGCGTGATGAGATTGACCCCATGGATGTTGACGATAATCAAATCCAGTCACTGGTCCAAGCAAACCCGCAGATGACAGATATTGTAGTGAAAGACCAGCAGGTGTATAGCAACAATGCTGCGGTTAAACTCGACTTTGGCGGTTACGCAAAAGGCTATGCGCTTGATATAGCAGCAGATTATCTGCGCAGGCAGCAGATTAAAAATGCACTCATTAATATCGGCGGCAATGTCATTGCCTTGGGTCAGCATGGTAAAAAGCCGTGGCGCGTCGGCATTCAGCACCCGCGACAACCCAGCGCCATTGCCAGCCTAATTTTACCTGATGGCTGGGCCATCGGTACGTCAGGCGATTATCAGCGATTTTTTACTACGAGGGATGGCAAACGCTACTGCCACATGATCGACCCCCGCACGGGCTATCCAGTGCAACATACACAAGCCGTTACTGTACTGATTCCACCGCAAGCACCATCACGTACACAAGCAGGCGTGCTGTCGGATGTGGCATCCAAACCGATTTTTATCGCCTCACTAGAAGATAAAACCAAAGCGGCAGCCATGTTTGATATACAAAACTTCATGTATATTGATCAGCAATCCCATATTACCGTTTCCAAAAACATGGTGAAAAAACTGCAATGGCTGGATGCACATGTTAAATTTACTACAATCCCCTAAGGCGCACCTCAGCGCACTGCGCAGTGGTGACTGGCTTATCATCATAGCCAGCGTAGTGATGATTGTGTTCTTGTTCCAGACTTTATGGACTCATGAACATGCGGCCAAAGTGCAGATAAGGCTTGGCGATAAACTGCACGGCACCTATAGCCTCAATCAGCAGCGAGACATTGATGTACACGGTCCCATCGGCACAGCTACCATTCACATTGCTCAAGGCAAGGCACGGTTTTCAAAATCTCCCTGCAATAATCAATACTGCGTACACCAAGGCTGGCTATCGCATGCTGGTCAAGCGGCCATCTGCCTGCCCAATCAGATCAGTCTGGAGCTGGTTGGCGAAGAAAAACTTTATGATTCACTTAACTATTAGTCATAAAAGCGCGCTCAAGAAAAAGGTGTAGACAAATAACCACATATTAATCACGATGCAAATCCAAACCACAGCAGAAGATCACCGCATCGCCAAACTGGCAGCCTTTGCCATTGCATTGCACATGGTCGAAGCCGTCATCCCGTCACCCTTGCTGGGTGTTAAGCCAGGCATCGCCAACATCGTGACTTTGTATGTATTACTCCAATATGGATTTACCGCAGCAGCATGGGTCAGTCTATTGCGCGTCTTTGCCGGCAGCCTGTTATTGGGACATTTTCTATCCCCCACATTCATGCTTAGCCTAATGGGTGCAGTGTTGAGTTTGGGCGCATTAAGTCTGGCGATACATCTTCCCAAGAAACATTTCAGCGCGGTCTCTTTGAGTATTCTGGCGGCCTTTGCGCACGTGACAGGACAATTATTGATGGTCAGATTGTGGCTCATTCCCCATGCCGGTATCAGTTATTTGATACCAATCTTTGCGGCCGCGGCATTGTTCTTTGGCATCATCAACGGGCTGATTACGACTAAGCTTCTTTACAATCATAAACTTCACAGCAAATATGATTAAGAAGAGACTTCGCCTATTTCTAGTATGCTAAAACCAAACATCACTAATAAGCTCAAGAAGCTGAAATGGCATCACTTGTGTAGCAAGTCATTATGGGTTGCGTTAATTATCTCGCTATTGCTACATGCGCTGTTACTCTCCAAATTCACACTGTCATTACCAGAACTGAATGTAACACATCAAACGTTAGAAATGAGGCTAGCTGACGTGCAAACTGCTCAGACTTTAACGCCAGCTAAAGTTAAAGATAAAATTCTCGAGCCAAAGCCAGCAGCTCCATCAAAGCCACCTTCAAACAAAGAAAATGTCACTCCCCTAGAACCACTCTCAGCCCCTGCAGTACCATCTACACATAAGGTAGACACTTCCTCAGACACATCAAGGACTGAGTCCGATATCACCACCCCACAAGAAATAACATCTCCCGCCAGATTTATACCCACGGATGAAGATTCTACTCAAATGACAAATGCGCTTGAGGATGTCACAGAAGAGCCCAAGGCCCAGCCTTATGAGTATGTAGAAACTTTGTTCGAGGTGCGCCGTGGTAGCGATAAAACAGCAGCAGGGCAAACGAAGATCATATTCAGCATGAAAGCTGATATGACCTATAAGCTAACCAGTCTGACCGAGGCAAAAGGATTAGCCTCTCTATTTTTTGGAACATTAAAACAAATAAGCGAGGGCACTGTCACTGAAAATGGGCTGCAGCCGAACCACTATCAATATCAATATGGCAATGATGAGCGCAAGCTACAGCATGCTGACTTTTTTTGGTCAACAGAGGTACTGGAGATGTCGAGCCCTAAAAGTAAAAAGAGCGAACAGCTATTACCTGGAACTCAGGACTTCTTGAGCTTTATGTATCAATTTATGTTTACGCATCCACTTGAAATCAACAACATCACCATGACTAATGGAAAAAACCTGCGCACATACACATACAGCTTTCAAGGTGAAGAATTAATCTCAACGAAATTTGCAACACTCAATACGATACATCTACTAAAACAGAGTGATACGGAAGAAAGAACTGAAATATGGCTTGCAATAGATTATCGCAATTTACCCGTTAAACTAAAAAAAACAGAAAAAGATGGTAGCGTCATAGAACAAATCGTAACAAACCTATCTATAGAATCATCCCCTTAAATCTTCACAATCTGCCTCTCTCAATATCTCACTTTTTGCGAATTACCTTGAGTTTAGAGAGAGCCCACAAAACTAGACATCCAAATTACTAGCTCCCAACGCATTACTTTCGATGAAGGCACGCCTTGGCTCTACACTGTCTCCCATTAAGGTCGTAAAGATCTCGTCTGCGGCAATCGCATCATCAATCTGTACCTTAAGTAAACGACGCACTGTTGGGTCCATGGTTGTCTCCCATA